>WNFI01677120.1_pt1 | contig 52977 bp, 44 predicted proteins | sample 5400471 | NCBI WGS metagenome assembly WNFI01 (sample SAMN13153348, study PRJNA577476) | soil metagenome | isolation source: 100 cm saprolite on Douglas fir-dominated hillslope | place: USA:California | collected 2013-09-17
GTTAATAATGCACTCCAGACAGGAGCCGATTATATTATTTCTACCGATCTTTCCTGCCTTATGCACCTGGATGGCTATATCCGGCATAAAGGCTATTCTATCCGGACGATGCATATCGCCGATGTGCTGGCCAATAGTTTATAATCAACTACGGGCAAAAAAATAACACCACCCAATACACCTAAGTGATCGGATGGTGTTGACCCTTAAAACAACCTGTCGCAAGCGTTAAATAGGGTAAAAACCAGGCCTTGTTATAATACATACGTAAGCTGGTAAACTTTAGATTTATTTTGGTTTAAAAAAAAGCAACTTTTTTTCAAAAGCTGCTCTTTCATTACCCTCGCTTGCGAATTACGGGTTGATAATCAATTGACTATGTTTTATTTCGGTAAGAGGACATGATCGTCAGCTCGGCGGACCCATTACCGGCCTTAATCTTCATGGCCGGCGCTTTCCAGGGTTTCTACCAGTCCGGCGGCTTTTACGGCGGTTCCAAGGGTAGTATGATCTTTGGAGTTCACGGCATTTTCAACGATATTCTTGGAGGGGTACATGGGGGCGCCTGTCAATCCAATATTTCTTAGCTTGATCATATGATTTTTTTAAAATAATGATTGGTGATATCCGAACAGTCGTTACAGGTAATCAACAGGAATATATACGGTGAGTTGTTTTGGTTCGGATTGCCAAACTCAAAATATTTTTCGCCCGGGTGTCTTCAGGGGATCATTTTAATTGATCTTTCATAGGAACACATTTTGTACTTTCGGCGAAAGATTATACATATGGCTCATTGGCTGGTCAAATCGGAACCTTCCGTATATAGTTGGGATCAATTCGAAAAAGATAAGGGAACCTGCTGGAGCGGGGTCCGCAATTATGCGGCGCGTATTCATCTGAAGGCCATGAAAAAAGGGGATGAGGTCTTGTATTATCATAGCAATGAAGGGATGGAGATCGTGGGGATCGCGAAGGTGTCAAAAGAATATTACCAGGATCCTACGATCGATAACGATGCGTGGGTGGCAGTGGATATTAAACCCGTGAGACGTTTGAAGAAGCCGGTAAGTCTTACGCAGATCAAGGGCGATAAACGGCTGGCCGATATGGCGTTGGTGAGGCTCGGGCGTTTGTCCGTACAGCCTGTTACGGATAAGGAATGGGATATCGTTATGGGCCTGGCGGGAGAATAGCGATCCCTCGCTGCTGATCAAAGAGGGATTGGCCCCGCTGATCAATTAACTTTTTGTATTGGGTTACTTTTTGGAGGTTACGGGAATCAATAAGCGGTTCCCGGGGCCTTTTTTTGTGTATTATGTAATAACCAATTTTCTGCATCTAAGCAGGTAAACCATCCAAAAAATATAATCATGCGATCCCTGTCATTAACAATGCCGGCAGCATTGCTGCTACTGCTATGTCTTTCCTGTAATAATAACGTCCAAAAAGATAAAGTGGCGTCCTTATCCAGGCAAATAAAAGAAGAGGAGCAGAAGGCTGCTGCTCCGGGAGTAGATCATGAAGCGGGAATGAGTTACAAAACAGATTCGACTGCTCTGGCAGAACCTCCGACAACCGGCGTGGCGAATACGGCGGGTCAAGCGGAGAATGATCAGCAGTCCCCTCCGAAACCGGTCGCCGGTCAGCATCGGGCAGCCGCTCCCAACACTCCTCAACAGACGGCGCCCGCCAATCCCGATTGGGATAAAAAGATTGTAAAGACCGCCAACCTTAAGCTGGAAGTAAAAAATTATAAGTCTTTTAATGAGCTGCTGCACCGCGTCATCAAACAATCCGGCGGTTATATTGCCCAGGAGGAGCAAAGCCAGTCCGGTTACCAGATTGAAAATACGGTGAGTATAAAAGTACCGGTCGCTCAATTCGAAGAGACGCTGTCCCGGATCGGCTCCGACAGTGACAAGCTGGTTGAAAAGAGGATTAGCTCGGAGGATGTTACCATGCAGGTTATCGATACCAAATCCCGGCTGGAAACAAAAAGGGAAGTGCGCGAGCGATATCTCGATCTGTTGAAACAAGCCAGGAATATGGATGAGATCCTGAAAGTGCAGAATGAGATCAATGATATACAGGAGCAAATGGAAGGGGCAGCTGGCAGGATCTCGTACCTGGGGCATGCGGCCGCTTACAGTACGATCAATCTGAATTTCTACCAGGTATTGGATGCCAGCGTTAAGAATGAACCGGATCCGTCCTTTCTGTACAAGATAAAAGGGGCCCTGGCCGATGGCTGGAACTGGATCAGTTCGGTACTGATCGGGTTGATCGGACTGTGGCCTTTGTGGATGGCCGTGGGCCTGGCCTGGATGGGGGTGCGGAAATGGCGCGCTTCTCTTAAAGTCCGGCCGACGCGGTAAGAAGAGTTTTATTAATTTCGCAAGGCATTCTTCACTAACTTATTTTAGTATGAGCACGAGCCCACATAAGAAAAAACTGGTTGTATTGACAGGCGCCGGCATCAGCGCCGAAAGCGGTCTGAGAACTTTTCGGGACACCGACGGGCTGTGGGAGGGATATGAGGTAACGGAAGTGGCTACTCCCAGAGGCTGGAGAAAGAATCCGGGGCTCGTGCTCGATTTTTATAATATGCGCCGCCAGGATGTGGCGAAGGCAAATCCCAATGCCGCTCATTTCGGCCTGGCCGAATTGGAAAAAGATTTCGACGTTCAGATCATCACTCAGAATATCGATGATCTGCATGAAAGGGCCGGGAGTACAAATGTATTACACCTGCATGGGGAAATCTTTAAAATGCGCAGCGAGGCCGATGAATCCCTGATTTACGAGATCAGGGAGGATATCGGGCTGGGGCAGCTGGCGGATGATGGCGCCCAGCTACGTCCTCATATCGTCTGGTTTGAGGAGGCAGTGCCGATGATCGGGGAGGCGGTTCCCCTGGTAAGGGCTGCCGATATCTTTGTCGTGGTAGGGACTTCCCTGGTGGTCTATCCCGCTGCCGGGCTGGTGGATTATGCGCTTCGGGGTATCCCCAAGTTCATTGTAGACAAAAAGATCCCCTATACATCGGCTATTCACAATCTCACCACTATCGAGCAGCCGGCTTCCCTCGGGGTGAAGGAACTGCAGGAAAAGCTGGCATACTTGCGCTGATGAGGGGGATGCCGGAAGGAGGGCAGATTTAGGCTTTTTCTAACAAAGAGTTGCCTAACATTGCAGGCAAATGGAGCTAATCAGAAAGATCTACTTATCACTCGGCCTGTTCTTCGTGGTGCAATGCTCCTTTTCGCAAGCGTCTCAGCCTGTTGAACAACTGATAGCCTATTCCAAAAGAAATACGCCAGCCGGTTATAGTCCCCGTCTCAATACACTGACGCTCACCCCCAAAGGGAATTTGCATTATCTGTTCCCGTTCTATCATGCTTTTAAAGACGAGGACAAATTTAAAAAGATCTATTCCGACAAAGGATATTACGATGAGCTGAGCCAGTATTTTTCTTTTGCCGGGGATTACCTGACGGCCCAGCAGTACCTGGTGAAAAGTTATGACAGCGTCGATGATGCCAACCGGCGGAAAATATTCAGGACGGTCGAGGGGATCAAAAATATCGAGCATGCCGATGCCCGGCGCTATATCAATTTCATCGCGAAGAGCAGCCGGGTGATCATGATCAACGAGGCTAATTCCAAGGCGCTGCACCGGGCTTTCGCACTGTCCTTATTGAGCGATCTGTACCGGCAGGGGTTTCGTTACCTGGCTATGGAAATGCTGAATAATTTCTCCAATCACACGCTGTCCAAACTTACTTTACATACGGGTTATTTCACAGCTGAACCGGTGGCCGGTGAATTGGTACGATCCGCCATCGCGATGGGTTATACGCTCGTATCCTATGAGGATACGGCCGCCTCCAAACATACGGTAGGGCAGAGGGATTCTATCCAGGCGCAGAATATATACAAGGTGCTTCAGGAGGATACGGCTGCCAGGATACTCGTGTATGCCTCTTATGCGCATATCAGTAAAAAGGTATCGCCGGATGGCTATATCCCGATGGGCCTGGCCTTTAAAAATCTGTCAGGTATCAATCCGGTCACTATCGATCAGACGGATATGACGGAAGAAAGTAATTTTGGGTATGGCCGTGTCTTTTACCAGGCTTATCTGCAAAAGTATCCGGAAAAGACCGCTTCGATCGCCCTGCTCAATAATGAGCCGGTGAATGTCACGGGTAATGAGCTGTATGATCTCTGCGTCATTCATCCTCCGGCCAGCTACCAGGATGGGAGACCGACCTGGCTGACGCTGGGAGGGACCAGGCAGCCTTTCTATGTAAAGCCGCCTTCCGTCAATACCTACTTAGTGCAGGCTTATTACCAGGATGAAATAGCGGGGAATGACAATAAGCCCTGGCAGCTGGTGCCTGCAGACCAGACCTATATTCCCAGCGGTAAGAAGAGTTATCTGCTCTACCTGAAAAAGGGAAAGTATACGGTGTTGTTCCGCGATATCGATTATCACATCCTCAGTACGCTGAATATTGAAGTTAATTAAGGGGCGGCCGGTCAGACCAGGTCTTTTCTTCGAAGCGAATGCCTTTTTCCGCCAGTTCTTTCAGTACCGGCTCATAGATCTCCGGCAGGATGGGGATATGAAGGCCGGTGAGCCCTTGCATTTTTCCTTCCAGGATCAGTTTGGCGGCGATCCCCAGGGGTAGGCCTACCGTTTTCGCCATAGCGGTTTGAAGGGGATCTTCTCCTGTTACGATAAGGCTGCTGGTCTCCCGGCGGAGGGCGCCGTTCACGGTGTAGGTTATTTCGTGCAGCATGACGATCATATCCTTATCGCAGGGCTCCATTGCAAGCCGGGTCTCCAGCAGGTGCTGCAGGATATCGGCGGAGACCTGCGCTCCGGGGGGCACAGGGGTCTCATCGAAAAGACCCAGGAATTCCAGTTGTTGCCGGTTGCCGGCGTTGACAAAGGAGAGGATGGGGGCGGACCAGGCGGCAAAAGAGAGGCCGGAGGGGAGGCGGGTTTTGTCGTCGGCTAGTCCTGCCTTTACGATCGTTTTCCAGCCTTTGCAAAAATCCGGGTATCGCAACGTGGTCCGGATGAAGGTATCCGCTTCCTCCAGGCCGTAAACAGGAATATAAGACAGGGAATCCCTGTTGGGATACCAGCTAAGGTTATTTTTAATGCCCTCAATGGCGACTTCTTCACAATGCTCAAACAGGTCCGTGTAGTCGCGGGTGACGAGCTGACCGTTCTCCTTGTACCGGGCTCCTGCGGAGCCTGCCAGCACCACGTTGCGGGGATTCCAGCTTATTTTATAATGCCAGGGGTTATTGTCGCTCTCCGGGGCTACCAGTCCGCCTGTATGGGAACGGAAGGACAGGATACGGCCTTTCTTTTCCCGGATCCGATGGATCAATTGCATGGCGCTCATATGGTCGATCCCCGGATCGAGTCCCATCTCGCCAATAAACAAAAGCCCTTTTTCAAGAAGGGCGGGTTCGAGCGCTTTGATGGCAGGATCCAGGTAGGAGGCCGTGAGGAGGTCTTTATTCCATTTAACGCAGGAGACGGCTACGAGAAAATGGAGGGTCGGCGGGAGTAAGGAAATAACGATATCCGCTTCCCGGATCAGGTGTTCTCTTTCGGGCTCATTCTCTACCTGCAAAGCCCTGGCTGTTGCCTGGGGAGCTGCGCCGATCTTGGATTGGGCAAGGGCAAGATTGTTCTCTGCTACCACCAATTCCCAACCCCGGGAGGCCGTCTCCCCGATAAGATAATGGATCAGGCAGGTTGCCGATTTGCCGGCGCCAAACAAGAGTATTTTCTTCATATATATAACATTCATCTGTTGAATAGGCATCACAAGGTAAGACGTTTTGTTAAGTGACTATAAATGCATGCGCATTAAACCTTGCTGGCATAATTCTATCATAGTAGGAAAGGGCCGGTGACCGGAGGGTCGCCCGTCCATTTAAATTGATTCCTATGGACAGTTCCGCACCGGTAACAGCTGGCATTAAGCGATACAAGGGAAAATGGGAGGCCGATCAGGCTGCTCATTTGCTAAAAAGGACCTTATTCGGGGTCAAAAAAGAGGATCTTGACCACTTTCACAAAAAATCCCTGAAAAAGGCCGTTAAGGCACTGCTCTATACAGAAACCCCTCTTCCCGCTCCCCCCATTAATAATTACAATGACGATAAGTATACCGATCCGGAGATCCCGGCCGGAGAGACCTGGGTCACTTCCCTTAAGTACGATGGGATGAATAATGGTCGCCGGAAAAATTCATTTAAATCCTGGTGGCTGGGATTAATGATCTACCAGGACCGGAGCATCCGGGAAAAAATGGTGTTGTTCTGGCACAATCATTTTGTAACGGAAAGCAATACGGTAGACAACGCGCTGTTCTGTTACCAGTACAATGTGTTATTACGTCAGTATGCGCTGGGTAATTTCAAAGAGCTTGTCAAAGCGATGACCGTGGAGCCGGCCATGCTGCGTTATCTGAACGGATATGCCAATACCCGGAAAGCGCCTGATGAAAATTACGGAAGGGAATTGCAGGAGTTATTTACGGTAGGAAAGGGGCCCGGTTCCCATTACACGGAAGAAGATGTGAAAGCCGCTGCCCGCGTATTAACGGGTTATACCATCAATTACAAGACCTTTACATCCTCCTTTGATCCCAACCGGCATGATGATACGGACAAACAGTTCTCTGAGTTCTATGATCACCGGATCATCAAGGGAATAAAAGGAAAGGAAGCCAGGGCCGAACTGGATGAATTGGTGGATATGATCTTTGCTCAGGAGGAAGTGTCCCGGTTTATCTGCCGTAAGCTCTACCGGTTCTTCGTCTATCATACGATCGACGGGGAGACGGAGAAAAATGTAATAGAACCGCTGGCGACCCTGTTCCGGAAGAAAAATTACGAGATCCGGCCGGTGCTGGAAAAACTCTTCAGCAGCCGCCATTTTTTCGATCCGGCGAATTATGGCAGTATGATCAAGAGCCCGGTGGACTTTACGGTGGGATTGTGCCGGGAATTCAATATTGTTTTCCCGGATGCGCAGGACTATATGGATCAGTACGGGTTCTGGGAGCAGCTACGCAATCAGGCGGCCGGGCTGCAGCAGAATATCGGCGATCCACCCAATGTAGCCGGCTGGCAGGCCTATTACCAGGAGCCGGAGTATGATAAGCTTTGGATCAGTTCGGACACGCTGCCCAGGCGTAACCAGTTTACAGACCGGATGATCAATGGCGGTTTTGCCCGAAAGGATAAGAAGATCGTTATTGACCCGGTGGCTTTTGCCGCTGGTCTGCCCAGTCCGGAGGATCCCGATCAGTTGATCAGCGGAGCGGTCCGGGCGTTGTACCGGGTAGAGCTGCCGGCGGAACAATTACATTTTATCAAGACCAATATTCTCTTGTCAGGGCTGGTAGGGATGGCTTCCGATCATTACTGGACGATGGCCTGGCAGGCTTATCAGGCCAATCCTACGGATAAGAACAATAAGAATATTGTGCCGAATAAGTTAAAGTTATTATTTAAGTATCTGATGGATTTACCTGAATATCAATTGATGTAGCTCTTCCAGAAAGGGGGTAAATATATTAAACGGAATATATGAAAAGAAGAGATTTTCTCCTGCGCACGATGCCTTCGGTGTTATTGCCGTCGCTGATAAATGGCTTTTCCATCCGGGCACTGGCCGCATCCCCCCTGGCGCAGGCGGCAGGGGGACTGAACCGGGATCAGGTATTGATCCTTGTACAGCTCAACGGAGGCAATGATGGTTTAAATATGGTGATCCCTTTGGAATTCTATGATGCTTATCATGCGGCAAGGGCCAATATTGCTATCCCCGAAGACAAGATCCTGCGGCTGAATGGTTTTGATAAGACGGGGCTGAATCCGGCCATGCCTGAATTACAAAGCCTGTTCAATGAGGGAAAACTGACCATTATCCAGGGGGTGAGCTACCCGCAGCCCAATTTTTCACATTTCCGGGCCACCGATATCTGGCTTTCGGGAGCAGATACGGGGCAGATCCTGCCTACAGGCTGGGCCGGGCGGTATCTGAATGAGCAGTATCCCCATTTTCCGGAGGATTATCCCAACCGGAATATGCCGGATCCTTTGGCCATACAGATCGGGTCGCTGGTATCTCCGGCGCTTCAGGGACCTGCTTTAACGATGGGAATGGCGATCAGCAATCCGAATAGTTTTTATGACCTGATCAATGACCGGGCGGCAGCGGCTCCGGCTACCAGGGCGGGAGATCAGCTGGCTTATATCCGGGAGATGTCGGTGAAGACGGATCAGTATGCGGGGGTGATCAAGGCGGCTGCGCAGAAGGTGACGAAACAATCGGATAAATATCCTGCGGCGGGGAAGAATCCCCTGGCAGATCAATTGAAGATCGTGGCCCGGCTGGTGGCGGGCGGGTTGAAGACAAAGATCTACCTGGTGAGCATGGGGGGATTCGACACGCATGCCAAACAGACGGATGCCACTGATACGACCACGGGCAATCATGCGAAGCTGCTGGGGAAGCTGTCCGAAGCTATTGGCGCTTTCCAGGATGATCTCTGCCTGCTGCAGGTGGAAAAGCGGGTGACTGGTATGACCTTCTCTGAATTCGGCAGGCGTATAAAATCGAATGCGAGCGGGGGGACGGATCATGGGACGGCAGCGCCCGTATTACTTTTTGGAAGCGGCTTACAGCCAGGCATTATCGGGAGTAATCCAATATTACCTGCCAATGCCACGGTCAATGACAATATAGCCATGCAATATGATTTCAGGGCTTTGTATGCCAGCCTGCTGGAAAAATGGCTGGGCGTGGACCGGGCGGCGACGGCTTCGGTCTTATTGAAGGAATATCCGTTGTTGCCGATTATTCAGAATACCTAAAATCCAAGCCGGAGTTTTTATCTTTGTAATCTCCTCTCGCCCATATCTTTTTCTACTCCGGGGCCTATAGTTACTTCTTCAAAACAGGCATTCCGATAAGGCTTTTTAGCTTCGACATGTACTTGCCAACGTCCGGGATGCATGGTCGAGAGATAATATTCTCCATCGCTGCCTGCCATTTTGATTGAATCATTACCCTGGACGGCCCAGACTTTATCGGCTTCCTCCGCCGGCAATATAGTTACATGAAGTGAACATGTCTGTAACAGCTTGACCGCATGTACGCTGGTAACTCCTATCAGCACCAGACATAATTGGACCATTGCATTTCTCATACCAGTTCGATTTTTAGCGTTCATAATTAATTAATACAGCTACTAATCAGTAATCAGGTGCGGGTGTGCATGCTGAAACAGGTTATTAATTAAGAAATTGAACAGGTGGCGGGTTCAGGAATGGTACATTTTCAACTACTATGCCAAATGAGAAGAAATATTAGAAAAAATGTTTTATTTATTTGTTAATGAGTCGAATAATGAATCAAAGGGCCGAATAGGATAACCCTAATTCTTTTGAATTAACGAGGGTGATCTTATATTGAACTTTGATACCGCGCGAACTATTAGGGGCTTCCTGCATGAGCGCAGATCCGGGGCCGATACTACGGAAATAGAGATTCTCCGTCTTAAATACTTTTTTGTTGGCTTGTATGTATTGAACTTCCACGACTACCAGATCCAGGGGATAGATAGACTTATTGCTGACCGTTAACTGAACTCTGGAGATCCCTCCGAATGTACCTACCGTATAATCATTGGTACCTACGGACACGAGGTTGGAAAGGTTGTTCCGGATGACATCTTTATCGATCTTGTCGATCGACATATCGGCCCGGTGACTGGCTTCCCGGCGGACAACGGGAAGCAGGGTCATAGCAGAATCTTTAACAGGAGAAGGCGGAGCGGATTGGGCCTTCTGAGAGGACTGTAAAGATCTCTCCCTGATACCGACGGGCTTTTTGGGGGCGCTGACAATAGCCGTTCCCGTTTCTGTCAGATTGGCTGTATGGGTCGAATCTTTGACAGGAGCCTGAACCTGCCTGACAGGGGCAGCCGAAGAAGCGGATAAGCTGCCGGTAGCATGATCCACAGGTGGGGGCGGATTAACCGGGTCCTTTTTTGCAGCAATCTTTTGTGTGAATCCCAGGCTATCCTTGTTAATGGATAATCCGATGAAAACACCTGCGGCCAGTAATGCCAACACACATAGTACTACCGCAACGGGCTGCAGGATATTCGACCCATTGCGTCTTTTCCCGGTACGGGGCATTATTTCTACACCGGCATTCGGGTTCCCGTGGGCCTTAGCCAATTTTTCCTCAGGGAGATCCGTGCTGGCCGGTAAAGGGGATTGTTCGGGTGAGGCGGGGATGTAAGCATTACCGGGAGAGATGGGCCCGTAAGACGAAAAGGGCCTGTCCTGGTCCTGGATGACGGCGGGGGATTTGACGCTTTCCCTGGGGGCCGGGTCCTTCGCGGATACGCTCTTACCTGCCGGCAGGGTGACATAAATAATCCTTTTCCCGGAAACGGCGGAAGGCTCTCCTGAAAAAACAGAAGATCCGGCCTGCTTAAGTTGAACGGTTGTAGTGGTAACAGAAGAATGGTCAGAAGCATTATTTTCCTGGGAAGGCTTCTTATAAAAACGATCGAAGGGCTGTTCTTCTACGGCGGGAGCGAAAGAGCTTAGTTCTTCCACTTCAGAGGGGTATCTCCAGGCAGCGCTCTTATTTTCCACCCAGACAAGATCATACGCTTTCAGGCCCTTTGCCTTTAATTCATCAAAGGAGTAGGGACCGCTTTCCTTATTATCACGCAACAACAAATACTTCGTCATCCAAGTGCCGGTTAAGAGGTATAGAATATTCGATAAAAATCAAAGGGATATGGATAACAATAGCAAATTTTTCGCCGGATATTGTGAATAGTAAGTTATTCCTGGTAGGCTATTCAAAGGGGTTGCTGAGACAAATTTAGCATTTCTATTAATATTATTATAGTCCGGGCTAATCTTTCTGGTCAGATTTGTTAATATTATCGATCTTACCGAAATTAGCCGCCCGGGACCGATCGGCCCCGGGTCTCGGGTTAAATAACTCCCGGACCGACTAAAACGTTTTAACTTTCAAACAGAAAAATGAACGATATGGATGCTGCTATACAGGAAAAGGTGGATTTATGGCTCAAAGGGAACTATGATCAGGCTACGAAGGATGAAATCGGCCGTTTGCAGCAGGAAAATCCTGCAGAACTCACGGAGAGCTTCTATCGAAATCTTGAATTCGGCACCGGCGGCTTAAGGGGGATCATGGGCATCGGTACGAACCGGATAAATAAATATACCGTGGGGATGGCCACCCAGGGTTTCGCTAATTATCTGAATAAGTCTTTTCCCGGCCAGGAAGTGAGGGTCGCCATTGCGCATGACAGCCGGAACAACAGCCGTTTTTTTGCCGAGACCACCGCTAACATATTCGCAGCCAATGGAATAAAGGTCTTTTTATTCCAGTCCCTCCGGCCTACGCCTGAACTGAGCTTTACGATCCGTACGTTGCATTGCCAGGGTGGGGTGGTCTGTACGGCTTCTCATAATCCCAAAGAATATAACGGTTACAAAGCCTATTGGGATGATGGAGGACAGCTGGTGCCCCCCCATGATAAGAATGTCATAAAAGAAGTGGAAAAGATCGCTTCAGTAGATGCTGTGAAATGGAGTGGGGGGGATGCGAATATCACCATGATCGGAAAAGAGATGGACGAAGCCTATATCAGCATGGTCAGGGACCTGAGTGTCTACCCGGAGATTATTGAAAAACAACACAATCTGCGTATTGTATATACTCCAATCCATGGTACGGGGATCAAGCTGGTACCGGAAGTGCTGCAGCGGTTTGGCTTTAGCAACGTGCATGTGGTAGATGAGCAGGCTACTCCGGATGGCAATTTTCCAACGGTGATCTATCCCAACCCGGAAGAAAGTGAGGCGATGAGCATTGGGCTGAAAAAAGCAAAACAGATCGACGCAGATATCCTGCTGGGAACGGATCCCGATGCGGATCGGGTGGGGATCGGGGTGAAGGACAAGAAAGGGGACTGGGTCCTTGTAAATGGCAACCAAACGGCTGTGCTGGCTTTCAATTATATGATTGAAGCCCGGAAAGCGAAAGGGATCGCGCAGGCTAATGACATGGTAGTCAAGACGATAGTAACTACCGATCTCATTGAGAACATAGCTAAGCGCTATGATATCAAATGTCACAGCGTACTTACCGGATTTAAATATATCGCGGAGCTGATCAAGGAGAAAGAAAGGACGGAGCATTATGTCATCGGGGGAGAGGAAAGCTATGGTCTGATGATCGGCGACCGTATCCGGGACAAGGATGCCGTCAGTGCGGTTGCCCTGCTCTGTGAAATGGCCGCTTATGAAAAGGATAAGGGCCGGAGCCTCTATGATAAGCTGATCGAGCTATACGTCCAGTATGGTTTTTATAAGGAGTCCCTTATTTCTATCACCAAGAAAGGGATGAACGGACAGAAGGAGATAGCCGATATGATGAGCGCCTACCGCAGGAATCCTCCGGCGGCCATCAATGGCTCTCCGGTCGTTCAATTACTCGATTATAAGTTAAGGACCGGCAAAAATCTGCAGACCGGTGAGTCCTGGCCTATCCAGCTTCCGGAGTCCAATGTGCTGCAGTTTATCCTGGAAGACGGAAGCAAGATCTCTGCCCGTCCTTCCGGTACAGAGCCTAAGATCAAATTCTATTTCAGCGTGCATACCAGGCTCGATAATGCCGCGGATTTCGATCGGGTGCATGCTTCTTTGAATGCGCGCATCGACGGAATTATACAGGATATGAAGTTGAAATAACGGCTGAATAGCGCGTCTAACCGATTGTATATGTTTAAAAAAATATGCTTGCTCGCCTTCGCCCTGTTGGGAACTTTTTCCCTTTGGGCGCATGTGCGCTTACCCGTGCTTTTTGGAGATAATATGGTCCTTCAGCGGGACAAGCCCATTGCCGTATGGGGATGGTCGGACGGGGGAGAAAAGGTAACGGTACAATTCAACCGGCAATCAAAAGCTACGAAAGCCGACAAGAAAGGCCATTGGATGATCCACCTGGATCCCGAGCCGGCCGGCGGCCCTTTTCAACTCATCGTAAAAGGAAAAGACCAGGTAACCTTGTCCAATGTTCTGGTAGGGGAGGTATGGATCTGTTCCGGGCAATCCAATATGGAAATGCCGATAGAGGGCTGGGGCAAAATAAATAATTACCTGGAGGAGATCGCCGCTGCCGATTATCCGTCCATCCGCCATTTTAAGGTGCCCAATACCGTCAGTACGACTCCGAAGGACGATCTTCCCGGGGGAGACTGGAAAATATGCAGCAGGGAGACGGCCGGTAATTTTAGTGCAACGGCTTATTTTTTCGCCCGTGAATTAGTTCGTCAGCTGCATGTTCCGGTCGGGCTGATCAACACATCCTGGGGAGGAACGCATGTGGAGACCTGGACCAGCCGGGGAGCTTTTGAACAAAGCGAGGAATTCAAAAGTATGATCGCCACCTTACCGTCGGGGGATGGGCTAACGGCTGCTGCCGGGGAAAAAAAGGCAGCGTTGCTTAAGACCATTACTACCTTACAGGGATCCTTACCCGCAATGGGCGAGGAGGCGCAGTATAAAGATGCGGCCTATGCCGATGACCGCTGGGCTCATATGAAATTGCCGGGTCTCTGGGAGCAGGCCGGACTGGGACTTAATGACCTGGATGGAATCGTGTGGTTCCGCAAAACGATCGGGGTAGCGGAGGAAGATGCCGGTAAGCCGGCTGTCCTGGAACTGGGAAAGATCGACGATGCGGATGAAGCTTATATAAACGGGGTGAAGGTGGGAGCTACCAAAGGTTATAATGAAGCTCGTCATTATACGATCCCGGCAGGAGTGCTGAAGGCTGGGAAGAATGTGATTGCCGTAAGGGTAGAGGATACGGGCGGCGGAGGGGGGATCTATGGAGAGCCGGGAGAGCTGAGCTTTACGATTGCCGGAAAAACGATTCCCCTGGCCGGGGACTGGTCTTTTCGTATTGTTACGGTCTCCATCAGCAATTCGGTTAATCCTAATAACGCACCCACTTTACTGTTCAATGCGATGGTGAGTCCCCTCATTCCCTATACGATCCGGGGGGCCATCTGGTACCAGGGAGAGGCGAATGCGGGGCGGGCCTATCAATACCGGAAGGCGTTTCCTTTGTTGATCACAGACTGGCGGGGACGCTGGGGATTGGGAGATTTTCCATTCTATTTTGTAGAGTTATCCAGCTGGAATGCTAATAATGGCAATAGTGCCCAGGGTAGTACCTGGGCGGAACTGAGGGAGGCGCAGGCAATGACACTCGCTCTTCCCAATACCGGGATGGCAGTGACGACCGATATCGGCAATTCCAAAGATATCCATCCGAAAGACAAGCAGGATGTGGGGTGGAGGCTGGCGGCCATCGCCCTGAACAATTGTTATGGGCAAAAGGCGGAATACAGCGGTCCTGTCTATCAATCCATGCAAACGGAGGGAAATAAGATCATTTTGACTTTTACGCATACGGGTAGCGGGTTGGTGGTGCATGATAAATATGGTTATCTCAAAGGGTTTGAGATCGCCGGGTCCGATCAGCAATTTTACTATGCCCGGGCCATGGTCCAGGGGGATAAGGTGGTAGTGTGGCAGGACGGAGTAAGTGCCCCTACAGCTATCCGTTATGGATGGGCCGATGATGCCGGGGAAGGGAATTTCTTTAATAAGGAGGGGTTTCCTGCGTCGCCGTTCCGGACCGATCAGTGGAAGGGAATTACGGAAGAAGGGAAGTATGAGGTGGGGAAATAATTTTTTTTGGTGCATTGAAATAAATTGTAGGTTTGAATTCTAAATCGAATAAGACAAATTATAAATACACCCATTGAGGTGAAACATTAGGGGGTAATGACCTCAGCCAAATAAGGACTACCAGTAACGGTGGTCCTTATTTTTTTGTATATAACCCAAGCAATTGATCGATATGCATCTGGAAAGATATGAGTTCGAAGTGAAAGGTAACCGATATGATTTTGTTAGCCAAGGCCCTAAGGGAGAAATTAAAAAGGCTGTGTTCTATTATAAAGTGCGAGAAACTAAACATCCCCTATATAATCTTTCCTTCGGGGATTGGAATGAAAAAATAAATTGGATTGATGATCGTGTTGTCACGAATAACGGAGACAGGGAAAAAATACTGGCGACGGTTGCCGCCACAGTAGTTAATTTCACGAATCAAAACCCTGATGCTTTCATATTTGCCGCTGGCAGCACGCCATCCAGAACAAGGCTATACCAAATGAGCATTGCATCATTTTTAACAATAATTTGTTCTCTTTTTGAGGTAGACGGTTTTTTCCGGAATAGATGGCAATCCTTTCAGACCGGGTATAACTATAGTGCCTTCTTATTAAGACCAAGAAATTTATTATCTTTATAACCATAATAATTATTTTATGTCAGAGACAAAAATTATTAGAACTGCCTTAGATCCTACTCCTTCGGTAGTCAACAGCGGTATACCCGATGACTACGAGTGGGAGAAAAATCCTATTTTTCTCCAAAGGCTTGCAGAAGCCGAGCCATACATCCAGGCATTCATCAGACAGTACGGAACTCCCGACAAGCTTACCGAAGAAATGAAATAACCCCGGCGCACGCAGCTCATTCCTTACACGATCTTTACAGGCTTCTAGGTATCTTATTTAGTAATCCGGTTTTTGGAAGAGGCCCCGCCCCGCAGGCGGGGCCTCATGAATGCTATTTTTTTATTGTTATCTATCAACGGTAACGTGTGACCGCATTTCGACGGCGGCTTCCGTCATGGCGATGAGCGCGGTGCGGGTTTCCGACCAGTTGCGTGTCTTCAGGCCGCAATCCGGGTTTACCCAGAGATGGTCAGCGGGGATAACTTCTTCCGCTTTTTTCAGCAGCAGAAGGATTTCTTCTTTGGAAGGCACCCGGGGCGAATGAATATCATATACGCCGGGGCCGATATCATTCGGGTATTTGAAATCGTGAAAAGCATGCAAGAGCTCCATTTGTGACCGGGAGGTCTCGATGGTGATCACATCGGCGTCCATGTCGGCGATGGCTTGCAGGATATCGTTGAATTCCGAGTAACACATATGTGTATGGATCTGCGTCGTATCGGCCACGTTGCTGCTGCTGATCTTAAAGGCATCGACGGCCCATTGGAGGTACTCATTCCATTTCTCTTTCCGGAGCGGCAGACCTTCCCGTATGGCAGGTTCATCGATCTGTATGATCCGGATGCCGGCCGATTCCAGATCCGTCACTTCATCCCGGATCGCCAGGGCGATCTGCCAACAGGTGTCTTTGCGGGGCTGGTCATCCCGGACAAAGGACCATTGCAGGATCGTCACCGGTCCGGTGAGCATGCCTTTTACCCAACGGGAAGTGAGGGATTGTGCATAGGCGGTATATTCGACGGTCATGGCTTTTTTCCGTTGTACGTCGCCATAGATCACCGGGGGTTTCACGCAACGGCTGCCATAACTCTGTACCCATCCATTGCCGGTGAAAGCAAATCCTTCCAGCTGCTCGCCAAAAAATTCCACCATATCATTCCGTTCGAACTCCCCGTGTACCAATACATCCATGTTGATCTCTTCCTGCCATTGCACGACGGAACGGATCTGTTCCCGGATATACTCATCATATGCGGCAGCGGTTATTTCACCGTTCTTCCATTTAGCCCGGGCGGCCCTGACTTCTTTGGTCTGGGGGAAGGAGCCGATCGTGGTGGTGGGGAACAGGGGCAGTCGCAGGCTCTCTCTCTGCAATTCTTTGCGGACAGGGTATCCGCTCTGCCGGTGCAGGAAGGATTCCCGGACCTCTCTTGCCCTTTGCTGTACAGAAGGCTGGTGAAGCAGTGGAGATTGCCTTCTGGCGGCAAATAGCTGTTGGTTCTCCTGCAGGGCTTTTGTAGCTTCTTCGGGAGGTTCTTCGGTAACTAATTGTTTCAGGGTTGCCAGTTCCAGGGTCTTCTGGCATGCAAAAGCCATCCAGCTTTTGATGGTCGCGGAAAGGGAGACCGTGACGGGTTCAAGGTCCAGGTCGCAGGGGCTATGTAGTAAAGAGCAGGAAGGGGCGATCCATACTCTTTCCATTCCTAACTGTCCGATGGCGGCCTGGATAAGGATCAGGGATTTTTCCAGTTCATTTTTCCAGATGTTGCGGCCGTCCACGACACCCAGGGACAAAGATATTTCCGGTTTGGAACGGATAGCTGCCAGGACTTCTTCCAATTGCCAGGGCGCCCGGGAGAGGTCTACATGTAAGACGCAGGGGGAGAGGGAGACTGCCAGGGTCAGGTTGTCCCGGAGAGCTTCGAAGTAGGTGCCGAGGATAAATTTTAACCGGGGGAATTTTCGCCGGATGGCCTCATAGGCTTTTTCGAAGGCGGACCGGGCTTGCGGGTCCAGGTCCATCGCGAGGAAGGGTTCGTCGAACTGTACCCAGGGGGCATTTTGCTCTTCCAGTGCGGCCAGGATGTCAAAATAGACGGGAAGAAGCCGGTCCAGGAGCTCGAGGCGATGGAATCCCGGCTCTTTCTCTTTGCCCAGCAATAGGTAGGATACGGGGCCAATGATCACCGGCTTGGTAAGGATACCTTCCTGTTTGGCTTCGATGAATTCATGAACGATCTTATTCGACAGGAGCTTAAAGGATTGTTGCCGGCGGAATTCAGGGACGATATAATGGTAGTTGGTATCGAACCATTTGGTCATTTCCATGGCGGGCACGTCGATAGTCCCGTCTTGGTATCCTCTGGCCATGGCGAAGTAGAGGTCAAGGTCGCTTCGGGTCTCATCGAGCAAGATGTCCTGGTATCTTTCCGGAATGGCTCCCACGGTAAGGGTCATATCCAATACCTGGTCATAGAAGGAGAAGTCGTTGGAGGGGATCCAGTCGATGCCTGCGGCTTGTTGAAGGCGCCAGTTAGACTTTCGGATCTCTTTACCGGCATAGCTCAATTGCTGTTGTGTGATCTTGCCCTGCCAGAATTGTTCATTGGCTTTTTTCAGTTCTCTGTTACTACCAATTCGCGGGTAGCCCAAGTTGTGCGTTTGCATTGTAAATGGTTTTTGATGAATAAAAAAGCCCTTTACGCTTATGACGCTTATGCGGGGAGAAAAGATCAACCAAAAAATACCGACAGGAAATAGCAAACCAGGAGACTGCGGGGCAGGCTGGATCGTTCCGGACCAAGGGATGGTCCGGATTTTACTGGCAGGGATGACTTTATTCCGCGAAAGCATCCTTTTATAAATGAGGCAAGTCTCCTGGCTTGTAACATTTTATCCGTTCTTCTCATCCGCCGGCGGGCGGACAATGAACATTGTTTGGATAAAACTGCTGAGTTACTTACAGTTGCGCGACAGCCCATGATTTGCACATGGTTCCTTTTTAATCACCTGCCGGCTGGCTATGTGGCCAACTGGCAGGTGAACCTGATTTATGTAAAAGTTAAAATGTAAAAGAGCGGTGATTGCAATTGTTGATTAGGCGCTGCAGGTGACGCAACCGTCTTCCATGCTGCAGGACGGACCATCCGTCACTTCTTCTCCATTTCCTTCGATGACCTTCATATTGTGTTGATTGACAAGAGGCTCCACCATCTTGCCCCCTTGCTTCTCTACCGTAAACTGTACGGCCTGCGAAGCAGCCTGGGTGCGAAGGTAGTACATGCCGGTTTTCAGCCCGCTCTTCCAGGCGTAGAAGTGCATGGAGGTGAGTTTGCTTGCCGAGGGTGTCTCGACGAACAGGTTGAGGGATTGTGACTGGCAGATATAAGCTCCTCTGTCGGCGGCCATATCGATAATATTGCGTTGTTTGATCTCCCAAACCGTCTTATAGATCTCTTTTATGGAATCGGGGATCTCTTCGATCTGCTGGATAGAGCCGTTGTGGAGGATGATCTTATTTTTCATGTCATCATTCCAGAGGTTCAGCTCTACAAGATCTTTCAGCAGGTGCTTGTTCACCACGACGAATTCTCCGCTCAGTACTCTTCTGACATAAATGTTGGAAGTATAGGGCTCGAAACATTCGTTGTTACCCAGGATCTGGGAAGTAGAGGCCGTTGGCATCGGCGCTACCAGCAAGGAGTTACGTACGCCGAATTTAATGACTTCGTCTTTCAGGCGATACCAGTCCCAGCGGAGGGTAGGTTCTACATTCCACATATCGAACTGGAAGATACCCTTGGAGGCGGGGGAGCCGGGGAAGGTCTGATAAGCGCCTTCGACCTTTGCCAGGTCTTTGGAAGCCGTCATGGCGGCGAAATAAATGGTCTCGAAGATCTCTTTGTTCAATTTCTTTGCCTCATCGCTTTCGAAGGGAAGGCGCAGTAAGATGAAGACGTCCGCCAGTCCCTGTACGCCCAGTCCGATAGGACGGTGTTTCAGGTTGGAGTTACGGGCTTCTTCGATGGGATAATAATTATGATCGATGATCTTATTGAGGTTCTTGGCGACCTCATAAGTGACTTCGTATAATTTATCGTGATCGAATTTGCCGTTGATCACATAGCGGGGCAGGGCCAATGAAGCCAGGTTGCAGACCGCTACTTCATCCGGGGCGGTATATTCAATGATCTCGGTGCAGAGGTTGGAGCTCTTGATGGTGCCCAGGTTCTGCTGGTTGCTTTTGCGGTTAGCCGAATCTTTGTATAAGAGATAGGGAGTGCCAGTCTCGATCTGTGCATCCAGGATGGCGAACCAGAGGTCCTGTGCTTTGATCGTTTTGCGGGCACGGCCTGGTTCCGATTCGTATTGATTGTACAATTTTTCAAATTCCTCTCCCCAGCAATCCGCCAGGCCCGGCGCTTCGTGCGGGCAGAACAGGCTCCAGGTTCCGCCGGCTTCTACGCGTTTCATGAACAGGTCGGGGATCCACATAGCATAAAAGAGGTCTCTGGCTCTCAGTTCATCCTTGCCATGGTTCTTACGGAGGTCCAGGAAAGCGAATACATCGGCATGCCAGGGTTCCAGGTAGATGGCGAAAGCGCCTTTGCGTTTGCCGCCGCCCTGATCTACATAACGGGCGGTATCATTGAACACGCGCAGCATGGGGATGATGCCGTTGCTGGTGCCGTTGGTGCCTCCGATATAGGAGCCGGTGGCGCGGATATTATGAATAGAGAGCCCGATGCCGCCTGCGCTCTGGGAGATCTTGGCTGTTTGTTTGAGGGTATCGTAGATTCCGTCGATGCTGTCATCCTTCATGGTGAGCAGGAAGCAACTGCTCATCTGGGGTTTGGGCGTACCCGCATTGAAAAGGGTGGGGGTAGCGTGTGTGAACCAGCGCTCGCTCATCAGGTGGTAAGTCTTGATGGCGTTGTCGATGTCTTCCTTGTGGATGCCGATAGCCACGCGCATGTACATGTGCTGGGGGCGTTCCACTACTTTTCCGCCTACTTTCAGCAGGTAGGATTTCTCCAGGGTCTTGAATCCGAAATAGTCGAAACCGTAATCGCGATCGTATATGATGGTAGAGTCCAGTAATTCGGCATGCTGATCGATGATCTCCCAGACATCATCGGACAGTAAGGGAACCAGCTTGCCGGTCTTGCTGTCCGTGCATTCGTACAGCAGCTTCATCGTATCGGAAAAACTTTTGATGGTGTTCTTGTGCAGGTTGCTAACGGCTATCCGGCTGGCCAGTAAGGCATAGTCAGGATGTTTCACGGTAAGGGAGGCGGCAGTCTCCGCGGCAAGATTGTCCAGCTCGGTAGTCGTTACGCCATCGTATAATCCTTCGATCACTTTCTTAGCGACATCGATGGAGTTAACGAAGCGTCTGTCCAGGCCATAGCACAGTTTTTCTATACGGGCGGTGATCTTGTCGAATTTCACGGATTCTCTTTTTCCGTTCCTTTTGTTGACGAACATATATAATAGATTTAATAGGTTTGCTTGCGCTAAAAGTCTTCTTCCAGGCTGAAGGTCTGGGATTCTTTTCCGGACATGACTCCCGATTTCTGGTAATCGCCGACTCTCTTCTCGAAGAAATTGGTCTTCCCCTGCAGGGAGATCATTTCCATGAAATCGAAAGGATTGGTGGCATTGAACATTTTCGGGTAGCCCAGCTCGCCCAGCCATCTGTCGGCGACGAATTCAATGTATTGCTGCATGAGTTTGGCATTCATGCCGATCAGGTCTACGGGAAGAGATTCGGATACAAATTCTTTTTCGATCTTCACGGCATCGCCGATGATGGCGAAGACCTGTTCCTGGGAGAGCTTGGTATGTTCCAGCATGCTATAGAGCAGGCAGGCGAATTCGCAATGCAGTCCTTCGTCCCGGCTGATCAGTTCATTGCTGAAGGTCAGCCCCGGCATCAGGCCTCTTTTCTTCATCCAAAAGATGGAACAGAAGCTACCGCTGAAGAAGATGCCTTCCACGGCGGCAAAGGCAACGAGTCTTTCGGCAAAACTACCGTTCTCGATCCACCGGAGGGCCCATTCGGCTTTTTTCTGTACGGCGGGCACCGTCTCGATGGCATGGAAAAGGCGGTATTTTTCCTGGGGATCTTTTATGTAGGTATCGATCAGTTGCGCATAGGTCTCGCTATGGATATTCTCCATCATGATCTGGAAACCGTAAAAGCAGCGTGCTTCGGGAAGCTGCACTTCGCTCATAAAGTTTACAGCCAGGTTCTCGTTCACGATACCGTCGCTGGCGGCAAAAAAGGCCAATATATGGGAAATGAAGTGGCGCTCACCATCATTGAGCCGGGCCCAATCCTGTGCATCGCCGCTCAGGTCGATCTCTTCGGAGGTCCAGAAGCTGGCTTCATGCTTCTTATACATTTCCCATACCCTGGGGTAGTTAATAGGGAGAATGACGAATCTGTCCTTGTTCTCCTTCAATAAAATTTCATTCCCGTTCTCCATTGTCAAATAGATTGCAGATTAACAACTTGTGCGCGCCGACAGATAGTTTCCGATTAAAAATCCAGATAGTTCCGAAAAACTCAGATAATTCCGATAATAACGAATCCTTTGCCGAACCCCATTCGGGGAGGTCCTAACATAACCGTTAAAGGCAGCTCTCCCGGGATGGGAGGAGTTTAACAGCAATTTCAAGATCTAACACGAAAATAACATAGCCTGATAAAAAACAATGGTAAGTTTATCCACTAAGTGTGCATAGTTTTTGGGACAACTTTCGGAGGCCTTATTGGCATTCGGTTTGTGGGTAAGAAAGCCCTGTTTTCAAGGGTTTGCGGCTAAAAGGGGGCTGATAAGTGCTGCCAGCATGAGGTATTCCCCCAGACTGTGTTCGAGGCCTGTCAGACTGGTGTTGATAATATTCAGGCCCAGGCCGGTCAGCAGGAGGGTGGAAACCCACTTGTGGAGTCGCGTTGCCACCCATCTGTACGAAGGGCCAGTACTATGAGCGCCGCCAGGATCAGGTATTCACCTATTGTATGCTGCATCCTGATAAAATTTATTTTTGAAATATTTAAAAGCAGGCCTGTTATCATCAGCCAGAACGGCCATTTGAAAGGGGGGCGAACCATCGCAGCCACCAGCAGCACCGGAAAGATCCATATTGCAGGGTATAATACTGATGCCGGTAGACAGGAGAGAAAAGGTCTGAGATCATATACAGGCAATATCCCAGTATGGCCACTGCCGCAGGAGCATAGTTCCCTTTTCTTACTCCCTGGAAATAAAACAGCGCCGTTAGCAAAAAGATACTGCATAGAGACAGGATGAACAAAAGAGCGGGCGATATTTTCCGGTGAAAGATGTTGCGGACTATGACAAAAATGTTCCCATTTTCCGAATGAATATTCACCGGGTGTTTGGCTTCCGCGCTGTCCTGCGCCGCAACGTCGACGCCTTCCCAACGGGGATAATGCGGGTCGGGATCATTTCGCCGGATAGCAGGATGCAGGTTCTGGTGTTCCTTAAGGTGTTCCACCATGGATAACCGGTAATCCTGCCACAGCGCTCTTTCATTTTTATCCGTTACTGTCCAGGCTGTCAGCAGGAATACCGGGATGAGAAAAAAGATCAGTTGACGGCGATCATAGGTAGGTAAAAGGAATAAAAATGGAATGAAGAAGAAAACGGCATTGGGCCGTATCAGCACCAACATGATCGCCAGGATCCCTGCCATCAATGCATAGAAGGCAGGGGATCTTTTCCGGATAAAAAAATAGCAGACCATGGCAAAAAAAGAAATGCAGATGTAATTCTGGCCGTAATCGACATGGGCCTTCCAGGCATCTGTCAGTAAGAACAGGCAGGTAACGGCCAGAACGGCGCCCCGCTGCAGGTCCGTGCCCGCCAGGGAAAAAGCCATTCCGGTCATAAGGACCAGCATCCCATATTCGAGGATCAGCCACCAACCCTTGATCCTTTGCTCATCCCATTCCGCTAAAGGATATAATAATTGATGAAAGAACGGCGAAGCGGTAATATTAGAGACGGCAAGGCTATCAAAGTTTTGCGGATCATAATAACGGAGTCCGTCTCCCTGCTGCCATTTATAGAAATAGGGGAGCTTGCCGTCTTTTTCCAGCCTGGCCGCAACGACCCGGTTCCGAAGATCACCGGAGGACGCTGCGCCGTACCGGATATCCCTGTAAGCAGCATATGCAAATACGATCGCGCAAACAATAATGAAAATAACGTAGAACCTTTTCGGGGACATTCGCGGATCGTTTAATAGTAAGAAAGAATCAGCTGATCAGTCGACCACCTTTTCAATGATCTTCCCGGTTTGCTTGTTTTTCAGGATGATCTTTTTGGCGCCGTAATGGGTCATCTCTTCTTTTACCAGGTAATGATCGGCGTCGTATTCCGTCAGGTGACTGTCTTTGCTTACGCCAATCTTGCCCCGCCAGATATCCAGCTGCACAGGTTCCCAGAGTTTGGTTTTGGCCGACCGGTAGGCTGCGTCGAGGATGGCATTGACCACATAGCCATCATAAAAGGTTTCTTTGGGCGCATGTCCTTTTTCAAGGGCGTTGAATACGTCGGTAAACATATGGTTGTAGCCCAGGTCATTTAGTTCATCGCCTACGGGAAAGAGCCAGCCTGTATTGCTTTCGGCTTTTTCCGCCACATAATCGGCTCCCTTGCCTGTCGTGAACATTTCCAGCCCGGTGCGCAGGAAATTATTGATCCAGATGGTGCCTTCGGTGCCCATGACCTCGTCTCTCAGGTCCAGGCCTCCGCGGAAGGTCCAGCTCACTTCGAACTGGCCGATGGCGCCATTCTCGTATTTGACCAGGCCAATGGCGTGGTCTTCGGCATCGATGGGTTTTACCTGGGTATCGGCCCAGCACATCACTTCGATGGGTTTGATATCTTTTCCGATAAAGGTGCGGGCGATCTCCACGCAATGGCAGCCCAGGTCGAGGATACAGCCGCCTCCGGCCTGTTCGATATCCCAGAACCAATCGCTATGGGGGCCGGGATGGGTTTCCCGGGACTTGGCCCAGAGGATCCGGCCCAGGGCGCCATTCTTTACGCTCTCATAAGCTTTGAGGAATTTGGGAGTATACACCAGGTCTTCCAGGTAGCTGGAAAAGATGCCGGCGTCTTCGACGGCTTCCAGCATGCGTCTTGCTTCTGTGGCGTTGCGTCCAAGAGGTTTGGTGGTCATCACGGCCTTTTTGTGCTTGCAGCAGAGCAATACGGCGATCTCGTGTAAATTATTGGGAAGGGAGATACAGACAAGGTCCACATCGGGGTGAGCGATGGATTCTTCCATTTCGGTGGTCCAATGGGCGCATCGGTAGTCTGTTGCGAATTTGCGGGCGCTTTCTTCCCTGCGGGAATAGACGGAGACGATGGAGTCACGGCTTCTTTGTCCGAGAATGGATTCTGCGTAAAAGCGGCCGATAAAGCCCGAGCCCAGCATGGCGATCCTTTGCATAAGCGATCTGTTTTTTTTATGAAGAATTTTTTAATTAATGAGCGGGGCTGATTTCAGGGGTATCCTCCCGCAGTCCTGTTTTTTTATTGTCTTTGAAGAGCAGGGCAAAAAGAATAAGAACGCCTGCTGCTATTCCGGCGGGGACCATCCAGATGCTTTTCCATTGAGCGATACCGTCCAGGGTATAATGATCCTTGACATAACCTGACAGCAGCGTTCCTATCCACATACCGATGCCATAGGTAGCCATGGTGATCATGCCCTGCGCGGAGCTTTGTATTTTTACCCCCGCCTTGCTGTCTGTATAGATCTGGCCGGTGACAAAGAAGAAATCAAAACAGACGCCATGCAGGATAATGCCGGCAAACAACATCCATTCTCCGGGGCCGGCATTCCCGAATCCAAAACAAAGGAATCGTACCGTCCAGGCGACCATGCCGAAGGCGATCATCCACTTGACTCCGAGACGCCTGAAAAAGAAAGGGATCAGCAGGATGAAGAAGGCCTCCGAAAATTGGCCGAAGGTCATATTGCTGGTCACATTTTTCATTCCTGCATCTGTAAGGAAAAGATTGGTAAGACTGTAGTAGAAAGAAAGGGGAATACAGATCAGGACGGATGCGATAAAAAAGATGGTGAAAGAACGATCTCTCAGTAATACGAAAGCGTCCGCCCCAAGGATCTGGGCGAAAGTGGATTTGGATCCTTTGGCTTTCGGCGGCGTATCCGGCAGGAAAAAACTGAGCAGGCCCAGGGCTGCAGAGGCGACCGCCGCCATTTTAAAAGTGAACCCCAGCTGATCGGTGCCTATTTTGAATACTTTGTCCAATAGCCAGCCAGTGACTATCCATCCGATCGTACCCAATACGCGGATGGAGGCGAATTCCTTGCCGGGGTCCTTCATTTGACGAAAAGCGACGGAATTGGCCAGTGCCAGGGTTGGAGCGTAAAGCAAGGAATATAGTAGTACGACCCAATAAAAACTATCCGGGTTGCTGACGGTAGTTAGTTCATAGAGAAGGGCGGCTCCGGCCAGGTGCAGAATGCCCAGCACTTTCTGAGCGGCAAAAAAACGATCGGCGATCATTCCCACGAAAAAGGGTGAAATGATCGTAGCGATGGCCATGGCGCTATAGGCTGCTCCTACCTGGAGCCCGGTAGCGTGCAGCACTTTGTCGAGGTAAGTTCCCATGGTGACATACCAGGCTCCCCAGATAAAGAACTCGAGGAACATAAGGGCGGATAATTTAATACGTGTTGTTTGATTCATAATTGATCGAAATTGTGGCCGAAAAGTTACAACTGAAAAATGGTTCGGGTAAATATTTATTAAAGCATTTATCTTGCAGCCGTGGGGGATAAATTTTTTGGAACAATCCCCCGGCGAATTTGCATTATGAGAACATTCGACGATACTTACCGGCATAAAGGCCTGCGCAGACAATTGGTGGATATCATCAAACAGAAAGGAATTACAGACGAAAGGGTGCTAAATGCTATTTTGCATATTCCCCGGCATTTTTTTATGGACTCCGCTTTTGACAAGATCGCGTATGAGGACCGGGCCTTTCCTATTGGGGAGGGACAGACGATCTCCCAGCCTTATACGGTCGCCTACCAGAGCCAGCTGCTCGAAATAAAGCCTTTTGAAAAAGTGCTGGAGATCGGCACGGGCAGCGCTTACCAGGCCTGCGTACTGGCGGAGATGGGGGCGCATGTGTATACGATCGAGCGTCAAAAGAAGTTGTTCGAGACCAATAAGTCATTCCCCTTGTTGAAAAAATACCTGAGCCTGAAATTCTTTTATGGGGATGGATTTGAAGGATTGCCTACGTATGGCCCTTTCGATAAGGTGATCGTCACGGCCGCTGCGCCTTTTATTCCGCCAAAACTGTTGGAACAGCTGAAGCCGGGAGGAAAAATGGTGATCCCGGTGGGAGAAGGCAATGTGCAGCGCATGCTGCGGCTTACCAGGCAGGCCGATGGGACTGCGCTGGAAGAAATATTTGCGGATTTTTCTTTTGTACCGATGCTGGGAGGACGCGAGGAGTCAAAGGATGCGAAGCGGCCGCTATAAAAAGTCCACGATCCGGGTTATGACTGCCGGATCCCGGTAAATCTTCCGATGGCCCAATCCTTTGGTAATAACGAATTGAATGTTGGGATGCTGGTCATCCCGTACCCGGAGGGCATCTTCCAGGGGAGTGATCCTGTCTTCTTCATCCTGCAGCCATAATATGTCCGCATGGACCTGGTGCAGGGCTCTGCGGATGGAATACCAGGAAAAAGGACGGTCAAAAAGCTCGTAGGACAAATCGTCGAATTCTTTTCTCACATCTTTGCCGGTCTGCAGTAACTGGAAAAAAGAATCCACGGCCGCGACCATTTCACAAGGAGGGGCAATCAATACCAGTTTGACGTCCGCATCGTGGGGGAGGGGCTCGATCAGCAAGGTAAGGGCCAGCCCTCCCAGGGAATGCCCCATGAAGGACTGGACGGGACCGTATAATTCATTAATGGTCTGAAGGCTCTTTATATAGGCAGGCAGGGTGATCCTTTTGCCGCCGGACTGTCCATGAGCCGGGGCATCGAAAGCCAGGACTTCATATCCTTTCTTAAGGAGGGGGAGGATATATTGATCGAAGTTACGGGAAGAGGATTCGAAGCCATGGGCGATCAATACTTTTTTGAGGGTGTCTGTTGAAGCCTGGTGAGGCAGCCAACGGTGCCCGCGGATGGTATGTCCATCCTGTTTAAAGGAGAGCCGTTCTCCCTTTTCGGCGAGGGAGGGCTTCTTCCCGGATTTCTTCCGGGGGGTACAGAATAATTGAAAGGCTTTTTGGGCGGCGGCTTTTGGGGAAACAAGGGCCAGGATATTAAGCTGGGCGCGTATATAACTGATTGCGAGTTTTTCCTTTAACTTCATTTCAGCAAAAATACAGCAATGAAAGTTGTCATAATAGGTTCGGGCAATACTGCTACTGTTTTAGGTACGAAGATCCTGGAGGCGGGACATGAAGTTCTGCAGGTAGTCAGCCGGCAGGAGGCTCATGCGGCCCGGCTTGCGGCAGATCTGCATTGTGGGTATGCCACTGACTGGTCAGCCATCGACCGGGGAGGAGAATTCTACCTGGTGGCGCTGTCGGATGATGCGCTCTATGGGTTGGGGGCAGCGCTGTCCCTTCCCGGGAAACTGGTCGCGCATACGGCTGGCACGGTCCCGAAGGAGGTACTACGAACCGTGAGTGAGAACAGTGGGGTGCTTTATCCTTTGCAAAGCCTGCGAAAAGAGATCCGCCCTTTTCCGGCAATCCCTTTTTTGGTGGATGCTCTTGATGGTGGAGACCGGGTGAGGATACGCGATTTTGCCCGGACGATCAGCGGGCAGGTCCGGGAGGCGGATGATGCGGAGCGGTTAAAACTACACTTGTGCGCTGTGCTGGTCAATAACTTCAGCAATTACCTGTATACGCTGACGGCCGATTTCTGCCGGGAGGAGAATACCGATTTTTCCCTGCTGCTGCCGTTGATACAGGAGACGGCGGGCCGGCTCTCTCATTTTGAGCCCCGGGATGTGCAGACGGGGCCAGCTATACGGGGGGATAAAAGTAGCATAGAGAGGCATTTGAATTTATTGGCTAATCATAATGACCTTAGAGAGTTATACAGTTTATTTACAAAACAAATTGAGGTTTATCACCGGAGTGGTGAAATTCCGCTTCAATTATAGGAATTAAGGTACTTTTGCAACTTTACGCATTTAATCAGCAATGAGCATTCTCGAAAAATTCAAATCGATCAAGACCTTTGTATTCGACGTAGATGGCGTAATGACGGATGGCGGCGTGCAGGTGTTCGATACGGGTGAACAGCTACGTACGATGAACACCAAGGATGGCTATTGCCTGCAACTGGCGGTAAAGAAAGGGTATCGTATCCTGGTCATTTCCGGCGGCTCCTCGGAAGGGGTAAGGCTCCGGTTGAAGAAATTGGGTATTGACGATGTATTTCTGAGCGTGGAGAATAAACTGGAGAAGTTGCGGGAATATGCCCGTGAGCATGGACTGGAAGAAAAGGATATGTTATATATGGGGGATGATATTCCGGATTACGGGGTGATGAAGCAGGTAGGGCTGGCCTGTGCACCGGCGGATGCGGCTCCTGAGATCAGGCATATTGCCGCCTATATTTCCTCATTTTCCGGTGGACATGGTTGCGTAAGGGATGTAATAGAAAAAGTCCTCAAGCTGAACGGCCAGTGGGAGTTGGATACCTCCCTTGCCTCCAAATGAAAAAAATATCCTTTATGATTCGGTTGCTCGGCGCTTTTTTTCGACTTGTCCGTTGGCCTAACCTGGTCTTTATCGCAGTTACCCAGGTATTGTTCTATTATTTTATTTTATTGCCGGGATTCCGTGCCGGTAGATTCGAGGTTTATCTTAATAATCTGCGGCCCCCCCTTTTTTATTTGCTCTCCCTTTCTTCTGTGCTGATCGCCGCTGCCGGCTATATTATCAATGACTATTTCGATCTGAATATCGATCGGGTGAACAAACCTGACAAGCTGGTAGTGGACAAGATCATTAAGAGAAGGTGGACTATCCTCTGGCATTGGATCTTATCGGGACTGGGGGTGCTGCTGGGCTTTTATGTCAGCTGGAAATTACATAACCCGATCGTGGGGCTGGCTAACCTGGGATGCGTGGCGCTGTTATGGTTTTACAGTACGACTTTCAAGAGAAAGCTATTGATCGGCAATGTGATCATATCCCTGCTCACGGCCTGGGTCATCCTGGTCTTGTATACCTGTGAATTCAGTTTTCGCCAATTGGACAATCCGGGCTGGTACTATGCTTTATCCAGGCTTTTTAAATTCGCTATTCTTTACGCCGGTTTTGCCTTTATTCTTTCCCTGATACGGGAAGTGGTGAAGGATATCGAGGACATGGATGGGGATGCCCGGTATGGATGCCGTACCATGCCGATCGTATGGGGGGTGAATACGGCCAAGGTGTTTGCCGCCACCTGGCTGGTCGTGCTGATCGGGTCTTTGATTGTCATCCAGTTCTATGTCTTACAGTATCGCAGGGGCTTTCTCGTCCTGTATTGTATCCTGCTGCTGATCGTTCCCCTGTTCTGGATCCTTCGGAAGTTATATCAGGCCCGGTCTGTCGCGGATTATCATTTGCTGAGCAGTGTTATCAAGGGCGTGATGCTGACGGGTATCTTATCTATGATCTTCATTGAATTTTTATAAATATATGGAACGTATCGTACTGGCATCGGGTTCTCCCAGGCGTAAGCAATTGCTCGAGTGGGCGGAGGTTGATTTTGAAGTGGTGGTGAAAGAAACCTCCGAATCCTATCCCCCGGAAATGGCGATCGCCCAGGTGCCTGTTCACATCGCCCGTAATAAGGCGCTGGCTGTAAAAGGGATCGTTCCTCCGGAGCGGATCATTGTCGCTGCGGATACGGTAGTGGTGCTGGGTTCAGCAATCATCGGCAAACCCCGGGACCGGGAAGATGCTATCGCGATCCTCTCCCGGCTGGCAGGTAACAAGCATGAGGTGATCACCGGGGTGGTCCTGGTAAGGGGGGAGCAGGAGATTGCTTTTTCCGATACTACGGCTGTGTGGTTTCATGAGCTGACGGGGCAGCAGATCGCAGACTATGTGGATAAATACAAACCTTACGATAAGGCCGGCGCCTATGCCATCCAGGAATGGATCGGTGTGGTGGGTATCCGGGGCATCCAGGGAGATTTTTATAATGTGATGGGCCTTCCCGTTAGCCGGGTGGTGAGGGAGTTACTGCGGATGCAGGAGGGTGTGTAAAAAAAAGAAATTTTGCGATTGCAATTAGGAGGACCTTTGGGTCCATGAAAGAGCAGCTGCTACAATTCATCTGGCGATTCCAGTACTTCCATCGGCCACAGCTCCATACAGAAGCCGGCGAGCCCTTGCAGATCCTTGCTCCCGGCGAGATCAACACGCATCAGGGTCCTGATTTCCTCAACGCCTCTATCCGGATCGGGGATACTTTCTGGGCCGGCAATATCGAACTGCATATCCGGACTTCCGACTGGAACAGGCACGCCCATCAAAAAGACAAGCATTACCGGAACGTCATTTTACATGTCGTATGGGAAAATGATCTCCCGGCGGAGGCGGGCCGGAGAGAGCCGGCTGGTGAAAGGGAGATCCCTTTGCTGGTCCTCCAGGACAGGATCCCGAAATTATTGCTGAGTAAATATGAGGAGTGGATGAATAACCGCTCGTTTGTCGCCTGCGAGCGACAATTGCCGCAGGTAGGGGAAAAGATCTGGCCGGCCTGGAAGCAGCAATTACTGGAAGAGCGGTTGTATAGAAAAGCGCTTTTTATCCGGGACTGCCTGGAACAAAATCATCAGCATTGGGAGGAGACTACCTGGTGGCTGCTTGCCCGGAATTTTGGGTTCCCGGTGAATACCGCTTCCTTTGAAGCGGTGGCGCGGAGCTTACCGCTCTCTTTGCTGGCGCGGCATAAGGATCGGGTCGAACAACTGGAGGCGTTGCTATTGGGACAGGCCGGGCTGCTGGAAGGGGATTTCGGGGAAGAGTACCCGTTATTCCTGCAAAATGAATTCCGTTATCTCCGAAAAAAATACCGGCTTCCCGTCATTCATCCCGCCGTTCTCTTTCTGCGGATGCGGCCGGGTAATTTTCCAACCATCCGGCTGGCTCAGCTGGCCGGGCTCTTATCCTTGTCCACTTCCTGGTGGGCCACTATAAAAGAGGCGGATTCTCCCGGGGAACTAAAGAAGTTATTGGCCGTTACAGCCAGCGGTTATTGGGATACTCATTACGGGTGGGGGAGCGGGCGGTCTCTGCCCAAGCCCAGGAACCTGGGAGATCAAATGAAAGAAAGTATCCTGATCAATACCTGTTCTCCGCTTCTTTTTGCCTATGGCTGGCTGCGGGGGGAGCAGGCTTTGCGGGACAAGGCTCTCCGGTGGTTGGCGGCTATTCGCGCCGAAAAAAATGCCCTGGTAGCCGGATGGGGCCGCCAGGGCGTATATAGTAAGACTGCCGTGGATACGCAGGCTTTGCTGGAATTGAAGACCCGCTACTGCGACCCGAAGAAATGCCTGGAATGTGCCATCGGCAATTTCCTGCTGGGTGAGGCCAGGGCAGGCTAGAGTTCCTGAGGCCAGGCTGCAGGGAACGGACGAGCCGGGCCGACCGGTGAAATCCAGGAACTAGGCCTGCGTGACGGCGGCTGTATTCCAGTTGAATTCGACCTTGACTTCCAGATCCGGATGGATGCTGTACATGACGGGACAGGTATGCGCCGTTCTTTCCAGGATGGCCTTTTGCTTTTCATCCACCTGCAGGGTATCGGGAAATTGAAATATTACGTTAATACCGGCAATTCTCCGGGGATCGGGTTTCATGATCTTAAGGATGGAAAGTTGCATTCCGCGAAGATCTACCTGCAGATCCCGGGCTTTTATGCCCATGGTAGTAGCCATACAGGCGCCCAGGGCAGTGGCTACCAGGTCCGTAGGGGAGAAGCGTTCACCCTTACCCTGGTTATCGACTGGAGCATCCGTCTCTATGGCTGTACCTGATTGCAGGTGAGTGGCAACCGTTCGCAGGTCTCCTTCGTAAATAACAGTAGAAGTCATTGTTTAAATTTTCCTAAATTTACGCCAGATAAATTAAATCATCAGCAGTGAAGAAACTTTTCCTGTCAATTCTTGCCTCGACCCTCCTTGTGAGCTTATATGCACAAGATAGCACCTCCGTTTCTCAGCCGCCGATGAGAAACAAAAAAAACGCTAAAAAAGAAAGGATCCAGAACATGATGAAAATGGAAGAAGAGGGAGATCTTATCTTTAACAAGCATGCCGTATTCGGGATCAAGCTGGCTACGGACGGCTACGGGCTTTATTTTGAAAAAGGGAAGTTCAAGACACCCACCCGTACGCTCTTATATCAATTCGAGCTGAACGAAAAGAAAAGTAATAAAGAGCATAAGATCACGACCTCCCCCGACGGCTATAACTACAGTTCGGTGGTGCCTTACAAGCTGAATAATTTTTATGAATTGAAGGCATCCATCGGGGAGATGCGCCTGATCGGCGGAAAGGGGAATAAGAACGGCGTATCCGTGTCGGCGCTCTATTCAGGAGGGGTGTCCCTGGGATTGATAAAGCCTTATTATGTCAATGTACAGAATGCCGCCGGGCAGACCTCTCAAAAGACCTTCACCCAGCTTCAATCCGATACCTCCGCGGAAGTAGTGACCGGGGCCGCCGGCCCTTTTGTAGGCTGGGGGCATCTCTCGGTAAAACCGGGACTGAATGCCAAAACAGCGATGCGCTTCGACTATGGCCGTCTGAACCAAACGATCTCTGCCATCGAAGTGGGGTTAACCGGCGAATTCTATTTCGGGAAGATCCCCCAGGTGACTTTAGTGCCCCAGAAGCAATTTTTCTTCAATGCCTATGTCTGCCTACTTTTTGGTAGCCGAAAGTGACGTATTTTTGTAGTATGCAAGAACTACCCATCGGTCCGGAGGCACAGGCATGTGTGCCGCAAATGGACTCTAAAATAAAGAAACCCAACTGGTTACGCGTCAAACTTCCCATTGGTGAAAGTTACAAACATGTCCGCGGACTGGTAGATACCCATAAATTACATACGATCTGTGAGAGCGGCAATTGCCCCAATATGGGCGAATGCTGGGGGGAGGGCACCGCTACCTTTATGATCCTGGGCAATATCTGTACGCGCAGTTGTGGATTTTGCGCCGTAGCTACCGGTCGCCCGGATCCTGTGGATTGGGATGAACCGCAGCGGGTTGCCGAAGCTATCCACCTGATGAAGGTGAAGCATGCGGTGATCACTTCCGTAGACCGGGACGAGTTGAAGGATGGCGGCAGTATTATCTGGCAGAATACCATCCGGGCCGTAAAAGCGCTCAATCCCGATACGACGCTGGAGACCCTGATCCCCGATTTCAAAGCAGAGCAGGAGAATATAGCCCGTATCGTGGAGGTTGCTCCCGATGTGGTCTCTCATAATATAGAAACGGTCGAAAGGCTCACCCGCCAGGTGCGTATACAAGCCAAGTACTGGCGCAGTATGGAAACCCTGAAGATCCTGAAAGAGGGAAATATGCGCACCAAGAGCGGCATTATGCTGGGCCTGGGCGAGCGCAAGGAAGAAGTGGTGCAGACCCTGAAAGATCTCCGCGGCAGCGGCGTGGACGTGATCACGATGGGGCAATATCTCCAACCCACTAAAAAACATCTGCCGGTCGAACGTTTTGTTCATCCGGATGAGTTTGCCGAGCTGAGAGAGATCGGTTATGAGCTGGGCTTCGATTACGTGGAGAGCGGTCCCCTGGTAAGGTCCTCCTATCATAGCGAGCGCCATGTAATAGCCGGATACGGCAGGAATGAATGGCTCCGGCAAAAAGCTGTTTAATGCGGCTATCCTTATTACTCTTGTTGCTTGTTGGCGGGGGGACCGGTATCCGGGCGCAATTGTCCTGGAAAAATGCCGATACGGCATTCGGGCCGCTGCCGGCCTCCTTACATGTATTCCGGTCAACAGACTCCCTGGATGGTCACCCCTTCATTGCTTACTATGTGTCGGCTGTACTAAAAGATAAAAAGCTGCTCTTTACTGACCAGACGGGACAAACGAAGCGGTGGACGCCTTCCCAATATTATCAATTGGAGCAATTCCCGCTGGTGGTGGTGAATTGTACTTTTTTTTCTTTCGAGACCAATCAGAACCTGAATATGGTCATGAAGGACGGGAAGCTGGTGGCCTATAGCATTGTCTCTCTCAGGGGGACAGGTCCCGACTCACTTCTTTATTATTATCCCACCCGCAGCGCCATAGGAATAGACCGGAGAAGAAAGGCGGATGTAGCCTGGATCTTTACCGATTCCACCCATCGCAAGCCTTATGCTTTTGAGGACGCTCCTGTCATCGCCAAAGGCGAGGAGAAAGCGCCGAGCATCTACGATCTGAAAGATATCGAATGGAAGTGGTGGAAGGAAAGAACGGCTGTCGGCGGCGGGCCTGTGCTGATCCATGATGGAAAGATCCGGATCACGAATAAGGAGGAACAGTTATTCCCCCGGGGAGAGAATGACAAGCATCCCCGGACGGCCATGGGTTATACCCGGGATGGAAGACTGATCATTCTTGCTGTCCAGGGCCGGTTTCCAGGCATTGCAGAAGGGGCTACGCTGGAGCAGGAAGCAATCATATTATTACAACTGGGCTGTTATGAGGCGCTGAACCTGGACGGGGGAGGGAGCAGCTGCCTGTTGGTGAATGGCAAACAAACGATCAAACCTTCGGACAAGGAAGGGGAGCGGCCGGTGCCGGCGGTTTTCCTGATCAAAAGCGCGAAACCCTAAGCAATCGAAGGAAGAAAGTCACCTATCCTTTCATATCCCATACCAATGCGCTGGCCCCGAGAATGGCGGCATCGGATTCCTTTAAATGGCTGACCAATATCTTTACTTTATTCTGGAATACCTGGATGAGGTTGCTTTCCATGTGCTCCCGGGTAGGCTTTAAGATGAGGTCTCCGGCTTTGGTGAGGCCGCCGAAGAGGATGATCGCTTCGGGGCTGGAGAACATGACGAAGTTGGCCAGGGCCATTCCAAGGATCCCCCCGGTGAAATCAAAGATCTCTTTAGCCAGCCGGTCGCCTTGTATCGCCGCGTCATATACTTTTTTGGAGTCCAGCTCTTCCGGGGGCACCCGCCGCAAAAGGCTTTCTTCCTGATTTTTCTGCAGCATCTCGATGGCGGTGAGCTTAACGCCGGTAGCGGAAGCATAGCTTTCGAGGGAGCCTTTTTTCCCGGTGCCCTGGTGCAGGCGTCCTTCCGGGATGATGATGGTATGTCCCAGCTCTCCTGCAAAGCCGTCATGCCCATAGATCAGTTTCCCATTGGCGACGATGCCGCTGCCTACGCCTGTTCCCAGGGTGATCATAATGAAGTCTTTCATTCCCTTGGCGGCGCCGTACATCATCTCGCCGATGGCTGCGGCATTGGCGTCGTTAGTGAGGATGGTGGGAAGCTGAAATTTATCCTGTACCAGTTTGGCCAGCGGGATAATACCCCTCCAGGGAAGATTGGGCGCATATTCTACCGTACCGCTGTAATAATTGCCGTTGGGGGCGCCCACTCCTATTCCCCTCATTCTGCCGGAACCACCCGCTTTGTCGATCAGCACTACCAGGTGTTTATGCAATTCGTCGATGAAACCTTCCACCTGGGCATGGCCTCTTGTCGAGATCTCGCTGGAGAACAATACATTTCCATTCCGGTCTACAATGCCGAATTTCGTGCCGGTACCTCCGATATCAATGCCAATGGCTAATGATTCATAGGAAAGGGAAGAAGAGGACTTTGCCATGAGCGCTATTTTTTAGAGAGTAGAATTAGTAAAACAACCCTCCCGCATCTATTAGTGCAGGGAGGGTTGCAAAGATATAGGAAGAATTAATGTCCTCCGCCGCTTTGGAGGGCGTCGAAGTCAATTCCCTGAGATTTTAGTAAGGATTTGGCCCTTACGGCGTAAAAAGCCAGGTAAGCAAAGCAGGCTACGCCTACTACATAGCTATAATGGATCCCCAGTATGTTGTCAGATGAAACCAGCCCCTGTAAAAGGCTGATAAAGCCGCCGCCCATGATCATCATGATCAGCAGGCTGCTGCCCTGGTTGGTATGTTTGCCCAGTCCGGCTACGGCCAGGGTGAAGATACAGGGCCAGAGGGTGCTGCAAAACAGGCCTACGCTGGTGAAGGCGAATACGCTGGTCATGCCGGAGGTCAACATGCCGATACAGAGGGAGGTGATGCCCAGTCCGGAGAAGATGAGCAGCATACGGGCCGGATTGCCTTTGCTTAACAGGTCGCCGATGATCATGACTACGATCACCAGGGCGTATATAAAGAAGGGGGTAATATCGTGATTAGCCACTTTATTGACGATGAGGAAAACGGAGAAAGCCAGGTAAGGCATTACAAACCGGAGGATCTGGGAAGCGCTCTTATTAAGGCCGAAGGCGCCTACGGAGCCTGTCCATCTTCCGATCATTAAGCTGGCCCAATATAGGGAAACAAAGGGGGCTACCTTATCGGTGGAAATGAGCAGATCATGTTTTAAATACCTGGGCAGGTTGCTGGCGGTGGAGACTTCGACGCCCACATAAACAAAGATACCGATCATTCCCAGCCATAGCTGGGGGTAATTGATCGCGGATTTCCGGTGCAGGACCTTATCTCCATGCCCCGCTTCTTCCGCTGCCACCTGTTCAAGGTCGATCTTATTGGGGATGGAGGAAAATTTAAAGAAAACGGCTACCAGTACAAAGGCGAGGCCCAGGATCAGGTAAGGTGTTTTTACGCTTTCGATGCTGGCGACAGGATGGCTGTTCGTTACGCTTCCGAAGATGGCAAAGCTGACCAGCAAAGGCCCGATGGTGGTACCGAAATTATTGACACCGCCGGCCATGATCAGCCGTTGCGAGCCGGAAGCGGGGTCTCCGATGACGATGGCCAGCGGATTGGCGGCAATCTGTTGCAGGGAAAATCCCAGTCCCACGATGAACAGGCCTGACAGCATCAGCGCAAAGGAAGAGGTGTTGGCGGCGGGGTAGAATAACAGGGTGCCGATCGCTGAGATGAGCAATCCCGCGGCTATGCCATTTTTGTACCCTATTTTATTCAGAAGGTCGCTTCCAACGGCCTTGGAAATCAGTACATAAATGATGGAGCCTACGGTATAAGCCACATAGAAGGCAAAGGATACCAGCTGACTTTGAGCCGGCGACAGATGAAATTTTTCCTGGAATACAGGAATAAGGATATCGTTACTGGCGGCTACAAAGCCCCAGAAAAAGAATACGCTGATAAGAGTGCCGAATTGAGTCCAGTTCGTCTTTTTCATTGGCAATACACCTGAAAGATCCATAATCGGAGCAGTTTTGAATTAAGGGTTGAAAATACCGAGGTTTTGCCGAAGGGAAAAATTTTTTCATCGCCGAACTCATATTAAAGGAAAAACCTTCCTAAATTGAATGGCAATTATATCATAACCTCCAGCATAAGCATTAATAAGATTTAATGGAAATAATACATGTATCCGCGGAATGTTACCCGGTGGCCAAGGCCGGAGGGTTAGGTGACGTGGTCGGTGCATTGCCAAAATATCAGAACGAGTCGGGGCACATTGCCAAGGTGGTGATGCCCATGTACCGGACGAAATTCCTCTATAATAATCAGTGGGAGACGGTTCATAAGGGGTATACTCATCTGGGTAACTGGTGGTTTCCCTATACGGTCATTAAGGAAAAAACCAATAAACTTGGTTTCGATCTTTACCTGGTAGACATTTATGGGTTGCTGGACAGGGAAAAAATATATGGCTATGGGGATGATACGGAGCGGTTCACCGCTTTCCAGGTGGCGGTAGTGGACTGGCTTTCCGTCTGGAAGCATTATCCGGATATTGTGCACGTGCACGATCACCATACGGCTCTCATCCCCTTTATGCTCCAATACTGCTATGCCTATCAACACCTCAGGAATATCCGCACGGTATTGACCATTCATAATGCGCAGTACCAGGGATGGATGGGGTGGGATAAGAGCCATTATCTGCCGGCCTGGGATAGCTGGAAGACCGGTTTACTGGAATGGAACAAGACGATCAATCCCCTGGCCAGCGGTATCAAATGCGCCTGGAAGGTGACGACGGTCAGCCCTACGTACCTGGCGGAGATGCGGCAAAATGCCAATGGGCTGGAGGCGCTGCTGGAGTATGAAAAAGGAAAATGTTCGGGGATCCTCAACGGGATCGATACGGTGGTCTGGGATCCGTCCACGGATACTTATTTTGAGGATCATTATACACCCGATACGGTAGAGGAGGGGAAAAAGAAGAATAAGGCGTTGCTCTGCGAGCGGTTTAACCTGGATCCAAAGAAGCCGCTGATCACTTTTATCGGCCGCCTGGTGGGGGAGAAAGGGGCGGATCTGTTGCCACAGGCTATTGAAGATTCTTTCTATTATATTGGCCGGAAGATGAATTTTCTCATCCTGGGCAGCGGGTTTCCCGAGGTGGAAGCGAGGTTGGTGGCGATGAAGGGGCTGACCAGGGGGGATTATAATGTATATATCGGGTATGACGAGGGGCTGAGCCACCTGATCTATGCCGGCGCGGATTTCATCCTGATGCCTTCCCGGGTGGAACCCTGCGGCCTGAACCAGCTGTATGCGTTGCGTTATGGCACGATCCCGGTGGTCCGCAATACGGGAGGATTACATGATACGGTGGTCGACTACGGCGATAAGAACGGCTATGGCATCCGGTTCAATAATGCGACGGTAGGGGATATGACGCATGGCATCTGGCGGTCGGTGGAATTATATCAGCAAGCCGAAAAAATGAAAGATATTCGTCGCAGGGTGCTGCAGCTTGATTTCAGCTGGGAGGTCAGTGTCCGGGCTTACCTGGAGCTTTACGCGTCGTAGGGGGATAGCTTCAAGCCGCAAGCTACAAGTTGCTCTTATTAATTTGTTATTTATATTAAACTTTTAAAAACAATCCGGCTTGCAGCTTGTTGCTTGCAGCTAACAAAAACGCTTGTGTATGTCAAAAGAGATTTTATCCGTGATATTAGGAGGAGGCGCCGGTACAAGATTGTATCCCCTTACAGCCAGCCGTTCGAAGCCAGCCGTTCCCATTGCCGGTAAATACCGGTTAGTAGACATTCCTATATCCAACTGTCTGAATTCAGGCATAACCAGGATGTTCGTACTGACTCAGTTCAATTCGGCTTCTCTGAACAGACACATTAAAAACACCTATCATTTTAGCGCCTTTAGTTCGGCCTTTGTCGATATCCTTGCGGCGGAACAGACTCCGGACAATCCTACCTGGTACCAGGGTACAGCCGATGCAGTGAGACAATGTCTCCGTCACCTGGGACCTTTTGACAGTGAATATGTACTGATCCTCTCGGGCGACCAGTTATACCAGATGGATTTTATGGAGATGCTCGACAATCATAAAAAAATGGGCGCCGATATCTCCATTGCCACCATCCCGGTAAATGATAAAGAAGCTTCTGATTTCGGGATCATGAAAAAGGATGAGAGCGGTTATATCACCTCTTTTACGGAGAAGCCCAAAAAAGACATATTACCCAACTGGGTAAGCGATACCGGCCCTGCGATGCATGGCCAAGGAAGGCATTATCTCGCTTCCATGGGGATCTATATCTTCAACCGGCAACTTTTATCTGAGCTTTTGCAGAATGAATACGTGGAATCCACCGACTTCGGTAAGGAAATTATTCCCCAATCCCTGGAAAAGTATAAAGTCGTCAGTTACCAGTACGATGGGTATTGGACCGATATTGGTAATATCCCTTCTTTCTTCGAGGCCAATCTGGGCCTGACCAAGGATATTCCGGATTTCAATTTATTTGATAATGAAAAGGCCATTTATACCCGGGCCCGTATGTTGCCCCCGGCAAAGATCAGCGGGACTACCCTGGAGAAGACGATCATTGCAGAGGGCTGTATCATCAATGCCAGCCGGATAGAGAGCAGTGTCATCGGTATCCGCACGCGCATCGGCACCGGCACGACGATCGTGAGCAGTTACCTGATGGGGGTGGATTTCTATGAGACGATCGAAGAGATCGAGCAGGCGCGTTCGCATGGGTTGCCTACGGTCGGGATCGGTCATCGTTGTTATATCCGCAATGCCATCGTGGATAAGAACTGCCGTATCGGCGACGATGTGCGGATCAACGGCGGCCATCACCTGGAAAATACCGATCATTCCCTGTATAATGTAAAAGAGGGAGTCGTCGTGATCAAGAAAGGGGCCGTGCTGCCGAATGGATTTGTGATCTGAGCCCCGGGGGCGCGGTACGGTTTACATATTGAACTAAACGATTGCTTATGTCCTCTCTCTCCCCGGAAAAGCCCACGCTGAGCTTTGTACAGATCCTGAATATGAGCGTAGGTTTCTTCGGAATCCAGTTCGGATGGGATCTGCAAAGGGCCAATATGGGTCCCATTTATGAATACCTGCATGCCAATGCGGACACGATCCCGCTGTTGTTCCTGGCAGCTCCGCTGACCGGATTGCTGGTTCAGCCTGTCATCGGTTATATGAGCGATCATACCTGGCATCCGCGCTGGGGACGAAGAAGGCCTTACTTCTTCGCAGGGGCTGTGGTCAGCACGATCGCGCTCGTCTTCATGCCTCACAGCAGCGCTTTGTGGATGGCGGCGGGATTATTATGGGTACTGGATGTATTCGGCAATGTGGCTATGGAGCCTTTCCGGGCCTTCGTCGCCGACAAGCTATCTGAAAAACAGCGTACGCAGGGATTTGTTATGCAAAGCCTGATGGTCGGCCTGGGAGGAAGCATCGCTTCGGCCCTGCCCTGGGTGATGACCAACTGGCTGCATTTTAAAAATACGGCGGCCAGCGGAACGATTCCGGACAATGTTAAATGGTCGTTCTATATCGGCGCTTTCTTCTTTTTATCGGCGGTGTTATATACGGTATTCACTTCGGGAGAGTATCCGCCTGCCGACATTCCAACTGAAGATAAGATCAATGAATCCAAAAAGGGATTTGGGGCAGGCGCCCGGGAGATCACGGAATCCATTGCTACGATGCCCAAACGCATGAAGACGCTGGCGCTTGTGCAGTTCTTTACCTGGCCGGGCCTTTTCCTGATGTGGTTCTATTACAGCACGGCCGTAGCCAGAAATATATTTGGCGCTACCAGTGAAACAGAGGCCTTGTACAGCGAAGGCGTGAGCTTTGCCGGCCTTACCTTATCTTATTATAGTGTGGTCACTTTTGTCTTTGCTTTCATGCTTCCTTCCATTGCAGGAAAACTAGGCAGAAAGGCAACGCATTCTCTTTGCTTATTGTGCGGCGCCATCGGGCTGGTCAGTGTGGCATTCGTTTCCAACAAATACATGCTGTTCGGATGTATGACCGGGGTGGGAATCGCCTGGGCCAGTATCCTGTCTATGCCGTATGCTATGCTGAGCGGCGTGTTGCCTGAGAATAAGATAGGCGTTTACATGGGGATCTTTAATTTTTTTATCGTATTGCCGGAGATCATCGCTTCGCTGGGGTTTGGTTGGGTGATGAAACACCTGCTGCACAACGACCGTTTGCTGGCCGTGCAGATCGGCGGGGGGCTAATGTTCCTGGCGGCGGTGATCTGTTATTGGCTGATAGATGAAAAGAGTTATGAAAAATAGTATTTTAATTATCTGCGGGGTGATCCTGCTTTCACAACTTACGGCGGCGCAACCTGACATAGGCCCGGTCAAAGTCTATCCCACCAACTGGTGGGTGGGTATGAAGAATCCCGACCTGCAGCTGATGATCCATGGGGCTGCCGTCGGGAAAGCGCCTTCGGTACAATTGTCTTATCCGGGGGTATTATTGATGAAAGTACAGCCGGCTGACAATCCCAATTATTTGTTCCTCGATCTGCGTATTTCCTCCTCGGCAAAGCCCGGGCTGATGAAGATCCGGTTGGTATACAAGGACGGCCGTCCGGCTACCGAGATCAGCTATCCGTTACAGGCGCGCAGGCAGGGTAATGGAACAGAGTTCGCGCAGGGGGTCACTTCTTCCGACTTCATTTATTTCCTGATGCCGGACCGTTTCAGTAACGGCGAACCGGGCAATGACAGGATTCCCGGTATGCGGGATCAGTCCCTGAACCGGGATTCGATCTTTCTACGGCACGGAGGTGATCTGCAGGGGATCCTCAATCACCTGGATTATTTACAGGGGTTGGGGGTGACCACGTTATGGATGACGCCTGTGCTGGAAAATGATATGCCTGATCGTACCGAGCATGGGTATGCGTTCACGGATCATTATACCATCGAGCCCCGGCTGGGAGGCGCCCCCCAGTATAAAAAGTTAAGCGCCGAATTACACAGGAGGGGTATGAAACTGATCCAGGATGCGGTGTATAATCATGTCGGTTCTTACCATTTCCTCGTATTGGATGCTCCCTCCAAAGACTGGCTGCATCGATGGCCCCAATTCACCCAAACGAGTTATAAGGATCAGCCCCTGATGGATCCTTATGCCAGCGCCCTAGATAAAAAGATTGTTTCTGACGGGTGGTTCACCCCCCAGATGCCCGACCTGAATCAAAGTAATCCGTATGTCGCGAATTTTCTCATCCAGCATGCTATCTGGTGTGTGGAGACCTTCGGGGTGGATGGCTGGCGGATCGATACGTATATTTATTGCGACCTGGATTTTATGAATCGTTGCAACAAGGCGCTGACGGATGAATATCCGCGCATCACGATGTTCGGAGAAACCTGGGTGCATGGAACGGCCAACCAGGCTTATTTTGCGGATAACAATATCCATACGGCCTTTAAAAGTAATCTGCAAGGGGTCGTCGACTTCCAGTGCAATTTTGCCGGCATCGTACCGGCCCTGACGGAGAAACCCGGATGGACGGATGGGGTGAATAAATTGTATACGACGCTCAGTAATGACTTCCTGTACAAGGACCCGACACGAAATGTGATATTTTTAGACAACCACGACATGAGCCGTTTCTTCTCGCAGGTGGGCGAGGATGTGGCCCGGCAAAAGATAGGGATCGAGTGGCTGCTGACGGCGCGGGGCATTCCCCAGCTTTATTATGGGACGGAGGTCCTTATGAAGGGGATTGCCAACCCGGATGGCCGGGTGCGGCTGGATTTTCCCGGGGGATGGAGCGGGGATGCGAAAAATGCGTTCACCGGGCAGGGGCTTAGCAAGGAGGAAGCATCGGTGCAGCAGCTGGTGAGGACGCTGGGCCGTTACCGCCAGCATGCTGACGCGCTGAAAACGGGAAAGCTCATGCAATATGTGCCAAAGGATGGGCTGTATGTCTATTTCCGGTATGACGCGAACCAAACAATCATGTGTGTGATGAATACCGGGGATACTTCGGCGACGGTCGATTTCAGTCATTATGCCGAACGAACGGCGGGGTTCACCAGGGCGGTGGATGTGCTGTCCGGGAAGCAGATGCCTGCCGGAAAAATGGAGATTGCCCGGATGAATATGTGGGTGCTGGAGTTGAAGAAATAAAACCGGAAGAAACCGGGCGATGACTGGAGGGTTTGCCCGGACCTTTACAACAGCGCCGCCTGGATATAATTCCGCCCCTCTTTGCCCCATTGTTTGAGGCTCTCCTGCAGGGTCTGTTTCAGCGCCGGGTTCGTTACTTTCTTCCCTTTTTGAGGCGCTGTGATCTCCGTATCGGCTATTTTGACTGCCTGCACTTTGGTGGCAAACCAGGTAAGGTGCTGGTGGGGCAAACTGACCCCCAGGATCATTCCCGGCAAGCCGGTAAAGGATTCCGGGCCTCCCGGCGTGAGGATCTCATCTGTATAGAAGGCTACCACATAAATAGAATCCATGATAATGGCATTGGCCCGGCGGCAGTTGAAACCGGCAATGACACGGGTCTCATCCGTTATTTTCCATTTGATCCTGCGAAGGCTGTCCTGTACGAGGAATAACTGTTCAAATACCTTTTTCTGACTGACGCTCCTGCCGTTATCCAGGTCGGAATACACGACATTCTCTTCCGCCGGCTGTTCCCATATTTTATTGTTATCCGTATTTTCTCTTCCGGGTTTGTACAAGCTCTTACTGCGGGTGAAGAGGAGGTCGAAGTAGGTAGTCTTGAACTGGGGCATGGCTTTTTTCTCCAGTTCCGTCCAGGAGTTATCTTCATCCATCCGGGCGTAGAGGTTGATCTTTTTTTCAAATTCTATTTTCCCTTCCGAAAGGAAGATCGTGTTTTGCGCCGTAGCCCGCCCGTGCACGATAATGGAGAGCAGGATGAGGGCGGACAGGGAGCGAAAAAAATGCATAGGATGTTTTTAAACTATTTATAAGGTGATCAGTTTCCATTTGCCGGAGCGGGGGTGCCCGCCTTGGTGAAGTTCCAGACTATTGAGAACATAAAATATCTTTTGATGGTGCTATAAGTATTCTCGCTTATAAAGTTACTATTGACAGTGCGGTTGAAGCCGATATTCTGGTTGAGCAGGTCGTTTCCGGAGGCTTTTATCAGCAGGGCGTCATTTTTCAGGAATTTTTTGCCGATCCAGGCATTCAGCAGGACCACATTGTTATTGGTGGTGAAGACAGGGGTCTTTTGCCGCAAAGAGAGTTCGCCTTCGGCATGTACCTGGAATTTGAGGGGAAGGAAGAGATCCCCTCCCGGGCTGATATTATAGGTCCAGTAATCGGTGCTGATCCCTGTATTGATCGAAGAGTTGCTCTGCGTATAGGTGGCGGAAGAACGCAAAGAGAGTTCGTACTTTTTTTCTTTGGATTTATAGATATTGAAACCGAGCTGGTAATTACCGCTGTGGGTCGTATTCAGCAGATCGTTCACGATACTCACGCTATTGCTTTGGCTGACATCGGTGAACAGGCCAATATGCAGGTCAGGGGCCCTCCACTTAAAATCATAGCTGATATTGGCGTTAAGATTATGGTTGCCATTCACATTGATGGATTGAGAGAATCTTTTTCCGGAAGTATCCACGGTAGAGCGGTCGCTGATGGCATTTTGTGTGAAGTCGTAGGACAGGCTGGCCCAGATGCTGCGATCCGTCAATACTTTATAGTCGAAAAAACGCAGGCTCATCCGGTTGCTGAACTGGGGCTTCAGCCCGGGATTGCCCACGGTGATATTCAGGGGGTCTTCGTTGGTGCGGATGGGTTGGATCTGTTGGAGGCTGGGCTGGCTGGTATAACCATTATACTGAAAACTGAGCCTTCGCTGACTGGAAAAGGAATAAGAAAAGGAGGCCTGGGGATACCAGTTGGTGAACTGCCTTTTGGTCATGGTATCCATCTGCAGGTCCCGCTGATGGAAGCTGGTAAAACCCAGGTTCGTGCCGGCATTGAAACGAAGTCGCTTTTTGATCAGGCTGTAGGCCAGCCCCCCCTGTTGGGTGAACACATTGAACTGGTAGTTGTTGCTGTAAAGAGAGTCCAGCTCGGTATATTTACCGCCATTGGACTTATTAAAAGAGCTTCTGTCCGATTGACTGTTGTCGACGGACATCCCGTAATTCGCGGTCAGGAAGGAGCTCTTCGATAAGGGTTCGGTATAGGTGATCTTTGAATCCAGTAAGGTATTCTCCGTATGGGTTTTTTTATATTGATCGATCAGGGAATCATGGGTCAGAATGCCGTTGCTGAAGTAATTCGTCGCGGAATTCAGATAACCGGCGGACGAATGAAGAGAATAGTTCTCCCGTATGTTGACAGAGAGGGTCCTTCCTTTTTTGGGGAGTTTTTTTCGCCACAGGAGATTGCTGTTCACGGTGCGGCTGTCGCTGCTATTAGATACGGAGCGGGTGTTCTGGTTGACCAGGCTGCTGTCGATGGCCAGGAATTCGGAAGAAAAGTGGCTGTTGGAGGTCTTATGGTCTGTACCTCCGTCTGCCATTATTTTCAGGGAAGAAGTGGAGTCGAATTTAAGCTCATAGCTTCCGTCGAGGCTATGCCGGAGGATCTGGTTCCGGAATGTCTGATTTTGCCGGTTGTAATAGAGGGTATCGGGAAGGATGTATTGGGAATTGGTGCTGCTGCTTCCATTGACGCCGAGTTGCATGACCTTATAGTTGCCGTTGAAGGACCTGCGATCATCATCCCATTTGTCATTATAATGGAGGCCTCCGGTCTTTACGGTGGGGAAGCCCTGGCCATTGTATCTCCCATCCCAGGAGTCCAGGTCATTGCCGGGCATGTTGAGAGTAAAATAACCGGAGTTCTCATCGTAGTCCGCCATGCCGGAGAAGCTTTGTCCGTAATTATCTCTTTCCTGCCAGTTAAGGCCGGTCTTGCCCGTGTTGGAGAAGATACCGTAGGCGGACAGTTTCTTTTTTTTCTTAAATAAGTTGACCATGACCTGGGCATCATAATATCCTTCCGTGCCGGCTCCGGCAGTGACTTTTCCAAAATAGCCGTTCTTTTTACCGTCTTTCAGCTTCAGATTGATAGTCTTGTTTTTCTGGCCGTCATCGATGCCCGTGAATTCTGACTGATCGCTCTTCTTATCGAATACCTGCACCTTATCCACCATATCTGCGCGTAGGTTCTGTGTGACGAGGGTGGGGTCGTCGCCGAAGAATTCTTCCCCATCTACCAGCACCTTTCGGACTTTCTCTCCCTGGGCCGTTATTTTACCGCTGCGGTCTACCTGGATGCCGGGCAATTTCTTCAGGAGGTCTTCTACGGTGGCCCCAGCCTGTGTATGAAAGCTGTCCGCTTTGAATTCTACGGTATCGCCCTTAATATGAATAGCGCCTTTGCTGCCGTTGACCACGACCTCTTCCAGCAGTTTGCTTTTCAAAAACAGGGCGATCGGTGGAAGGTTGATGCCGGAGCCATCTTTTACGATCAGGGAATCGGCATAGTCCGCATAAGCCGGGTAGGTCACCAGGAGCAGGTAGTGGCCGGGTGGAATAGAGGAAAGGGTGAAGCTGCCTGTTTTATCTGTGCGGGTATATTGAACGAGGATGGAATCGGATTGCCGCAGGAGCAGGACGGAGGCGTTGGAGAGCGTCTTTTTTTCAAGGGTGTCCTTTACTTTGCCATTTATCAGGGCAGAAACGCTGTCCTTTGCAGGGACAGATTGGGCGAAAGAATAACGGGATAACATGAAACCAAGCAGGAGTAAGGCTATGGGACGAGGCATAAGGATGTTTGACAGTTCAATGGGTTAGCGCATACAAATTATTTTTAAAAACAGGGATATGCAAGAACGAAGCCTTAAATTTACGTTAAAGACTTAGAGTCAGTGAACAGGAAATTCCATAAACCTCGTAAATAAAAAAGATTGGAACCATCTCCCCCGAAGCTATATGAAGAGATCCACTTCGTGGATTCGACGAAATCCGTATGGAATTACTCTCTTTTTACAGAAGAGGATATTCATAATTTTCAAAATGGCACTCATTACCGGCTCTATAATCTGCTGGGTTCTCATCGGGCTACGGTGCTGGGAACGGCGGGTTATTATTTCGCCGTATGGGCGCCCAATGCGACCTATATTTCCGTGATCGGTCATTTTAATAACTGGGACCCTCAGACGCACCCGTTATTTGTCCGGCTGGACCGGTCGGGGATCTGGGAAGGATTCATTCCCAACTTGCCCAAGGGGGAAGCTTATAAGTATTATATAAAGGGATTTGAGGGCAAGGCGCTGGATAAGGGAGATCCTTATGCCAATTTCTGGGAGAAGCGTCCGCATACGGCCTCCATCACCTGGGAGCTGGATTATGCCTGGAAGGATTCCGACTGGATGGGGACAAGAAAGCAGCATAATTCCCTGGACGCGCCTTGGAGCGTATATGAAGTGCATCTGGCCAGCTGGATGCGGCCCGACAAAAACGATGAAGAACGCTATAATACCTACGATCAGATCCGGGAGAGGCTGGTGCCTTATGTAAAGGAGATGGGGTTTACGCATGTGGAGCTGATGCCGGTGATGGAACATCCCTTCGATGGGAGCTGGGGTTACCAGGGTACGGGGTATTATGCTCCTACGTCCCGGTTTGGCGATCCCCAGGGTTTTATGGCGCTGGTGGAAGCATTCCACCAGGAAGGGATCGGGGTGATCCTGGACTGGGTGCCTTCTCATTTTCCGTATGATGCGCATGGGCTGTATATGTTCGATGGCGCCAACACGTATGAATATGCGGATATGCGTAAAGGGTTCCATCCGGACTGGAACAGTTATATCTTCAATTACAGAAGGGGAGAGGTGAAATCCTTTTTGATCAGTAATGCGCGGTTCTGGCTGGACCGGTTCCATGCCGATGGGATCCGGGTGGATGCCGTCAGTTCGATGTTGAAGCTGAATTATTCGCGGCAGGCGGGGGGGTGGGAGCCCAATGAATATGGGGGAGATGGGAACCTGGAAGCCATTGCGTTTATCAAGGACCTGAATGAGACGATCTTTCGGGACTTCCCCGATGTGCAGACGATCGCGGAAGAGGCAACGGACTGGCCGGGGATCAGCCGGCCCACTTTTGCCGGGGGGCTGGGTTTTGGCATGAAATGGATGATGGGTTGGATGCATGATACGCTGGATTATTTTAAAATGGATCCTCTCCACCGGAAGTTTTACCAGGATAAGTTCTCTTTCAGCATGATGTATTATTATGATGAGAATTTCATGCTACCGTTGAGCCATGATGAGGTTGTTCACGGCAAGTCTCCCATGATCTACAAGATGCCGGGGGATGACTGGCAGAAATTTGCCAACCTGCGTTCCTTATATACTTATATGATCACTCATCCGGGCGGCAAGCTGCTGTTCATGGGCAATGAGTTCGGAGCTACGACCGAATGGAATTACAAGAGCGAGCTGCCGTGGGAATTGCTGCAGTATGAGAGCCATCGCGGTTTGAAAGATTGTGTGGGGGACCTGAACCGCTTGCTGAGAAGCGAGCCCGCTTTATATGAGAACCAGTTTTCTATGGTTGGCTTCGAGTGGGTGGACCTGGGGCACCGGAATGAATGTGTGATCGTCTATCGCCGGAAGGGGAAGGACCCGGCGAACGACCTGCTGGTGATCCTGAACCTGACGCCGGTGGTCAGGAAGAACTGGAAGATCTATGCAACGGGGAAAGCTCAATGGAAAGAGGTCTTTAACAGCGATGATAAAAAATACTGGGGTACGGGCGATACTTTCAATCCCGAAATAGGCCTGCACCTGGTGGACGAGGCCGAAAATAAATATGAGCTCAATGTGCATCTGCCGCCATTGGGGGCGATCGTGCTGAAATAAGAGGGCACGGCAAGCTTGCATGCCAGTGAGTGATCACACGTCGGCTGAGTTGCTTACATTCTTTCCGGCATCCGGATCCCCAGGAGCCGCAGGGCGGACTGCAGGACGGTGGCGGTTAATTGAGATAGCTGGAGGCGCAGCATTTTCTTTTCGGCTGATTCAGCACTGGCAATGGAATGTTCGGCATAAAAAGAATTAAACGTCTTGGCCAGCTCGAAAGCATAGCCGGCGATCACGGAGGGGCTCATTTCCACACTTGCCTGTTCGATGACCGAAGGATATTTTTCCAACGTGATAACCAATGATCGCTCCAGGGAGAGAAAAGGCTCTGTTGATAGGATAGGGAAAAAGGCATTGTTCAGATTGTTGAATCCTTGCTTGCGGAGAACCGAGCGTATCCGGGCGTAGGCATATTGTATAAAAGTGGCTGTATAGCCATGCAGGTCGATGGATTCTTCCGGGTTAAAAAGCATTTTCTTTTTGGGATCCACCCGCAGCAAAAAGAATTTCAGACCGCCCAGCCCGATCGTCTCGTACAATTCCTTCAATTCTTCCGAAGTAAACCCTTCGGTTTTACCTTGTTCTTTTGTCTTTTTTTCAGCCTCCCGCACCATTTCATCCAGGATGTCGTCAGCGTCTACTACCGTTCCCTCCCTGGCTTTCATACGGCCCGAGGGAAGCTCCACCATTCCATAGCTCAAATGATAGATGCCATCGGCGGAGGGAAGCCCCAGTTTCTGGCAGATCAGCTTCAGTACCTTGAAATGATAGTTCTGTTCGTCGCCCACGACATAGATGCTCCGGTCAGCCTTGTATTCTTCATATTTATTGACGGCCAGCCCAATATCCTGGGTGATATAGACGGCGGTGCCGTCTTTCCGTTGCACGATCTTCTCATCCAGTCCGTCGGCCGTCAGGTCGATCCATACGCTGCCGTCGTCTTTTTTAAAAAAGACGCCTTTTTGCAGCCCCGTCTCCACCAACTCTTTGCCTAGAAGGTAGGTCTGGCTTTCGTAATAGGTTTTATCGAAATCGCTGCCGATCCTTCTATACGTGACGTCGAAACCGGCATAGACCCAGTTGTTCATCGTCTTCCAGAGTTCGATCACCTCTGGCTTGCCTGCTTCCCAGTCGACCAGCATCTGCTGGGCGCCTTTCATAATCGGTGCTTCTTTTTCCGCCTGCTCTTTAGGCATGCCTGTCTGCACCAATTCCTCTACCTGCCGTTTGTATTCGGTATTAAACGATACATAATAATCTCCTACAAAATGGTCGCCCTTGATGCCTGTACTGGCCGGGGTGGCCCCGTTGGCAAACAACTGCCACGCAATCATGCTTTTACAGATATGGATACCCCGATCGTTAGCTATGCAGGTCTTGACCACTTCATAACCATTGGCCTTATAGATCTCGGCCACGCTCCAACCCAGGAAGTTGTTCCGGAGATGCCCCAAATGAAGAGGTTTATTAGTATTGGGGGAAGAATATTCTACCATGAGTTTCTGTCTGTTCCTCTCCTTTTGCCCAAAGAGGGGATCTGCATAATACTTAGCCAAAAACTCAAACCAATAAGCATCCTTTATCGATAAATTCAAAAACCCTTTGATAACGTTATACCTCGCAAATAATCCGGGGTAGCTGCTGAGGAGGATCTGCCCCAGTTCATTTCCCAAACCTTCGGGTGATTTTTTTAAGGTTTTTATAAAGGAGAACAACACCACCGTATAATCGCCTTCAAATTCGGGTTTGGTTTCATTCACCTGGATGTCTTTTGCATCCATGCTGTATTGATAACTGTCCTGCAGTACCTGACAGGTCGCTGTTCTGATCTGATCTATAATGTCCATGTTCCGCTAATTGGCTGCAAAAATAATGCATGTGAGCGAAAATGTCGTTTGTTATTGGATTTTAACGCTTAAAACACACATTTATATTTATCTTTGTACATTAACCATATCTGAGCAGATGGCAAAAAAAATGATCATCGGGTTTATTGATTTTTTCTATCCTCCCTTTTGCAGGATCATGCCCCTGCAGACTTTCCGCTATGCCGCCTGTGGCGGAGCGAATACATTGCTGGATATTTTTATTTTCTTTATCAGTTATAATTTCATCCTGCATAAACAGGATCTGAACCTGGGTTTTATGGCTTTGAAACCTTATTCGGCTTCCGTATTCATTTCCTTTTGCATTAGTTTCCCTACGGGGTTTTTCCTGATGCGCAATATTGTCTTCACCCAGTCCACCCTGCATGGCAGGGTACAACTGTTCCGGTATTTCGTGCTGGTGATCATCTGCCTGTTCCTGAACTATATCTTTATCAAGCTCTTCGTGGAGCAGTGGCATATTTATCCTACGGTGGCTAAAGTGCTGACCACGGTCATTGTAGTTTCTTTTAGTTACCTGACGCAAAAGAATTTCACCTTCAAGGCGGACCAGAATCAGCAGGTGGATTAGCGGGCAGAAGGCTGGGTCATGCTGAACCAATTGCCCAGTCCATCAGTTATCACTGCCTCGATCCCATAAAATTGCTCTTTGGGCTCCGATTTGAATGCCACTCCTTTGGCTTTCAGCTCTTCATAAGTAGCCCGGCAATCCGGAGTATGTAATACGCCGGCACCCAAGGCCCCTCTTTCCAATAGTGTTTTAAAAGCCGCCCTGGTTTCGGGGTCGGGGTACATGTTGCCTTCCAAAGGAGACAATAGGGCAATTTCCAGATCGGGCTGGTCGGGCGGAATGACGGTCAGCCAGCGAAACCCGTTTTCCATCGTGGCATCAGTGCCGACTTTAAATCCCAGGGTCGTAACATAAAAATCATAGGCGCGTTGCTGATCCAGAACGAAGAGGGTGGCGTGAGAGAGTTTGGTGATCATATTTGATTGATTTAAGCGATAAAGCTAAGAGATCCGGCCAGTAAAGAGTTCTCGAAAATTGCTTTTCACCCCCCGCCATCCATTGCCGGGCCTGTTACGATCTTTTTATATACGTCCGGCGAGGGTAGGCATAAATCAACCGCATTTACATTAATTCAAATTTAATGACTGTTATTCAAACTATTATAGGAATTTTATTGGCATAATTTTAGGGGCTGA
>WNFI01207058.1_pt1 | contig 52945 bp, 44 predicted proteins | sample 5400471 | NCBI WGS metagenome assembly WNFI01 (sample SAMN13153348, study PRJNA577476) | soil metagenome | isolation source: 100 cm saprolite on Douglas fir-dominated hillslope | place: USA:California | collected 2013-09-17
GATGACGGCCAGGCCGCAGCGATTGCAATCGAAGGCCGCTTCGATGGCATGGGCGATGGGTTTGGCAAATAGCAGGAGGTTGGCCAGGTACGAGTCCGGTACGTCGAAAAATTTATCTATTTCCATTTTCGGCACGACCAGCGTATGCCCTTCGCGGAGCGGGAATATATCCAGGAATGCAAAGAACTGATCGTTCTCTGCAATTTTGTAAGCAGGAATTTCCCCTGATATGATCTTTGAGAAAAGGGTCATACCGTTATATTTTCCACTTTGAACGTCAGGACGCCGGCCGGCACCTGTACTTCGGCTGTTTCGCCAACCTGCTTGCCCAGCAAGCCTTTGCCGATGGGAGAGGTGACGGATATTTTCCCCAGCTTGAGGTCAGCCTCTTTTTCCGACACCAGGTGATAGGTCATTTGTTTTTTATTGGTCAGGTTGGTGACGGTGACTTTTGTCAGGATGGAGACCTTACTGGTATCGATGGTGGCTTCATCCATGACGCGGGCGTTGGCGAGGTCGCTGTCCAGTTTTTGGATCTTGGCTTCCAGGAGGCCTTGCGCCTCTTTCGCCGCGTCGTATTCTGCATTCTCCCGGAGATCGCCTTTTTCGCGGGCTTCCGCAATGGCCCTGGAAGCAGCCGGTCTTTCCACTGCTTTCAAGCGTTGCAGTTCGGCTTTTAATTGTTCCAAGGACTCTTTAGTAAAATAGGTAAAACCACTCATAATCCCTCCTTTGGGTTTACTTACAACAAAGAAAAAAAATACAACGCCTCAGAAGACATCCAAAGCGTTGCACTATTATATTACTGCAAAGATAAAAAAAATAATACAATCCGGGTATTTGGGGCTTAAATGCCTAATTTATCCAATATCACCTTAGCCATTTTGAAGAACGCCTCGTGGCTATACCCTGCGATATGGGGCGTAATCAGGACGTCCGGGCGGTCCAGGAGTCCCTTCAGCTGCTCCCGCTGGCTGTCGGAATAGGTCTCCAGCTGCTCGTTCTCCAGTACGTCCAGGGCGGCCCCGGCTATTTTTCCCTTTTCCAGGGCCCGGATCAGGGCGCCGGTGTCGTGGACCTTTCCCCTTGAGGCATTGATGAACCAGGGCTTTCTCTCCAGGGAGTCGAAAAAGGCATCTCCGGCCATATGGAAGGTCTCTTCCGTGAGCGGCACGTGAAAACTTATCACATCGGCATAACGGGCCAGCTGTTCCAGAGAAGCTTCCCGTACGTTGCCTTTTGCAAAGCCGAACTGGTATTTATCGTATGCGAGGATGGTAACATCGAAGGAGGAGAGGAGTTTGGCAAAAGCGCCGCCTGCATTCCCGAAACCTACTATGCCTACGGTCCTGCCGGTGAGCTCGGTGCCCCTGTTGGCATCCCGGATCCATTTGCCTTCCTTTATTTCCTGGTTGCTGACGGCGATCTTATTCATCAGGTTGAGCAACATTCCCAGGATATGCTCTCCTACGGCATTCCTGTTGCCTTCGGGACTACTGATGCAGCGGATGCCTTTTGACTCCGCGTAGACCGTGTCGATAAGTTCCATTCCGCTACCCAGGCGGCCGATCCATCTCAGCGCAGGGGCTTTATCCAGGATAGTCCTGTCGATCTTCAGGCGGGTCGTTACGATCAGCCCTTCCACTTCTCCAAGGCTCTCCGAGAGCTCTTCATAGGTGATCTTAGGCGAGTATTGAACGGTATACCCTTTCTGCGTTAATCTTTCTGACAGGTATTCATGTGTCTTTGCTGTAATAATGACTTTATTATTCACGGTCATATTCGTCTTTTAATGGTGTTCATGAGGGCTTCGCCGTTCAAGTTCGTATTGGTCTTTTATTTTATGGTGTCTACGATTACCGCATCTTCCAGGTCAATTGAGCAAAATCATCCACCGATAACTGCTCCGCTCTTTGACCGAAGAGGGGGTCTTGCAGTACGAGAGGGTCAAAAAGGCCTCTTACCGCATTCCGGAGGGTCTTCCTTCGCTGGTTAAATGCCGTTTTTACCAGGAGGAAAAAACTTTTTTCATCCCGGCATTTCAGGGGGGTCGCCCTTGGCAAAAGGAGTATTACGGCGCTTTTGACCTTAGGAGGAGGCTGGAAGCATTGCTCGCTTACCTCAAACAGGTATTTCACTTCGAAAAAAGCCTGGATGAGCACGCTCAGCACTCCATATACTTTATTTCCTTCTTTTGCCGCCACCCGTTGCGCCACTTCTTTCTGGAACATGCCTGTCATACTGTCCAGCGAGTCCCTCCAGTCCAGCATTTTGAAAAGGATCTGGGAGGAGATATTGTAGGGAAAATTGCCGACGACGGTGAACTTTCCTTCGAAGGGTTTGTCAATATCCAGGATACTCTCGTGCAGGATCTTATCCTGCAGAACAGGCCAGGTCTTCTTCAGATAGAGCACTTTTTCCTCATCCAGCTCTACCGCCTTAAAATCGAGCCCTTCTATTTCCAGCAGGTATTTTGTCAGGGCGCCTGCCCCCGGGCCTACTTCCAGCACCCTCACCCCCGGAACTTCGTTCTGAACACTGTTCAGAACTCGTTCGCAACTTTCGCTTTCGCTCAGTTGCCCGGAGGGGGAATCCCCTAAAGGGGGAGCATCTCCCGTCTCTTTAAAGGCAGGAGTGTCAAGGACGGTCGCCACTATTTTGCGGGAGATATTTTCGTCCCGCAGAAAGTGCTGGCCGAGGGATTTCTTGAGGGTATACATGCGTAGAGCAAAAGTAAGGGACTTTTACTACCTTCATGCCTGAAAAATAAGCTCATGAGCCTTCAACAGCAAAGACCCGTTATAGGAATTACCGTCGGCGACCTGAATGGGATCGGGACCGAGTTGATCATCAAGACCTTCTCCGACCACCGGATCCTGGAGTTATGCACCCCTATCATATTCGGGTCGAACAAGCTGATCAATTTCTATCGCAAGGCTGTGCCGGAGATCAATTTTGCTTATCAAAGCGCCAAAGATTTTTCCCGTATCGCCCATAAACAGATCAATATTTATAATTGCTGGGAGGAAGAGCTGGCGATCCAGCCGGGACAACTGACGGATCTCGGGGGAAGTTATGCCGTCAAATCCCTGGTAGCGGCCGTGGAAGCCCTGAAAGACCGAAAGATCCAGGGGTTGGTGACCGCTCCTATCCATAAAAAGAATACACAATCCCCTTCTTTTAATTTCACGGGGCATACCCCATTCCTGAAGCATGCGTTCGGGATGAAGGATGTGCTGATGCTGATGGTGTCAGAGAATTTCCGGGTGGGCCTGGTCACCGAGCACGTGCCTGTCAGGGAAATCGCCCAACATATTACCAGGGAGGCGATCTTATCCAAGCTGACTATTTTAAGGGACAGCCTCATGAGGGACTTTGGGATCGATAAGCCGAAGATCGCCGTGCTGGGATTGAATCCTCATGCAGGAGACGAAGGCCTGATCGGGAAAGAAGACGAAGAGATCATCAAGCCGGCCATTAAAGACGCCAAACATAATATGCTGGTCTTCGGTCCTTATAGCGCAGATGCTTTTTTTGCCCGCAATCAGCAATCGAAATTCGATGCGGTGCTGGCCATGTATCATGACCAAGGGCTGATCCCCTTTAAATCCCTGGCTATCGGCGAAGGGGTGAATTATACGGCGGGTCTTCCCATGGTGAGGACCTCTCCGGACCATGGGACGGCTTTCGATATCGCCGGAAAGAATAAGGCGGACCCCAGTTCTTTCATCACCTCGATCTATACCTGCCTCGATATTATCCGCAACCGCCGGGAATATGAGGATAACCGGAGCAATCCCATGAAAAAGATGGGGTCTGTCGTACTGGGGAATGCGGAGGATGAGAAGATCGAAGGAAATAGGGGGTAATGATAATCCCTATCCTTCCGCAGGAATCCGGCGAATACATTATTGAAAGACCCCATCGGGCACGCCCTTATTAATGATATAGGAACTATAGCTAAGCTCTACTTTCCCTTTCGTGCCGGCGGATGTTTCCTGCTTTTTTACGGAGCCATCATCGTAATCGAACGTAATTCCTTTGGGAAGTTTGTAATTCTTCGTATTGAAGGTGAAGATCACTTTATCCGGCAAGGCGTAGGCGATATATTTTCCGTAGCTCATTTCCACTTCATAGGTGCCGTTCTCGCGGGTAGTGGTCCGGGCTTTCAGGATCAGCAGGCGTGTCTCGTCGATATAGAGGGTGGATAAGACCAGGTCGGCATTCTCGTCCTGGGGTATTAATTTAATCACTTTTACTTTATGGCCGTTTTTGAAATAGACGGTCACCTGGGCTTCGGGAACTTTCAGAAAGGGTACGTTCGTCTTCATCAACCCGGAGGCCTGGTAATCATTCACCTGGTCGAGCCGGCCCCTTACTTTTTGCAGGAGGGCGGCAGCGTCCTGGGCATAAACGCCCGAAGGTGGCAGCAGGACGGCCAGGAGCAGAAAGAAGGTGGTATAAAGAAAGCCGAAATCTTTGGGGCGGAGAAAATTTTCCATGGTGGTCGATTTGCTGTTTTTTAGCTCAGGATATCCTTCTTTTTAAAGATCCATATGGCTGCCGTTACGAAGGCGACGATATATGCCAGTAAGACACCCAGACTGCGCAGGATGGCGGGCAGGTTCTCCACCGTGCCCGGAATCGCAGCCCCTTCGCCATTCGACCGGGAGTAGAAAAACCCTTTCCAGGCCAGCATATGAGAGGTGAACAACCAGGGCTTGACGGTATTGTCATACAAAGGTATGCGCATCTCCGATAAAATGGTGAGTACGATCACAATGCTGATGGTGGAGACGATGGGGCCGATGGAGTTCTCTGCAAAGACCGAGAGCAGGAAGGCGAGGGCGGCTACGGTACTCAGGGCCACGGTCGCATATCCGAAAGCAGCGATATAACGCCATAATACGTCGGAAGCCCGGATCTGTTCCATTACGTTGTTACGGGCGATGAGCATATCGTTGGTGCCGAAAAGAAGCATGCTTAAAAATAAGGCCAGTATGGCCATCCATACCAGTAAGAGAACGGTATAAATGACGGAGGCCCCGAATTTGACCAGCATCAGCTGTGTCCGGCTGAAAGGCCGGGTGACCAGGAGGCGCAGGGTTCCCATATTGGCTTCTCCGGCCACGGTGTCCCCGGCCACCAGGGCTACCAGCAGGGGTACCTGGATGAGCAGGGTATTGAGGATGACAAAGGCCACCAGGTAGCCATTCATAATCATGTTATAGGGTATATAGAAGGAGTCGGAAAGGCTGCTCATCATCAGCTCCAGGTAAGATCTGCCATCGAATTTCAATCCCAGCTGGATGATGAGGACCATGGCGGCGATCGCCGCGAACGGGATATAGGTGCGGGGACGCCTGAATATTTTGAACAGTTCAATTTGTAAAAGCTTCCACATGCTGGTTGGCGGTTGTCAATGATAAAAAATAATCTTCCAGGGAATGCCGGGGGCGGATAGCGAGAATCTGTACCCCCTGCTGTACCAGGTCCTGCGTGAAAGCCGGGATCCGGGATCGGTCCATTTTCAATATAAATTTCCCGCCCTGTCGTTCCTGCAACAGGGGTTGCCACACTGAAAGGCCGATCTTTTCTGCGGTAAAGGAAGGGTCGGTGGTATCCAGCTCAACAAGGGTCTGTGCGGGATCGAATAATTCAGCGGCGGCTCCTTCCACGATCTTCTTTCCTTTATCGATGATCAACATCCTGTTGGCAATCAGTTCCATTTCACTGAGGAGGTGGGAGGAAACGAGCAGGGTCTTTTTCAGGTGGGCGCTCAGGTGAAGGATCAGGTTGCGGATATCTGCGATGCCCTGGGGATCGAGGCCATTGGTAGGCTCATCCAGGATAACCAGGTCGGGATTATGTACCAGGGCGACGGCGATGCCCAGGCGTTGTTTCATTCCCTGGGAAAAGGTCTTTACCTTACTATGGGCCCTTTCAACCAGCCCCACCTGTTCCAGTTGTTCCATTAATAACCGGGAGGAGGGGCTGATCCCGCTCATCCGCGCAAACAGGGAGAGGTTCTCGTAAGCGGTGAGATATTTATAAAGGTCGGGCCTCTCGATAACGGCTCCAACCCGGCGAAGGATCTCCCGGCGGTGGGTCCGGAGGTTCATCCCGAATATCTCTATCTCGCCGGAAGTGGGAGCGACCAGGGTCAGCAGCATCCGGATCGTGGTCGACTTGCCGGCTCCATTCTGCCCCAGAAAACCATATATATCGGCTTCCTGAACGGAAAAGGAAAGGGAATCCACGGCCTGTAGCTCCCTGAAGCGTTTACTCAATGCTCTCACCTGTATGATCGTAGACATGCTTGTTTACCCTCCTTTATCGTTATATGAACGGGCTCCGCCCGGTTACGCCGACATATGATTGACTATCAGTGTGCTTTACAAAAATACTGCCTGATAGTTGGCAGTAACCATCCTCAAAAGAAGGAATTTTTATCCAAAGGCTTGCAAAAACAGAATGTCTTCTCTATCTTTGGCTTCGCATCCTTTGACAACTCCACATAGGTAAGATAAAACTCCTTGCCGCCAAATCCCGAAGACCGACTAAAACAACTATCCCCTCGAAAAACAAAGAACCGGTCGCATTAGTTTTTTGTACAATCTGTCGTATTTCAATCGTATTTATCATAGTTCCTTCCTTTGAATCGCCTCGTTTTTTAAACAACTATTACGCCCTGAGGCGAAAATTATTCACCTTCTGAAAATTACAAAGATGAAAAGGAACTTATTCTCCATTTTGCTGACTTCCGTCCTCGCTCTCGGTTGGCAATCCCTATCAGCGGAAACCGCCGATAATTTCAATTCCCGCTCAGGCCTCCGGCTCACGGAAGTAAAGGGATTTCTCCAGGGGAATTGCTGGTTTTTTTCTGATTTCGATGTCAACCGCAATGGCTGGGCGCCTAATATGGAAGGCGATGGGGCGATGGTCTCCGGTACCGGCGCCAGCGCTACGGAGAGGACGGGCATCTATACGCCTTTACTGGATATCCAGGGCAGCACGTCCCTTTCTTTTATCTATAAGTTCAACCAGCCCGTCAATGACCGCCGGTGGATCAAGATCTATGCGGCAGACGCCAATGACAAGCCCCTGTTCTTACTGGACAGCCTGGAACTGACGGGCTCCGATAATACCAGCATTTATAAATACCAGAAGTCTTTACCGGTTCCTGCAGCCGGTCCGTATAAATTATATATCAATTACCAGGGCATCGGCGGAAACGAAAGGATTGCCATTGACCAATTGGCCATTGGCGCCTCGGCTCATTATCAATCCACCTGCAATACGGCCCCCGTAGCCCTGCGTGATAAATTTACCGGCAGCGCATCCCATACCGCCAGCGGAAATGTATTGAATAATGATTATGACCCGAATCATGAGACGCTGACGGCCTATTTGCTGGAAGAGTCGCCCGATGGCAGAGTGGAGCTGCAAAAGAACGGAGAGTTCACTTTTACTCCGAAAGAAGGGTTTACGGGTTCTTCCACACACTTCGCTTATAAGATCTGTGATAATGGCTATCCTGCCCTGTGTTCGATCACGACGACCGCCACCATCCGTTTCTCCTCCAGAAATACGCTCATGAGCTTCCAGGCCCTGTACCGGAAAAATGCCGTGGATATCAACTGGAATACGGCGGCCGACAACCATAGCGATCGTTTCGAGGTAGAAAGAAGCCTGGACGGCAACAATTTTGAAAAGGTAGGGGAAGTAAAGGCGGGCGCCACTGCCCCTCTGCAGGAATATGCCTTCACCGATAAAGTGCACGAAGGAATGGCCCGCAGGAATGACCTGTATTACCGGCTCCGGCAGGTGGATGCAGCTAACCGGGTGACTTATTCGAAAGTATTGATCGTACGGATGTATGGCAGCAAGAATGTAACGGCGGTGAGCGTTACTCCTGATCCGGGCGTCAATGATATCCAGGTGAATGTGCAGTTGAAAGAAAAATCTTTCGTGGTGATGAAAGTATCGGATGTCAATGGCAGCGAACTCATCAAAAAGACGGCCATGGGAGAGAATGGCGCCAATATGTATAACATCGAGGGTACCGATCAGCTTCAGCCCGGCATGTACCAGCTGGAAGTAATCATCAACAGCAATGAGCGGCTGACGATGAAGCTGTCTAAAAGCTAAAAAAGTGAGTGATCATTTCCTTCCGGAAATGATCACTCACTTTTTTATATTCAAATAAGACTGCAGATCCTTTACATATTCTTCGAAGGCCAGGACTCCCTGGGGAGTGATCTTGCAGACGGTCTGAGGATAGTTGTCCTTGAACTGTTTAGCCACATCGATATAACCCACCTCCTTCAGCTTATTGATCTGGACGCTGAGGTTGCCGGCCGTAGCATTGGTCTTTTCCCGGAGGTAGGTGAATTCCGCCTCTTTCACGCTGATCAGGATGGAGACTACGGCCAGTCTCAATTGAGAATGCAATATGGGGTTGAGGTCTTTAAACATGTTGTTTTTTGTGTTCCTTCCGAAGCAGGTAACCCGGTATAATATAGCTCACCAGGATGGCCGCCGCCATCAACAGTATATTCGTATCATAGTCGGCAAAGGTACAAATGATTGCCAGGCCCCAGCAGGCGACAGCGCCCCATACCAGGGGCGGGAATTTCAGGGTCCTGCCGGTAAGAAAACACCCGATCGAATACAAAAGAATGAAAATGGTGTAACAATTTTCCCAACCGCCCCTGCGCATAAAGATAAACACGATCAATAGCTGGATGATGACGATGCAGGTCCAGATATTACGAAGCGTTTCATCCACATAGGTCTTCACTTTTCTGCCTTTCTCCCGCACTCCGTGAAAAATGGAAATAATAAATCCCAGGAACATAATATTCCAGGCGATGGGATGGGCTTCCGTGCGAACGATGACTTTCAGTGTGTACTGAAGAAGGGCGCCGATGAACACCAGCCATCCCCAAAGCAGGAAATAAAAACTTTTATCGGCGACGGAGTCCTTTGCGTTGTCGATCATCGTCTGGATGAACTGCAAACTTTCTTCCGGCGAAAAGTTTTCTTCTGAGTTATTATCCATAGTACAAAAATGAGGTCAAAACAATAAAAGACAAGAGCCTATACTTTTTTTTCCTGAGATGAGTTTTGCGAATATAACCCATCTCAGGAAAAAGTCTGATAATGGTCCGCCAATTGGCGGACAAGACGCCTCCGGCGCCTTTGTTTTGCACAGGCTTCCCACAATTTCGTTACTTGCACTGGGCCAGTCCATCCTCCGCTTGTTTCTGACCCCAGGTGGGATAGAGGGGCTGAGGTTGAGCGGATTTGTAGAGCGCCAGTGACTTTTCAAACGCGGGCTTGGCCTTGTCTTTCCCGCCGCCGAATTGCGCGGGAGTGCCCAGCAGGCTCATGCCCTGCAGGTAGTACAAACGGGGATTATTCGGATCTGCCTGCAGGCCTTTCTGGAGAGCGATACCGGCGTCTTTACCGTTAGTCATCCAACGGGTCTGCGGATCAACCAGCATCTGCTGGGTGGCGGACATATTTTCTACGGCGTATAGTTCAGCATTCTTTTCGATGGCTTCGGCTTTGGCCAGGAAGGCATTGATCTTTGCCGAGTTGGCATCCTTGTCCTGGGTGGCGGGATTCCAGCCAACCCAGGTCTGGGCCAGGGCTGCATAATAGTAGGGTAACCATTTTGTCTTTTCCGCATCGCCGATCCGGTCGAAGGTACCTGCCAGGCTTTGGAGCTCGTCAATGCTCTTGGCAGAATCCAGTAATGCGATATTCTTTTGCATTACCTGTATGTATTTGTCTGTTTGGGCGCTGACTTCCAGGGTGACCAGGAGAGCAAGCGCAAGGATCATTTTTTGCATGGTGTTCTTTTTTAAAATTTAAAATTATGGTTTTGATTTTTTCGGGAGGTTTATAGATTATTGTTGATCGCATCCTGTGAACGGTCGACGCCCCAGCTCAGGAAGCAGCCGATAAAGTAAAAACGGTTAGCCGGCGGGGTGACAGGCTGCCGGTACTGGCCGCTATAGGAGAAATTGTATCCATATACTGCATTATAGCCCAATACATTACTCACGCTGGCAAAAAGAACAACGAAGGTCTTTGCTTTGGGCTTGCCGATGCTGGGAACATATTCCGCGCTGAAGTTAAGGCTATTATAGTCTTTTGTTTTGCCCTGTTCGGCCAGGTTGTATTTAGTGCCGTTCAGCATGAAGTTATAAAAGGGTCTTCCGGTTGCATAGCTATAAGTGAGGTTGACGCCCGACTTGATCTTGGTAAAAAACTTTTTCATTACCAGGGAGGCCGTATGGGTCGCGGCAAAACTGGGCATCAGCTGTTCGGTATAGTTCAGGTAGTTGCGTTTGGTATCCAGGTAGGAGTAGCTGATCCAGTAATCAAAATCCTTGATGGTTTTCTTATCTCTCCAGAAAAGCTCGATCCCTTTGGCATATCCGCTGCCGCTGTTATTAAAGGCGGAATAATAGTAGTTGATCGGCACCGTCTTGATGAGGTCTTCGTATTTTTTATAATACGCTTCGATACGGAAGATCCTGTCTTTCGACATCTTCTGATAGTTGATAATATAGTGGGTCGCCTTGGTGAAGCCTACGTTGGTCGTATAAAAGAGCTGGCTATTCTCGGGTTTCTGGTAGAAGATGCCGTAAGCCACAGATACCTGGGCATCCTGTCCTGTTTTGTAGGCGAGAGATACCCTCGGAGCCAGGTCGGATTTTTTGATCACGGAAGAATGTTCATAGCGGAGGCCCAGTTTGGCAGCCAGTTCATTGGTCAGGAATATATCGGACTCGACGAATACGGCATTATAATGATCCCTGAATTTATAAAGCGTATCGATGTAAGGCAATGAATTATATTTCTGGGTATTATAGGAGTACCAGTATTCGGTACCGAACCGGATATAGCTGATGCCGCCCAGTTTCTTGTCGAATACGGCTTTTGCCTGTGACAGATCCTGCCTGTTGTCTACGCCGAAGCTTTTAGCATTCATCCAGAAAACGGTATCGTTAAAGGCTTTGGGTTGGTTGAAGGCATTCTGGACCTGCTGGCCCAGGTTGTCCAGGTTGGTGCTGTAGCTGGCGACCAGGTTCATTTTCCAGCCATTGCTCAGGTATTCCCTCCAGCTGAGGTTATTATACCAGTTATGGTTCGTCAGGGAGAAAGCATCTTTCATGTTGAGGCTATCGATGTCCTGCCTTCTTAGTCCCAGGTCGTTATACGCGAAGGTGGTGTAGTATTTGATCATCCCGCCACTCTTGGTTTTTGCCCGGAAATTGAAGTCTGCGTTATGGAACTGGGGCATTTTGAAATAATCCGGAGTTTGCTTGACTGCTTTGAAGTATAATCCCACGTTGACATAATCATAGTTCACCCCCCATGAAGATTTTTTATTTTTTGCCAACTGCTGGGTGCCGACCCCTGCTATGATCGGGGAGAGGGTGGCGTCTACTTCGGATTTCTCCGGCAGGTCGATGGACTCCAGTAATACAACGGAGGACAGAGCCTGACCATAGAGCGCTGAGTAGCCGCCGGTGCTGAATACGGTGCCTTTGAACAGGAAGGGGGAAAACCGGCCCCGGGTGGCGATATCCGGCACGCTGGTATAATAAGGGTTGTTGACCAGGGCGCCATCGATATATTGTTTGGCTTCATAGCCGGCGCCGCCCCGGACAAAGAGCCCTTCCTGTTCGCCTATCTGTTGTGCGCCGGGCAGTGTCTTCAGCGCCGCGGTGATATCGGCATTGGAGCCGGCGGTAGTGGCCACGTCCAGAGAGCTTAATACGGCGCCTCTTTTAGCGTCTCCGGCGGTAAAAGAGCCGGCGGTGATGGTGACGGCCTTTAGTTCGCTCAACTGTTCTTTTATGACAGGGTTAAGGATGATGGGGGCCGATCCCAAAGTAATGGATTGTTCAAAAGAGCTGTACCCTATATTGGTGACGGTGATGGTAAATTGTCCTTTTTCGGAGGCTGAAAAGTGGAAGGCTCCGATGGAGTCGGAGACAGCGCCATCATAGGAGTCTTTGATGGTGATGCTGGCTCCCCGGACGGGATGGCCTTTGGTATCTTTGACAGTACCGGATACCAGGGTCTGGGCGTTAAGCCATCCGGTGAATAAGATAAGGGCAGCTATTAAAACGAAAAACTTCATTTCTCATAAATTTATCACTAAACTAAAGTAGTTTATTTTATAAACCAAATTAAATGCAAAGAATTTTTACCCCTGCCCCCTAAAGGGGGACTTTCGGCAAAAAAAAGCCAGGCTTAGAAAAGCCCGGCGGTTGTTGATCGTACCCTTTAAAACTAAATTCTTATATATAATTAATTTAAGCTGATTCTTACGGTTGCGCCCAAGGAGCGGCCTCCCCCTGAAAGGAAGAGGGCTACTACTGCTGTAAACTGAATAGATTATGGATTGAAAACGGGGAAGATGACGAATAATAGTACGGATATAATTGTTTCATATATAGTTTTATAGCTCGAAAACAAAGACTGGTTACCGGCAGCCGGAAATACAACAAGTACTTTGTTTTTCGTACGGATAAACAGAAGGAAAAAGACGATTGGAATAAAAACTGATGGATTTGTTTTTCGGGAACTTGGAGGGTGTGTCGTGATGACGGTGTAAAGATTGCCAATTTTTTCTAATTGTGCAAGTGTTTATCCTTATTTTTTTGAAGAGAATTAATGCGGAACCAAGTGCGGGTGAGCGCTGAAAAAATAAAAAACCACTCCGAATGATCGAAGTGGTTTTTTTATTTTATAGAGACTTTCGTCGCGTCTATTTGTATAACGTCGTCCCCGTGACGTCTATTTGTATTGAGGGATCAGGCCATTTGCCAGCTCGACCATTTTCTTAATCCCATCATCGGGCAGGTTGCCTTTTTTGAATTCGGCCAGCAGGTCCGGGAGTTTATTTTCCATTTCCAGCAGGAAATGCTCTTCGAACTCTTTTACTTTCCGGACAGCCACCTGTCTCAGCAAACCCTGTGTACCCAGGTAGATGATCGCTACCTGTTTTTCTACCGAGTAGGGAGAGTATTGGGGTTGCTTTAATATTTCCACGTTACGGGCGCCTTTGTCAATTACCAGTTTGGTAGCAGCATCCAGGTCTCCACCGAACTTAGAGAAGGCTTCCATCTCACGGTATAACGCCTGGTCCAGTTTCAGCGTACCAGCCACTTTCTTCATGGACTTGATCTGTGCGTTACCACCCACACGGCTAACGGAGATACCTACGTTGATCGCGGGACGGATACCGGAGTTGAAAAGATTACCTTCCAAAAAGATCTGACCGTCTGTGATCGAGATCACGTTGGTAGGGATATAGGCGCTAACGTCACCGGCTTGTGTTTCGATAATCGGCAATGCTGTCAGCGAACCGCCGCCTTTCACCAGGTGTTTGATAGACTCGGGCAGGTCGTTCATGTTCTTCGCTACGCCGTCATCAGCGATGACCTTTGCAGCGCGTTCCAGCAGGCGGCTGTGAAGATAGAATACGTCACCGGGATAAGCTTCGCGGCCCGGGGGGCGGCGCAGCAGCAGGGATACTTCCCGGTAAGCCACCGCCTGTTTGGAAAGATCATCATAGATGATCAGGGCAGGACGTCCGGTATCGCGGAAGAATTCACCGATAGCAGCGCCGGCGAAAGGAGCATAGAACTGTAAAGGAGCGGGATCGGAAGCCGATGCAGCTACAATTACAGTGTACTCCAACGCGCCATTCTCGGCGAGGGTCTGCATCACACCGGCAACGGTGGAGGCTTTCTGCCCGATAGCGACATAAATACAAAATACAGGTTTCCCTGCTTTATAGAATTCCTTCTGGTTGATGATCGTATCGATGGCGATAGCCGTCTTACCGGTCTGACGGTCGCCGATGATCAGCTCACGTTGTCCACGGCCGATAGGGATCATCGCATCGATAGCTTTGATACCTGTCTGCAGGGGTTCTTTTACCGGTTCCCTGAAAATTACACCCGGCGCTTTACGCTCCAGGGGCATTTCATATTTCTCACCGGTAATGGGGCCTTTACCGTCGATCGGCTCACCCAATGTATTTACAACGCGGCCCAGCATTCCCTCCCCTACGTTGATAGAGGCGATCTTGCCGGTACGGCGTACTTTTGCTCCTTCTTTAATATCGCCGCTATCCCCCATCAATACCACCCCTACATTATCTTCTTCCAGGTTAAGCGCGATAGCTCTTACGCCATTTTCAAATTCCACCAGTTCGCCGCTGCTCACACTGCTCAGGCCGTATACACGGGCGATCCCGTCACCGACCTGCAACACGGTACCCACTTCTTCCAGCTGAGCGGAAACATCGAAGTTGCTCAATTGCTGGCGCAATATCGCTGAAATTTCATCTGGTTTGATCTCTGCCATAGTTATACTTTGTTAGTTAATTGTCTGTTTAATAATGTGCCGTTAATGTACCGTTGTGCCGATTATCTTATCTTATACACGAAATCATTATTCTGGAACTGCTTCTTTATATTATGCAGGTCGAAGGCGACGCTGGCGTCCACCAGCTCATCTCCTATTTCCAGCACGTATCCTCCAATGAGGGCTTCATTCACTTCCGTGTTCAATTCAAGATGCTGCATATTTTTCCCGACCCTGATCTTTTCCAGGAGTTCCTGTTTCAATTCTTCGCTTACGGGAATGGCGGTCGTCAATTTGACCGTGTGAATGCCTTTATATTCCTTATACTGGGCTATAAAAGCGGATACGATCTCCGGCAGGTAGAATTCGCGGCCTTTCGTCAACAGCAGTTTGTTGAAAGTGGCTGTCATCACGCTGATCTTTCCGGCGGTGATGGCCTCTACGATCTTACCTTTCTTATCGGCCTTGACGATGGGGCTTTTTAAGAGGACCACTAATTCTCTGCTGCTTTTGATGGCGGCATCGAGGTATTGCATATCTCCATATACGGCGTCCAGTTGTCCTCTTTCAATCGCAAGATCTAAAAGGGACTTGGCATATCTTCCTGCTAAACGAGGGTTAGGCATAGTTAGTTCAATTTCACTTCGTTCGACAATTGGCGGATATAATTCTCCTGTTCGGCTTTATTGCCCAGTTCCCGGCGCAATATTTTCTCCGCTACTTCGACCACGAGGGTGCCTACCTGGTTCTTCACGTCCGTCAGGGCTGCCATTTTCTGCTGTTCGATAGCAACGCGGGCGTCTGCGATGATCTTACCGGCTTCCACTTTAGCCTGATCTTTTGCTTCGTTGATGATCTTGTCTTTTGTATCCCTGGCTTCTTTCAGCAACAGCGCTCTCTCTTCACGGGCTTTGGCGAGCAGGGCTTCGTTCTCGCTCTTCAACTGGGCCATTTCAGCCTTTACCTTTTCGGCAGTGGTGAGGGAGTCGGCAATGCTCTTTTCCCTGTCACCCAGGGATTTCAGGATCGGCTTCCAGGCTGTCTTTTTCAAGATAAAGAACAGGATGAGGAAAGCCAGTAGGTTCCAGAGGAACAAGCCTAAGTCGGGCGTTAATAAATCCATAGTCAGTACTATCTTTTAAGATCGGTGTCGGTATTGTTAGTTAAATGGGCCCTCGGCCGTTGTGCCTGAGGCGAAAATACTGCATCCTCGGCCCTGTGCGTCGGATGCAGTACGATTTTTACGTGCCTGTCTGCCGTCTCTTAGTGGAACACAGCAAGAAGACCTGCTACAGCAGCCAGAAGGGCAACCCCTTCAACCAGCGCCGCGGCCAGGATCATGTTGGCACGAATGTCGTTCGAAGCTTCCGGCTGGCGGGCAATGGCTTCAACGGCTCCTTTACCGATCTGTCCGATACCGATACCGGCACCCACAGCGGCAAGACCTGCGCCTATTGCACCATAACCAGGCTGTACAGCATCTAACAAAATGGTCATCAACGTCATGATACTTGGTTTTATAATTAAAAAAGACTTTAGATTACTATGGAATCGCCATGCCCATCCTCATGATCATCGTGGCTTCCTTCGAAAGCCTGGCCGATGAATACGGCCGTGAGGTTAGCAAAGATGAATGCCTGTATAAACGCGACTAATATTTCGATCAGGTAAATGAAAATCGCCAGAATTACGAAAAAGGGCGAAGTTCCCCATCCCAGGGCCGTGTTCATGGCGCCAAAAATAAATATCAGGATGATAAAGCTCAGAATAATAATATGTCCGGAGATCATGTTGGCAAAAAGACGGATGATCAGGGCGAAGGGTTTGGTAAAGATGCCCATTATTTCTACGGGGATCATGATCGGCTTAACACCGAGGGGAACGGGCGGATTGGCGATATGTCCCCAATAATGCTTGTTCGTACTGAAAAGGATCACAATGAAGGATATGATGCCCAATACTGCCGTAAAGGCGATATTGCCTGTTACATTGGCCGTCCCGGGGACCAGGCCAATCAGGTTATTGATCAGGATGAAGAAGAAGACGGTAAGCAGGAATGGCATGTATTTGAGGTAGCGGCTACCCAGGTTGGATTTGCCGACTTCATCCCGGACAAAGGTAATGACGGGCTCCAGGGCGTTCTGAAAGCCGGTAGGAGCCGTCGTAACTCCCTGTCCTTTAGCATATTTGCCAGCGACGCTGTTCATGATCCAGATGAGCAGGAGAACGGAGATCAGCACCTGTACGGCATTACGGGTCAGTGATAAGTCGTATACTTTAATTCCGGCATCCGGTACTCCGGCATCGTTCACCGCGAAGATCTTCCCCCCTTTATATATTTTGTCATCCAGCTTGTGCTCTTCGATTAAAGGGAGGGTGACTGGCTTCTTGCCGATCGTAAAAAAGTGAAATTCGTGGCCATCCCCGACGTGTTCCAGGATGATCTTGGAAGGGTTTAGTTTCGGAGCCGGATCCTGCGCTCTTGACACAGTTGAAAAAAATAAGATACTTAGGCTGAAAGCCGCGACCAATAAAGATTTGAAGCTTCTGGATACCATGTCTTCCCTGAAATTTGGCGCAAAGATACGGGGGGAGGGTCAAAATATGAAAATAAGATTAAAAAAAAGGGGGATGCAGATCTGCATTCAATCTATTCTCTTTCGGTCAGGCTGCGGATTCGTTCCAGTTCCCGGACATCCGTCGGCATCCGTCTGAGCGATCGCCGGAACGGTGAACCGTCCGGTGATCGGGTCTAATGATGAGCCTTCGGCTGAAGCACCCGTGGTGCTTCTTGGAACTGCATCTCATGCAATTTAGCATAAAAACCACCCTGGGCCAGCAGTTGTTCATGCGTGCCGATCTCTTTGATCTCGCCTTTATCCAGCACGATGATCTGGTTAGCTTTCCGGATGGTGGAGAGCCGGTGAGCGATCACGATGGAGCTTCGGCCGGCGATCAGTTTGTCGATTGCCTCCTGGATGAGCAGTTCCGATTCCGTATCTACCGAAGAGGTCGCTTCGTCCAGTATGAGTATGGAAGGATCGTATAATAAAGCCCGGATAAAAGACAGCAATTGTCTTTGGCCCAGCGACAGGGAGCTGCCTCTTTCCATAACATTGTAGTGATACCCGCCCGGCAGGCTGGTGATAAAATCATGCATGCCGATCAGCTTGGCCGCTTCGATTACTTTTTCCTCCGGGATCTCCTCATTGCGCAAGGTGATATTGTCCTTTACCGAGCCGGAGAATAAAAAGACGTCCTGCAATACGATGCCGATATTTTTTCTCAGCTCATCCAGTTTGTATTCCTCGATCCGGACGTCGTCGATGCGGATGGCCCCCTGCTGGATATGGTACAGGCGATTGATCAGGCTGATGATCGAAGTTTTTCCGCTGCCGGTATGTCCTACGATGGCCACCGTCTGCCCGGGCTGCACCGTGAAAGAAATATTCTTCAGCACATAACGCTGCTCCGTATAAGCGAAACTCACTTTATCGAACTCTATTTTTCCCTTTATCTTACCCGGAGCATAAGCCCCTTCCGTCTTAATGGTATCGTCATTATCCAGTACCCGGAAAACTCTTTCGCTGGCCACCATGCCCATCTGCAACACGTTGAACTTATCCGCTATCACCCGCAGGGGGCGGAACAGGAGGTTGAGATACAAAAAGAAGGCGATGATCTTGCCACTCAGTTCATTTGCCTGATCGGCGGGTAAATGCAATACCTGCCGGGCGCCCCACCAGACCAATAACCCGGTGGATACCGCCAGGATGATCTCTACCAGGGGGAAGAAGACCGAGTAGGCAAAGATTGCGTTGATATTCGCGTTGCGGTGCTCTTTATTGATCTTATTAAATTTAGCGGATTCTCGCTTTTCCGCTGAAAAAGCCTGTACGATCTGCATACCGGTGATATGTTCCTGTACGAAGGCATTGAGGGCCGCCACGGCATTCCGCACCCGGATAAAAGACTTATTGACGGATTCTTTGAATAACCAGGTAGCCAGGATCAGCAGGGGAAAGGGCGCCAGGCAGATCAGGGTCAGCCGCCAGTCCACCAGGAACATGAACAGCAGGACGGAAACGATGGAAAGCAGGTCGGCAATAATGGGGATCAGTCCATCCGAGAAAATATCGTTAATCGCTTCGATATCATTGATCGTGCGGGTGGTGAGCGTGCCGATGGGTGTCTTGTCGAACTGGGAAAGGTTGAGTCCCAATATTTTTTTATAGACGGCCACCCGCAGGTCTTTCACCACTGTCTGGCCCAGCCAGGCCGTAATGAAAGAGAAATAAAAGCGGGCTATGGTCTCGATCAATAAAAATACGATCTGCAGGAGGGTGATGCTGATCACCAGCATCTCCATTTTTTGTTTGAGAGAGAGGTCGGGGGACGCTCCTTTGCGGATATAGTCATTAATGGTGACCTGTATCAGAAAAGGCCGCAGGGGAGATAGTACGGCCAGCAGGATAGAAAGCGTTACGGATGTATACAAGCGGCTTTTGTAAGGAGCCGCATAGTGAAATACCCTTCTCAGCAAACTAAAATCGAATATCTTCTTTTTCTTTGTCTCTTCCGCCATAAAATGTGTGTGCTTCCAGCGTCTTAGGTACAAAGGTACAAGGATTATTGATCCGCATCCATCGCTTTCCGATAGGCCTTGATAAAGATGGCGCCAAGATTTTTATAAGGAGGGATATAATCGTCGAATTTCTCTTTGGCAGCCGGGTCATTCTGAAAGCGGGTGTTCAATTCCTTCCACATGGGGAGCCATTCGATGTCTTTACCTGCCTGCAGGGTATTATTGATCGCCTGCAAAATGGGCTCGTTCACCGTCTTAGTCCCCACCTGCTTGGAGGATATAATATGTGCATCTTCGTTGATCTTCAGCACTTCGCTCAGGTTATTGTAGCCTCCGCAGGAGCCCAATACCACGATGCGGGCTGTCGCCGGCATTTGTTCGATCGTATATTTTACGTGATAGCTATGCCCCCGGTGGATGACAACGGTAGGTTTCAGGTGACGGTCATACAGGTAATCGCTCAGGGCTTTCTGGGCTTTGGCGTCCGGGTCATCGTCCCCCAACAGTGGTTTATTGGCGAAAATGAGGACAGGTTTTCCCTTTGTGGAGGCAATGGTGACCCATTGGGGGTTCTCCGTGATCTTCCATTCGGGCTTCATCTTCGGCTTAGGCCGGAACAGGGCCATGAAATTGAGAAAGGAATTCTGACCATCCTTGTCCTTGTCCCCATAAAAGAATACCTGCTGGATCACCCGGCCGCTGTCGTCTGCCAGGGAGTTGTAATCCACGGTATAGATGGGGGGGATGCCCAGTTTGACCGAGAGGTCCGCCTTATTGGCCGTATCGGCCGATTCAAATAAGGTCTGGAGGAGGTTATAAATAATGGTCCCCTTTTTATTGCCGGCCGCCACATTCTTGTCATAGTTCATTCTCACTTCTCCCAGGATGAACCTGGCCAGCGCCGGATTTTTTTCATAGATGCTGCTATAAGAGTCCGCTACGTCCACGGCCTCTTCTTCATTGGCCTTTTCCAGGTGGATGATAAAGGATTTCATGACCGTCCCGGCATTCTGCTTGTCCATCGTACCCAGGAAATGGTCCAGTTTGTTATAAGCGGCCGCCATTTTTATGAATTTGCGGAAATAATCTCCATGGACCTGCATCAGCAGGCTATCTCCGTAGGGATTGGGCATTCGCTGGAAGATCCTGTCATATACGCCCAGGTAGCTGGAAGTGTAGATCTCATCTTCGCTCAAAACGATCAGGTAATAGAGTTCGGCCGGGGTGAGGGGATCCAGGATCTTAAACCGGATAGCGGGATTTTCCACGGTGTGGAGCGCATTGATCTCCTGTACGAAGACCTCCTTGCTCTTTTTGGCCAGCATGTTCTTCAAAGCGTTCATTTCCAATGGGGTATCTCGCTGTGGAGGCAATATTCGCTCCACATAGTCCAATCTTGTCCTTACCAACAGCCGGAAATAGCTCAGCTCATCCGTCTTTACCTTATCGATCTCATCAAGGGTGATGCGCCCTTTGACCAGGTTGTCCAGGAAGGGTAAGTACAATTGTCCGCTCTTATTATTGGCCAACAGGGCCACGGTATGGACCAGGGAGTCCTTACTATTCCGGATATGGACGCCCAGGTCATTGTTGGCGGCTGCATAGTCGTATAACTGGCGGATATCATGGTGGCCTGCGATAATGATGAGGCTGTCCGCAAAGGGCAGGTCCGGGTGGACGCGTAGGTAGTTCAGGATCAACCCGGGGTGCATTTCACAATATCTTCTCGTCAGGTAAAGACGGGAGGCTTTTACACCGCTGTTTTCCGAAGGGTACAGGAAGCATTCCACCAGGATCTTTCCCACTTCATAAGGGGTACTGGTGATGACGGGCTCTATGCTTTGCCCCTTTTTATCCAGCGCCATCGCTTTTTCGAAAGAGGCTACCAGGAGGGGGGCAGCGGCGGGCTGTATCTCTTTGCCATCATAAGCCTGATGAAACCCCCGAAGGAGGAATTCCAGGGCCCGGAGATATTTCTTCTTGTTATTGGTGTTCAGGGTGGAGTCAAATTCAATCTGCTGCTGTATTTCATCTACTTGCCGGACCAGGGCGTCAGTGACCTCGTAATTGACGGTTTCATCCTTTGACAGCCGGATCACGCTATCGTATTTGCCGCCGCCCAGGATCACCAGCCGTTGTTGTTCTTTATCCACATTATCATGCCATAACATACGGTCCTGAGCCACTTTGTAAGGATAAGCGCTCGTCTGGGCCCTTCCTTTTACAGTAAAAGTCATCAGAAACAGTGACAACGTTGTAAAACTCAGAATGGATCGTAAAAATGTATTCATAATGGGTAGACTCAGCTACAAGATTTATGCAAAAATACTACCAAGCAGGATTAAAGCTACCAATAATATGGTAAGGATCAGGGAAAGAAGCCTTAAATTGAGGGGACCAAACCTATAAATTTGGTAAAAATCAGGTAATCCGGCTCAGATTCTGTGTTATTTCTATATTAAAAAATTGTGAACTAAGCTGGGGGAATCCCGCTCAAAGCTTTATTTCCAGTAGGTTTGCGTAAATTTTTAGTTAAAATGGAATCCAAAGGAAAGAAGATACTGATAGCTGATGACGAGCCTGATATATTGGAAATCATTCAATACAACCTTACAAAAGAAGGTTATGAGGTCATCACAGCCAAGGATGGCGACGAAGCGATCGGCAAGGCCAAGATCGTTCGCCCCGACCTGATCATTCTGGATATCATGATGCCTAAAAAGAACGGGGTGGAAGTCTGTGAAATATTGAGGTCCCAGCCCGTTTTTAAAGAGACCCTGATCATATTCCTTACGGCCCTTAGTGATGAGGGTTCGCATGTCAGGGGACTGGAGACGGGCGCCGACGATTATGTCACCAAACCCATCAGTCCCAAGGTCCTTATAAGCCGGGTAAATGCCCTTTTCCGCCGGGTGAATAAAGAACCGGAGGATAAGGTGTTAAAAGTAGAGAACCTGACCATCGATCCCGCTAAGTTTGAAGTTACGGTGGACGGAAAGGATGTCACGCTGGCTAAAAAGGAATTCGAATTATTGTACCTGCTGGCTTCCCGGCCAGGGAGGGTATTCCTGCGAAATGAGATCCTGAACCAGGTATGGGGAAATGAGGTGATTGTAGGTGACCGCACCATCGATGTCCATATCCGTAAGATCCGTCAGAAATTAGGACTGGATTGTATCACGACGGTAAAAGGAGTGGGTTATAAGTTCAATTTGTAATTTTACTCATGCCTTCCACCAAGAATTTATCTCCCAAGCAACTGTCTGCGCTGACGGCCAGCCTGCTGGCGCTGCCTATTTCAGCGGGCATCTACTTTTTAACGGGTAACCTGATCGTAGGCGCGGCTTCCCTTCTCATCATTTTTTCAGGCAGCTACGGACTGATCCAGTTCACCCTGGAGAAATTCATTTACCGGAAGATCAAGCTGATCTACAAACTTATCCACCAGACCAAGGCCACCAAAAAAGAAGAGGTCTATTTCAAATATATCCTGCCGCAGAAGAGTATTGACGAGGTCCGGGAAGACGTGGAAAAGTGGGGGGAAAAGAGGAACGAGGAGATCGAATTGCTGAAGAAGAACGAGGCTTACCGCAAAGAGTTCCTGCAAAACCTGGCCCATGAATTTAAAACGCCCATATTCGCCATACAGGGGTATGTGGATACTTTGCTGAACGGAGCGATGGAAGATGTGGTCCACCGGGTAAAATTCCTGGAGAATGCCGCTAGGAATGTGGACAGGCTGGTAAACCTGATGAATGACCTGGATGAGATCTCCACGCTGGAACGGGGCGAGCAGCTGCTGTACAAGCAGAATTTCATTATCCAGGACCTGACAAAAGAGATCTTCGAGTCCCTTTCCATTAAGACGCATAAGAAGAATATCCGGACCTCCATTAAGAAGGGCTGCGAATCCCCCATTACCGTTTTTGCAGATAAGGAGAAGATCCGGATGGTGCTGATCAACCTCGTGGAAAATGCTACCAAGTATGGAAAGCCGGGGGGAACTATCGTCGCCAGTTTCTATAAGATCGATGAGAAGAACGTGTTAATAGAGATCAGTGACGATGGGAGCGGTATCGAGGAGGAGCATCTTTTACGGATATTCGAACGCTTTTACCGTACGGATGCCGCCAGGAGCCGGGACAAGGGAGGAACGGGACTGGGGCTGGCGATCTGTAAGCATATTATCGAGGCGCATGGGCAGTCCATCCATGTCCGGAGCACGCCGGATGTGGGAACGACCATCGGGTTTACCCTGGAGTCGCGGAGGGACTAGCTGTTAGCCAGGTCTGGCTTGAAGCCCGCCGCTTGAAGCTTGAAACTATTTTTATGCTACCTTTGCCCCTATAAAAATCCAAAAAGTGCCAACCAATACCCAAATTTTCGACTACAGCAAATGGAATAGCCATTCGAGCGAATTAAGCAAAAAATACCAGGAAACTCCACCTTACCCCCATATTGTACTGGAAAACTTTCTGAATCCCGAAGTCCTCGACGCCTGTATTACAGAATTCAATAAATTGAATGAAACAGACGGCTGGATCAACTATAAGCACTATAATGAGGACAAGCGGGGGTTGAACAAGATCGACCTGCTGCCAGAGACCATCAAGGGCACCATCAACGAATTAAATTCTCCCGCTTTCCTGGAATGGCTCAGCGCCATCACCGGTATCAAAGGGCTGCAGAAAGACGATGGGCTGGAAGGTGGGGGTATCCACCAGTCTACCCGCGGAGGCTTTCTGAATATCCACGCCGATTTTACCGTGCATCCCCACCAACGCAACTGGCAAAGAAGAGTGAATGTGCTGGTCTATCTGAACAAGGACTGGAAAGAGGAGTGGGGCGGCAAACTGGAGCTATGGGACAAGAAGTTGAAAGCCTGTGAAGAGAGTGTCCTGCCGGTCTATAACCGCTGTGTTATTTTCAATACGGATGCCGACTCCTTCCACGGTCATCCAGAACCGATGACCTGTCCGGAGGGCACCTACCGGAGATCCATCGCGCTCTATTATTACACCGTCGAAACGAACCCTTATCGCAGGGCCACCTACTACCAGGCAAGACCCGGGGACGGCAGCAATAAGTTGCTCGTGCGGCTGGATAATGCGCTCGTGTCGATATATACGGCGATCAAAGGGAAACTGGGCGCCAATGACAAGGTGATCAGCAGCGTGCTGCGGTTCTTTTCCGGCGGAAAGAAGAAATAAGCGGGATCAGGGCAGACGACAGCGGTCGCGGATCAGCATGACACCGACGATCGGGATCAGCGCGGGGCTGCAACCGGCACTTCGCGTTTCAGGAATACGAAACCATTCTTTCGGTAGAGCTCCTTTAACTCAGGGTATTTGTATTTATCTGCCCGGTCTACTTTCGTGACAAAATAGACGGGTTTATCGATATTGCCGGTAAGGAGCCATTGTTCATCATAGGAATTGAGGTTGGTGGGCCGCTCCTTTTGAGTATAGAAGAGGTCCCCATAGCTTTTATATCCCAGCGTATGCACATAACAGTTTTCCCCCTGTCTTTCGATGAAGAAATCGATGGCCGCTCCCTGGGAGTATCTTTCTACTTTGGGGACGATAATGGCGGAAGCCAAAAAGATGACGATGGCCGTTCCTCCAAACAGGGTCCAGGCTGCGGCATTAAATTCCCTTTTATTTAATTTCCTTATCCCCAATATAAGGGTAACGATCATTAACAGGCCGACGATGCCTTCCCAACCGGACCAGTGCACTTCGGCTTCCATATTCCCCCGGGCGAAGGTGTCTTCGACATAAGGAGCGAGTTTTTTAACATTCAGCCCGATGAAGGCAACACCCAGCAGCAGCAGGGAAATGAGGCCGCCCAGAATGCCGATAAATACCCCTACGTATTTTTTATATGCTGCTGCCTTGTTCTGCCATTTGTATAAGGAATAAGCGGCCAGGAAAGTAAGAGGGAACCAGGCCATGGATGAATAATGGATGATACGGGACTGAACGATCGTGAATAGAATGAGCACAACCCAGAAAAGGAAGAGCATCCATTTTTTGAAATCTTTATCGTACCGGCTGCTGTAATCCGACCGGAAGAAAGAAGGGATAGCCAGGACGGAAGCAGGAAAACATCCGACGAGCAGCACGACAAAATGATACCCGAAAAAGCCAGCCTGGTCGGCATCATGCGTGGTAAAAAGACGATATTGATATTTCAGGAATTCATTGATGAACCAGGGCCCTCTCTTATAGGTTTCGTATCCGTACCAGGTAGACGTCACCAAAAGAGCTACGAGCAGAAATATCCCGGCATGTCCCCAGCTGAAATAGAATTTGAACCGGTTGTAGATCAGGTAAACGCCCAGGACCAGCAAAAAGACCATCAAAGCTACCTGTCCTTTGGTAAGGATGGCCAGGCCCATAAAGATACCCGACCATAACACATAATAGATCGGGGGTCTCTGCAATCCTTCTTTATCAAAACCATTCCTTTTCCAGTGATATAAGATAAAATAATAGAGAGAGAGGAAGGTGAAGAGGTTGAACCAGGGGTCAATGATCCCCGACTTGAAATACATATTCGGGAAAAGGGATCCTCCGTAGGCCAGGGCCCAGAGCATCCCGAAACGGGTATCATAGATCCTTCTGCCGCAGCAAAAGACCACGATCAGGGTGACGATGCCGCAGAGGGCATTGGGGAAGCGGGAAGCGAATTCCGTGACGCCAAATAGCTTCATGGCGGTGCTCTGCATCCAGAAGAACATCGGAGGTTTTTCCCAGAAGGGCTTGAAATCGACATATACCCTTGTATAGTCGTCCATTTTGATCATTTCCCTGGAACATTCGGCAAAGTTGATCTCATCCCAATCGAATAAGTGCACCCGTCCCAGAAAGGGGATAAGGAAGAGGGCGGCGAGGACGGCGATCAAAAGGATGGTGGTAATTTTATTTAAACGCATGACCCTGGAACGATTAAAAGAGTGATCGATTAAAACAAACTATTACTTCAGCGGTTTATACATTTCCCTTTTCATAACCCCCCATTTACAAAGGCGGTGGACGAGGGAAACCTTGACGACCCCCAATCCATATACTACGCTACGACGGAAATTAATGCTGGAAGCCTCTTCGAAATAGCGGGTCGGACAGGTGATCTCTGCGATCTCGTAGCCCAGGTAGATGATCTGTGAGAGCATCTGGTTGTCGAACACGAAGTCTTCGGAGTTGATGTCATAATTGATCCGCTGCAGGATCTCCCGGGAAAAAGCCCGGTAACCGGTGTGGTATTCGGCCAGTTTTTGCCGCAGCATGACATTTTCAAAAAAAGTGAGCACCCTGTTGAAAAAATATTTATATAAAGGCATTCCCCCGTGAAGGGCGCCTTTCCCCAATGTGCGGGAGCCCAGCACGACCTGGTAAACATCATTGGCGATCAGGTAGGCCATGGAGGGGATGAGCTTAGGGGTATACTGGTAGTCCGGGTGGAGCATGATGACGATATCGCCGCCCAGCTCCAGGGCTTTGTGATAGCAGCTTTTCTGATTGCCGCCATAACCCCTGTTGACATCATGCTTAATAATATGGTTAATGCCTAATTCACGCCCCACGGCCACCGTCCGGTCACTGCTATTGTCATCGACCAGCACCACTTCGTCTACAATATCAAAGGGGATTTCCGCATAGGTCTTACGGAGGGTAAGCTCTGCATTATAAGCCGGAAGCACGATCACCAGTTTTTTACCATCGATCATAAGACATCAAAATATTAAGATATCACGAAAAAATTGATCGCAAACCTACGCAAAGCCCGGCAATGAATGAAATTTTTCGGAGAATAGCCAATGGACGAGAACGGCCAGGGATGCTCCGATAAAAGAACCTACCAGCACGTCCCCGAGGAAATGTTGTCCCAGGTAGATCCGGGAATACCCTACCGCAACGGCCCCGAGGAGGTAGCCGATATTCCCTTTCTTGTTTTTCTCGAACAGGGCCAGCAGGGTCGCGAGTGCAAATATCGAAGTGGTATGTCCGGAGGGAAAACTGCTAAAACCGGTAAGGGTGACCCCGTTGATGAAATAGGGATATTGGCCGGGAGCAAAGAATTCTTTCGGGCGGGGCATAGAGAAAAGATTCTTTAGGACCTGGGCCAACAGGGCCGATACCAGGAAAGCGACCATCAACTGGATGGCCTGGGAATAACGCCGCATAAATAATAAGAGGAGGAAAACCCCAATGGAAAAAAGACCGTCGCCCAAATACGTCAAACAGATGAAAAAGGCGTCCAGGTCCGTACGATGATAGGGATTAAGATAGAGAAAGGTAGCTGCTTTCCCATTGGTCAGCAGGAATACCAGCCCTACCAGGAAGAAAAAGAGATAGCCGGCAAAAAAATAGCGATTGGCAACAAATATGGATTTTAATTTATTCATATCCGCGGATGGTACACTTATGAAATAACTATAATCCTGCAAATTTATTACAATCCGGCCACTAATTCTTCAGCGAGTCCAAAAGACAGGGTCATGCCCGCCCCCCCTACTCCATTGATCACGTATACATAGGGTTCAGGAGTGAAGAAGAGGTCGGCTTCGCCGTCCGTAAGTTTGGTGTAGATGCCATTCCAGGTCTCGGCGACCGACCAGTCTTTAAACCGGGCGAATTTCCGGAGATAATCGAGGATCATTTTATTGATGAAGTCCTTGTCGAAGGGATCGTGGGTGAGACCATATTCATGGGAGTCTCCGACGGTCAGCTCTCCTTTCCCGTTCTGCGATACCATGACATGGATACCCCATTCCAGGTAAGCGCTCATTTCTTCCGCATAGCGTTGTTTCAACTGTGGCAGAGAGGCAGCGGCCTTAAAGCTATGATAATGGGTGAGGGAAAGTCCTCCGCAGAGAGCGGGACCGATGCGCCAGTCTTCGGGCTGGGATACCAGGCGCATCATTTGCAATTTGCATTTAGTGACGGGGAGCTGCGCAAAATTTTCCGGGTAGAGGGTTTCGAAATCGGCTCCATTGCAGATAAAGATCAGGTCCGCCTCATATTCTTCCTCATTTCCGATATACACTACCTGGTCGGAGATATAGGAGACGCATTTACCCCAGTAGAATTCCACCTGGAGTTGTTCGGACAGCCAGCCGGGCAGGGCGGCGATGGCTTCCCGGGGATCGACGATCCATTCATCCCGGCTGTAGAGGCCGCCTAACAGACCCTCGGTGACAGCGGAGGCCGATTTGCCGGCCACGGCCGACTTATCCAGCAGTTCTACCGGTCTCCCTTCTTTGTGAAAGGATTCGTATAACTCCTGCAGCACCTGCCATTCGTCGGGATGGTAGGCCAGGTGGAGGCTTCCGGCGGGCTCGCTCCAAAAATTCGCCTTTGGCGAGAGCTCTTTCCATATATCCCGGCTGCGGATGGCCCTTTCATACATTTTCCCTTCCGTCTGGCCGATCGGCCAGATCATTCCGAAATTCCGGATGGAGGCCCCTACGGCCCTTTCCGAACGCTCGAATACTTTTACCGAAAATCCCCGGAGCGCCAGGGCCCTTGCCGTAGCCAGTCCAACAATGCCTGCTCCTATAACGATAGCCGATCGCGATTGCATACTTTTCCTTATTAATGGTTTCTTTTGTAAATTTTATCGTAGAGTACGGACCCACACAAGACTAATACAATACCCGCTGCCGCAGAAATATAGAACATACCGGTAAAAAAATCGACCCAGCTGTATTTGATCTTTACAAATTCTTTCACCAGCAAAACAACTACCGTTCCCAGATATCCGAATGCGTCGGCAATATAAATGAGAAAACCTACATTGCCGGGTACTTTGTAGGCAGCCAGCATTCGCTCGAAATAAAAGCAGTTATAGGGAATATACCCAAAATAAAGTCCGGCAGAGGCGCCGGTGATCCAGATCACGGGAGAGATCCAATGGAGGTGATAAGCCAGGGTCGTTGTAGCGGCCAGGGCAAATCCCCCTATGATAATAATATTGTTCAGCTGGAAGGCCCTATAGTTATTTTTAATGAGAAAGAAGCCTCCGATCACGGCCAGTACGATCAGGGAAACGATGGTGCTGGTCCTGGCAAAAACGTCTGCATTGTTCTGATAGCCGGTCTCCGTCCATAATTCATTAGCGAAGTCTTCCGTGAAATCCCGAAGGATGGTCAGCATCACATAGGCTATGACGACGGGGATCAGGGCAAAGCCAAACCGTTGCAGAAAGGCCTTCCGTTCTTCTTTTTCCATTGGCCGGCGGATGGTCCGTTGGGCAATATCTTCCGGGGTCGGGGGTGGGGTCTGGTTTAACAGCCAGGTGCTGATGAGCAAGGGCCCCACAAACATGGCGCCGGCGGCAAAAGGCATCCACCACTCACTGATCCCGGCATCCAGCATCAGCCATTTGCCCACGGTCTTAGCCAGGCCGGAGGCAAAGATAAAGCTGGTAGCCAGGATGGCGCCCATCAGTTCGGTGACCCGTCTTCCTTCCAGGAAGCCGAATACCAGTCCCCAGACCATGCCCAACGGCAGTCCGTTAATGAACATAAAAATAAAATTATAAGGCGCGGGCACCAGGGCGAACAAGAGCAGGGAGGCCCAGGCCGTGAGGATCAGTTTGATAATGAACCCGGCCCTTTTGGACGGCTGCATCATAGCGATGAAGCGGATCCCATAGAATTTGCTAAGCATATAGCCCAGTACCTGTGAGATGACCAGCACTACCTTGTAGGAGATCCCGAAGAGGTGGACCCCATTGAAAGAGGCGGCGGTGAAAGGCTTGCGGAATCCATACATACAGGTATAGACTACGAAGGAAGTGAGGGACACGTAAAGTATGAATACCCAGGCAGGAGACTGCTGCAGCCGGGTGCGGAGGCTTGACGCCTTTGCCACCGGCGGGCTGCCGGGTGCAGAGGGAATGGGAGGCGGTGGCATGGGTGCAGGGGGCATAAGCTTCCTTTTACGTTTAGGCCTTTTCGATAATGGGGATTAGTTCCAGCAGGTCGTCAATAATAGCGTCCGGCTGATAGCACGCCAGCTGGTCGCGGGTATAGGCGCCCGTGGTGACGCTGACCACTTTCCCGCAGCCTGCATTTCTTCCTTCTTTCACATCCACTTCCGTATCGCCTACTTTCAGGACATTCTCCGGAGAGGAAATGCCGAGAGCTGCGATGAGAGTATTGATCATATCCGGGTGGGGGCGTCCCTGGGGCACTTCGTCGCTACAGATTACTTTGTCAATATTTTCATTCCGATCATCCCACCGGAGCCGATGCAATATAGTATCCGTGATGGCCCGGGTGAAGCCTGTATTGAGGGCTACTTTTACGCCTCGCTGCTTCAGGCGGACAAAGACTTCCTGCGCATAAGGAAGAGGGGCTAACTCTTCGTCATTCATATAAAAGGAGATCATATTAGCTATAAAACGGGTGTGTATCGCGTCGATCAGCACTCCGTCGTCTTTCTGTGCCGGGGCAAATTTATCGAGGAGGAGGACGATGGCATCCATTTTGCGGAAACCCATTACTTTTTTTACTTCTTCCGCCGGTATTTCAAATCCGTGTTCATGAAAAGCTGTAATGAAGGCTTCGGCCACGTTGCCTTTATCCCGCACGGTGGTGCCTGCAATATCAAAAACGACTAATTGGATTCTTTTCATTTATCGGGGAGTGTTTATGTTGATGAGGTGATGAAGCATCATTTTCCGGTAATGTTGCAGATCGGGCAGGGGCTTGTGCTCTATTTTCGCTTCCTCGTCCCATTTGCGCATTTTAATGATCAGGTCGAAGAGGGGATATTTCTCGAAGGCATCGGCTTCTTCTTCCGTCATCGGTCCTCCCTGGTATTCGAGGGTCTTTTTACTGGCGTCCGACAATTGCGCATAGTAGGCAGGGTCTCTGCGGGTGAGGTATCTTTTTGCTTCCACATGGGATTCGACGAGGCGGGCGACCTTTTTAGAGAAGCCTTTCTCCCGCAGGAATTCAGCGCCGATCTCCTCGTGATCTTTGATGCCGAAGCCATCCATCTCATTGTCTCCTTTTGCCGCCTCGCTGATATGGCCGATATCATGCAGGAAAGCGGCCAGGATCACCTCTTCGTCATGTCCCTGCTCTTCCGCCAGCTGGGCGGCCTGCACCATATGTTCCAGTTGGGAGACTTTCTCGCCGGCATATTCCGCTCCTCCGTGATTTTCATACAGTTCAAAGATCTCGTCCGTTATCTTTCTGGCTTGTTCGCTGGTCATGATGGTGAATTTTTATAATATTCCTGAAAAGGTATTGAAAATGTGTTAAGGATGGAGCCGGTTCCTATTAAATAATACTTAAGATTGACGGGTAGGCGGATCGGGGCGGGCAATTCCCGCCAGGTGGGCGGATGGATGGTGAAATTTAAAATGGCGAAACCTGGAAAGGTTCCGCCATTATTTATGTAGGGAAGGGTATTACTTTATCAACCACATCTTCTGATTCAGATCGTCGGCGCTAAATCCCTGGTTCGTCAAAGTCGCTTTCCAGTTGGTTGCATTCACGGTCTGCTCAGTGGTCGGGTAGGCCCATCTGATGGGAACGATCCCATTATTCCCTACGCCGCTGCCTCCTTGAAAGGCAGGCACGCCTGTCCTGCGCCAATTGTAATATCCTTCGTAACCTGAATTCTGGAAGGATCCGATATACTTCTGCAGCACTATCTGGTTAATGGCGGTGGCAGGAGTAGAAGAAAATTGTACGGAAGGCTGTGCATAGTAAGCAGTAAAATCAAATGTAAAAGGATAAGACACTATCTGCGTAATAGAACTGTTGCCCGGGGGCAGAAAGTAGGCGGTAAAGCTTGTTTTCGTTACATCGATGCCATAGAAGGCCATGGAAGCCGTGAGGCCTGTCTTATACCAGGTTTCGGCATTACCGGGAGCCCAGCCGCGGGCGATCCCTTCTGCAATATTGAAGCACATTTCTTTATATCCTACCAATACATTCGGCTCGCCGGTGAAATTAGAGTAATACCTATGCCGGTTGATAAAAGAATATAAGCCGGCATTCGCGTTGCCATACATAGTAGAAAGAGGCTCGCCGGTGCTGGCTCCTGCGAAATACTTATATTGACATGGATTAGGATCACTTCCTACAAGCGCCCAGGCGGGTTCACTGGTAATAAAAGCACGGGGGTCATTCAGGGTGGTAAGCGCGCTCACATAGGTCTTAGCCATGTTAAAACGGGCCGCAACGGAGCCAAAGTTGCTGGGGTTGAAAGGGTAAGTGCTGAACGTATTGGCGCCTCCGGGATTGTATCTAAAGGCGCAATCATCGTCCTGGCTGGTAAAGATCGGGTACTTGGAAGGATTACCGAGAAGGTTGGCAAATTGTGCCGGAACATTCAGCGTGGCATCCGAGGCCTTGGTGCTAAGACTAACCAATACTCGCAGTTTAAAGGAATTAACCAGTTTTTGCCATTTGGTGAGATCTCCCCCATAATAGATGTCCTGTGTAGCGGATAAGGAAGCATCACTCTTGGCGATGAGTGCAGTCAGATCAGTATTGGCAGTATCCAACTGATTCAGAACATAATTAAATACCTGCTCTTGTGGCGTGTAAGAAGGCGTCGAATTGGCCGGCGCTTCCAAAGCCTGCGTTTGGGGTACGTCCCCAAATAAAGAAGTCAGGTTGTAGTAATAATAGGCGCGGACAAATCTTCCGACTGCCTCATAAGGGTTGACGGCGCTTACGCCCCGTGAAGTCACTTCTTTTTCCATTTGAACCACATTCTTCAACACCAGGTAGGGATCAAAGCTGCCATCGGTCCAGGCATAGATATTGTTATCATAATAGTCATAATTACTGCAATGGTACTGGTTCCAGCGATGAGCGCCGTCCCAGGAATTTACTCCTTCGGAAGAACCGGTAGCGCTCAGCGCGCCGGCGCTTCCCGTGCCGGATATATCGGTTAATATGGTTCCCAAGACCAGGTTGGGAGGGACACTTACCGGATTATTGGGGTCCGTTTGCTTTTCTGTAATTTGTTTATTACAGGAAGTCATCAGCCAGGCACCCGCAATGAGAAAGAATATATATTTTATCTGTTTCATATTATTTGTTGCTTTATGGGTTTAGAAGGAAAGATTTATGTTAAAACCATAACTGCGGGTAGTGGGTGTTTGTAATCCGGAGCCAGAATCCTGGGTGTATTGATCCACATCCACATCTTTGTACCGGTTGGGGAAGAAGTATAATAAATTTCTGCCCACCAATGAAAAGCTAGCTTTCTGGATGAAGGATTTCTTGCCCAATACGCTTTCCGGCAGATTATAAGTCAGCACCACTTCTCTTAATTTAGCGTAGGTCTTTTTAATGATATCCAGATCAGGAATGGAAGAGATACGGGTTACAAAAGGTTGAACCTGGCTCTTCGTCGTATTTTGAATCTCGGTCAGGCTCTTCATATTCGTAATTTGCCCGGTAATGGGATCCAGGTTGATGGCCCCCCCGGTCAGGTTAACCCCTTGGCCGGTATAGGCTGCCACATTCGCTTCGTCAGAAGGCCTTGCTGCACCCAAGGCACCCGTAGCGCTCTCGATATGACGACCGCCCTGTAATGTTTTCTTTCTCACATAATCTTCCATTACACCGCCTACCATACCATCGAATTGGAAACGTATGGAAAAGTTTTTATAACTTAAGTTATTTACGATACCCCATTGCCAGTCAGGATCAGCGTGCCCATATATTTTTTTTGCGGAAGAGCCCAGGTCCGAAATACGGCTATAAAGCCCGGAGGTTTGATCGATCACCATTTTGCCATCGGGAGTTCTGACAAAAGCATTCCCATAAACCAAATCCACCCGCTGACCATTTTTTTCGTAATTATTCGGGTTGGAAATATAATTTGTCCATTTTTTGACATAGGTAGAGAAGTTGGCAGTCACATTCCAGCTGAATCCACGCGCGTTTGTAATCGGGCGGGCATTCAGCGTGGCTTCCCATCCATCATTGGTATAGCTATCCCCATTGGTGAGGTAAGAGGAATAACCGGAAGCGGAAGAAGTGCCTTGGTTAATGATACCGGTATTTTTATAATGATAGCGGGTCACATCCAGGCCTATTTTGTTATTCAGGAAACGGATATCCGCTCCGAACTCGATCGCTTTCCTATCTGCGGTGTTAATGGAGGGATTGACCGTCTGATCAGAATAACGCGCACTATTCTGACCGCTATAGGTCGGGCTTAAAGCATAGGATTGCGAAAACTGGTAGTTGGGCCCATTGTACGGAGAGTTCCAGGTATAACCATAATTACCAGCCGGGGTAGCTCTTACATCCGGAGAGAACATCGCACTGGTTCCCCCGCTCTTACTGGCTGCATAAGATCCTCTGATTTTGAAGAAAGAAATGACTTTGGGCAAATGAACGTATTCCGAAACCACAGAAGCCAGGTTGAAAGAAGGATAATAATAACTATTGGTATTAGCTGGCAGACTGGAGGATTTATCCACGCGGCCGGTAATGTTGGCCGTTAGATAAGATTTGTATCCAAGATCCACCGAGTAATACGCGCTCATTACCAGCATGCTTGAATGAAAGCTGCTGCCTGTCAGCGCACCCTGTGAGTTGGAGAAAGAATAGACTCCCGGAACATTCAGGTAGTTGGTAGATTGGAAGTCGGAACTGAAGCTAAAATTCCTGGCCGTTGCTCCGCCCACTGCCGCCAGATCCAGGAATCCCAATAATGAATTCCGGTGATACCTGACCTGGAGATCCTCATTCGATTCGAATAAGGATCTTCTGTCTTCCCGGTAATCACCCTGGCGGAGCTCTCTTCCATAAACGTCCGCGGAATAAGGCAATTTTTCCGAGTTGAGCATGTCATAGGTCGTAAGACTCGGCCTGAACTGAAAATCAAGACTTTGATTTAGTTTGTAGTTCAGGGACAAATAACCATAGGTGTTATTCTGGTAATGGCCTCTCAACCATTCATACGACATAAACCAGGGGTTATTATACCGGTAGTATTCTTCATAATTTTGCTGAATCCCTACTTTACCCGGCTGCCAGTAATTGCGGATATTAGGATCCTTTACGCTCCAGTCCGCACCACCCCAAATGATCATGTTGTAGATGATACTGTTGGGGCCGTAGTTAACATCGGGCACATTGGGCGATGACTGCCTGCTGTAGTTAAAATAGGCTGTCAGGCTCAATTTATCATTGAATCGCTGAACGACGCTGCCCGTAAAATTGCCGTTATTCAGTTGCGTGTTGGGAACAATCCCTTTCTGGTAGGTATTTCCAATAGAAAGCCGGATGTCGGTTTTTTCAGAAGAGGAACTTACGGAAAGGCTATTGGAGGAAAGCAGGCCGGTTTGTATGAAATTTTTCAGGTTATCTTTACCCCTGGCCAACCACGGTGTCGGTGCGACGTGGCCGCTGTACTTGCTTCCATCGGCATAAGTCGTGATATATGTTTTAGTTGGATCATAAGCCCCATCATATTGTGGCAGCAATTGACCCCTGAATTGCGGGCCCCAGACATCATAATCATAGTCATTATTTCCAACGCCAATTGCCCCGGTACCAAAGTAAGAAGCCGGGCTGGAACCACCACCGCCATAAGCATATTGACCGTTATCGCCAGGACCGTATTCATCGTTGTATTTGGGCAGGGCGATAAACCCTTTATTCATTTGGGTGCTGGAATTGAAGTTCACCACCAATCCTCTTTTGTCTTTGGTTCCCTTTTTGGTAGAAATAATGATCGCACCATTCTTTCCCTGGAAACCATATAAGGCAGCTGCATTCGGTCCTTTCAACACCGTAAAGGTCTCAATATCATCCGGATTGATATTATAGGTATCGGAACTGATGGGAACCCCGTCTACCACGAACATAGGCCGGTCGTTTGCAGCATTCTCTCCACGCATGATCACATCCGGAGAATGGCCGATCTCCGAATTGATATTGATGGTAAGCCCTGCCGCATTGCCTTTTAAGGAGTTGACCGGATCTGCCTCCCGGGCTGTCGTCAGGGTAGAAGCATCGATGGTCTGGATAGCATAGCCCAGGCGTTTTGCTTCCTTTTTGATACCCGTTGCTGTAACCACCACCTGGTTCAGCTCCCGGGCATCTGCCGCCACCGCGATCGTGAGATCGGCCGCATTCACGGGCTGCTCCTGTTTAACCACGCCGATGCCGGAGATCACCAGTACATCCCCTTCTTTAGCCTTAATGGAAAAACTGCCATCTACGGCAGTAGAGGTCCCGAAATGGGCCCCCTTGATCGTTACCGTGGCGCCCGGTATAGGGGATTGATCTGATTTGGAAACTACATGCCCTGTGATAGCTTTCTGGGCGAGGGAAAAGAGCGGCAATAGAAAAGCCGCCAGCAAGACCCTTATGTAAAGGGAAAGTCTTTTACTCATATACAGTAGATTTTTGATTGAGAAGAACCGGGAAAATTTATGACGCGAAATTATCAGGGCTGTGTGACCCAAAGGTTATCGCTAATTTAAGGAAATGTTAACAGTTTACAAAGACTAAACTAATGTTAAGTATTTATAAAATCGGCAAAGCATTGGCCGATAGCTGATTATTCCATTTTGTAAGGAGAACGGAAGTTAAGACGGTCTGGAAGACGTCGTTGTTCCCGGCAGGGATTTGGAAGACGCTGCAGTCAGATCAGAACAGGTAGATGACGAGGATCAAGGCCTCTGTATCCCCGATATTTTTCAACCGGTGTTTGGCGCGGCCGTCGAAGAAAAGAGTATCGCCGGCATCGAGGATGAAGATTTCCTTTTCGATCTGGTACTCCACGCTGCCTTTCAGTACATATTTACATTCGAAGGCATCAGTCTGTATCATTTGTTTACGGGAGGCCTTCTTCTTTAATTCCAGCAGAACGACATCCGTTGCCTGGGAGACGACGCTCCTGGTGAGGATACGCTTATAGGAGAATCCTTTTACCGGCTCTTTTTCGAACATCTTCTCCTGTCCCTTCCGGATGATGAGCACTTTATTATTAGTAAAGCTGTCGTGCATGTCCTCGAAAAAGGTCTTAAGGTCCTCGTCCAGGGAATGGATAATATTGAATAACACGGGAAGGGAGGGAACGGTACGGTTGTTCTCGATCTGGGAGATCAGTCCTTTACTGACGCCGACTTTGGTGGCCAATTGCTCCAGGGTGATATTCTTCAATGTCCTCTTTGTCTTGATCTTATCTCCCAGCAGCAAGATGAGTTCTTCGTTCATATAGCAGGCTTTCTTTGGTTCGCCCGGCCAAGATAGATAAAAATGCCTTCCCCTGTGCCGGGAACCCCGCTCATGATGTTTTTTAATCCAATTTTAAAGACCAACGGCAGGCTGTCTTTTTAAGAAATCACCCATTTCATGAATATGGTCTGTATTGATATAATCGACCTGGAGCTTCATAAGCTGGTTCCAGGCATTGATAAAATCCGGGGCATCCCAAAACCGGACAGGCTTGCCCAGGCGGTGCGATTTAGTAACAGCTTCTTCCAGTCTCCGGCGGTCATCGACCGGGATTTCACTCTTACCATTCCAATGGGAATAATATTTAAAATCGTCGCTCATCATGACTATCCGGGAGAGGGCTTCCCGGTTATAGTTCCGGTATAATATGCCGTCAAACCAAATAAAGGAAGGATAAGAAGCCCATCGCAAGGGGTCCGGCCGGTTGCCTGTTATCACCCATTTTATAGAAGGGTTATCGATCAGCAGGGGATATCTTTTCAGGAGACCGATCAGGGTGTCCAGCGTGGCCACAGAATCTGTCTTGATATCGATCAGCATTTGCAGTTGCCGGGCGGTATCAGCAAAGGGATACCCGTTATTTTTCCGGACGCAGGAGAGCAGGGTCCGGGCATAGAACTCTTCGAGGGTCCGCCCTGACCTGATTTCCAAAGTATCATGCCCGACGAGCAATTTACCATTTTCCAAAAAGATATCTGCTTCAATAGACCCGAAGCCTTCGTTGTAAGCCAGCCAGAAAGGAGTGTGTTGTTCATAATCGTTATGAGAATGCGTATTGGCTATTGTGTATTTTACCGGTTGCGCCGTTGCTGCATACAGGCAAAAAGTGAAAAGAGGAACGAATATTTTGCGCATAGAAAGTTTTAAAAAGCAAACTTAGATAGAAAAAGCCGGCTATGGATACACCGGCTTTTAATTGTTTATATAAGGTTGGGGATTCCCTACCAGCCTGCATTTTGTTTAATAACGCCGCCGCTGTTATCGATGGCCGACTGGGGCACGGGCCATACGGCATTTACGACGGGATCGAATGTTCTGGCCGGCCATATCACAGATCCCGAATAACCGTGTAATGGCTGGGCATAGGCAGCCTGTGCATCGCCCCAGCGGACCAGGTCACGGTGACGGTCGGACCATTCGCCGGCCAGCTCCAGTCTGCGCTGCAGTTTCAATTCGGTCATATCGGCATTGGTCACGGAAGCCAGCCCGGCCCTGTTGCGGATCAGGTTGATAGAAGCATCTCCGTTCTTGCCCTGCATGATCTTCGCTTCCGCATCTATCAGCAGCACTTCGGCATAACGCAATAAGGGAAGGCATAAGGACGTAGTGGGATGATTGCCGTTGGGACTCACATACGTACCGATCGGGTTGGCATATTTAAAAGGCTCCATGTATTTATTGAACTGGTAACCGCTCCGGCTGTTACTGGAAGAATAGGTCATTGCATTGCCAAAATACACCAGGGGATCACCTGGTTTTAAAATGGTAGCTGCCCTTCTTGTATCGGCCGCATTATATGCATTATATAATTCCTGGGTGGGCATATAGTACCCCCATCCATTGTACAATCCCCAGCCTGTCTGCTCCAACATCACCCCGGGCAGGATGCTGCCCCAGCCGCTCTGCCCGGAGGCCGTACTGTAAGCGGACCAGACATATTCCTTGCCCCAGTTGTTGGCGACGGTGAATACATCGGCGAAGTTGGACAGCAGGGCATGCTTGCCACTGTTAATGACAGAGTCGGCATAGAGCTCTGCATTGGCATAATCCTTCCTATACAGATAGGTCTTCGCCAGGAATGCCCAGGCGGCTGTCTTATGAGGGTGTCCATAGAGGTCCGAGGTATAGGTATCGAAATAAGGCAACAGTGCGGCCGCTTTTTTGAGATCGCTTACGATCGAGTCATAGTTCACCATTACATTGGCCGCCCGTGGTATTTGTGTCGCATCGGAAGGATTGGCACGATTGGCGATCGGAACACCGGCCCTGTTGTCTCCATAATTGGAGGCGAGCTGGAAATACATCTCCCCGCAGAGGAAATAGGCTTCGCCCAGGATCCTTTTTTGCACAGCGGCGTCCATGGATGTGATGTTAGGCACATTGTAGATCACGTCATTGGCCCTCCGGATGGCCGTATATCGCATAGACCATTGACTTTCCGTATAAGAGCCTCCGATAAAAGAAGGATTAAAGTTTTTGATATTATCCCCCTGGGCCTTGATACGGCCGGTCACCATATCATCGCTGGCATTGATGAACCACCAGAACCCTCTTCCGTAAAAGTCTTCGAGATCGAACTGATCGTACATCGCAGTTTCCCCCTGGATGGCTTCAGCCTGCGTCTTCCAAAAGCCGGTAGCGGAGGGCGATCCTTCCGGGGTGATATCCAGTTTTTTAGTACAACCGCCGAGGCAGGACAGGGCAAGGACCCCTATGGTTAATCTGTTTATCAATTGTTGCATATAATAAGTATTTCGATAGTATTATTAAAAATTCACACTCAAACCTGCTAAAAAGGATCTTGCCTGCGGATAAAATCCTGCGTCCATACCATACTGGTTCATCCCGACTTCCGGATCGAAGCCGGTGTATTTAGTGATCGTCAGCAGGTTATTGGCGGTGACATACAGGCGGATACTGTTCACCTTTAGCTTGCTGGTCAGCGGTACAGGCAGGGTATAGCCCAGGGTAGCATTCTTGATACGCACATAGGATCCGTCCTCGACATAGAAGTCGGATACATTCCCGAAATTGCCATTGTCATCACTGGCATTGATACGGGGGATATAGGTATTGGTATGGGTAGGTGTCCAGGCATTCAGAACCTCTTTCAACATATTATAATTGGCCCCGCTGCCCGCATTGATGGAAGTATATCTCAACGCATGGAATAATTTATTCCCGTATACTCCCTGTGCGAATATATTCAGATCAAACCCCTTATAGGAAGCGTTAAAGCTGAAGCCATAGCTGAACTTGGGGAAGGGGCTGCCTACGGATACCCGGTCGTTGTTGTCGATCTTTCCATCTCCGTTGGCATCCACGAATTTGACATCCCCTGGCTTGGCATTGGGCTGTATCAGGCTGCCGGTCTTGCCGGTGTAACTATTTACCTGCGCCTGTGACTGGAATAATCCAGCCGTCCGGATCGCATAATAAGAATAGATCGGCTGTCCCACCTTGATCACCACCGGTGATAACCCGCCTCTTATCCCGCTGCCGGTGGACTCGATCGTATCCCCATTCCTCAGGGAGATCAGTCTGTCATTTACCGCCGTCAAAGAGGCGGTGACCCCATATTGGAAAGCTCTGGCGGGATTACTGTTGTAGCTCAGCCCCAGCTCAATGCCCTTATCTCTTGCACTGCCGCCATTCACCCATTGGCCACTCTCCCCGGTGGTGATGGGGGGAACGACTCTCATGATCATCCGCTCCGTATTCTTCACAAAATAGTCGGCTGTCAGGGTCACCCTGTTCCGGAATAGACCAAGGTCCACACCCAGGTTAGTCTGCCTCGACTTGGCCCATTTCAGGTCCGGGTTGGGGAGAAGGACAGAGCCATAGCCGCTGAGCAGCGTAGGGGTCTGCCCCTGATAGATCGATGTTTGTTGCAACAGAGGACTGACCGCGTTGACAGGCAGGCTACCCAGGTTGCCCAATATGCCATAACTGGCTCTTAATTTTAATTGGCTCAGCCAGTCGATCCCTTTCATAAAATCCTCCCTGCTTAGCATCCAGCCGCCGGAAACCGATCCATAATTCTCAAAGCGGTTTTGGCTGGCGACCAGGGAAGACCCGTCCCTGCGCCCCAAAAGGCTAACAAAATATTTTCCATTGTAATCATAATTCACCCGGCTGAAGAAGGAGACCAGGGCAGACTGGTCCTTTCCGCTGGTGGACGGATAGATGCCCGCTCCGTTTTGCAGATAACGATAGGCAGGATTTTCATCGTCAAAGTTCGTTACGTATACATCCAGGTATTCCCTTTTATTATGCTGGTAAGCATACCCGCCTAAAACATTGAGGGTATGCAAGCCAAAGGACTTGTTATAGGTCAGCGTCTGTTCGGCCAGGATATTAGTATAGTTTTGGACATACTGGTTCAATTGGTTGTTCAAAAAAGGCTTTCCTGCTTCCGGCACCCGGGTGGAAAAATCTTTTTCGTAGTTGAACATGCTGGTGTAGGAGAAGTTCGAGCGGAATACAAGGCCCGGCAGTAATCGGATCTCTGCATAGGGGTTGGCTACCAGGGTATTGACAGGATTGCTGTAATCCAGTCTTTTCAGGTAGGCCACGGGATTGATCACATCTCCGTAACCGGAAACATTGGTGGGCACTCCTGCGAAACTGCCGTCAGCATTGTAGGGTGCTACGCTGGGCGGATAAAAGATGGCACTGATGAGAGCGCCTTGGTAATCATCAGTCGTATTGGCCCCATTGCCGTTGGTATTGGAAAAAGAGAGGTTTTCCCCGATCCTCAGCCAGGATTTGACCTGGTTGTCGGCATTCAGGCGGAAGGTATACCGTTTGGAATAGGTATTCAGCAAAATGCCCTGTTGATTGCGGTAGCCAAAGCCCATAAAGTATTTCGATTTCTCATTCCCCCCCGTCACTCCTATATTATAATCCTGTATGGCGCCGGTCCGGAAAATATCATCCATCCAGTTGGTGCGGGTGATCTGCCCGTCCGGGTAGATACTGGCATTGAAGGCATTCGGAACGGTCTTACCTGCCGTAGTATAGGCTAGGTTCTCCACGTCCGAATATTCTTTGGCATTCAACGGCTGCAGGAGCCGCCAGGCCTTCTGGGCGCCGAATTTAGCATCCAGGGTGACCAATGCGGCGCCCGACTTTCCTTTTTTGGTGGTGATCAAAATAACGCCGCCGGAAGCTCTTGCCCCATAAATAGCGGCGCTGGCATCCTTCAACACGGAGATGGATTCTATTTCATTGGGGTTGATAACGGGAGTACCGTTAACAAGAGATCCGTCTACAACATATAAAACCGACTCTCCATTGATGCCACCCAAGCCGCGTATATAGACGTTCGGCGGGGAAGTGGGGTCACCGCCCTGGTTCTCCACATACACCCCCGGGGCTTTCGCCTGCAGGGCTTCCGCCACATTATTCAGCGAACGGGAGCTAAGCTTATCCAGCTTTACATCGGCTACGGCGCCGGTTACGGCAGTACGCTTCTGCGTACCATAACCGACTACGACGACTTTATTCAGCTCCGTCTCAGCCTTTTCCAGGCGGATAATATTAGCGGCGCCGGCCTTAACCGTTACCTGCCGGGCCTGATAGCCTACAAAGGAAACGACAACGGCAACTTCTTTCCCATCCGACTCCAGTTTGAAACCGCCTTTCTCATCCGTCTGTGTGCCCATGGTCGTCCCCTTGATCGTTACATTTACGTTCTGCAAGGGTCCATCTTCATCCACTACAGTCCCGGTGATTATCTCCTGCGGAGCCTTATAGGCGACGAAACTGAAGGAATGATCATTACTATCCTGTGAGAGAGGCTTAGCATCTTCTTTATTAAAGATCACGATCGTGTGCGCATGACTCTCGTACACCAGGTCAGTCTGCTGCAATACTTTCTTTAACAGGTCTTCCAGGGTGAATTGCTTTTTTTCGCGCAGGGTGATGGTATATTTTTTTATTTCCTCCACATCATAGGCAAATTTTATTTTCGTGCCGGAGGCGATGTCCTTCAATACTTTCTCCAGGGGTTGCTTATCGGCATCGATGCTGATAGTCGTTTTAAGCGGATCCGGCGCCTGCGCCATCGACTGCAGGGTGGATACCGCCAGGAATAACACAAAACTTACCCGTGAAAGCAAACGGATTGCCTTCAATCTTTGTGCAGATTGTCTCATAAAAAGGGGGCTTTAGAATTTAACTACTGAATGATAATAGTTTGGTGTTGTAATTCGAATTTCACATGGTCCTTTGTTCCAAGCAGGTTAAGGATCTTTAATACCTCGGGCAAAGGGATATCACTTTTTGCCTGGAGATAATATTCACCTGCATTTATCCGGTGTTTATTATTATCGATATTTATCTTAACCTTAAAGTGATCCTGCAGCCATTGTATCACTTCGCCCAGGGAAGCGTTCTGCAGGAAGAGGTCGCCTCCGATCCACCCGTTGGCTTCGCCGGACAGTACGGAATCGATACCCGATTGGCCGGACCGCTTATCATATTTTATCCGTTGGTTCGGTAATAAAAAGCCAAGCGTGTCTTTTTGCCTGCTGACCGATACTTTTCCTGTGACGACGGACACTTTTATGACACCTGTGCTGCCGATGATCTTCGCGGAAAAAGAAGTGCCCAATACCGTCGTAGTCAGTTCATGCGTCTGAAGGGTGAACGGATGAGACGGGTCTTTCTTTACCTCCAGGAAAACTTCTCCTTTTTTAAGTTCGAGGCTACGCCGATGGGCAAAATCACTGTGATAAACGACCTCGCTGTTATCGTTAAGCCAGACCGTACTGCCATCCGGTAAGATCATTTTTTCGATCTTTCCCGGATCGGATGCGAGGGTGATCCCGCCGGGCGCTTTTATCAGCCAGGTTACCCCCCACACACCTAATAGGACCGCCGCCGCCATGGATGCATATCTTATCCAGGGCCTTATCCCTTTTGGTCCGGGAATGCCCTTACCGGAAACGCTCGTATCCGGCACGGTGAGGGAGGAGAATACGGCTCTCTTTAACTTGTTCTTTAACGCCTCTTTATCCTTCGCGCCGGTAAACTCCAGCGGGTTGCCCGCGCCTGCCAGTTCATTCAGCCATTCATGCAATTGACGGATCTCTTCCTGAGTACACGCCTGTTGCTCATATTTCTCCAGTAATTGCCTGATTTGTTCCTCGCGATTCAAATGCATTGATTTAGGTTGGGCCTTCCGCCAGAATGCTCGTTCTGGTATAAAGACAGAAAAAAAGAGGGGCTTAACTATTCAAAAGCCAAAATAATGAAAAAAATACAGGGAAAGAGGGAGAAGCGAGAGCATACGGTCCCTGTAGACAACACTTAGTTTTTTGACGGCGGTATTGATCTGGTTGCGTATAGTCTGTTCGGAATTGCCTGTCTCCAGGGCGATTTCCGTAATACTGAGGCCCCGGAACTGGTGAAGCATATAGGCCTGTTGCATTTTTTCAGGCAATAACTTGGCCAGGGAACGAATGACCTTTTCCGTATTCTTCTTTTCCAGGTTCTCCGTGGCAGAAAGGTGGCTCTCATTTTCCTTTACCGAATCCAGGCTGGCCACCCGGTATTTTTTTTTAGCGAGCTGATTGAGAAGCCGGTTTTTCAGAGCGGTAAATAAATAGGAGGGGACGGATTGCAATTCCGGGAGTTCTTCCCGCTTATTCCACAGGTGGATAAAGAACTCCTGCACCAGTTCCTCCGTATCTTCCCTGTTTTGAAGGATCTTATACGCATATTGAAAGAAGGGCTCCCAGTAACGGTCGAAAAGCTCACTGAACGACCGATGGTCGCCCGAGAGGACATTCTTCCATAGCAGTTCTTCGGGAGTGGTAGCGAGCCTCATAATCTTAATTAGGTGCAAAAGTAAGTAGATGACCCTTAGTTCCGATTATAAGACAAATTACTAAATTATTATGACTAAATGTTATCAGGTGGCCGACCGGGCGGCCATCCGATAACATTCCGTTCACGCAAAGCTCATAATTCCTTAACAGTGCGATAAAATTATCGTAATACCTGTTATAGAACTTTGGAAAACCACAATAATGGAAAAGCGACCTGTAGATGTAGTAGTTCTGTCCGATGTTCACCTCGGAACATACGGATGCCGGGCGAAAGAACTAGTCAACTACCTAAAAAGCATCACTACCAATATACTCATCCTGAATGGGGATATCATCGATGGCTGGCAATTCTCGAAGCGTTATTTTCCCGGCGCTCATATGATGGTCCTCAAAGAAATCCTGCAATTTGTCACGAATGGCACCCGGGTCTTCTATATCACCGGCAATCACGACGAGATGATGCGCCGGTATGCGGATATACAGATCGGGAATTTCACGCTTACGGATAAGCTGGTATTGGAAATCGACAACAAGATGACCTGGATCTTCCATGGAGATGTCTTCGACAACACCACCAAAGGGGGAGCCAAGGTACTCGCCAAACTGGGAAGCAGCGGTTATAGCCTGCTGATCCGGTTCAACCGGTTTATCAATTTCATCCTAAAATTCCTGGGCCGCGAACGGGTATCCATCTCCAAACGGGTGATGGCGGGCGTGAATAAAGCCGTGAGCAAGATCAATGATTTCGAATTAATAGCCGCGGAGCTGGCCATCGAGAAGAAATATGACTACGTGATCTGCGGGCATATTCATCAGCCCCAGAAAAAGGTAGTGGAGACCAAGGACGGGAAGGTGACCTACCTGAATTCGGGAGATTGGGTGGAGCATTGTACGGCATTGGAATACCAGCAGAATGAATGGACCATTTTCGAATATGACGAGAAGAATTTCCCGGCGACGCAGACGGTCGAAATGAAGCCATCCCTGAATGTGATGACGGATGAGATCAATTTTTACATTAATTCTTTAGCAGCTATCTAATAACCCCACCTATAACACCCAGGTCATGAAGATCTTTTACGCAGTACAGGCAACCGGCAACGGCCACATCAGCCGGGCAATGGAGCTCCTTCCCTTTCTCGAGCGCTATGGGAAGGTGGACCTTTTTCTCAGTGGCGCCAATAACAGCCTGCAATTGGACAGCACCGTAAAATATCGCAGCAAGGGCCTCAGTCTCTTCTACACGGATAAGGGGGGGCTCGATTACTGGAAGATCGCCCGGGGATTCGCTCCTCTGCGGATCATGAAGGAAGTGCGGGATTTACCGGTAGAGAAATATGACCTGGTGTTGAATGATTTTGAAAGTATTACTTCTCTGGCCTGCGCTTATAAGAAAGTCGCTTCTGTTAACTTTGGTCATCAGGCCAGCTTTGTCTCTCCCAAGGTCCCCAGGCCGGAGCAAAAAAACGTGATGGGGGAGTGGATCCTGCGGAACTATGCCCGGGCGACACAATATATTGGGCTGCATTTCAAACAGTATGACGATTTCATCTTACCTCCCGTCATTAAAAAAGAGATCTTACAGGCAGAGCCCCAGGATAAGGGGCATATCACCGTCTATCTTTCGTCCTACAGCGATGCTGCGGTTAAGCAGGTTCTCGAATCCCTGAAGGATTTCCGGTTCCAGGTATTCTCCAAAGAGGTGAAACAGCCTTTGCAGCAGGGTAATATTCTCTTTATTCCCGTCAACAAAAATGCGTTCAATAAAAGCCTTATCAATTGCAAGGCCATTATTACGGGAGCGGGTTTCGAGACTCCGGCCGAGGCGCTGTATCTCGGGAAAAAATTGCTGGTGATCCCCATCCGCGGCCAATATGAGCAGGCCTGTAATGGCGCTGCACTGCAGAAAATGGGGGTTCCTGTCGTCCCTGCGCTGAATGCCGATTTCCCTGTATTATTCCGGCAATGGATGGAGCGAAAGAAGAGGCCGGGTCTCTCCCTGGATCATTCTACGGAATCCATTGTAAGTTATCTCATGCACAATTGTACGGAGCAGAAGAAGAATGCCCTGGATCTGCTCTATCCGGAATTTGTGTTTAATTGAATTAATTCCCATCTTAAATTCTGACGATGTCGTCTGGACTTTTTAGTTTCCTCAGACGTCGCAAGCGACGTCTGCGATCGCTCATGTCTGCCTCGCTTCGCGAGGGTTTTTCGGCCGGCCCTGGCCACTCGCTGGGACTTTGAGGTTCGCGTCGGGGGCCGGCCAAAAAAGAAGAGCCACCATCATGGAAATGAAGTGGCTTCTGCATGAGAAAATTCAACTCTACATATATAAACCATCGATTAACAGGTGACTAACCGATTAATTCGGATACAAAAGTAAACTCCCCGTATTATGGGGAGTTTACTGTAAGGTTATGCTAATATTAAACGTGTAGTGTATTAGAGGAGGTTGTACACAGGATATTCACAATGTGTGCTTGCCCTTATGTTTGAGGACCTTGGCTTCGAGATAGAAAATGATCTCTTCGGCGATATTTTTCGACTGGTCCCCTACTCTTTCCAGCTTACGGATGATGGACAGGATCCACAGGGCCTGGGCGGTGTCTTCCGGGTGACTCAGCAGATGTTTTTCCAAGACCTTATTGGAAGCCTTATTAACGTTGTCAAGGAAATCATCCTTTTTAAACACGCTGCGGGCCAGAATAGTATCTTCCGTTTCAAAAGCGGTCTGCGTGGCATGCAGCATATTGACAGATTCTTCATACATAGGCAGGATCCGGGTGGCTTCCAGCATTTCATTGGTAAAGGGAGCTTCTGCGTCGATAATATACTTAGCGATGCCTTCCGCGATATCTCCTGTCCTTTCCAGGTTGGAATTGATCTTCAGGACTGCCAGGAGGAAGCGGAGGTCGATGGCGACGGGACAGAACAGGGCGAAAATATTCTCGCAGTCCCGGTCTATTTTCAATTCGCTGCCATTTACCCTTTTCTCCTTCAGCACCACTTCCCGGGCCAGGTCCTTGTCGAAGTTCAGGAAGGCGAGCCTGGCTTTGCTCAACTGAGAATCTACCAAGGTCCACATGTTAATAACTTCTACCTTGAGAAGCTGTAATTCTGTTTCTATTTGTGCCATAGTCTAATATAATGTAAAGTGCTTGGAATCCATAGTTGGTGTTAATTAGTAGAAAGCTGTTTTATCGCTGACCCTGGCGGCCTGCTGCATATTGTGCGTCACGATGATCAGGGTATAGTTGGTCTTCAGTTCATGGAACAGTTCCTCTACCGTGGAGGTGGAGATGGGGTCGAGGGCCGAAGTGGGTTCATCGAAAAGCAGGACTTCCGGCTCCATGGCGACGGCCCGGGCAATGCAAAGTCTTTGCTGCTGGCCACCGGAGAGGAAAGACCCTTTTTTAGTGAGGGAGTCCTTTACTTCGTTCCAGAGGGCGACCCGGGTGAGGGAATGTTCTACGATCCGGTCCCTGTCGGCCTTGGCCAATTTGATCCCGTTAAGCTTATAACCGGCGATGACATTGTCGTAAATGCTCAGGTTAGGGAAGGGATTGGGGCGTTGAAAGACCATTCCTATCTTGAGTCGGACGAAGATAGGATGCATTTCATAAATATTTTCGTTATTGATGGTCATTTCCCCGCTGGAAGTAGCGCCCGGGATCAGTTCATGCATGCGGTTGATGCAGCGCAGGTAGGTCGTTTTACCACAGCCGGAAGGGCCCATTACGGCGACGACCTGGTTTCTCGGGATATCTATGTTTACATTTTTAACGACATGATTGCTACCAAAAGAAGCGTTAAAATCCCTGCTTTTTATAATTGTACTTTCCATTTTCTGGTTATCAGCTTTGTAAAAATGTTTAGGAATAATACCCATAACAATAATATCAGGGAGGCGCCCCATGCCAGATCGTGCCAATCATTATAGGGGCTGGTCGCATAGTTGAATATCAATAAGGGTAGGCTATGCATGGGTTTGGTGATGTTGGTGGACAGGTAAGGATTGCCGAATGCCGTAAATAAAAGCGGGGCCGTCTCACCAGTGATCCTTGCTATGGAAAGCATGATGCCGGAGAGGATACCGCTGATCCCTACCGGTACGATCACTTTAAAGATCACCCGGTGAAAGGGCATTCCCAGTGCATAAGCGGCTTCTTTCAGGGAATCCGGGAGCAGTTTGAGGGTCTCTTCGGTGGAACGAATGATGATGGGCAACATCATGATAGCCAGGGCCACGCTGCCGGACAGGGCCGAGAAACCTCCCAATGGCTTTACCATCCAGAAATAAGCTACGATGCCTATTACGATGGAGGGAACTCCCTGCAGGATATCCACAGAGAGACGGCACCAGTAGGCCAGGCGGCTCTTCCTGTTCTCACTGAGGTAGATGCCTGCCAGGATACCGATGGGCACGGCGATCACAGAGGCGACGACGATGATGATGATACTGCCGACCAATGCATTGGCGATACCGCCGCCCACTTCACCTACGGGCTTGGGAATGTTAACGAGAAAATGCCAGTTTATTTTGGTGATGCCAGCTTTTATGATGAAAAAAAGTATGGCTATCAGGGGGATCACGCAGGCAAAAGCGAGGACAATGATCAGTATCTGAAAGCCATAGCTCTTACCGATCCTGTATTTTACACTTCCGATATTCATACATTATTCGTTTGTGAAGCGATCAATAATTCTCTTTCCTATCATATTAATAACTACGGTGACCAGGAAGAGCACCAATCCCAGTTCGATCAACGCGGAGAGGTATACGGCCTTGTCCGCTTCCGTAAACTCGTTGGCGATCACGCTGGCCATGGTATTGCCCGGTGCAAAGATATTTTTAGGAATGCCGCTCGTATTACCGATCACCATGGTGACGGCCATGGTCTCGCCCAGTGCGCGTCCCAGGGATAAAAGAATGCCGGCAAAGAGGCCGGATTTTGTATAGGGTAGGACTACGCTTCGGATCACTTCCCAGCGGGTGGCGCCCAATCCGTAAGCAGCCTCCTTCAGAGGGGAGGGAACCATTTGTATCATGGACCTGCCCAGGGAGGCGGCATAGGGAATGATCATTACCGCCAGGATCAGGGAGGAGCTGAAAATACCAACGCCTACCGGCTCAACGCCGATATGGGATTCCAGGTTACGTACGATGGGCACCAGCACGGCCAGTCCCCAGAAGCCATAGATAACGGAGGGAACGGCCGCGATCAGTTCCACCGTGTTCTTCAACAGGTTGGGCAACCATCCTTTCGGATAATATTCGCCCAGAAAGATGGCCACGGCAATGGAAAAGGGGATAGAAATGAGCAAGGCCAGGAAGGAACTCAGCAGCGTTCCCAGTAAAAAGGGCCAGGCTCCATAAATATCCTGTACAGGATCCCATACTCTGCCCCAAAGGTATTTCGGTCCTAATGCTTTGATGGAAGGAAGGGATTGCACGACCAATGTCAGTAAGATACCCAATACCAGGATGACCATGAGAATACCCATGATCACCAGTGTACGTTTGAAAACATTCTCGGTGCGGATATGGCGGAAAGAGCGCCTGATCCTTTGTGTAGTCTTCACTCTCGGCTCCGGGGTTTTAGAATTAATTACCCGCAGCGGTGGGTCGCTGCGGGTAATTGAACCATTGTCTACAGATGTATCCATAAAATTAGATCATTTCATCACTATTGCAATATCGGCTTACCATCAAAAGTAGCGGATTTCAGGATATTGTCTCCAACGGTAACGGCAGCAGGAGAAAGGGGAGCATAGTTCAATGCGCCGCTGAACTGCTGTCCGTCATGTATTACCCAGGAGATCAGCTTCAGCAATTTAGTAGCTCTTTCCTGAGAACGGTTGTTATACTTCTGTTCTTTGTAGATCAGCACCCAGGAGAAACCGGAGATGGGGTAGCCATCAGTTGCTTCCGTATTGGTGAGGGATACTTTAGAATCCGGAGGAATGGTGATATTCGCAGCGGCTGTTACGCTGGCGATGCTGGGGGTAATGAAATTACCGGCTTTGTTCTGAACTTTGGCATAGGCCATGGTATTCTGGATGGCATAAGCCAGCTCGATGTACCCGATAGCGCCAGGAGTTTGTTTGATCAGGCCGGCAACACCTTCGTTCCCTTTTCCACCCAGGCCTACGGGCCAGTTGACGGAAGAACCTTTCCCTACTTTGGTGCTCCATTCTTCGCTTACTTTGGAAAGATAAGTCGTGAAGATATTAGAGGTACCGCTACCATCGGAACGGTGAGCGATCACGATAGCCGTAGCGGGAAGCTTGGCGGTTTTGTTGATGGCGGCGATCTTGGGATCGTTCCATTTGGTGATCTTGCCCAAAAAGATATCGGCCAGCACTGCAGGGGACAATAACAGGGTATCCTTTACTTCAGGAAGGTTGTAGCTCAATACCACAGCGCCTGCCGTAACAGGAATATGAATGGCGGGAGCGGATAAAGCGGAATCCTGTTTGCCGTTCATCGGGGCATCGGAAGCTCCGAAATCAACGGTCTTATTGGTCAGCTGGGAGATCCCGGCTCCGGAACCTACGGACTGGTAATTCACTTTCAGGCCGTTGCTCTTGTTGTACTCAGAGAACATTTTAGAGAACAGGGGATTGTCAAAAGAGCTGCCGGCGCCGATAAGGGTATTATCGTCATCATTAGCTTTTGCCGAAGCCGTGCTGTCGGAGCCGGAGGTGCTGCCACCGCCGCCGCAGGAGACCAGGCTAGTGCTGATTATTGCGAACAATGCGCCTGCTGCTAAGGAAGTCTTGATTGAAAAGGAATTTAATTTCATTTTTTATTACTTAAGGTAGTTAAGAAACTAAATAGGGTTTCCCCGGTTATTTTCCGAATACAACAAATTAATGAGTAAAAGGATAATAAGAATAGCTCGGATTCTGGAAAAGTTTTCCAAAAGTAAAGTAAAAGGTCACTCTATAGACCAGGTCATAATCATGAGCCGCAGATCCTGTCAGATTAGCCTGCTGGCCCATATATCTATTATACCAGATATTCGGTATAAAATGAACATTGGGAGCAGGAGAATAATCGAAGCCGGCGGAGAAGAACCTTTCTTTGTTATTAGGTTCATAGGAAGTGCTCATGGTATAGAGTGAGGCATATTTGCTATAGGTAGCATTGTCATATTTGGTATTGGGATTATAGAAGTCATACCTTGCAAAAACCCGGAGCTTGGTGCCGATAATGCTCGCATGGGCATATAAACTTAAACCGGTTGCCCGTCCATCCAGCGTATCCTTTCCGGTAGCGGTGGTGCCTGCCTCAGCCTGTTTCAAATTGTTGATATATCCTTCTGCTCCGACGGTGAACTTCTTGTCGACCCAGACGATGGACCCCTTGAGCATTTGACGGGAAGAATGTCCGTGAACTCCGGGAACCCAGTTCTGTCTCTGGTAATCCGCATACGCGTCAAGGATCAGTCTGTGATCAAGCAAACCGACAAAGGCGTCTCCATAGAACCATTTGTATAGAGTGCCATTCAAAGCCTGGGGTTTGGCGCTGGTCCCGTTCGCAACCAGGAAATCATACCCATAGACGACTGATTTATCTTTAGTATTGAACCGGCCCTGCAGACCGGCCCCAAAATCGAAGGAGGGTGTCCTGCGTATATCTGTAATGGTCCTTTCTACCGGCCGGGAATAGGAGAACAGGTTTTCGGTCGTGTACGGGAAGGCGGGTGTGGGTTGCAAACCGACTACGAGGTCATTCCCATTAAAAAGGAAGTCATGCCAGCGTAGATTGGCAAATTTAATATAGGGTGTGAATTTATTGTTCTGAAGAAGGTCTCCGCTGGTGAAATCATCTTCTGCGGCGAAAAGGAATTCTGCGGAAAATTTCTTGGCTATATTATAATCGTACCCGATGTATATCCGGCGGAATTGAAATTCGTCCTGGCCCTTTTTTACATTGGTGTATTGGTTGTTGCCCCCCCGGTTTAAGGAATCACTATGTGATTTATGGAAATAATCTCCAAAAACATAACCCCAGATCCTCCCGGAATTGGGAACTCCGGCTTTGAAGGCTGAATCGGAATTCCATAAATACTGTGCTTTCAAAGAACTGGTCGAACAAAATAAGATAATGATCAATAATAATGACAATGAAATACTACGTTTCATAAAAAAGTC
>WNFI01028666.1_pt1 | contig 52824 bp, 35 predicted proteins | sample 5400471 | NCBI WGS metagenome assembly WNFI01 (sample SAMN13153348, study PRJNA577476) | soil metagenome | isolation source: 100 cm saprolite on Douglas fir-dominated hillslope | place: USA:California | collected 2013-09-17
GCGGCCACCTGGAACATGATCGTGTTGAGGGTCAGCGCGTTGGCGAGGTGCTCGCGGGGTACGAGGTTGGGCACCAGCGCCTGGCGCGCGGGCTGGTCGAACGCCCCGGCCGCCGAGCTTGCGGCCGCAATCGCGTAGATCGGCCACACCGCGTCCAGGCCGCGCCAGGTCAGGATGGCAAGGGCGGCGGCCAGGGCCGCCATGACGGTCTGCGTGAGGAGCATCAGCTTGCGCCGGTCGTAGACGTCGGCGGCGACGCCGCTGAGCAGCGAGAAGACGACGACCGGGATCACCCGCACCAGTCCGACGAGGCCCAGGGCCAGGGCGCGCCGGTTATCGGGCACGAGCAGCGAGACGTGCCACAGGATCGCGGCCGACTGCATCAGGCTGCCGGAGAACGAGATCAGCAGGCCGATCCAGAGCAGGCGGAAGTTGCGGTGACGGAGCGCGACAAACAATTGACGCTGAATGCTATCGCAGCGGTGCGTAAATTCGGGAATCCAGCAGGTACAATGGACCTTCACCCCCTCCGAGCCGGAGTGGTGAAACTGGCAGACGCGCGGGACTCAAAATCCCGTGACCTTTACAGGTCGTGAGGGTTCGACCCCCTCCTCCGGCACCATACTTCACCCACTGGAAATGGGATCGAAGTCCTCTCGCCGAGCGGCATACGGCAGGTCCTGAAAGACGTCGCGGTCAATCAGATCCTGATCATCGAGGAACCGTGACACCGGAGGTGATCGCCGCGATCATTCAGTCGTGATCATCTGACGAGTGCCGCAGGACGCTTGTTCAGTACTTCCCGCGTGAGGTCGGCAAGCTGGTCGGAGGTGTACTTGTTGCCCTCGATATTGGCCGCGAGCTTGCCGTTCCGGTCGATGAGCACGGTATGGAGAGAGTGGTCCATCAGTCCCTCGTTGGCGAAGGCTGACACCCCGAACGTTTCAAGGACGCGCCGCACATCGGGTACCGGCCCCGTGAGAAAGCGCCAGGTATCCGGATCGGGATTCCACTGGCGGGCATAGCGATCCAGCACGTCAGGCCGGTCGCGGACGGGGTCGAACGTGATCGTCAGGAACATCAGCTCCCGCCCGAGCTGCTCCTTGAAGCGCTTCTGGAGCACGCCAAAGTGGTTGACCATCCGCAGGCAGAAATCTGGCAGCTGGCATGTCGTGTACATGAAGTTAATCGCCACGACCTTACCGCGCAGTTGAGAGAGTGTCATCTCGCGATACTTCTGATCCGTCAGCCTGAAATCGGGCACTGTCTGACCTACGGCCAGAGCCTTCGCGGCGTCCCCGCGGGCGAGCTCTTTGAACAGCGACAGCCGGCGGGCCACCAGCGGGTCCTGTTCGACGTTCTGCGAGCGGCGAATCCGGATTCCTTCGACGTATGACGAGCCCTTCTCGATAACCAGCGTGAAGTCGACGATCGCACCCCGCACGACGCCTTTGAGCTCGTTGGCATCCAGGACTACGAAGGGCATCGTCATCGCGGCCATCAAGCCGGGAATGCTGTCGATGGAGGCCACGAAGGTACGGCGGGCAGGATCGGCATCCAGCACCATCCCGCTGACGGCATATCGCTCGGCGGCCCAAGCTGTGTGAGCGAACGTCAGCAGGAGCAGCGTGAGCGTCGTTCTCATCACGCTCTTCACGCGCATCACGGGCGTCACGGAATCTCCCTGGGTCCGCCCAGACGGACTGGCTCTCGTTTCAGCAGAGTGTAGCGTTCGGCAAACTCCTTGATTTGCAGCCACCGGTTCTTGCCGACGTCTGAAAAGTGCTGCCGGGTGTTGGTCGTGGGCCACCAGACCTCCAAGTCGACGTTTTTCGCTGACCTGCCGAGGCCGATGTGCTGCAGCAAGGGAGAGGAGCCAAACGATCCACCCGTACCAACCGTCCGATAGATCGAACGCCGGTGACCGTTCTGGCCTTCCACCGTCACCGTGATCCGCGCGCCAACGGCCGTCCGGTTCGTCTTCACCCCGACAAGCTTGATCGCGATCCAGTCGTTGCCGTGGCCTGGGTTCTCGAAGAGCCGGATCGCATGGCGGTCGCCCGGCGTCATGCCGCCCACCTCAAAGACGATATCCTCGTCACCATCGTTGTCGAGATCGGCAAAAGCCACGCCGTGCCCCCTGTGGAGCTCGCCCGTTCCGGACGACGCCGTGACGTCGACGAACCGGCGCCCCTCCTTGTTGCGGAGCAGCAGGCTGCCGGCCAGCGCGCCATAAGAGGGATTGCCGGCGCCGAGATAGATGTCCAGGAATCCATCGTTGTCGATGTCGCCGAAGTTCGCCCCCATGGGCATCAGAGCTTTGTCCAGGCCGGCTTCGGCCGACACGTCGCGGAATGAGCCGTCGCCGAGGTTCTTGTACAGCTTCATCGTGGTGCCGTTGTGCGGCATGCCGAGGTAGTCGCGGGCCAGTTCGTCGAGTGATGCGACGTAACTCGTCACGAATAGGTCTGGCCAGCCGTCGTTGTTGTAGTCAAAAAACCATGTGGCGAACCCCTGGGCCGTGCCGAAGACTCTTGCCGCTGCCGAGAGCTCCGTGAAGGTGCCGTCGCGATTGTTGTGGTACAGAAAATTCATGCCGCCGTAGTTCGACACGTAGAGGTCAGGATACCGATCGTTGTCGTAGTCGACCGACGCGACACCCTTGGTGTAGGCGACACGGTCCACGCCGGCGGCTTTGGAGATGTCCTCGAAGGTGCCGTCTCGCTTGTTCCGGAACAACCGGGCAGGTCCATTTTCGACGCCAACGAACAGGTCGAGAAAGCCGTCGTTGTCGATGTCGGTCCAGACAGCCGTTTGCGTGGCTATCGGCGTCGCAAGGCCGCTGGCGACTGTCACGTCCGTAAACGTTCCGTCGCAGTTGTTCCGCAAGAGGGACATTCGTTGGGGGAGCTCCTCCCACCCCCCACGCAGGACGAGAATGTCCGGGCACCCGTCGTTGTTGTAGTCCCCCTGCACGGCGTTCAATCCACCGAGCTGGGCCCCGAGGCCTGATTCAGCCGTCCGATCGGTGAACGTGCCGTTGCCGTTGTTGGCAAGCATCCGTATCGCACCGCATTTGTCAGCCGTCGTGGTGACGACGTCAAAACGTCCGGTGTTGCGGAAGTCCTCGACGAGAATCCCACCGGCGGACGCGAAGCTGATGAGCCCCGCCTGCGGCGCGACATCGCGGAAGCGTCCGACGTCTTCCGACGACTGAAAAGCCGACGCAGGGATCAGATACTTCTGCGGGACCTTGCCCGGATAGGCGCCAAGCATCATGTACGCGAGGTTCAACAGCCACCTGACCTCGAGCTCGTCTGGTTTCTGCTCGAGGTAACGCTCAAAGTGGCCGACGGCCTTCTCGACTTCAGCGAGCTTCGGGTAGGCCTGCCCGGGCCGAAGGTAGAGCAGACAGAATTCACGTGGGGCCGAGAAAGCGTCATTGTCCATTCCCGCCTTGTGAAGGTGCGCGATGCCGAGAGCTTCCTCCATCTGGGGCACGGCCTCCGGGACCTGAGACACGGCAATGCGATAGGCTTCCTGGAAACGCGCGATCGCTCGCTCCATCCGGCCCTCGAAGGCATCGAGTTGCCCGAGGCCGAAATAGAGCTGCATCACATCGAGCGGAGGCCGGGAGTCCACGGCTGTCTGGTTCGCCGGAGACAAGTACGCCTCGACCGATGCCCGCGTAGCCGCGAGCGACTGCGTGCGCGCATCGCAGATCGAACGCGGATCCATGTTCCAGGCGGGCGACTTGGCCAGCGTCTCCAGGCTGATTCGCGCGTCGGTGAACCCGCTGACATCGAACATGTACTTCACCGCACCAGAGGACGCCAGGGCCGCGGTGAGCCTGTTGTCGCCCGGGGGCAATGTTGCGGCAGGGTCGTCTTCCTCCACCTTGAAGATTGCAAACCCGGTCGGAATCCGGACCACAGGAGTAACGTGCCCGGGCGAGACACCTTGCAGCACGCGCCGCGCCTCCGGACGTAACTGAGAAAGCGTCACGTTCCCGAGCCACCCACCGCTGTCGGCTCCCGGCGAGTTGGATTCCGCTTTCGCCAGCGCCACGAAGCTCTCGCCGCCGTTCAGTCGCTCGACGATCCGCTGAGCAGCTTCCGCAGAGCTCACCACGATCATCCGCAGGGTCATTGTCTGCCCGGGCGGGTCTTGTTGCGCGGATCCGATGGCGTGGCCGTAAGTGACCAACAGCCAGATGGCCGTTGTCAACGCAGCTGCCATCTGCGCACGAACAGTCGAGCTCATTGACCTCCGGTCAGTCTAGCCCGCGCCGACCGTGTGGCTCGCCAGAATGCGATCGGCCGGCCCGTCGGTTGATTCTGTCGCTGACTACGCGACAGGATACCGCATGTTGACCGCGCTCATCGTACTCCTCCGCTCGATCGGCCTGCTGTGCCGCGGACACAAAGCGGTTGGCCTTGAGAGCCTGGCGCTTCGTCAACCGCTGGCCGCATTGACGCGGACCCGCAAACGCCCACAGCTCCGCCCAACAGATCGGCTCTTTTGGATCCTCCTCGCCAAGGCGTGGCAGGAGTGGCGGAGCGCGCTGATCGTCGTCGAGCCAGAGACGGTATTGCTGTGGCATCGCCAATGGCTCCGTCGCCGCTGGGCGGACCGCTCGAAACGGCTTCACCCGGGCCGCCGGAGTATTGATGCCGCGATTCGCTCATTGGTGGACCGCAAAATCAGGCTCTTCACTGATGTGAATGCACGCGGAATGATTGGGTGAGAGGCTATGACTCGGCCGCCTGCGCGGACCGCTGATGGGTGGGCGGTCCGCTCGGCGGCCTGGACGTCGAAAGCGTAAACGCGATCCCACGTTCCATCGAGGATTCGATGGTGTCTTCTCTTGATGTGGTCACCACAAGGGAGGGCCGGTGGGATCGCTCCATGATTGTACGTGGATTCTGGGTCTGTCGGACTATCGCGTGACGGGCGTCGAGCGTGGCGAGGACGAGCGCTTGGTGCTCGAGCTGGAGCGGAGAGGGATGCATCGATTTATGTGTTCCGGCTGTGGACGTCGGACGGGACACGTGCGTGATGCCAAGCTCCGGACATGGGACGACATGCCGTGGGCGGAGCGCCCGGTGACGCTGCGCGATCCGCTGCGTCGGCTGTGGTGCCGACACGGCGGCATCCGCACCGAGCGCGTGGGCTTTGCTGATCCGCACGCACGGTTGACGCGACGCTTCCGTCAGCGGATTGGGCTCGATTGTCAGTCGATGCCGACGAGTCACGCGGCGGTGCGGCCTGCCGTGAGTTGGGGCACGGCGCGTCGGGCAGAACGCGCATTCCTCGACGCGTGGGATCGGACGCGGCCGAAACATCGGCCGCGGCATGTGGGTGTCGATGAAATCCAGCGCGGCCAAGGACAGCAGTTCTGGACGGTCCTCTCCGACCTGGTGCGCGGGGAAGTGATCGGCCTCCAACGGGATCGGAGCGAAGACAGCTTGCGGGCGTTGCTCAACGACCACCGGGACGCGCGCCAGCGGGCGGCCGTCGAGGCGGTGTGCATGGATATGCACCGCCCATATCTCAACGTCGTGACCGAGGTGTTGCCCCACGCCGAGGCCGTGTTCGACAAGTTCCATGTCTTGCAACACGCCTCGACCGCGCTCGATGAAATGCGGCGTCGGGAGTTCTTTCGGGCCGGCCCCGCGATGCGCGAGCACGGCCGCGGCAAACGCTGGTTGCTCCTGCGGCGCTGGAAGACATTGCGGGGCTCCCAGCGTGCCGAGTTGCCAACCCTCTTCACCGCCAACCGCCGCTTGTTCAAGGCCTACGTACTCCGCGAACAACTCGATCGGCTCTGGATGTACAAGACCCGCCCCGGCGTGCTGAACTTCCTCAACGGCTGGTGCGACGCGCTCCGGTGGCAGCGCCTCCCCGAGATGGAGCGGTTGGGCGAGTTCCTGTTCAAGCATCTCGAGGGGATCGCCGCCTACTGCGATCACCAGGTCCGCTTCGGCGTCGTCGAGTCGATCAAGACCACCATCAAAGCCGTGCTCCGTCGAGCCCGCGGCATGCGAGATGAACCCATGTTGGTTCTCAAACTCAAGTGGGCGACGGCGCGCCCTATCCGATCCGCGCGCGACGTCTTGCGTTTTTTTCGTCCAGAGGGCGTGCATTCACTTCGGTGAAGACCGCTTGTTTTGTCATCGAAGGACCTCCGGTGGCGAATACGCTTATGCACCGTCCGCAGTTCATCAACACACCTGAACGTTGAGATCGCCTCGCGTGGTGCAACACAGTCGATCTGATGAGGCTGCGGAACCGCGCGCGATGCAGGTGGATTTCATCTCAGTTGTGGCCCTGTGCCGCCCGGTTGACGGAGCCGAGCTCCCGCCAGTACTCTCGTTAGCGGCGTGTACCAATCGACCATCGTGCGAGATGCGGAGTATGCCCTGCGCGAGAAGCGCGACGCGCCTATACAACGCGTGCGGATCCTCGAGCATGTTCGCGGCAATCGATGGAAGGCACAGTGGATCGATCCGAACGCGGGCCTTGTCCATTACGCCGAGTCCGGCCATCTGCTTTGCCCTTGGAAACAGCTGAAGGCATTCCTGCGGGAGGAATCGGATGCCGAACGACTGAAGCAACACAACGTCGAGTGCGGGTGGGTGAAAGACTCGCCGGTTGATAAGGCGCTGTATGAGGTATTTGAGAACGTAGGCGATGATGTCAGCTCCTACCGAGGCATGTTGAGCAGCACGCCCGAGCCGCTGGTACGTGTCGCGAGCAGGACTTCCCGTCGACAAGTCCTCAGCGTACGCCTACACGGATCGAGCCGGCACGATTCACATGCCTTTCGACGAAGCCGTAGAACTTGCGCGTCGGTTTTGCGCTGCCGAACCGGCCGTCATCCTTGCGAGCATTGAAGCGACCGAGCAGGAGTGGGCGCGCGAGGCAGCGCTGCCTGGCGCAAAGCATATGGTCAGCTTGCTGAATGAGTTCCGCTCATCATGGGCATTGCTGAGGCAGTGGGCCGGACAGGACGCGGCAATTGCTCAGCGCGACACAGAGATTCGGCGTCTGGAACGACTGGTGTGGGATGCGGTATACGCTTTACAGAAAGCAGGATTAGATAAGGAGAGTGCTCGTTTGAGACGCCCGATTGAGCGTTCCAATAGCTGACGTTGAAAGCGGTTGCGCCTTGATCCACCGCCTCATCGCCCGCAGCGATGCGTGCTCGCTTTCACGTGTGCCCATGGCCATACATGGAGCATGGTACGATCCGGTGGCAGAATGGACGACGACGTTCAGAACGACTTCGAGGAGAAGGCGATTCAGTTCATCCGAACTGAGTTGTCGAAGTCCGCCCCTACGGACCGACGACGGATCATCGAGAAGTTTGTCCTGGCTGCACTTGGAAGTATTCCATGGGTCGGAGGGTTCATCAGCGCGGCCGTGAGCTACAAGACTGAGGAAGGTACGGTCAGAACGGATAACCTGCAGACACAGTGGCTGCAGGAGCACGCACGAAAGATCGCCGAACTCATGAAGGCGCTCCAAGACGTTGTCGAGCGGTTTGAGAGTCTAGGTCCACAGATCGATGAGCGGATTCAGAGCCACGACTATCTGGCCTTAGTTCGTCGAGCGTTCCGTACGTGGGACCACGCGGACACACAGGAAAAGCGTCGGTACGTTGGCAATCTCGTGTCCAACGCAGCTGGCACGAAGCTCTGTTCGGACGACGTGATTCGCCTGTTCATTGACTGGCTCGATCTGTATCACGAAGCTCATTTTGCGGTCATTCGGGAGATTTACGGGCATCCTGGTTCCAGCCGATTCCTCATTTGGGACGCGATTCGAGGTGAGCTGCCGCGTGAGGACTCCGCCGAAGCCGATTTGTTCAAATTGCTCATTCGAGACTTGAGTACTGGTGGCGTCATCCGACAAGAGCGCGACACAAATCAGTTCGGGCAGTTTCTGAAAAAGAAGACGCCACGCCGGAAGGGGCCAGTATCGACCACAGTTGAATCGGCGTTCGAAGAGTCGAAGCCATACATATTGACGGCGCTCGGGCAGCAGTTCGTGCACTACACGATGACCGAAGTTGTACCAAGGATTGACGGCGCGGGCAGCGGCGCTTGAGAAGAGCGTGTTGGCTAGCGGGCGTTGCAGCCGGAAGCGGCCGTGCAATCATGAGCCAGCCTTAGCGAAACACAGCACTTAGATTCCATGTCGACAGAAATCGATCGAGACGGCACGCTGATTCTCAAGGCCCTGGCAGCTGCTCCTCGGAACGAATACGTCGAGGGGGCCAAGCTCGCCATTGACACCGGTCTGGACCCAGATCGAATCAACGACGCCTTAGCACTCTTGGTCGACGCCGGTCACGCGGAATGCAATCAAGTCTTTGGAACGGCGCCTTTCGACTTCGGCGACGCGACAATCACGTCCAGCGGACGTCGCGAGTTTCAGCGTTCGAGTCAGGCGCGCGGGGCTCCAGCTTCGGCACCAGCGCAGGGGATTGTGACATCATCCACATCGACCATTCGGTTATTCATCAGCCATTGTTCCGAGGATGTGGAGCTGGCGGCGCACCTCGTGGCCCTCTTCAGGGTCGCGCTCAACCTTCCGAGTGCCGCCATTCGCTGCTCCAGCCTTGATGGCTACCGGCTGCCGGGGGGTGCCAATACCGACGAGCAACTTCGACGGGAGGTTCACGATGCCGAAGCATTCGTCGGAGTCGTGTCAACGTCGAGTGTCCGATCTCTGTACGTGCTGTTCGAGCTTGGAGCCCGTTGGGGGGCCCGTCGACACATGATTCCGGTGCTCGCACCCGGCACTGCCACCTCCGTACTCGGAGGCCCACTCGCTGGGCTGAACGCCCTCAGCGCCGGCAGTGTTGGGCAGCTTCACCAGTTGTTATCCGAGCTCGCGGATACTCTGTCGCTCAACTTGGAAAGCCCAGCTGGGTATCACGACCAGTTGGAGGCTGTCGCTGAGCTGATTGCCCGGCCCAATGATTCTCAACCGGCCCAAGCGAAGCCACTCTCCAACGAAGAATTCAATCTTCCCAAGGAAGCTGAGGGAATTCTTAAAGCACTCGTGGAGGGCGATGAGCTCACAGTCGACGACGTGGCTACCGAGGTCCGGCTCTCCAAACAGAAGGCGCAGTACTTCCTGGATCTTCTGAAGGAGCGCGAACTAGCCGAAGAACTCATGTACTCAGGGGCACCGTCCGAGTTTGTCGCGAATTCGAAGGGTCGGAAGTATTTGTATGATCACAATCTGCTCGAATGAAACGGCGTCAATTACCCTCGCCTGAAGGCGAGGGCTTATGGTTCGACTGAAGTCGACTAAAGCGAGCCATCGCCGCGTCGTGCAGGCTCACGTCTCGGTGATTCAGCCTCCGATGATCCTGGAGGAGATGATGGGACGTCTTCCCCGTAATCGCCTGCATTACGCGGCTCGGCGCGAGGTGCGGCGGGACGCTCAACAACAGATGGACATGATCGGGGCGAATGTGCCCCTGCAGAATCTCCACGTCCAGCGTCCGACAGATCTCCCGAATCAAATCGCAGACCTCGCGCCCAATCTCGCCGCGCAGCACCGGCTTGCGATACTTCGGGATGAACACGAAGTGGTAGTGCAACGCATACACCGTATGGGCTGATCGACGGTACTCCTGCACGGCGACCAGCGTATCGCAAGCCTCCTGAAGGCGTCGCCTGAAGGCGAGGGGGTTCCCCATCCCAGATTGGGACCCTAAGATCGCGGTTGCGCCGACGTCCGCAGGAGCGTTTATGGGCGGCCGGCGGTGAACATGCTCGTTAGCACGCGTCGCGCAAACGTCAGAGGTTGACCTGAATGGCTCTACCGGTTCTACAGAATATCGAGAAGTCCGCCGAGACGAATGTCCTTTGGCCTCCGGTGGCTGACGCCTTAGGCACTTTCATCCGTCGGCGGGCGGCTGGCGCGGACGGCTACGAACTGACTTGGCGCCTGATTCATGGATGGGAGGCCGTTTCGTCCGTTCTCACAGGCGCCGTCACCACCAGGCTTCGCCAGCTTGAGGGCGGCGGGCAAGCATTCCTAAAGAGCCTAGGCGCCAGGGCGATACGGACAAATCTCGGGCGAGCCGACCTACACTGAATTGCGGATCTCGATAGTTTTGGGCGATATTCTCAAGGGCGGCTCGAAAGACTCGCTCGTCGGGAGCCGCCCACCCCGCCGGACATGTAAGAGCAACACGGATTGTTTGAGCGACCGCCAAATGTTCTCTAGTTGTCGAGGAACTCGTCGCCGAATTGGGCGCGGCGTTTCTTTGTGCCGACCTGGACCTGGCACTCGAGCCGCGCGAGAACTACGCCTCCTACATAGCCAACTGGCTTAGGGTCCTGAAGGACGACAACCGCGTCATCTTCACCGCCGCGAGCCACGCGCAGCGCGCCGTCGATTACCTGCATGGATTTCAGACCATACCGACCGGTACTCCTGCGGAGTCTGCTGCATGAGCATCGCAATGACGCACTGTTTAGGGTTGTCGCGAGGGTTACTCTAAGATTCACCTAAGAGGCGTAAGCTCTGAACGTCAGCCGGCCGGGTGATACCATGCGATTGCGTCGGCGATGCGAGCCCGCTACGAGTCCTGCGAGCCGCTTCACCACCTATTCGACTCAACAACAATTCAAGGGTTGAAACGGAATGGCGGAGCGACGATTGGCAAGAGTATCACTGAAGGATCTATGAATATTGTCCAGACCTTAAGAATCTTCGCGGCGGTAAGCGGTACTCTGGCCACGGCCGTATGGATTGCGGCGAGACTGCAGATCTCGGATGTCCAGCGAGACAAGTACGCGATTCTCAAGCGCCTCCAGGGCCGACAGCTTCAACTGTTTGTGCTTACACTAGTGTTTCTTGCGATCTCGCTGGTCGCGCAAGTCGCATCAACATTGTCAGATTCGACTATTCAGCGGTTGGAGTCTGAAGCCGGACGCGTTTCCGCTCGCGTATCCATAATAGACCTTGAAGACGAACTCCGCGCGCGAAAGGCACCAGGTAGTGCCGAAGCTCGAGACTATTTTGCGGCGGGCATACGAGACTTCAAGGCAGGTCGTTTCAGCGATGCCGCTCAGAACTTCGAGCGAAGCGTACGCGCAGTTCGCACGATCGTCGCTTACTGGGCGTTGGCTGCAGCTCAGGATGCACTCTCGCAGTACGCCGACGCCGAACAGACATTGCTGACGGCATCACAGATGTTCACGACAAACACCCCGAAAGAATTGGCCGCCTCAGTACTGACGTCCCTCGCAAACGTCGAGGAGGAGCAGGGCGACTTTGCGAATGCCGAAGGCAATCTGAAGAAGGCCTTGGCCTTGCTCGGCTCGCAGGCCGACTCGGACGCACTCGCGGAAGTCCATAATGGCTTTGGCCGAATCTACGCCGACCGCAGCGACCTTGACCGTTCTCTTGCGGAACACTCGGCGGCCCTCCAAATCTATGAACGGCTGAAGGACGTGCTCGGCCAGGCTGCGACACTGAATAACATCGGGAATGTCTATGTGGCCAAGGGACCCATCGGTGAGGCATTGAGATACCACGACAGGGCACTCGACCTGTACCGAGCCGGCGGCGACGACTTGGGACGGCTTCGTGCCCTCAACAACATCGGCAACGCGCTCGCCGATGGCGGCAAGTACGCCGAGGCCAGGAAACGATACGATGAGTCCCTCGCGCTGGCGCGCTCAACGGGGAATCAGCAAGGAGAAGCACGGGCCCTCAACAACATCGCGGAATTGATGCGGCAGAGCGAGACAGACGAACATCAACTTCGCGAAGCGCTGACGCTTGCGGAGCGCGCCCTGTCCCTGAGCACGGAACGCGGTTTCGACGACACGGCGGCGCATGCCCTCGTCACCATGGGAAACATATATACGAATCTCGGAGATCGGGCCCAAGCAGAGCGGTGCTTTTCCTCGGCAGCTTCTCGTTATGAGCGGTTCGGAAACAAGAATGGAGTGGCGCTCGCGACAGGCAACCTGGCCGAACTATTTCGTATCGAAGAAAGGTACGATGAATCCATCGCCGCATCAGCGCGCGTGCTGACGTTGTACGAGCGCGCGAAGGATTTAAAGGGTCTTGCGAATACTCACCTCAGCATCGGCAACGTGCACATAACGCGGGGAGAATGGCCACAGGCCGAAGCCTCGTATGCGCAGGCTCTCAAGATCGCCAGGCAGGCGGGCAATCCTGAGCGGACCGGCAGGGCCTTAGCCGGGCTAGGCGACGTATACCTCCAAACAAACAGATCGGTCGAATCGATTGCGAACACCGAAAGCGCGATCACGATATTCCATGGTATGCCCTCGCCTCAAGATGAAGCGGGAGCGCTGCTTAATTTAGCCCTCGCCCACGAGAAGCACGGCGAATATGAGTCGGCATTCGATGAACTGTCACGGGCTATCAAAATGTACGAGAAGCTGCCAGTTCCGCCCGACGCACAGAAGGTGATCGCGGATGCCGTCCCGCGCCTGAAGAAACGCCTAAAGAAATAGGAGTCGGTCCGGCAGGCGAATTACACTAGTGGCCTGTATCCACTGAATCACTAGTGATATACTGCGGCGCCATATGGCGCTCGAATTGACGGTCGATGAACGCACGGAGTTGGAACGCCGCGTCCGGAGCCGCAAGATCCGGGCGGAAGACGCCCGGCGCGCGCAGGTGATTCTGATGCTCGCACGGGGCGATTCGTTCAGCACGATTATGACGACGATGGGGTGTTACCCGGACTACATCAGTCGCTGGAAACACCGGTTTGAAACCGAGCGGCTCAGCGGCCTGCGCGCGCAGTACTGCGGGCAGCCGGCGACGGTGCGGACTCCGGCCATGGAGGCGCGGATCCTGGCGAAGACCCGGCAGCGGCCGTCTGACGGCAGCACGCACTGGAGCACCCGGAAGCTGGCGAAGGTCCTCGGCGTGAGTCATGTGCTCGTGGCCCGCGTCTGGCGTCGGGCCGGCCTGCAACCGCATCGCCTCGAGCGCTATCTGCTCTCCGATGACCCGGCGTTTGAGCAGAAAGCCGCCGATGTGATTGGGCTGTATCTGAATCCCCCGCAGCACGCGGTCGTGTTTGCGGCCGATGAAAAGACGGCCATTCAAGCACTGGATCGGTTGGATCCGGTGCTGCCGCTGTCGCCCGGGCGCGCGGAACGGCACGGCTTTGAATACTATCGACACGGCACGCTCTCGCTGTACGCCGCGCTGAACACCCGGACCGGCGAGATCATCGGCCAGACCGTCCCTCGGCACACCAGCGACGCCTTCGTCGATTTCCTCAACGACATCGTCGATACCCAACCGCGGCGGCGCGAGATCCACGTCATCGTGGATAACCTCTCGGCGCACAAGAGCCAAAAGGTCCAGGCGTTTCTCGAGGCACATCCACGGGTCCATTTGCACTTCACGCCAACCTATTCCTCGTGGCTCAATCAAGTCGAACTCTGGTTTGCCAAGATCGAACGGGACCTGCTCGCGCGTGGCATCTTTACCTCGCTGCCGGACCTCGCCAGGAAGATCCGGCGCTACATCACCCGTTACAACGAAGACCCGAAACCGATCCGCTGGACCTACAGCAATCCCGCGCATCGCATTACTACTGATTCAGCTGATACGGTCCACTAGAGACAACCGGACAAGCAGGAGGCCGGCCAAGTACTTTGATACTGCTGAAGAATCTTCCGGGAAGGAAATACACGTGGTAGCCCCCCACCAAATGCGGCACCCCGCGCCTGCCGCCTGAGATTATCAACGCCAGAGGGGACCAAACCGAACACGCGTTCCTGCGACGCAGATGTTCGCTCCTGAATCATGGAACGTTATCCGTATATGCGTGATGTTGTAGATCCAGTACGAATGGTCACTGTATCCGGTCACGTCGCATGATTACGGTCGTTTGTTTGTCACGCAGAGTTCTGGTGCAGAAGTGAGGGTACGCCAGGAGAGTCAACTGCACAGTCTGGCCGCCAATCTCCGAGTTCACGGAATCAGCCTTGACCCTTAATTCTGGTTCCCAGGCCCAAGACTAACGCCGCGGGCGCATTGGCTGGAGGGTGACATGTCATTGTGCTTCGCTGCTGGGAGGAGGCCGACAGCCCAGCCCGGCACGATTCGAACGTGCGGCCTTTGGCTTCGGAGGCCGGTGCTCTGTCCAAGCAAGGCCGGGGAGTTTCTCTATTACACCGTCGCGTAAAGCGATGGGAACCGCCGACCCATTGAAATCCCGGACCGTTCTCCGGCCAAGACGATGGAGTGTGGCAGCCTCAGCAGCCAAGCACGTGAGACGTGTTAGTGGCGAATTCCCAATTGTGTGCAAACGCCCCGGACGAACTCGTATTGCGGTGACTCGGCCCGACTCCGTGTCCCCGCCAGGTTTCACTCAAGACGGAGCACACAGTGGCATTTCAATCCTTGACACGTCACGAGCCGCCGATATTTCCGCTGTGTCAGCGCTCGATGAAGGCTCACAAGCGTTGAGGGTTTGAGGACGATCGCGGAACAGATCAATCGGCGCGGGCGCATGAGGAGCGCACACACGCCGGCCACCATGCGATCAGAGAGGCGGAGACCAGGGCGTCGTTTCCGGGAACGACTGAGGATCAGCAACTGCTGCTTGACGAGCAAGGATTCGGCGACCACAGAGCGCGCGCCGCCGGGACCAGCCAGTCGGGCGACCGTCGCCAGCAGATGCAGACAAAGGAGGGCCAAGTCGCGCACCGCACAATCCTAGCAAGATCGCGACATCCTAAGAAACGCTCACGAATTCAGCAATTCGCCATCCACAGGCCAGCTAGCTGGGCGAATGGAGCCGGCCCGCATGCGGATGTGCGGGTCTGTGTTACCCGTCGTCCTCCGGGGCGCGTTCGGCGTCCGGCTCAGGTCGACTAAGTTCCGCGCGCCGCCACGCTGTCGGCGTCATACCGGATAGTGACTTGAAATCCCGAGCGAACTCCGTTTCATAGAGATACCCTGTCTGACCGGCGATCTCTTTCATTGTCAGATCCGACGTCAGCAATAGGTCACGAGCCGCCTCCATACGCACGGCCCGCACGTGTTCCTTGAATCTCAAGCCAGTAAAGCGTTTCAATAGGCGCGCAAGATGCCATTTGGACAGGTTACACGACCGTGCCACGTCGTCGAGCTTCAGGGTCCCTGGTATCGTCGCTCCTTCCTTCACTTTCGCAAGAGCTACATATACCCGCGGGTCGGAATATCGCGGGGCGGGCACTGATGCCGAGTCGTCTCGCAGGACACTTACAAGCGGCAGTATCGTGGCGCGGTACGCCCGTCGCAGGTCGTCGTCACTCGCTGGGTCAAGCAGACCCACCAAGTCACTCGCGATGAGCCCCGCGCCGCAAGACCGCGCGAACCGCAGTAACTCCCTCACTAGAATTGCCCGCAGAAGCAGCGCTCGAGGCTGCGTCTCGTAAGGCGGCAACGCTCCTTCGAGCATCAGCAACCGCTGGGCCGTTCGCTCTCGGCTATCCAAGTGCGTTGAGCCAATCGCTAGCTGCAGATTTTCGATGAAGTGGTGCAGACCACGCCCCGTGGGTCCCATGGCAGTCGTTCTGTCACAAGTGATGGTGAAAGTCCAGCGCTTTCTCCTGTAACTCGCGCACGTGTCAGGCGGATCAGGTGTAAGGCGGTTTTTGTCTGTACATTGGCAACAATTGAGGGCGGTCTGCGCTCGCGCCGTGACATCGCGCGCTTATACTTGATGCGCTGCATGAGACCTCCACGCTCACTCGGGTGCCAAGATGACGATCATGGAACGCGCGAGGAATCCGGAGCGGACGGCTGCTCTGTCGAGAGGGCTCACCAGCCCCGCCCAGTCCTATCCGTCAGGTGTTGAACTATTTCGACAGGGCTGCCGACTCGCGGAGGTCCTGTATGTGGAACGCGGGTTCGTGAAACTCGAACGCGTCGACCACAGTGGACGCGAGACAATTCTCGATCTCGTCTCTCCTGGTGCATGGTTGGGCAGCGCGGCCGTAATCGCCGAATTGCCGAGCCCCGCGAGCGCCACCACTTGCACGTCTGCATTGATCGCGCGCGTGCCCGCGAGAAGCTTCTGTGAACGCCTCGTAAACGATGTCGACTTTTCGCTGTCGATCCATGCGCTGAATGCGCAAGAGGTCTGTCGACACATGGCGTGGATCGGGCAACTAGCGTCGCTCACGTCAGTGCAACGTCTCCGACTCGTAATGCGTCAGATGATCACGACGCTTCATCTGCCGCCGTCCGATCACGGCATCCGTTTGCGGCTTCCGCTGCACCACTGGGAGCTCGCCCGGCTGATTGCGGTCACTCCCGAACATTTGAGCCGTTTGTTGAGAAACCTTCAGCGCGACGGCGTCATCCAACGGGACAGAGGGTGGGTCATCGTGACCGACGTGCAGCGATTGTGCCCAGACTCGGAATGGGAGGACACCCAGCCGGTCCACTACACGCCGACGTTTGACGTTCATCAACGTCGTCAATGACGCACGTCAATGACAACCGACATTCCTTACGGCACAGTACCCATTCGTGACCTCGTCGCCGCAGCGCGACGAGCTGGAGCGGTAGCTTGGACGGGGTGGCGCCCGACGCGACCGCATCTCGCTCGGCCCTTGCATCTGGATCCGCACACAACGAGAGACCACGTGTCATCATTGCAACCATCTTGGTATGTGATTCGAACACACCGGGGTCAGGAGTTCCGCGCCGAGCACAACCTTGAAACGGGCGGCATCTAGCGGCGTTTCTGCCGCGAACGGCTTCACGGCGACGGCGCTCTGGGCCCTGGCGCACCGAAATCGCTGCACTTTTTCCTCAATACCTGTTCGCGCGATTCGATCAGGAGCTGCGGCTGCACGACGTGGCCTTCACGCGAGGCGTGCAGACTCCGCTACGCGTTGGAGGGACCTTGCGGCAATCGATAGTGCGGCGGTTGAGTTTCTTCGTTCACAGGTCCAGGCGGACGGCCTAATCCACGTGGGAGAGCCACTGCAGGGGGGCCAGGATATCGTAGTTCTGGAGGGTCCCTTCGAGGGGAGACGGGAATGACCGCACCATTCTGGCTGGGCGTCGCGGGCCGCGGACGGTCAGTGGCGAGCTCCAACACGGGCGCGTTCGCCAATTCGTCGCGCCAGTACTGCAGCTGCGCCTCGAGCGCCGGTCCCTGCAACCAGGTCCGGTGCCAGATCGCATAGTCGGCGTACTGCACGGACAGGGCGGGCAGCACCGCGGTCCGCCCCTCCACGCGCGCCGCGTACAGCGCGGTGAGCTCCCGCACCAGGATCGTCCGCGACCACGCGTCGGTGACGACGTGGTGCATCGTCAGCAGGAGGATGGGACGTCGGGCTCGAGCGAGAACAGCAGTACGCGTATTAGCGGACCACGCGCCAGATCGAAGCTCCGCCGCGCTTCACGTCACCCTCGCGCTGCGCGGCCGCCTCCGCTCCGGCAATCGCGCGGACGTCGACCCGCCGGACGTGGAGCAATGCGTCGGACGCGACGGCCTGGACCGGGACGCCGTCGACCATCGGGAACGTGGTGCGTAGCACCTCATTCCGCTGCACGATCTGGCGCAGACTCGCGAGTATCGCGTCGACGTGGATGCGGCCCGTCAACCGTACCGCGAGAGGCGAATGGTAGGCGGCACTGCCCGGCTCCAGACGCTCGAGGAACCACGAGCGCTCCTGCGCGAACGACAACGGAACGCGCGGCGGACGCGGCACGGCCACGAGTGGCGGTACGGAGGGTCCCCCGGTCTCGCGCTGCACGCGATCGACCTGCTCCGCCAGCGCCGCGACGGTCGGCGCGTCGAACAACACGCGCAGCGCCAGTTGCACGTCGAACAGTCGACGCACGCGGGCGATCACCTGCGTCGCGAAGAGCGAATGCCCGCCGATTTGGAAGAAATTGTCATAGATGCCGATTCGCTCGCGCCTCAACACGTCGGCCCAGACGCCCGCCAGGATCTCCTCCAATGCGGTCCGCGCCTCGACTCCCCCGCCGCTCGCGGGTACATTCGTAAGTCCTCGCCGTGGCGCGTGGTCGCTGTTCGCCGACGACAGCGACGTGCCGATCAGCGATCAGTCGTTCTGTAGGAGGGCGTTCGGCAGGGTAACGTTGCCGGGTGTGGCGAGCGCGGCGTCGATCGCGTGGCGCAGATAGGCATGGGCGTCCACGCCGACGAGGCGCGCGCTTTCACAGAGCGTGTAGAAGAGGGCGGCGACTTGTGTCCCCCGGATCGAGCGGGACCCGTAATGGTTCTTCCGGCCGACGACAACGAGCGTTTCATTCTGCCCGTGTCGGTGACACTGGCGAGATTCACTACGCCTGGCACCCGGTCGTCGGGCAGCGCGTGCCCATTCTCTACACCGAGCACCGTCGCGGGGAGCTGGTGGCGATCTGCGAGATGCCAGATGGCTCGCGAGCGGTCGTTCCGGTCTGGATGCTCGACCGGGTAGCCTGAGCCACGCTGAGGGTCGGTCCCCCACGGTGCTCGCTCGCGGTCCTCTGCGATCTTCGATCTCTCGTTGACGCTTTGGGTTTCATGGTCGTGCTCCCTCGGACGTACGCGACGGGGATCGATGACGACCTTGGGCGATCCGCCAGCGGACTGGTGGCGCGGCCTGGCTTCGAGGCGCTCGTGGCGCAGCTGTGTGAGGGGACGGTGGGTGCCGTGTTCTGCCTCGAAGCCCCGCGCCTCGCACGCAACGGGCGGGACTGGCATCACATGCTCGAGCTCTGTGGGCTCGTGGGCGCGCGGGTCATCGATCTCGATGGCGTCTACGATCCAAGCGTCCTCAACGATCGCTTGCTCCTCGGCCTCAAGGGCACGATGAGCGAGTTCGAGCTGACGCTGATGCGTCGTGGGCTCGTCGAGGGGATCGAGGCGAAAGCGCAGCGCGGCGAATACCGGATCGCGGTGCCGGTCGGCTATCTGTGGACCCGCGAGACCGGCCTGGAGATGGATCCCGACCGTCGCGTGCAGGAGGCCGTCCGCACCGTCTTGCGGGTGTTCGATCGGTTCGAGAGCGCGCGGCAGGTCCTCCTTCACATGGTGCGCGATGGCATCCGCTTTCCGCGGCCCGCGCACGGGAAACGTCACGGGCCGCCCTGGCAGTGGCTCGCGCCGGTCTATCGCAATATCATCGCGGTGCTGCAGAATCCCTTTTATGCTGGGGCCTACGCATACGGCAAATCGACTCACCGCACGACACTCGTGGACGGCCGACTGGCCAAGAGCTATGGCCACGATCGCCCGATGGCGGCGTGGCGCGTGCTCCTGCATGACCATCATACGGGCTACATCACCTGGACCGCGTTGGAACGCAACCAGGAGCGGCTACGACGCAATGCGTTCAGCAAGCCGGCCGGCCGCGCCAAGGCGGGTCGCGGCAGACGTGCGTTACTCGCTGGCCTGCTGCGCCGCCGTCGATGCGGTCGCATGCTCCAGGTCGCGTACACGAGCCGCGGCACCGTGGCGCGGTACGCGTGTCGGGTCGGCAGCACGATGCACGGCTTGGCGATGAGCATTGGCGTGGGGGCTCGGCGACCAGACGAACTGGTCGCCGCGGAGGTCCTACGCATCGTCGAACCGCTGGCGGTCGAGGCGGCGCTAGCTGCGATGGATCTCGCCGTGCAGCAGGCACCGCGTCCGCCGCGCTCGTGACATGGACGAACTTCGTCATGGTCGTCTCGGACGGGCCATAAGGGTTGACGAGCGCGATGCGGTCGCCTACCGCGTCATGCCAGCGCTGCACGTCTGACGGCCGCAGCGGTTCTCCCGCGAGCAGCACATGCCGAAGGTCCGGGAGCGGATCGGCCCCGCAGGTGCTCGAGCATCCGACGAAACAGCGAGGGCACGGTGTGGATCAGATTCACGCGGGCGGATCGAAGCCACTCGACGGGACGGCCGCCGTCGAGCCGCACGTCCGCATCCGGTGCTACCCACACGGTCCCGCCGGCGCACAGCGGCACGAACACATCCCGCAGGAACGCGTCGAACATCGGCGCGATGAGCTGACTCACCCGCACGCCACGTGCGATGCCGAACGTCTGCAGCTCCCATCGAACGAAGTGATCGATCCCCTTGAGTCCGCCCCGCAATCCCCTTTGGCGACCCGGTCGATCCGGACGCGAAGAAGACGGAGCGAAAGCCGTCCAGGTCCCAGCGGGCGATTGGACGCGTCGGCCCGTCGCACCGCGCCGATTCGCCGGCAATGCGCTCCGGCCCGGTGACCACGCCGGCCGCATATCCCGCGGTCTTCAGAAGCGCGGCGAACCGGCGCCGCAGCCGCGGCTCCACCACCGCGCAGGGGGGCTGCACCTGCCGGAGCAGCGCAGCGATCCGCGCGTCTGGCAGATCCGGGGTGATCACGAAAAACGCGCGGCCGGCGCGCAGCGCCGCGAGCATTCCCACAACGATCAGCGCGCGATCCTCGGCGAAAACGACGGGGGGCTCTCCGGCAACCGCGACGCCCGCGAGCAGCCCCGCGATCCGGCGTCCACATCCGGACAGCGCCGATTAGGTAACAGCGCCATCGGGCAGCGCGAGCGCTGTCTCAGCCGCACACGCCGCCGCAGTGTCCTCGAACCAGTCGTGAACGAAACGTGGGCCGCTGCTCATCGTGACCATCCGGTCTCGGAGGCGCCCGGTTCGACGTCCGGCGCCGCCCCGTGCGGCGCGGCCGCGGGGCGCGGAGCGAACGATCCCGCCACCTCGGAGGCGGCCAGCATCAGCGGATCGACGCAGATGTTGCCGTGCGGCCAGATCGGCGGCTCGGCAAGCGATCTCGTGAGCAGGTGAAGCTCGGTGCAGCCGGCGACGTAGGCGCGGACGCCGTACTTGTCGATCCAACCGCGCACATGCGCGGTCTGTTCGCGGGCGCCGCCACCGCGTTTGAGCGTGTAGATCATCGCGTGCACGCGCTCCTGATCGGCCGCGTCCGGCCAGACGATGCGATCGCGCACGGCCGGCCAGCCGGGATGCGCCTGCAGCACGCCGGCGGCGCGACAGCCGCTGGTGCACAACATCAGATGCTGCTCGCGCACCGACGCGAGGCGGTCGATCACCAGATCGACCAGCGACAGCACGCGCGCGCGAAGCGCCTGCGGCAACGCGGGGAACACCGCGTGGATCGTCATGCAGCACACGACGACGCGCGTGGCGCCGAAGGCGATCAGCGCTTCCAGATTGCGCTCCAGGCGATCAACGAGCGGTGCGATGTCCCCGCGCGCGAGGCTCGCGGTGCGATCGGGGAACTCGGGATCCGACAGCAGCATGATGCGGGGATGGTCCTGCTCACGCTCGCGCGCGCAGCTCTCGTAAATGGTGCGGACGAACTCCGCGGACGCCAACGGGCCGAGGCCGCCGACGATGCCCCAGGTCGGTTGCGATGGATCGTGCATCGGGGCACCCACGCGTCACAGCCCTGATGCCGCCCCGGCTTCGAAGGGATCCGGCAGCGGCTCGAGGAACCGCGCGATCTGCGCCGCGCGCGCCGCCGGCGACGGACCCGCGCAGGCGAGGCTGAGCTCGTTGACGTACCCGAGCGACTCCAGCACGCGCGCCGCGTCGACGCCGAAGTCGACCAGGCAGGCGATCTCGTCGACGCCGATCGCGGCCAGGCGCTGCACGGTCTCGGCGCAGCGTTCGGGCGTGCCCATGAGCGCCGCATCGCGGTAATAGCGCTCGAAGGTCATCTCCACGAGATCGTCCTCGTCCGCAGCGGTGATGCGATCCGGGGCCAGCGTGCGCCCGCCGCTGATCACGCCGCCGCCGCGCGCGGACGCGCGCTCCAGGCTCGTGGCGGACCGCAGATAGCGCCCGAACGGCTCGTGGACCGCCGCGCGCACGGCCGCCTCGTCCGGTCCGACGAAGGTGTGCAGCATCAGGCTAACGATCCCCTCGTGCGGATCGAATCCGTGCCCCGCGCACACCTCGCGATACGAGGCAATCTTCCACTCCAGGGCGGCGACGTCCTGCCCCAGCAGATGCGTCAGCAGGTTCGCGCCAATCCTGCCGGCGCTGACAAACGTGTCGGGGTGCCCGGACGAGGTGATCCAGATCGGCAGGCGCGGTTGCACGGGCCGCGGCGAGATCGACACGGAGACCGGCGTGCCGTGCCCGTTGGGAGCCTCGATCGACTCGCCGCGCCAGAGCCGCTGGATGACGTCGATCTGCTCGTACATCAGCTGCTCCCGGATCGCATAGCGCTCGGGAAAGAAGATGACGTCGTTGACGTCCCAGCCGGAGCCGAACGAGATGGCGGCGCGTCCGTTCGACAGGTTGTCGACGACCGCCCACTCCTCGGCGAGGCGAACCGGATTGTGCAGCGGCGCGATCACGCTGCCGGCGCGTATCTGCAGGCGCTCGGTTACCATCGCCAGCGCCGCGCTGGTGACCGCGGCGTTGGGACAGAGGCCGCCGAATTCGTGAGAGGGCCGCTCCGGGGTCCAGATGCAGCAGAAGCGCCCCGCGTCGGCCAGCCGCGCCGCCGCTTGCAGCAAGGCGTAGCGACCGCCGGCCGCCTCGCGCTCGACGCTCGCAAAGAACATCACGCCAAAGTCCATGGCACATCCCGTTCAGAGGCCGAGACGGCGCTCTCGCTGCATTCGTCGATCAGCCGCGACGCCGGCGCCGACCCAGCGAACCATGCCGTGTCGATCGGATCGTCGGGGCACGCACACGCGCGGGCGAGCAGCCGTGCGAACCAGGTGGCGAGCGGTTCGACCGTCGTCGCCTCGAACCGAATCGCGGTTGTAGAGGAGCGCGCCGGCGATCGCCGGTCCCGTATCGCGCAGGTTGAGCGTGATGTCGACTTTCGAGGCGACCACGGCGGACGACTCGTAGACGCCACGGACGCCGGGCAGCGCGAGCGGCGCAATCGGCCGGTTCTGCCAGACGAAGAGTGCCTGGAACAGCGGCGAACGGCCGGACTCGCGGTTCGGCGCCCGGCGCTCGACGACCTGATCGAACGGGACATTCTGATGCGCGAACGCGTCGAGCACGGTGCGCCGCACCTGGGTCACGACCTCGCGGAACGTCGGAATGCCCCCCAGATCCGCGCGGATTACCAGCTCCTCGATGAAAAATCCGATCGGCCCTTCGGTTTCCTGGTACGCTCGGTTCGCCACCGACGTCCCGATGGCCACATCGGCCTGGCCCATCATCCGCGCGAGCAGCGTCATGAACATCGTCACGCCGTCGATTCGGCTGGAGGTCCTGACGGCCGAGGTGAGCTCCGGCGAGCTACTCTTCAATCTGCTCACCGATCGCTACGAGCGGCGCGCCACCGTCGTCACCACGAATCTGTTATGCGGAGCGGATGGTAATGCGGAGCTGAGGCGCGACGAGGCTGTCAGTTGAAAGTGTCCGCCATGATCCACGGGGGACGACTCCGCATTATCGTGACGCCTTCTGGAAGGGAGGGACGTCATGCTCACCGAGTTCTTCGAATCAGCTCTGCGGATTCAGTCTCTTCGTGCCGGACCTGCTGGACGGTTGCTCGAAGCGTTCGCGCAAGCGCTGGCCCATAGTGGGTACGCGGAGATCACTCCACGCTGCGGGTCTCATTGAGAGTGCGATCCTCGAGCGCCCCGGCCTGAGACGCGGCTTCCTGGCGGTTGTCGGCAAAGACAAGCAACCGCTGACGCTCCGCATGACGCAACATTTCCTGCGCGAGGACATGCACGTCCGCGACAGCGACGGCCCTTACGGGACGCGCCGGATCTCGGAACATCCCGCCGAAAGCTCGGCCAGCCGACCCACACGACAGACATCGCTTCAAAGAACCAGGCCGGTCGGTATCCTGCGTAACGACGCGCAACGCCACGAGCGGACCCTTCTCGCCGCAGGCGCCGCACGCGTGACGGTCCTCAGGGTGCGCCGTGCCGCAATGGCGGCACAGCCAGAGTGCGGCAGCCTTCGCGGGCTCATCGTCATCCTCGTCAGCGCCAATCAGACGATCGACGAGGATCGCACGCTGGCCACCATTGGCGAGCTCCTGATTCGCCACAGCCGGCCACCGCCGGCAACAGCCTCGCCTCCATCAGGCGACGTCTTGATAAACCGAAAGTCGGCCAGGCGAGCGCACGGCAGACGTGGGGACGTCAACGTGGCGGGAGGGCGTGCACGGCCCCGGAGGTCGGCTGGAAGCGAGGGATGCCGCGGAAGGGGAAGGTCAGCCGGTCTTCGCACGACGCGTTACGCGCGTCGGGAGAATCCGAACGCGATCTCTCGCGGAAAGAAGGGGTTGAGGGCTACGGAAGCGCGCGCCGGCGGCGACAAGCGCGGCGCGAATCAGCGCAGTCGAATCACTCACACTGCTGACGCCGCATGCCGATGACTGCATGGTGGAGCGCGACGGATCGCTCGGGGGTCAGTCGCCGAACCAGTCGTCGAGCTGTCCTGCGAGCTGCTGGATCAGGTCGCTGATGGTGCTGTCGTCGCGCAAGTCCAAGGCGACATCCAGACCTGGCCACATGAACGCCATCTCCGTGCGGACGCGGCGTCTGATCAAGACCCTGGCGCTCGGAGATGGATACTCGGGGACGACATCGACGAGACGCTGGCGCTTGTCGATGGGCATCCGTTCCTCTTTGATGGCGAGCCCGCGTGTGAGGATCGGTGTGACGATTACTCTGCGATCGAACATGATGCGTACCTGCTGACGGTTGGACGTTCCTGTCGACCCGGCGCTGCTTTCAAGGCAACTCTTCCGCGAACATCCGAATGACGCGCGCGGTATCGTCGATCCCGAGACAGGCGTCTGTCACACTCTGCCCGTACACATGCCGCGAGCACAACAGCTGACGTCCTTCGACGAGATTGCCTTCGAGCATTACACCGAAGACGACACTTTCGGATTCCACTTCGAGGGATCGTCGGTTCTCCGCTTCGATCCACCGCGCGACGCTGGCGCCGCGGTGTGGCAGTTTGCCCTCTACGCGCCGTCCACGAATCACAGAATGGGCGGTGGCCATTCGTGGCGACTCCCATCGCTGGAACGTCACCGCGCGTGACGCAGAGCGAGGTGCGGAGCTCATGGCGCTGCGCACGTCGCTGTGGCAGGAGCCGGCTGGCTGACATTGACGTCGACCGCGGTCCGATCATGACAGACAGCGACGGCCTCATCTGCACGCGCGGTTTTCGCGTCGTGGCTGTTCATGCACGTGCCATCGTCATCATCAGATCGCTCCGGCCTGGGGACGGTTGACAACTCGAAATACCGCCCGCGCCTCGCCGAGAGCTCCTCGTGCGTCCCACGCTCGACGACTCAGCCGTTCTGCAGCACGAGGATCTGATTCACGCTTCGTATCGTCGACAGACGATGAGCGACGACGAACGTGGTTCGGCCTCGCATCAGCTATGCGAGGGAATTCTGAATGGCTGCCTCCGACTCCGAATCGAGACTCGAGGTAGCATCGTCGAGGATGAGGATGCGGGGATCAGCGAGTACTGCGCGGCCGATCCCGATTCGTTGCCGCTGGCCCATCGACAGTCTCACGCCGCGCTCGCCGACGACAGTGGCGAAACCATGCGGAAATCGGGCCGCGAATTCGTCGACGTGCGCGATGCGGCAGGCCTCGAGAATCTCCGCTTCGCTGGCGTCGGCGCGTGCGAAGGCCACGTTGTCGCGAATCGTGCCGTCGAACAGGAAATTGTCTTCGAGCACGACGCCGAGGCGCCTGCGATGGGAGGATAGACGCAGCGTCGAAAGATCGACGCCGTCGACACGTATGACACCCGCTGACGGCTCTTGGAACGCGGCAATGAGGCCGATGATGGTCGACTTGCCTGCTCCGGACGGCCCGACGAACGCCGTCGCCGTGCCGGCGGGCTTCTCCGCCGGCTTCTCGCCAGGTTTCTCCGGAGGCTTCTCGCGCGCCTTCTCCGCCGGCTTCTCTTCCATCCGCCATGACGCCGATTACCCTCATTGAATGCGTCTTCGCCGGAGCGGATGTCCAGCATTACTCGCTTCGCCTTCTTTCCGGCGGCGCGTGACTGCACGCCGGAGCAGCCGAGGCCAACGTGCGATGACAGTGCCGGCGCGTATTGCCTCGCTGTCGTGGCTCCTATGCCATCACCGGGGAACCCTGGAGCCGTGCGACGTGCACGAGACTGTTGAGCACCTGCTCGCGTGCGGGACCGAAATCCAGCAGGCAGGCGATCTCGTCGACGCCAAGGCCACAGAGCTTGTCCGCCATTGCGCGGCATACGTCAGGTGTCCCCATCAGCGATGCGTTCGTGAAGTACCGATCGAAGGCAACGTCCAGCAGTTCCGCCAGGAGGTCCGGCCCGATCTCCTCCGGATCGATTTTGTGTCCTCCGGAGATGCTGCCTCGGCCGTCGGCGGCGAGCTGTTCGAGGCTGACGGCAGACTGGAGATATCTCGTAAAGTGCGGCTTGACGATGCGCCGCACATGTTCGACGTCCTCTCCAATAAAGGTATGGAGCATCAGCGTGACACACCCCGCCGCGGGATCGAATCCCGCTTCGCGGCGCGCCTGACGATAGACAGCGATCTTCTTGTGGAGTGTCGGCAGATCCTGGATGATCAGATGCGTCAGTACATTCGCCCCGATATGACCGGCGCTGCGAAATGTCTCGACGTTGCCGGATGACGTGACCCACACCGGCAGCCTGGACGACACTGGCTTCGGGAACAGTTGGATCTCGACGTCCTTGCCGGCGCTGGTCTGCCGGCGGATCCGCTCACCGGTCCATAGCTTCTTGACCACTTCGATCTGCTCGTACATTACGGCTTGGCGCCGCTCGTATCGGTCGGGGAAGAAGATGAAGTCGTTGATGTTCCAGCCCGATCCGAAGGAAATCGCGACGCGTCCGTTCGACAGGTTGTCGACCATGGCCCACTCTTCCGCGACCCTCAGCTCGTCGTGAAGCGGCGAGATCAGGCTGCCGGCGCGCAACTGTATGCGCTCCGTGATGGTCGCGAGAGCGGCGCTGGTCAAGGCGGGATTCGCGTAGATCCCGCCGAACTCGTGAAAGTGTCGTTCCGGCGTCCACACGGCAGTGAAGCCATGCCGGTCGGCAAAGACGGAGGCCTCCCGCAGAAGGCGATAGGGATCACCGACGCCCGAGTCGGCCGAGAAGAACATGATTGAGTACTGCATCATCCGAACTCCAGGAGCTGAGGACGGGCCGCGGCGTCCGGGCGCGCGAGTCGCGCGAGATCCTTCACGACCAAGGAAGTCCTCAATGCGACGCAACGCATGTCACTGGCCGCAAGGGTGCAAGGCACCATCGACCGATGCTGTAGGAACCTTCTAGTGGAGACACTCTAGCGCCAGCATGAGCGTCCGCCGCAATCTCTCGCAGTGGCCGGTGCGGGTTCGAACGATCTAGGCCTTCGAACATCCGCTCGTCGAGCAGTTCACCAGGGTGATATCAGAGTCAGGCATGTCATGGATGTTGCCGTACGCACGGCGGCACACCGATACCCATGCGTCGTCGAAGTCCACAGCCAGCCGTCTATGCGATGCGCTGGCCGCACGCAACAAGATGCGCCGCGCCGAGCGCGCCCTTGCGAATGCGTGGCGCGTGTGCGTGGCGTCATTCAGTGCTGCGATTTCAGAGCGGCGACACTGCGTGCGTGGGCACGACGCAGCGTAGACCGCCTTCGCTGCCGCGCCACAGTGCCCCTCTCATCGTGACTGCACCGGGTGGCGCGCCGGTCGCGTCGATGCCGTGCGGCTCATCGACAGATCTCTTCTGCGTTTGCGTCGGGCTCGATCTGGCGAATCACCATTCGATAGTAGTCGCCGCGCCCGTCCATCAGCTGCGCGTGCGTCCCCCGTTCAACGATCCGGCCGTCCTTCATCACCAGAATCAGATCGGCGCGGCGGATAGTCGAGAGCCGGTGCGCGATGACGAAGGTGGTTCGTCCCGCCAGCAGCGACGCCATCGAGGCCTGAATGAGTCGCTCGCTTTCGGTATCGAGATTGCTGGTCGCCTCGTCGAGAATCAGAATCTCCGGCGCACTCAGGATGGCCCGGGCAATCGCGAGCCGCTGCCGCTGGCCGCCGGACAGCTTTACGCCCCGCTCGCCGATGAGCGTGTCGTAACCATCGGGCAGCCGTTCGATGAATTCGTCGGCGTGGGCACGCCGCGCCGCGTCCTCGATCTCCCAGTCGCTGGCTGGGTGGCAGCCGTAGGCGATATTCTCGCGAATGGACCCATCGAACAGGAACACGTCCTGCTGGACGATCGCCAGCAGGTCGCGGTAGCTCGCCAGCCGACAGTCGCGGATATCGATGCCGTTGACGAGGATCCGGCCGTGGGTCGGGTCGTGGAACCGTGCGAGCAGGTCGGTAATCGTCGTCTTTCCGGCGCCGCTGCGGCCGACGAGCGCGACGATCGAGCGTCCGGGTACCCGGACGCTGAACTCGCGCACGGCGGCCCGGCCGGGCTGGTACTCGAACGTGACGTCCGCGAATTCAATCTCGCGGACTTTCGCGGGAGCGCACATCGCGTCCGGCCTGTCCGGCTTGTCCTCGGGCATGTGCAGCACGTCGACGACGCGCTCCATCGCGGCCAGCGATCGCTGAAGCTCGGAAAATGAATTGACGATGCTCCAGACCGGATTCAGCAGCAGGAACGTGTACCACTGGAAGGCCATGATGTCGCCGATCGTGGCGGCGCCCATGATCGCCAGATATCCGCCGTACCACACGAACATCACGTTCACGCCCGACAGCATGATCGTCCACGCCAGCCAGACGACCAGCTCGCGGCGGTACGCGAACAGCTCCTTCCGGAGAATCGTGTGGCGTCCGCGCATGTAGGAGAGCAATTCGGTGACCTCGCGTCGGAACGCCCGCACCACGCGGATGCCCGCGAAGATTTCGCCGACGCGCCCGTCGACCTGTTCCGCATCCTTGCGGGCGGCCCGGTAGATCGGCCGCACCCGCCGCGCGAGTGTCAGGCTCATGAGCATCACGCTAGGAATGATCACCAGCGACGCGAACGCGAGTCGCCAGTTCAGCGCGAGCAGCATGGTCATGCCGAGCGTGAGCCGGACCAGTGACACGGCGGGCGAGACGATCGCCATCTGCATCAGCCCCGTCGTCGTCTCGATATCTCCGCTCAGCCGCGACAGGATGCCCCCCGCTTTCATGTCCCACAGCCTGGGCAGCGGAAGGTGCAGCATCCGATCGAAGACGGCTTCGCGCAGGAACAGGGTGACGCGCGCGTTCAGGAGGCGCTGACGATAGTCCTTGACGAAATTGATCAAGCCCGAGACGACCACGACCACGAGAAACAGCGAACCGGCGATCTGCAGCCGATGGAGTCGCGCCGGCGTGTCCAGCGCCGGGTTGAGCAGCACGCGATCGATGGCAAATCGTATGAATAACGGCTCGACCATCTCGAGCGCCGCGCGCACGACCGCCAGAGCGATGACGACCGCCGCGGCGTAGCGGTGCGGCCAGAGCCATCGGGCGTACGCGCGCCGGTACTGCCGGCGACCACCGCGCGTCCGCGCCGATGCGGCCCCAGCCTCGTTCGGCTCCACATCGAGCCGACCGCGCCGATAGTCGTCGACGAAGCGTCGATAGCGGCGGCGTGAGGAGCGCGCGTGACAATCGCTGGTGACGTTCATAGGTGGACGCGCTGCGCGTGGCGGATGAGAGGAGACTGGCCCGGGGAGCTTGCGGAGCAGGACACGTCCTACCGCTTTCGAGTACAGTGTGTTGCCTTGCGCCACGCGTACCGGCCAGAGGCACGGTTCATGAAATCGGTGGGCTTCGCGTTCCTCGTCCCCCTCACGATCGCCGCCTGCGGCGGCACGCCACGAGCGTCGAGGCGTTGCGAGTGGCCGGCGGAGTCCGCGCGTCCCCTGGATCTCAGGCGTGCGGCCGACCGCACGCACCTGCGACGGGACGCGGAGTCCGCCGAAACCATCGCTATCCACTACTCCGACGTCTCGCCCGCGCGGCGGGAAGGACCGGTCCAATACGCGCACGCCCGCGACGCGTGCATGGCCTCGCTGTTCGGCGTCGTTGCCCGCACCCACGCAGTGGACGTCGAGACTGTGCGGGCATTCTCGATGCACCGTAACGGCTGGTTCGACGCGATCGTGCTGCTGTCGTTCGCGGCCGTCTACGGCTGCGCCGCCTCGGCGCTCGGCGGGTTGATTGGGCGCCGCTTCCCCGGCGACGAATGGCCCGCGGCCGTCGTGTCGACGGTCGTCGTGTCGCTGGCAGCGGCCGGCTTCGGACTGCTCTGTGTCGACCTCTGGGCAATGGGCGCGGAGAGCGTTCGCCTCGGCACCAACCACTTGAGCGATCGCGTGGGGCGTCTGTGGCCGCGGCGGCACCCCGTCGCGATCTTCATTGCCGGCGTCATTCTGTTCTGGCTGGCCGGCATGTGGCGCTACCGCTCGAAGGCGCCGCTCCGCGTCTCGCTCGGACTCTCCCGGCGGCGCCGCTAAACGCCGTCGCAGCTTCGGCTCGGCCCTCCGCCAGGCGGAGCGGTTCGTCACCAGCGCCTGGCATGCTGACGGTCCGCAGCACGCCGTACTTCAGAAGACGGGCTGCATGCGCCGCGACGAGCGTCCGCCCGTCGCCCGTGGGTGCGGTTCGCTGCAGCAAATCGCGCAACGACATCGGACCGTCGGCAGCGACGACGTCGATCGTCCGGCGGAACAGCGAGGCATCGAACCCCCCGCGAGTACCGACGAGGCGATCGACGGCAGTCGAGTCGTGCGGCACGGCAGTCGCGAGTTCGAGCAGGTCGGTCTCTTCGAGGAACCGTGTCGGATAGTGGCCGAACGCGTGTTGATAGGATGGATTGTCGAAGAGGGCGCTTCGCGGAGGAAGGAGGCCGCGCGTGCGGCGGCCACGCTCGACGAGCGTTGCCCAGAGCTCCTCGTAACGCCGCACGATCACCCGCCACTCGAAACGCGCGCACGCCTCGGCCCGCGCGCGCTCTCCGAATCGCGTCCGCAGCTCGCGGCTGTCCGCGAGCGTTTGCAGCGCCGCCGCCAGCGCCTCGATGTCCACGACCGTCGTCTGCGCAACCGTCTCCAGGCCCGGCAATGGCGACGGGAGATCGAAGAGATCGAACCCATCGGGCAGCCGCGGCATCGTCGTCGGCACCAGCAAGCCGGTGACGCCTTCCGTCACCAGCTCGCGGTAGCCGTCCCAGTCGGAGGCAACGATCGGCAGCGCGGCGGCCATCGCTTCTGCGAGCGTGATGCCGAACGTCTCCTGCAGGTTGTCGCTCGGCGACACGAACACGTCGGCGGCGGCCAGGAGATCGAGGCGATCCTCCGCGGCGGGATCCGGCGTGACCACGACCGCCTCGCCGATCCCCAGCTCTCCGCTGACGCGCCGCAGGCGGTCCGCCATGCGCTCCTGCGCGTCGTCCCCTGCGAGCCAGAGCCGGACCTGCCGTCCGCGGCGGTCGAGACGTGCAAACGCCAGGAGCAGCGGAACGAGATCGCACTTGTAGAGGGCGGAGAAGCGTCCGAAGTACAGCAGCACCACTTCGCCGTTGCCGACGCCGAGCCGTGCTCGCGCCTCGTCGCGCCTGGCTCGCGCGTCGAGCGCTGTCGTGTCGACGCCCAACGGAATGACCTCGAGCTGCGGGTTGAAGTCCAGTGTCACCCCGAACGCGCGAAAAAGCTTGTCCCGTGCCGACTCGATCAGGTTCTCGAGACCGCGCCGCCCCGAGGCCGTGGAGCACATGATTGCGTCGTGCGCGTGCACGTCGCCGCTCAGCAGCATCCGGACGAGCAACACCGGCGGTCCTTGCAGCGCGTGGATCATCCCGACGACCGGCGCGTCGCGGCGCTGCAAGCGGTGTCGCAGCGGCGCCATGACGTCGAGGATCGGCCGGTCGGTGAGGATGACGATCTCGTCCTCGGACGAGAGTCGCTTCACCGCGTCGTCGGACAGGTATTCCAGGCACCTCCCGTCGCCCTGGTCGGATCGCAGCAGGCTGTGTTCTGAGTCGGGTCCGGGATCCGCGGCATAGAACTGGTCGCAGGTGGAGAACCTCAGCAGCGCTCGCGCCGCGCCGGCGCAGTAGATGTGCGCGCCGCTGACAATCGTCGCCGGGTCGCTCGCCTTCCGGCGCTCGATGTCTTCGGGAGCGCGCTCGAGAATCACGGTTCGCATGGGACCTCATGCCTCCATCGGGGTAGTGGTCAACTCGGCGGCGCACCGCGCGCCGCCTAGCGTGACGCGTCGCGGCTCGCCCGCCGCGCGTACCAGTCCGCGATAGCGCTGGCGGCATCGCCGCTGACGAGGCCGCGATGATCGCCCGGCACTCGGCAGACCTCGACCCCGTCCGGCACCAACGCGCGGAGCACGGGAAGGTCCGCCTCCGGGTCGTGCCGCCCGATTCCTTCCGTCGGCAGGAAGAGGGCGACGGGGCCGGCATAGTTCGCGGGCAGATACCGGTCCACCGCCGCTTCGTGCTCACGGATCATCCGCGCGACCCGTTTGACCCACGCCGCGTCGGCGTGGTGCGGGAACGCCCAGCCGGCGGCGCGCAGCAGCGCGGCGACGCGATCCTCGCCGTGTTGGCCGGAGAGCCATGACGGCGGGCTCGCCAGATCGATCTCTAAGTACAAGGCGGCAAGCAGTTCGGCGTCGTCGGCATACTCGGCGTCGGCGCGGCGCCGTTGGCCGCGGAACTGCTCCTTGAATCGGCCGAGCGGCGGGACGTCGAGCAGCGCCAGCGATTGGATCGCGCCCTTGGCGCCGCCCATCTGCCGCGCCATTTCCATCGCGACCACCCCCCCGAACGACCAGCCGGCGAGATGGTACGTCCTGGCCGGCAGCGCCCGCGTCAATAGATCGACGTACGCGGCCGCGAGCTGCTCGAGCGATTCGATGCGCCATTCACTGGCGCCGGGATCCGTGTCTACCGCAGGCGACTGAATGGCGTACACGGGCGCGACCGCGCGCAGCCGCCGTGCGAGTTCGAGATACGGCATCGCGAATCCGCCGACCGCGTGGATGAACACGATCGGCGAGTCGCCGGCGAGGTGTTCGTCAGCGGTCTGCAGCAGAAGCAAGGGCGTGGAGGCGCCGGACGGGACACGGCTGCGCACCACCGCGCCAAACTGGCGGACCGTCGGATGGCTGAAGAGCGTGCTCACTGGCAGCTGGATTCCGAATCGCTGGTTGACCGCGTGGATGCACCGCATGGCCGCGAAGGAGTTGCCGCCGAGATCGAAGAAGTTGTCCGAGATAGCGACGCGAACGTCGAGGCAGGCCTGCCACACCTGCACCAGCTCGAGCTCGGTGCGATCGGCGGGACCATGCTCGACGCGACGCCCGTCTGAGACGGCGTCCGGCGGTGGCAGTCGGCGGCGGTCGACCTTGCCGCCCGCGGTCAGTGGCAGGCTTTCGAGCAGGATGACGTGGGAGGGCACCATGTACTCCGGCAGCCGTTCCGCGACGAAGTGCCGCAGCTCCGACGCGTCGAGCAGCGGCTCGAGGCGGCGAGTGATCCGTGCCGGGGAGGCAATCTCCGGCTCCGGCCGGCGGGCGTACACGTAGAAATTGGTCCCGGCCGACTGCTCGAGCTGCCAGTCCTTCTCCACCGTTACAGAGAAGCCGCGATCGGAAAGCAGTCGCTGCACCAGCGCGAGGCGGCCGTCGATGTCGTGGACCTCGAGCGCGACCTGCCGGATCCTGGGCCAGTCCTCCGCAGCGATGCCCTCCAGCACGTCCATCTCGCTCTTCTCGACGTTGATCTTGAGTAGATCGATTCTCTCGATCGCGCGCTCGCGCATCACGTGTGAAACGGTCGTAAGGGCTACATCGATGCGATCCAGCTGCAGACGATCGTCCAGCAGTTCGTCCAGCAGGTACGATGGCCCGGCGCCGCCCTCGGAATCGTGCCGCCGCAGGAACGAGCGCACGACCTCCTTCTCCTGCCCCGGGTCCGCGTAGAGGCCGGAGAGGAAGGAGAATTTCGGGTAGAACCCGAACGGCGATGCCGCGGGCGCGGAGGAGAGGCCGGCGTCATACAAGGTTGCCGCTACGCCGTAGAGCGCGAGATTGGTCTGCAATAGCGCGAACACCGACGGGTTGGGCTCGAAGGCATGAATGCGGACGTCTGACGCCCGGAGGTGGACCGCCAGCGAGAACAACCCGATGTTGGCGCCAACGTCGAACACGCAGTCGCCGTCGCGAACCGTCACACCGTGTTTGAAGTAGGCCTCGGACGTGAACATCTCTTCGTAGAGGAAGTCCGTCTCGTTGCGGTTCATCTGCACGACCGCGAGATTGTTGGGTAGCTGATAGCGCCGCCGTCCGCCAATGCTTGGCATCCGCTCACGCTCGGCGACGACGTAGGCGACGAGTCTGGCGGACCCCTCTAGATCGGCACGCACCGCGACAGCGTCGCGTACGCCGGAATGAGACCGGAGTACGGCGGCGACCTCTCCCGGCTCGACGCGGAATCCATGGATCTTGACCTGATCGTCCGCGCGTCCCAAGACCTCGAGGCGGCCGTCCGGGCGCCAGCGCGCGCGATCGCCCGTTCTGTAGAGACGCTCGCCGCTCGTCCACGGATGCGGCACGAAGCGCCGCGCGGTGAGTGCGGCATCCCCGCGGTATCCGCGCGCGAGTCCCACTCCTCCGATGCACAGCTCGCCGATGGCGCCGAGCGCCGCCGCGTGCAGATGTTCGTCCATGACATACGCGGTCATGTTGCCGAGGGGACGTCCGATCGCCGGCGTGCTCGCCTCATCGACGGCGCATGCGGTCGCGTCGACGGTGCACTCGGTGGGTCCATAGACGTTGACGAACCTGAGGCCTGGTGCGCTGCGCAGAGCGTCCCACAACGCCGGATCGATCGCTTCGCCGCCGACGAGCACGTGCGACAACGCGGGCGGCGCGTCCGCCAGCAGGCCGGCGTCGATCAGGATCCGCAGGTGGGACGGCGTGCAGTCGATCGCTTCGACGGCGCGCTCCCGCAGCCACGCGAGCAGCGCGGCGCCGTCCGACCGCACCTCCTCGGGGACGAGATCGATCTGGTGTCCGTCGAGGATCTGGATGATTTGCTTCACCGACGTGTCTGCCGCAATGGCGCCGTTGACCGCGATCCGGCGCGGCGCGTCTGACGTCCATTGATAGACGTCACGCCGCAGGTTGTGCAGCAGGTTCACTACCGACCGGTGCGTGACCATGACGCCCTTCGGCCTGCCCGTGGAGCCCGAGGTATGGATCACGTACGCGAGATTCGACGGCGACGCCTGGCGGGACCACGGATCGTAGTCATCGTCGCAGGCCTCGACGCGGTCCCAGTCGCGCGCGAGAACAAGGGCCGGAACGCCCAGGTCAGGCGCGCTGCTCGACGAGATGAGCAGCGCAGCGCCGGAGTCGGCGACGACCTGCGCTTGACGCTCGACCGGCCAGCGGTCGTCAATCGGCACATACGCGCCGCCCGCCTCGACAATCGCGAACAGGGCGACCACCAGATCGATGGAACGCTCTCCGTACAGTGCAACTGGTGTCTCCGGGGCGACGCCGCGGCGCCGCAGGTATCGCGCGAGCCGCGCGCAGCGGCAGCGCAGTTGGTCGAAGGTCAGGTTGCGGTCCGTGAACGAAACCGCAATCGCCTGAGGGGTGCGCGCGGCCTGCAGCGCGAGCAGGTCGTGCAGGCAGTGCTCCGTGTCGAACGGCCGCGCCGTATCGTTCCACTCGACGAGCAGCCGCCGCCGGTCGTCGTCGCCGATCGTCTCGTACTCCGAGAGCCTCCGCTCGGGCCCGGCGGCCATTTGCTGAAGCAGCCGTTCCCATGTCCGCGCCAAGCTTTCCACCGTCGTCTGATCGTACAGGTCCGCCGCGTAGACGATGCCGCCGTTGAGGACGTCTCCGTCTTCGTGCAGCGCGATGTCGAGATCAAACTTGACAGAGACGGCCGGCGGCGGCAGCGCGGTGGCCTGCAACGCCCCGATGCGGAGGTCACCCGCCGCAGCGGTCTGCAGCACGAACATCACCTGGAACAGCGGATTGCGGGTGAGATCCCGCTGCGGGTTCAGATCGTCGATCAAGAGCTCGAACGGCAGGTCCTGGTGCGCATAGGCACCCAGGCAGACTTCCCGGACGCGCGCCACCAGCTCGCGAGCTCGCGGATCACGGCCGATGTCCGTGCGCAGCACGAGGGTATTCACGAAATACCCGATCAACCCTTCGAGATCTGCGAACCGCCGGTTCGCCACCGTCGTCCCTACCGCCACGTCCGGCTGGCCCGACCAGCGTGCGAGCACCGCTTGCAGCGCCGCGAGCAGGACCATGAACAGCGTCGCCCCTTCGGCGCGCGCCAATCGCCGGAGCCCCTGGGTCAGCTCCGCGGGAACGTGTACCGTCACGACGCCGCCCTTCCGGCTGGCCACGAGCGGCCGCGGGCGGTCTGTCGGCAGCTCGAGGGGCACGACGTCCTCGAGTTGCGCGCGCCAGTACGCAATCTGGCTGGCGAGCGCGGCGCCGCGGAGCCATTCGCGCTGCCAGACTGCGTAGTCCGCGTATGCGACCGGCAGCGGCGGGAGACGCGCGTCGCCACCCACGAGCGCGGCGTCATAGAGCGCGGCGATCTCGCGCACGAGAATCCCCATGGACCAGCCGTCAGTGACGATGTGATGCAGCGTCAGCAGCAGCACGTGCTCGTTGGGCGCGAGCCGCAGCACGCGCGCGCGCAGCAGCGGCCCGCGCGCGAGATCGAACGGCGCTGACGCCTCGGCCGCCGCGGCGCGGTCGACCGCCGCTTCCTGCTCCGCCGGCTCGAGCGCCGTCAAATCGTCGAGCGCGAGTGCGGATGCCGGAACGTCATCGATCACCTGGACCGGGGTGCCGTCCGGGCCGGGAGGAAACCGCGTCCGCAATGGCTCGTGCCGCGCGACGATCTCCTGGAGCGCATGCCGCAGCGCGCCGACCTCGAGCGCGCCTCGCAGTCGTACCGCGACAGCCACGTGATACGCCGGCTTGTCCGGTTCGAGCTGGTGCAGGAACCAGAGACGCTGCTGTGCGAACGAGAGCGGCAGTGGGGCGGTGCGCGGGACGGGGACGATCGGCGGCGCGGTGCCGCGCGTGCTGCGTTCGATCTCCACAGCCAGATCGCACAGGCGCGGCCGCTCGAAGACGGTGCGTATCTCGAGATCGGTTGCGAACGTCTGCCGGACGCGCGCCACGACCTGGGTCGCGAGCAGCGAGTGACCGCCGAGCGCGAAGAAGTCGTGCCGTCGTCCGACACGCTCGCACCCCAGCACGTCGGCCCAGATCGACGCCAGCGTCTCCTCCGCCGGCGTACGCGGTGCTTCGTAGGCGCCCTCGGGCTGGCGCGACTCGGGGTCCGGCAACGCATCTACATCCAACTTGCCGTTCGCCGTCATCGGCAGCGCGTCCACCGGAACGTACGCAAACGGCACCATGTACTCCGGCAGCCGCGCGCGCACGACGGCGTCGACCTCGTCCGTCGGTACGCGGACGCCCTCCGCGGCGACGATGTAAGCGATCAGCCGCGGATCGCCGGAGCCATCCCGGTCGCGCGGCACGACCACCGCGTCCGCTACTGCGCCGTGTGCGCGCAGCGCCGCTTCGACCTCTCCGGGCTCCACGCGGTAGCCCCGAATCTTCGTCTGCAGATCCGTCCGGCCGAAATAGTCGAGCGTTCGGTGAGCGTTCCAGCACACGCGATCGCCGGTGGCGTACATCCGCGATCCCGCAGCGCCGTAGGGATCGGGTACGAATCGCGCCGCCGTGATCGCCGGACGGTGCAGGTATCCTCGCGCGAGCTGCGATCCGCCGATGAACAGCTCTCCGATCACCCCGCGTGCAACCGGGTTCAGCCGCCGGTCCAGCACATAGAGCCGCGCGTTCGGTGTCGGCGTGCCGATCGGCACGCTCGCCGCCGGGTCGCCGGCGGGACCGATCTCGTACACGCAGCAGCCCACCACCGCTTCCGTGGGTCCGTATTCGTTGAGCACCCGCAGCGCGGGCACGCGCTCGCGCCAGAAGCCGGCCACGCCCGCGGTCAGCGCCTCGCCGCCGACGACGAAGCGCCGGGCGCGAACGGCGGACGCTCGCGGTCCCAGCAGCCGTTCGAGCGCGCGCAGGTGCGTTGGCGTCAGCTTGACGAGCGTCAGCTCGTCGCCGCTCGCGAGCAACTCGGCGAGCGCGTCGAGCGGTCCGTCAGGCAACAGGATGACGCGCTGCCCCACCATCAACGGCACGATCAGACTGGTCACCGTCGCGTCGAACGCGATCGACGTGTTCACGGGAACGCCGGTGCCGCTCGACACGTCGTAGCGCGCCGACGCCCACGACAAGTAGTTCATGAGTGCGGCATGGCACACGACCACGCCTTTCGGCATGCCGGTGGAGCCCGATGTATAGAGCACGTAGGCAGCGTTCGCCGCCGCCACCGGGCGCACCCGCTCGCGGTCCGACACATCTCTGTCGCTCGCGGCGTCGGCGGGCGCGGTGTCGGCGTCATCGAGGACGATCCGCACGGCGGACTCAGTGCCGAACAGCGGCAGATCGCGCGTCGTGACGATGGCGCGCACATTGGCGTCGCGCAGCATCAGTGTGAGGCGCGGGTCCGGCTGCCGCAGATCCAGCGGCAGGTAGGCCGCACCCGCCTTGAGCACGCCCAGGATCGCGGGCAGCAGGTGCCGCGATGGCGCGAGCGCGATTGCGACGATGTCCTCCGCGCCGATCCCGTGCGCGATCAGCCGCCGGGCCACGCGATTGGCGCGGGCATTGAGCTCGCCGTAGGACAGCGAGTCATCGCCCGACTGGACCGCGGCTGCGCCGTGGATGCGCGCGGCCTGGCGCTCGAACAGCTCGTGAACGCACCCGTCGGCAACGAGGATCTCCTCGGGTGCGGTCGCGGCCGCCAGGAGCCGGCGCCGCTCGCCGGGGCCTTGGACGTCGATCCCAAGCACGCGGCGTTCCGGGTCCGCCGCCATTTCACTGAGCACCCGGATGTAGTGGCGCGCCATCTGTTCGGATCGCCAGCGGTCGAACAAATCCCTTCGCGCCGTCCACGCGAGATCGAGGTGATCGTCTCCTTCCCACGCGTGGACTTCGATGTCGAAGCGCACACGCAGCTCGTCTCCGTGCAGCGGCGTGATCTCGAGTCCCTGCAGCCGCTGCGGCCGCCACGGCGCGTTCTGGACGGCGAGCACCACCTGGAACAGCGGCGAGATGTCGTGCGCGCGGCGCGGCGCGAGCTCCTCCACCAGACGATCGAACGGCACCTCCTGATGCTGGTACGCGTCGAGCGCCAGGCACCGTGTCCGCGCCAGCAACTCCCGCACCGTGACGTCGGGATCGACGCGCACGCGCATGACCACGGAATTGAGGAACAGTCCGATCAGGCGTTCCAGGCGCGGGTCGGCGCGCGTCGACGTGGAAGAGCCGATGGCGATGTCGTCCTGGCCGGTGTAGTGCGAGAGCAGCACCGCGAGACCCGCGAGTAGGGTCATGTAGAGCGTGCAATCCTGCTCCCGGGCGAGCCGCTGCAGCGCGGCCCACGCTGTCCCCTCCAGCGTCAGCCGGACGGCGTCGGCGGCGAACGTCGGCACCGCGGGACGCGGCCGGTCGGCGGGGATCGGCAGCGCCGCGGGCAGATCCTTCAGCTGCTCCCTCCAGTAGCGCAGCCCCGCTTCGAGCGCGCCATCTTCAAGGTGCTGTCGTTGCCAGACGGCGAAATCGCCATACTGAATGCCCAGCGGATCGAGACAGGGTTCGATGCCGCGGGTGCGCGCGTCGTACAGATGTGCGAGCTCCGCATTGAACAGGCCATCCGACCACGCATCCGAGACGATGTGGTGCATCGTCCGCAGCAGGAGGTGATCGTCGTCACCGATCTTCAGAAGCCTCAGCCGCAGCAGCGGGCCGCGGGTCAGGTCGAACGGGCGCGCCCGTTCACGGCGCATGCGGATCGCGACACGCTGATCGCGCTCGTCCGGCGCGAGGCCGCTGAGATCCTCGAATGCGACGTGGACCTTGGCGTCCGGGTCAACGATCTGCACCGGCTGTCCGTCGGCCTCATGGAACCGCGTCCGCAGGATCTCGTGTCGAGCCACGATGGCACCGGCGGCGTACTCGAGGGCGGCGCGATCGAGCCGGCCGCGCAGCCTCACCGCTTCAGGCATCAGGTATTCGATGCTGCCGCCCTCGAGCCGGTCGATGAACCAGAGCCGTTGCTGCGCGTACGATAACGGCAGCGGACCGTCGCGTGCGACCGGCGTCAAGGCCCGCGCCGGCGGCGCCGCCGGCCGCGCGCGTGCCCGCTCGACCATGGCGGCCATCCCAGCGACCGTCGGCGATTCGAAGAGCGCCCGGACGCGAAGGTCAATCCCGAACACGCGCCGTGCGCGCGCGATCACCTGTGCCGCGAGCAGTGAATGGCCGCCGAGATCGAAGAAATTGTCGTGCACGCCGACGCGTTCGATCCCGAGCACCTGGGCCCAGATGACGGCCATCAGGTCCTCGGCGGGCGTCGAGGGCGCAAGACGCTCGGCCCCGGCGCGCGAGCCCGGCGGCGGCAACGCGCGGTGGTCCAACTTGCCGTTGGGCATCAGCGGCAGCGCCGCAACGGTGATGAACCGCGCCGGAACCATGTATTCAGGCAGCCGTGCCCGGAGGAACTGCCGCGCAGCCGCATCGTCAAGAGCGCTCTCACCGCGGAGGACGAGGTAGGCGACGAGCGCCGGCCCGCCGGGAACATCCGCGCGGGCCACCACGGCGACGTCGTGCACGCGCTCGTGCGCGCGCAGCGCCGCCTCGATCTCCCCAGGCTCGATCCGATAGCCGCGGATCTTCAGCTGTGCGTCGGCGCGCCCGACGTATTCGAGGGCGCCGTCACTCTGCCATCGCGCGAGATCGCCGGTCCGGTACAGTCGCTGCCCCGGCGCGCCGAACGGATCCGGTATGAACCGCTCCGCCGTCGCGGCGGGGCGCTCCAGGTAGCCGCGCGCGACGCCGCGGCCTCCCACGTAGAGCTCGCCGACGGCGCCGATTGGGACAGGCTGGAGATCGGCGCCGAGCACGTAGGCCGCGGCGTTCGCGATCGGACGGCCCATCGGCGGACGTGCCCGATCGCCGGGCGGCAGACGCTCGTGCGTACAGATGATGCTCGCTTCGGTCGGTCCGTACAGCACGTGGATCTCGGCGCCGGGACAGATCGCGCGCATCTCGTTCAACAGGTCCCACGGCACCGCCTCGCCGCCGACGAGCAGCGCGCGAAGACGCGGCGGCACGCCGGAAGCGCGGAAGGCCCGCATCAGCGGCCGCATCAACGCGGGCACCGCGTGCAGGATCGTGACGGGCGCAAGTCGCGCCGCGAGCCGCTCGACGTCACTCACTTCGTCGCGATCCACGAGCAGCGTGCACCCGCCGCCGAGCCATGCCACTGACAGCTCGAGCAACGAGATGTCGAACGCCTCCGAGGCAAGCGCGGCCACGACATCGCCGCGGCCCATCTGCAGCCTGCGGCTGACGTCATGCACGGTGTTCGCGAGGCCGGCGTGGGATACGACGACCCCTTTCGGCCGCCCCGTGGATCCCGACGTGTAGATCGCGTACGCGGCGGACGCGGCCGGCGGCGCCTGCGGCAGGTCGCCGTCCGATAACCCGCCGCTCATCGACAACGCCGTGTCCAGATCGACGACTCGCGCAGCGGTGGACGGCAGCGCCGACCGCATGTCTGGGTGCGTCAGGACGAGCGTCACGCCGGCGTCGTCCAGCATGCCGGCGTGCCGCAGGGCCGGGTACTGCGGATCGAGCGGCACGTAGGTGGCCCCGGCCTTCAGGATCGCGAGCAGTCCAACCGCCAGATCGGGCGAACGCGCCGCGCACAGGGCGACGCGCGGCTCCGGTCCGTGGGTCGAGCGGCGGATCACGCGCGCGAGCCGATTCGCGCGTGCATTGAGCTCTCGATATGAGATCGTGTGCTCGCGGCTGGTCAGCGCCGGCGCGTCCGGGTCCCGCGCCGCTGACGCCTCGAACAGCCGCGTGACAGGCCGCTCGCCCGGCTCGCTGCGCTCCGTCGCGTTCCAGACGTGAAGCACCGTCTCGCGCTCGTCGACTGGTACCATCGTCAGCCGCGACAGCGGCCGATCAGGCTGCTCCGCCAGCAGCCGGACGAGCCCCGTCCAGTGATCGATCAGGCGCTCGACAGTGCGCCGGTCATAGCCGTCCGCCGCATACACCATCGCGCCGCTGACGTCGTCTTCGTGTTCCTGCAGCGCAAGTTCGAGATCGAACCTGGGCAGCGGCGGCGTCGGGAGCGGCGACACCTCCAGACCGCCAAACCGCGGCTCCTCGAACGGTGCGTTCTCGAGCGAGAACATGATCTGGAACAGCGGATTGCGGCCGAGTGCCCGCTCCGGGTTCAACAGTTCAATCAGCCGCTCGAACGGCAAATCCTGGTGGGCATATGCGCCGAGACACGTCTCGCGTGCGCGTCCGATCAACTGCCGTCCGGTGGGGTCGCCGCTCAGGTCGGTGCGCAGCGCGAGCGTGTTGACGAAAAACCCAATCACGGGCTCGAGCTCCGCGCGGCCCCGATTCGCCAGCGCCGTGCCCACCGTCACGTCGGGCTGTCCGCACCATCGCGCCATCAGCGCCTGGAAGGCGGCGAGCAGCACCATGAACAGCGTCGCGCCTTCGTGGCGCGCCAGATCGCGCGCGGACCGCACCAGGGTGGCCGGCAGCGCAACGGGGGCGACCGCACCCTGCCGCGACTCCGGGGCGCGGACGCGATCCGTCAAGAGGTCGAGCGGCGCAACACCGGCGAGCTGCACGCGCCAATAGTCGATCTGCCGCGCCAGCGTCGCGCCGCTCAGCCACGAGCGTTGCCAGATGGCGTAGTCGGAGTACCGGACGGTCAGTTCCGGCAACGCGGGCCGCCGGCCCGCAACCGCGGCCGCATACAACTCGGACAGGTTCTGGAGCAGGACGCCCATCGACCATCCGTCGCTGACGATGTGGTGCATCGTCAGCAGGAGCAGGTGATCGTCCGTACCGGCCTGTACCAGTTTCGCGCGGAAGAGCGGCCCCGCCGCCAGGTCGAACGGCACGGCTGCTTCGTCGGCGGCGAGCCGGGCGAGCGCCGCCTCGCTCGCGCCGACGTCGAGCCCGGCGAGATCGGTCCGTTCCAGTCGGCCGGTCCACCGGGGTGCCACTTCTTGAACGGCGATGCCGTCAGGCCCGAGCGGAAAACAGGTCCGCAGCGATTCGTGGCGATCGACCAGAGCGTCGATCGCCCCGGAGAGGCGGACCGCGTCGAGCGCACCGCGCAGGCGAAGCGCGAGCGGCATGCTGTACGCGGCGTTATCGGGCTCGAGCTGCTGCAGGAACCACAGTCGCTGCTGCGCGTAGGACAGCGGCACGGTTCCCCCACCGGGGATGCGGGGAATGACGCCGCCGGGCTGCCGCCGCTGGGCCTGCAGACGCTGGAGCAGCTCCAGCTTGCCGGATGACAGTCTGCGCAGACGATCCTGAAGGAGTGCCATGGCCGGGGCCTTCACGCGCGCTGCATTCGCGCCCGCAGTTCGTCGGGAAGGACGAGGCATCGAGCGGACGACGCCGGGTAGATCATCTGGAGCAGCGGTCCGGTCATCATGGTGGTCGCAACCGCCATCAACACCATCATGGTGAACAACGATGACGAGATGACGCCGCTGTCCAAACCGATGTTGAGGATGACGAGCTCCATCAGGCCGCGCGTGTTCATCAGCGTGCCGACCGCGGCCGCCGTTCGCCAGTCGCTGCCGCTGCACCGCATCGCCGTGACGCAGCCGCCGAGCTTTCCGGCAATCGCGGCGAGGACGATCACCGCGCAGTACGCCCACGTGCCGGCGCCGGCGAGGAGACCGACGGTGGTGCGCAGACCGGTGAGGGCGAAGTAGATCGGCAGCAGGAGAACCACCGTCAGCAATTCCAGCCGCGCGGCGACGCGCTGGACGCGCGCCGAGTCCCGCGGCACGATGGCGCCGGCGACGAAGGCGCCGAACACGAGATGCAGGCCCAGCCATTCGGTGGCCAGGGCGGAACAGAGCGCGAGGAGTATCAGCACGAGCGCGTGCTCCTCGTCCGATCGTGCCCGCCGGGCCATGTACCCGAGCAGGCCTGCGACGGCGGGCCGGACCACGCCGATCATCAACGCGACGAACAGGCCGCAGCCGATCACGGTCGTCACGAGTCGGCCGCCCGCCTGACCCGCGCGAACCAGCGCGAGGACGTAGGCGAGGATGCACCAGCCAGTCACGTCGTCAACGGCCGCGGACGCGAGCGCGAGCGTTCCGACGCGCGACTCCAGTAGCCCGTACTCCTTGAGAATCCGCGCGAGCACTGGAAATGCCGTCACGCTCATCGCGGCGCCGACAAACAGGCTGAATGCCACGAAGGTCGCGCCCTCTCCGGCGAACCGCGGGTACAAGGCGACCGCCAGCAGCGAGGCGAGCGCGAACGGAACGACGATGCTGACGTGGCTGGTCAGCACCGCCGCATGACTGTGGGCCTTGAGCTGGCGCGTATCCACCGACAGCCCCACGAGCAGCATCAGGAGCAGTACGCCGAGCTGCCCGAGCGCGTGCAAAGCGCCGGCACCGCCGGCCGGAAACACGAACGCGAATGCGCCGGGCGCGATCCATCCGAGCAGAGAGGGTCCCAGGAGGATGCCCGCCACCATCTCGCCGACGACGAGGGGCTGACGGAGCTGATGGAAGAGTGCCCGAACGATGCTGGCGGCGAGCAGGATCAGCGCGAGCTGCACCATCAGCGTTGACGCCATGACGCCCGCCGACGCGGGCGTCGCAAGCGCCACCGCGTGATCGGCGGCCGTGACCGCGGCCGGCGCAGCGAGCCGTGGCCCCGTCCAAAGCACGACGGCGACCACGGTCACCGGCAGGCCGACGAGGAGCGGATACATCACGCCGAGCCGGCGGCGGATCTGCGGTTCTCCCATGCCACCTCCTTGTCCTCGCGTCGCGCGTACTTCGAGGCGAGGTACTCGTACTGCGAGGGAAGCGTGCGCGCGAGCAGTGCCGCGCGATCGCGGACGTGCGCGAACTCTATGTCCGCGCGGCTGGGATCCATGCTCTGCAGCACACGCAGCGGCCGATCGGGCCGCCAGCCGAGCCCCATCAGCATGGCGGTGTAGTTGTGCGGACCAAACCCGTGATACGCTGGCCCGATCGTCCGCCTGGTCGGCAGCCGCTCCTTCCAGAGGCGCAGCCGCTCGGCGAGCGCGTCCGGGACGTGCAGCTCGTGCTTCGTCAGACGCCAGAATGTGGTGTCGGCCCGGCTACTCGCCACGTAGTGCAGCGTCAGGAATTCGCGGACACCGTCGATGCAGTCGGCGACGATCCGGTTGTAGCTGCGCGCAGTCGCGTCGTCGCACCCGGACCACGGGAAATGGGATACGAGCTGTTCGATCCCGTGTTGCGCGAAGAACAGCCCTGTCGACTCGAGCGGCTCGACGAAGCCGGCGGACAGGCCGATCGCGACGCAGTTTCTCACCCAGGCATCGCGCGTACGGCCTACGCGCATCTTGATGTGGAGCGCGCTGCGGCCCTCCGCCGGCGGACCCAGAAACGCGCGGAACTCGCGTTCGGCCTCGTCGGCCGTGACACACGCGCTCGAGTAGACGTAGCCGCTGCCCAGGCGGTGAAACAGAGGGATCGTCCAGACCCATCCGGCGCTGAGCGCCGTGGCCATCGTGTACGGCGCCATGCCTTCACGGCCGCCGTCGCTCGGCACCTGCATCGCGACCGCACGGTCGCACGGCAGCGATTCGAGGAACGAGATGAACGGCTCGCCGAGCGCCTGGTTGATCAGCCGCCCGCGAAATCCTGTGCAGTCGACGAAGAGATCCGCCGCAATCCGTCCGTGCTCCTTGGTCCGCAGCGCGGCAATATCCCCGCTGTCGCCCATCTCGACGTCGATGACGTCATCGATCACGCGACGGACGCCCCGAGCCGCGGCATACCGCGCCAGCACGTTCGCAAACAGGCTGGCGTCGAAGTGATACGCGTACGGATACTGAATCTGGAGATCTTCGAGGAGCCGCGGCTGGTGCCGGTCGGCGCCACGGCCGGCGTCGCGGTCGGCCGACTCGTCGTAGACGCGGCCGTCGGGGAATCTCGGCGCGCGCTGCGCGTCGCAGAGACGGCTGCTGACGAAGCACGCCCGATCGTAGGGCGTTTGCGGATGCGTCTGCAGCCACCATTCCGCCATGCTGCGACCGTCCACCAGGGCCGGACGTTCGAACGGGTGGTCGAATGTCCGCCCCTCCGCGTTCCAGCCGGCGAACCGGATCGCGATCTTGTAGCCGGCGTTGCACTCGCGCATCCAGTCTTCCTCGCGCAGCCCGAGGAATTCGAAAAAGAGATGGATGTCGCTGAACGTCGCCTCGCCGACGCCGATGGTATTGATCGTGCCCGATTCCACGACCGTGACGTCGATCTCCGGCCCGAAGGCTTTGCTGAGATACGCCGCGGTCATCCATCCGGACGAGCCACCGCCGACGATCGCGACACGACGTACAGGCTGTTGCAGGGACATGGATGTGATCTCTGGATGATGCGAGCCGTCCGTGCCGGCGTTCTACGACGCCGCGGTGAGCGACGCAGCCGTACCGGCACCCTTGGTCCGCGACACCACGTCGAAGGCCGCGATCAGCGCGCGGAGCTTCAGCAGCAGCTCGTCCCACTCGCGAGCCGGGTCGGAGAGCGCTACGATCGCGCCGCCCGTACCAATCGACACCTCGCGCAAGGTGAACACCGCCGTGCGAATGACGATGTTCAGATCGGCGGCGCCGTTCAGCGCCAGCCATCCCATGCTGCCGGAATAGATGCCCCGCGCCGTCGGCTCGAACTCGTCGATGATCTCCATCGTGCGAAGCTTCGGCGCCCCGGTCATCGAGCCGCCGGGAAATGCATGGCGCAGACAGTCGATCGCCGTCCGCCCGGGACGCAGCCGGCCCCTGATCGTGCTCACGAGCTGGTGCACGGTCGCGTAGCTCTCCACGTCCATCAGCGTTGGCACGCAGACAGATCCGACCTCGCAGACGCGGCCCAGGTCGTTCCTGAGCAAGTCCACGATCATCAGGTTCTCGGCCCGGCTCTTCACGTCGCGCTGGACCTCGAGGCGCAGCGCCTCGTCTTCCCGTCTCGTTGCGCCGCGGGGCGCGGTACCCTTAATCGGTTTGGTCTCGACTGAACCGTCGCGGCCGATGCGCAAGAACCGCTCGGGGGACGAGCAGGCGGCCGCGAGATCTCCGAAGCGCAGGAAGGCGGAATAGGGCGCCGGGTTCAGCACGCGCAGCGCTTCGTAGTAGACCAGCGGATCGACGCCGGCCGGTCCGGCGAATCGGTTCGTCAGGCAGATCTCGTAGCTCTCGCCGTCGCGAATGGACGCGAGGCACCGGCCGATGTTGTCGAGGTACTGCTCGCGGGTCTGCACTGGCTGCAGCAGCTGTGCCTGCTGGGGCCCGGCTGTGCGATCCGCGGCTGGTCCGACCTCGCGGAGACGCTTCTGGATGTCGGCGAACCAGGCGTCCGCCGCGGTGGCTTCCGACGCCGGGCCGTACCACAGGAGGTAGATCTGATCTTCGACGTGATCGATCACAATCTCCCGATCGACGAACATCAGCATGCAGTCGGGCTGTGGGGCCTGGTGCACCCGGCGCGCGCCGCAGTCCGCCTTCATTTCGTAGCCGAAGTAGCCGACGTATCCGCAGTTGAACTCGAACGGGAGTCCAGGGCTAAGCGCGTGCCGCTCGGCCAGCACCCGATTCAGGTAGTCGAATGGAGTCTCTTCGCTGACGGTCACCGCGTCGCCCCGCTGGACGAACACGCGGCGCTCCCGCGTGCGGTAGGACACCAATTCGCGCGCATCACCCGAAGCGCCGCCCATGAACGAGAACCGGCCCGCGCCCGCGAGGCTGCTGTCGAACCAGAACGCGCACTCTTCGTGGGCGAAGAGATGCCGGAACACGCGATCCGCGGGGGCGCTGCCGCGAAGCTGCTTGACGAAGACGCGCGCGCCCGCCGGCGGCGGCTCCGCGCGGACGGCTTGCCGAGCCGCGCCCTCCGCTCCGTACGTCACCACGGGCCGCGCCGCCCGCGGTACCGCCATCCGATAGAAGTTCGCGAGGATCGCCTCGCCGACGACCGTGCAGATCGATTCAGGGTGGAACTGGACGCCCCAGATCGGACGGGTGCGGTGCTGGAGCGCCATCACCAGCCCGTCATCGGTCCACGCGATCTTCTCGAGATCGGGGGGCAGCGGTTCGGCGACGACGAGCGAATGATACCGGACGGCGTCGAACCGCGGCGGCAGGCCGGCGAACAATCCCGTGTGCGTGTGACGCACGGCACTGAGTCGTCCGTGCATCGGCGACGGCGCATGGATCACCGCGCCGCCGAATGCGTGCGCGATGCCCTGGTGCCCGAGGCACACGCCGAGCACCGGGACGCCGAGATCGCGGATGGCGCGCGCGCAGACGCCGAAGTCGCGCTCGTTGTCCGGCCGCCCCGGACCCGGCGAGATCACCACGGCGTCGCACGGCACCTCACGGAGGCGCTCCCACGTCAGCTCGTCGTTGCGGACGACGAGCGGCTCGCTCCCCGTCACCCTCGCGATCGCATGATAGAGGTTGAACGTGAACGAATCGTAGTTGTCGATGAGCAGCGTTCGGACTGTGGTCATGGCCGCGTCATCTCTCATGGATGGCCGACGGTGTCCGCTGAACGGTGTGGAGGGGAATGTCCGCGCGGGAGGCGAACGCGTGCAGGTCCGGACCCAGCAGCGTTCGCAATTCCTGCAGCAGCTCGTCGAACGCGTCACGCCGCCCGGATGTGACGATCGTGTCGACCGCCTGCGCGGCCGCAGCCACCGCGCGCCGTGCCTCGTGGGCCTTCGGGTTGCCGCGCTGCACGTCCCAGTAGACCTCCGGCGGCGACTCGACGATGCGCGCGAGCAGCGACAGCAGGGCGCGGTGCGGCGGCGTGGACATGCGCGCCGCCGCCCGCGTGTCGTATCCGAGCCGCACGAGCGCGCCGCCGAACGCCAGCAGCGCCGCGTGCGTCACTGCCTGCACCTGGGCCGCAAGGTGGTCGTGCTCGTCCGCGCTCATCCAGGCCAGCCGTGCACCCCACTGCGTCAGCAGCCGCATGAACCTGTCGGCGCGCGGACCCGGCCGCGCCGGCACGATTGCGACGTTCTGTCCCGCGAACCCGCGATCGGGCGCGAACATCAGCGCGACGCCGAGCAGTTCGATCGCCGGGTCGAGCGTGAGCGCGCGTCCGGTGAAGGCCCCCTTGACCGACAGCGTGTCGACGAGAAGCGCGCCGGGGCGCAGATCGCTGCCGAGCCGCGCCAGGCTGCGGAGCGCGTCCCGTTCCGGCAGGCACACGATGACCCAGACCGCATCCGCAACCGCCGCCCGAACGGCTGAAACGGGCTCCGCCGCATCGCAGGTGATGGTCGTGACGTTCGGACGCGGCGGCTGCGGCCTGAGGTCGACGCCGACGATTGGCAGCGCCGGATTGGACAGATGTTGGACGAACAGTCCGCCAATGCCGCCGGCCGAACCAAGAACGGTGACGCACGCCATTACGGCAACGCCTCCTCGACCGCTTCCCGGCCCAGGAGCAGCGCCAGGTGTTCTCGCGTGTAGAACTGGTCGGGGTCGATCGCGCCGTAGACCATCCCGCGCATCTCCGCGAGCGCCGCGGGCCTCCCCTCGACCAGGCTCATGAGGCGCCGCATCGACACCGGCGACGGCACCTCGAAGCGCGCCGCGCGCAAACAGAACTCGTACGGCACTGCGGTCCGCCGCCGGCGCTCGCGCTCGTGCGCGCAGAGCGCCGTCGTCATGTCGCGCCGTCCGGAGAATCCGTCGCTCAGCGCGCCCGCCAGCGCTTCTGCGTCGATGAACGCATCGGAAATCCCCTGCGCGCGGACCGGGTCCTTGGTGTAAGCGGCGTCGCCGACCAGTGCCCAGCCCGGCCCGTACGATCGCCGGTAGAAATTCGGCTGATTCAGCACGCCGCGGATCCGATCGACCGGCCGCGCCGCGCGCAGCCGCGCCGCCAGCGCCGGCTGCAGATCGAATGCGCGCAGGAAATTCCCTTCCACGTCGTGTCGAAACGCCGCCGCCAGCTCGTTCGCCATTACCAGATTGACCACGGTCAGACCGTCATCGGTCGGACTGAACAGATATTCACGCGGCGCGCAGGTGTAGACCTCGTCGAGGTCGCGGTCTCCCGGCAGATCGGAGACGTACCGGTAATAGGTCACGCTGAGCGAGGGGACGACGTCGTCTGATGCAGCGCCGACGAGGGCGGCCACCGTCGATCGCTGCCCGTCGGCCCCGATCACCATCGCGGCATGCTCGGTAAAGCGTCGTCTCGTCTTGCGCACGTACCCCGCGACTCCGACGACGCGGTCTCCATCACGCAGCAGCCCGTCGACGACAACCCCTTCGCGCACGTCCGCGCCGGCCTCACCTGCGCGCGCCACGAGCATGGCGTCGAGCTTGATCCGGCGGATGTTGACCGTGTAATCGACCTGGTCCACCGGGTACCACGGGCCCCGCAGCGTCCCGCCCGCCATGGACGTGAGTCCGCGGTGACAAATGCCCGGGTTCCCAGCGGCAACCGCCGGCCACACGCCCCATCGGTGCAGCGCGGCGACACCGGCGGGCCAAATCAGGTGCGTCGACAACGTATCGCTCGGAAACGACGCGGCGTCGAGCACGGCGACCTGGTAGCCGCGGCGTGCGAGCAATAAGGCCAGCGGCGATCCCGCGCATCGCGCACCGACGATCAGAACGTCGAGCATGGGGTGTTCCCGGCGCTCTGGCGAGCGCCATCGAGCCTATTTCGGCAGCGGCGCGGGACGGCACGCCATCAGATCCCGTTCGATCCGGCACGCCTCGTCGATGATCGCGTCGTAGACGCGGTCCACGAACGCCGCCGACATCGCGTGCGGCTCCGCGAGCTCCGTGGCGCGGCGCTTGACGGCGGCCATGCGGTCGGTCTGCATCATCGGAATGGATTGGTCCTGCTTCACACGCGCGATTCGGCGGCACAGATCGAACCGGCGGCCCAGGACCGCGATCATCTCGGCGTCGACCTCGTCGAGCTCGCGCCGCAGCGCCTCGAGTTCCGCGTGCATGTCGGGGCTCCCGGTCAGGTGAGCAGCGAGCCGAGCGCGCCGCGAAACGCGTCCGCGGACACGCCGCCGGTGGTATCGAGCGCGCGAAGCAGCCCGTCCGCGCGCTGCTCCGGCGTGCGGACGATGGCGTGGATAATCTGCAGCAGCCGCGCGATCTGCTCCTGTATCGTCGCGTCGGCGAACGAAGTGGCGTCGTAGTGCAGGCCGCCGCTGAGACGGCCGTCAGCCAGCCGCGCGAACAGCTCCAGAGGATACTTGGGCCGCCGTTCGCCGATCGCGAGCGGCGTCACCGCGACCGCCGGAATGGACGGCAGATCCGCTCCGCCGGTTTCGAACGAGATGAGCGCCGGGAAGAGCGGCGCTCCGCCGCCGCCGCGATCGGGTCTCGCGGCCTGCACGATCCGCTCGAACGGCGCCGCGGCGTGCGCATAGGCCCCGAGCATGGTCTCGCGCACGCGGGCGAGCAGCGAGCCGAGCGTGCCGTCCTTCGCGATGGTCGTGCGGATCGGCAGCAGATTCACGAAGAAGCCGATGAGCGCTTCGAGACCCGGCTCCGCTCTGCCACTGTAGTCGGTGCCGACGATCACATCGCCTTCACCGGTCCAGGCGCTGAGCATCAGTTGGTACGCGGCGACGAGCGTCATGAAGACGGTGACGCCGTGCTGCCGCGCCGCGTGCCGCAGCGCGGATGTGTCCGATTCCGAGAGCGAGAACTTCAGCCTCCGTCCGCGGCGCGCGGCCCCGTCGCCCGGCGCGTAGTCGGCGGGCAGTTCGAGCCGCGGCGCACCGGCGAGCTGGCCGCTCCAATAGGCGAGCTGATCCTGCAGCGCGCCGCCGCCAAGCCACGCGCGTTCCCACAACGCATAATCGGCGTATTGGAACGGAAGCGGCGGGGGCGCGATCTTGCCCGGGTGGCGAGCGTCATACAGGAGCGCGATCTCGCGGAGAAAGATGTCTCGCGACGCGGCGTCGCATGCAATGTGGTGCGTCACGAGAACCAGGACGTGATCGTCGTCGTCCACCTGGAGCAGCGCGCCCGCGAAGACCGGGCCCCGTTGCACATCGAAGCGCCGGCGGCCGTATTGACGAACAATCCGCTGGACGAGGGAGTTGGCGTCGGAGCGGCCGCGCAAGTCCGTGAACGCCACGTCCACCGACTCGGGTTCGCGAACGTCCTGCCAGGGCTCGCCGTCGTCATCCGGATAACACGTCCGCAGCACGTCATGTCGGCGAACGATGTCCTGCACGCTGGCGCGGAGCGCGGCGGCGTCGAGCGGACCGCGAAACCGGAAGCCGAGCGGCACGTTGTAGGCCGCGCTGTCCGGGTCGAGCTTCGCGGTGAGCCACAACGCCTCCTGTGAGTACGAGAGCGGCACGCGCGCGGGTCGCACGGGCACTGGAGACAACTGCGGTCGCGCCGCGCTTGCGGCAGCGCGGTCCACGTGCGCGGCAAAGTCGCGCAGCACGGGGAAATCGAAGAGGACGCGAATCGGTACGTCGGCGGCGAACGTGATCCGTACTTTCACAATCACCTGGGTGGCGAGGAGCGAGTGGCCGCCGAGGTCGAAGAAGTTGTCGTCGGGGCCGACCTCGGGGAGGCCGAGCACCTGGCCCCAGAGCCCGGCCAGC
>WNFI01057482.1_pt1 | contig 52752 bp, 55 predicted proteins | sample 5400471 | NCBI WGS metagenome assembly WNFI01 (sample SAMN13153348, study PRJNA577476) | soil metagenome | isolation source: 100 cm saprolite on Douglas fir-dominated hillslope | place: USA:California | collected 2013-09-17
TAAAGCCTGTACCTGCATACCGGCTTTGGCGGGCCCACCACCATCTAATACATAGCATCAAAGAACTTAACCAAAGAACTTTGTTCGTGTCGCACCCTTATCCAGAAATTCAAATCCCCGCTTTATATCGTAAAGTTTCCTCGCATGAGGAAAAAAGAACTGCATGAAATCCTCAAACACTTCTTCCAAAATACCCTTCCATAACATATCGTCCTTTCGTCTCATATAAAATCCATCAGTGTCGATCAATAAATTCCACGACTTTTTCATTCCCCCCATCAGCCTTCGCCCAGGGGCAGGTAATTTCCCTCACATCGATCAGATGAGCGGCTTCTATGAGTTTAGTCAGATGAATAAATACAGAGAGCACATCTATTTCTATCCCCATCTCAAAAAGATTACACTTACCTAATGCATGCTGCAATATGAGCTCCATATCCTGTTTCCACCCCGTCATACGCTGGTATTTAAAAAACCGCTTGAAAACTAAATAAGGATCGACATACTCTTCTTCACACACAAACCGCGGAAAATCATCCCAATCCCTTTGACTGGAAAACCTTCCGCGATAAAGCTCTTTGTTTAAAAGATCTTTTTCTTCTATAACAAGCGAGCTTTTCTTTTTTTCCAGGTTTATCAAATAGGCAGCATTAACAACAGATTCTATAATTTTAAAGTCATACATCAAATCAGCCGGGCTTGCACGCCGATATATTTTATCTGAGCAAGCGGCTAGTATTGCTGTTTTGATTGTTTCCCGAAAATCATCGACGTTGGTAAAGTCAAATGCCGCCGCAACAATCTGATAAGGGTCTTCAATAACCTCCCTGTACCAAAGGGACGTTTTTAAGTATTCCCCCTGATGTGCAATAAATAATTGATTCTCCGATCCCATAATGTGTTTTTTACTGGTGATAAAATAAAAACGTATGTACACACCATACTCATTATGGAATACTCTTGTAGTGCAGGCATAATTAAAAGGAGAAAAATTCGAAAGAAGAAAACAAAAATACACAATTTCAAATGCGAAAAAAAAAGATCTTATTGCATCACCCTGACTAGTGTTGCACCATGTGGCGGAAGTTTTTGGGAATACTGTTTATGGAATACGCCGGCATCGGCTTTCTTCCAGCAATCGTGAACCGTCACTTTTCCTTTCAAACCCAACTGCGCAAAATCGATGGCTACCCCCTGCTCCATTTCCCCAATATTAAAAAGGGCAACATAAAATGATTTGTGAACCGCATTAGCCGCAGGCGCAGCCTCCGACACCCACACCATCTTCCCATCCCGTTTATACAGCTGCCTTGGCCTCTCTCCATGCTGATTTACCTCCAGCACCTCCTCATTCGTAAACAACTGCCGCTCCATTTCCCTGTTATCCGGCAAATTCCCACCGAGCATCAGCGGTGACCGGTAAATACACCAAAACGTCATATGCGTCACCAATTCATCGTCCGTGAACCGGCTATACCGCTCCCGCCCGACAGGCCCCCGCTTCGATATCTTCCCGATCTGTATCATGTCGCAATCCGGCCAGTGCCCCGGTCCGCCCCTACCCTCCCAACTCTTCGCATAGTCAAACATCTTCAACAATTCCTTCCAGTCATCCCAAAAATCATCGGCCATCCTCCACATATTAGCATGCTGACCCACATGCACAGAGTCCTTCAACGGCGTCTCACCGGGAGAAATGCTCAGCACAACCGGCCGCCCACAAGCCAAAATAGCCTTCTGATAGCCTTCGATCTCCGCCCTGTGATAGGGCCTTGAGATATCATCCACCTTTATAAAATCAACACCCCACTCCGCATACAGCTGCAACAACGAATTTAAGTATTCCTGCGCACCGGGCTTGGCCATGTCCAACCCATACATATGGTTCATCCAGGAACAGGTAGAGCCCGTATCAGCCACCTGGTCAGCAGTGATACCGTGGCCACCCAGTACCGGCGACCTGGCCCACACCGCCTGCCTCGGAATACCCCGCATCACATGAATGCCAAACTTCAACCCCAAAGCATGCACATACTCAGCCAGCGGTTTAAAACCCTTACCGCCAAAAGCCGAAGGAAATTTGTTGCCATCCGGCATCAGCCGTCCCCACTCATCCATCGCCAGCCAGGGAATATAACTGCCGTCCTGCAGCCGCGACTGAAACGGATTCCCGATCAGGCTGCCCGGCGGATTGTCATAAGACCATAAAAAGTCAACGACAATATAAGACCAGCCCACCTGCTTCAGATTCTTCGCCATATAATCCGCGTTAGCCTTCACTTCCTCCTCATGCACCGCCGAGCCAAAACAATTATAGCTATTCCACCCCATCGGTGGAGTACCGGCAAGTGACCCTCCCTGGCCAAAAACACCCGACGCCAAAAGCAAGCCGCAGAAAAAAAACAGGTTGTATCGTAATGGAATAGACATCAGGCTAAACTACATAACTTTTTAAACTTTTAGGCATCACAATTGCACTAAAACTTCGTCCGGGTAAAAAATAAAAGAATTGCTACCTTTATAATAATAAGCTCATTTATGAGCGAAAAAGATTTTAAAAATCTGATGGAACTGGCCAGGGAACTGCTTCAGAAGAAAGTTTCCAAAGAGGAAGCCCTTCCTTAATACCAGCTTTTCAAATTGAATTTGATTATGTAAATACTAAAAATATCATGACAACACAATATCAAGATTTAATTAAAAAAGCATACAATGCTTTCAATGAAAGAAACATTGATGAAGCACTTTCAACAATGCAACCGAATGTACAATGGTCAAAAGCTTGGGAAGGAGGTTATATAAGCGGACATGACGAAATAAGAAAATACTGGACAAGACAATGGAACGAGATAAATCCAAATGTTGAACCAATCGGATTTAATGAAAGGCAGAACGGAAGTTTAGAAGTTGAAGTTCATCAAAATGTAAAGGAATTAAATGGAACTTTAATATTTGATGGAACTGTTAAACATATTTATACATTTAAGGAGGGATTAATAAAGACAATGGATATAGAGAAGTAGTCACTAGCGTCTCGTTTAAACTAATAGATTTGTTATAAACGGACACCGGTATGTACGAAATCGAACGGTTCTGTCTGCCACCTCCATTTAGTTCGTTGATCCACAATTAACTATAAAATGGCATTTGATGTGTATGGAATAGCAAATCCACCCGTCGTTTCAATCCCTAAAGCATAACTTATGTTTTCAAACTATTTCAAAATCGCGTGGCGTAATCTTTTTGCAAACAAGCTCCATTCGTCGATCAATATCACGGGACTGGCCCTGGGCATGGCTGCTGCGACCCTGCTTTTGTTGAACATTCAGCATGGATTAAGCATAGATCAGTTTCATGAAAAGAAGGCGAATCTCTATCAGGCTTACACCAAAGGGATCATCAACGGGGAGTTGTCTTGTGATGGTTCTACCGCCGGTCCCCTGGCACCGGCCCTAAAAAGCTATTCGGAGATCAGGAATGTGGCAAGAGTGGATTATAACGGTCAATTACTTCGATACGCGGATAAGAAGCTCACTACCGGCGGGATGGTCGCAGATGCATCTTTCTTATCCATGTTCAGCTTTCCGTTGGAACAAGGGGATGCCCAAACAGCACTCAAAGATCCCAACGATATCGTCATCACCCGGCAGCTGGCAACGAGGCTCTTCGGTAGCGAGGACCCCATGGGCAAGCTCATCACGACACCCTCCGGCCATAATTTTACGGTTACCGGTGTGCTAAAGGACCTGCCCTTTAACACTCAATTCAATTTCGAATACCTGCTGCCCTGGGCCTGGTTACACAGCGACGGCGCCTGGAACAACGAGAATGTAATTACCTATATCGAGCTGGCGCCCGGCGCAAATGTGGACGCCCTGAACACGCAGATTGCCAGTATCGGCGGTCGACACGCCGGGCCCGAGCACCCTGGGGTGGCTGTGCAGACCACTTTTCTCTATCCTTTCAGCAAGGTATATCTCGAAGGCAGATTTGTCAACGGCAAGCCCGCCGGCGGAAACATCGACAACCTCAAGATGTTGGGCGGTCTGGCGGCGATCATCCTCTTGATCGCCTGTATCAACTTTATGAACCTGAGCACCGCTAGAAGCGAAAAAAGAGGCAAGGAAGTAGGGATACGAAAGGTGGTAGGCGCCGCCCGTCGTTCGCTTGTCTTTCAATTTATCGGCGAATCCATCGTCATGGCCTTGCTGGCGGGGATGATCGCGTTGGTCTTGGTAAACCTGCTTATTCCCGAGTTTAATACCCTTACCCAGGTGAGCATAACCATCCCCTGGCAATCTCCGCTATTCTGGTTTGCCGCATTGGCCTTTGTCGTGCTCACCGGCGTGCTTGCAGGTAGTTATCCGGCGTTTTACCTTTCTTCCTTCCCGCCCATCAGGGTGCTCAAAGGCATTCTGCAAAATAGCAACGCCTTGGTCACTCCGAGAAAAATACTGGTCGTTGTCCAGTTCGTCTTCTCCATATTCCTGATCAATTTCACGCTCATCTACCAAAAACAGATACACCATGAATTGAGCAGGGAGATCGGCTATGCAAAAGACAAGCTCGTTTTTCATCCGCTGACTGACGACCTTCGTCGCAACTATGCTGCTGTCAAAAACGAATTGATCAATAGCGGTGTGGCCGAATCGGTGAGCCAATGCAACACGCCGATTACCCGTATTGGTAGCCAGGAATCCGGGTTGAAATGGTCGGGCATGGACCCCAAAGCCAATCCCGGTTTTGCGTTGATCATGGAGAACGGAGACTATATCCGGACCAACGGGTTGACACTGGTCGCCGGCAGAGACGTCGATCTCGACAAATATCCCGGCGACACCCTCTCCTGTGTCATCAACGAGACCAGCGCCAAAATGCTGGGTTTTAAAAACCCGTTGGGACAGATCATTCTGGATGAACAGGAGCACTGGAAGATCGTCGGCGTCATCAAGGACTTTATAATAGCAAACGCCGCTGAGCCGGCGCTGCCGGTACTCATCAAAGGTGGCATCAGCCGCGACGATATCACCATACGGATCAGCGGAAGCCGGCCATTTGGGGAGAATATTCAACGGGCCGAGTCTATACTGAAGAAATACAATCCTGCTTTCGTCACCGATCTGCAATTTGCGGACAAAGACTATGCCGACAAATTCCGCGAAGCTCAAAACACCGCGTTACTCATCAACACCTTCACGTTTATCGCCATCTTCGTATCCTGCATGGGATTGTTGGGTCTCGCCACCTACACCACCGAGAACCGGACTCGCGAGATCGGCATCCGTAAGGTATTGGGTTCGAGCGTGACCGGCATCGTGTCATTGCTCACCAGGGACTTCGCCCGGTTGATCCTGATCTCCATCCTGATCGCCTCGCCCCTGGCTTGGCTGTTCATGCAGTCCTTCCTGTCGCGTTACGCCTACCGGACCTCGCTCGACGCCTGGGTCCTCGCCGCCTCCGGCGGCGCCGCCCTGCTCCTGGCCCTCCTGACCATCAGCTTCCAGGTTATCCGCGCCGCGATGGCCAACCCGGTGAAGAGCTTGAGAGCGGAATAGAGGTCGGCCTGATAATAATTGCAAGGTTAAATAAGAAGGACCAATTGTGCCTGATTAACTATTCAAAAAAAGCCACTTTTGGCGAGCAATAACACCCTTCTCTTCCCCCGAAAAACTTACTTATCTTTAACCGGGCAAGCCCCGGCTACCATGTACAAAAAAGACTACCTCCTCAAACAACTGGACGACTTCTTCGAAGCCATCGCCCGGATAACCGGCAAACTCCAGCACAATGACCTGACCGGCGCCGAGCACGAAATCACCCAAGACCTATCCGAAGACCGCATCGAAAACCTCTTGACAGCAGAAAACCTCCCCGCCCCCGACTATGATTATTTAAAGTTTCAGGCAGAATTATTGGTCCTGAAATGGAAACTCGTCCAAAAGAAGAACCTGGACACCCCCGATCTCCAGGCAAAAACCGTAACCACCCTGCAAAAGCTCATTCACTCCCGCCCGGACCAATACGACGTCCGCTTACACGAATTGTTAGCAGAGATCACAGACGCCGCTACGAGACTTACCACCCTTTAACCGCTCCGCCTTTGAACGCAAGCTCTGCCGCAGCCGCGACCTCCGGAGATTGATAAGACTTTACAAAATTAAGCACCCCGGCCTGCTCTTTATTGTCATCCCTGGATACAATAATATTTACGTAAGGAGACTTCTCATCTTCGACAAACAGGCCGTCCCGTTTGGCAACAAGACCTGCCGGTCCCGCAAACGTATTATTGATAATCGCAACACTGACTTTTTTATCATCCAATGCCCTGGGCAGCTGCGGCGCCTCCAGCTCCAATATTTTCAAATTCCTGGGATTGCCGGCAATGTCGTTTATAGTCGGCAACAACCCTACCCCTTCTTTCAATTTTATCAACCCTGCCGTCTGCAATAAAAGCAAAGCCCTGCCCGAATTAGTCGGATCATTGGGAATGATAATAGTGCTGCCATCTTCCAGCTGAGCGATATTTTTTATCTTCCTGGAATATCCGGCCAGAGGATAGACAAACGTGTTGCCCAAAATTGCAAAATGATAATCCCGCTGTTTTGCCTGGACATCCAGAAAGGGTTTGTTCTGAAAAACGTTGACGTCAATATCCTTTTGCCGAAGCGCCTCATTCGGCATAACATAATCATTGAACTGAACCAGCTCGACTTCCAGCCCATATCTTTCTTTGGCCACTTTTTGGGCAGCTTGCGCTACAACATACTCGGGACCGGATTCAACACCAACCTTGACATAATTCGCATTGTTCTTTTCAGGACCCTTGCATCCTGATAGAAGAGCCCCAACCCCCGCCATCGCTACGAAAATTTTTCTCATTGTATTGTTATTTTCTATGATCCACCCTTCCGGCGATAAACCCACCGGTTATCTGAATAAGAAATACCAGCGCTACCAACAGGATAAGGACCGCGTTCATCACGACGATATCATAACCGACATATCCGTACTGATAACCGATCTGCCCCAACCCCCCAGCCCCGACGGCGCCACCCATCGCGGAATATCCTACCAATGAAATTAAGGTGATCGACGCCCCATTCACAAGAGAAGGAAGGGCTTCCGGCAGCAAAACCTTACCGACAATTTGAACCGGAGTGGCCCCCATCGCCCTGGCCGCTTCGATCAGCCCATTAGGCACTTCCAACAGACTATTCTCCACCATCCTGCTGACAAAAGGCGCCGCACCAACGCTTAAGGGTACCAGCGCCGCCCATAAGCCGATGGATGTCCCCACCAACGCCCGGGTAAAAGGGATCATCCAAACGATGAGGATAATAAAAGGAATGCTCCGGAAAATGTTCACCACAACAGAAACCGACCGGTTGATCAACCGGTTCTCCAGCACCTGACCCTTACGCGTCAGGAAGAGGATCACCCCGGTGGGCAGACCGATCAGAAACCCGAAAAAACCCGACACAAAAGTCATGACGACAGTTTCCCATAAACCATTCACCAGCATCCAACCCATAGCTTCAGACATAACCAAGAATTTCCGCTTTAATTTGATGATCCCTGTAATAGTCAATCGCCTTTTGCGTGTTACCCGCCGTGCCGGCTATCTCCACCAGCATGATGCCAAACCTGGCTCCCCCGGCATAGTCCATCTGGGCAGAGACAATATGATTATTCACATCAAACAACCGGGAAGCTTCGGAGAGAACCGGCAGGTCTGTGGATTCACCCGTGAACTCAAGCTTGACCAGCGGATGCCCGGGCCCCGGAAGCGCCGGATCACCCGCCTGCCGCAGATCACCCGTCTGCCGCAAACGCTGTTCGTATTCCATAGGAACACTAAAATGAAGCGACGACGCGATAAACTGCCGCGTCAATTCCGTCCGGGGATGCGAGAATATTTCTCTTACCGTACCCTGTTCGATAAGCCTTCCCTCACTAATAACGGCAACCCTGTCACAAATAGCCTTCACCACATTCATTTCATGGGTAATAAGCAAAATGGTGATACGGAAACGCCTGTTGATATCCTTCAGCAGGGTCAAAATAGACCGGGTGGTTTCCGGATCCAGCGCACTCGTAGCTTCGTCGCAAAGCAGCACCGTCGGATTATTGGCCAGCGTTCGTGCAATAGCCACACGCTGTTTCTGCCCGCCGGATAAACTGACGGGGTAGTCATGTTGTTTTTCCAACAAGCCCACCAACGATAGCAATTCTGTCACCCGCCGGGTTATTTCATCTTTAGGCGCCCCGCTCAATTCCAATGGAAAGGCGACATTCTCAAAGACTGTTCTTGAAGACAAGAGGTTGAAATGCTGAAAGATCATCCCAATGCGCCTTCGCGTCTGCGTCAGCTGCCGGCGGGTCAGCGTGGGGAGGTTTTGCCCGCCTATGATGACATCCCCCGCCGTGGGTCTTTCCAGCAGATTGATACAGCGGATCAGGGTGCTTTTCCCCGCTCCGGACGAGCCGATGACGCCAAAGACCTCGCCTTCCGCTATTTGTAAGGATACATCCGTCAGTGCGTGCACCACGGTATCCTTTTTATAAAAGGTTTTACTAACGTTCTTTAGTTCAATCATTTGTGCGATAGGTGGTACATGGTCCAGCCGCCAAATATAGAAAAACCCACACATCCCACCAAATCAGTAGACTTTTCCGACAAAAAGCAACAAACACCCGGGAATAAGGATCCCCGCTAACTCAAGGTGCAGTACCGAAACACCATTATACCATTCCTCCACTGAAATCCGAAGCATCTTTTTGATACATCTAATCTGTAATAAATCGATATATAGAGATTCTCCTGTCTCCCATTTTTTTTGAGTAATTTCTATGGTGCTTGTTTAAGTGGGTAGCATTTACCTCGCCAATTTTTTCAGATATTGAAGCTACTAATTGAAGTATTGAGCTGGTAATTGTGTAAGGTGGTTGCATGATAGTATCATATGATACTATCAAAGATAATACAAGCCATGCCGTAATCTATAAAAATCTATTTCCCTCCTGTCACCGCATGCGTCATACCCTTCGTAAAAATCCCTTTCGGCAGCAAACAATGCACCCCCACATTCCCATCCACCAATTCTGTAATATTTACATCCACCGCCACGCTGCAAAGCATATAAGCATCCGCCTGCGTCATACCCTTCTCCTGCATCAGGTAATTGATCATTTCCCTGACGGCAACATGCGTAGCCGCATTCAGATCGCGGTCACAACCCATCGTAATGATATGTGTCGAAGTCTCCGCCCGGGGCCAGCGTAATGACTTCCCCTTGTGAACAATAAATTGAAGCTTCCCGACCAGAGAGGTTTCAATCGCCGTGATATCCACTTCCCCATTCCCCTGCGCAGCATGCCCATCCCCTATTTCAAACAACGCCCCCTTCACAAAGACCGGGATAAAAAGAGAAGAGCCTTCCACCAGGTCCTTATTATCCAGGTTACCCGCATTGACCCACGGTGGAGCACTGTTCCAGCGGCCCGCTTCTTTAGAAGGCGCCACCCCGGCGCTGCCAAAAAATGGATGCAGCGGAATGTCGATACCATCCGCAAAATGACCGATCATCTTTTCCCGGTCCAGCTGGACAATGCGCATTTTACGATCAAAGATTTCATCCGACAAAAAACCCGCCTGGCCAATAGCGTTATACCCATAAGGGATCGCCAGCCTGATCGAATCATACCGCACTTCCAGCACATCCCCCGGCTCGGCCTCTTCGATATAAATAGGTCCCGTCAAAACATGCCCTCCCGGCCCTCTTTCCTTAACCNCATCCCGCAATTCCTTTTCGACCTGGTCGGCCGGCCCGCCCGCGCCTTCCAGCCGTTCGGGATTGGAAGTCAAAACCGTGCGTACCCGCACATAGTCTTCAGAATGAATACGCAGGACGGGGGCCGCTTCGGACCAATAATAACCCCAGGCGACCGTAGCCGGCGATGGATTGAGAACATAAGGATTGGAGGCCGATCCCTGTTTTTGTGCCGCCAGGGAAAGCGACGACACACTGAAAAGAAGAAATGCAAATGACCTTAGCTGTAGAGCAGATGACATAATAGTGTAGTTCTGGTTGAATCAAATATATAAGATTCAAGGGAAAGTTTTCCAATAAGAAAGAAATGAGTGACCCGGCAGCAAAACAAGCCGTCCTGATAGCATAGTTTAAATTTTTTTTATACCTTACTGCCCAAACCTCTTCCATGCAAAAATTCGCGCTGCTAATCATCCTTATCTCTTTATTCGGCTGTTCAAAGAAACAGAACGACACCCCTCTCACCCCCACCGAAGCCCTGCTGATCGGCTCCCCCTGGATACTGCAACGCAGCGACACCATCCATTATAATTCCGTCTACACAGTCACCTCCCGGCAAACCTATATCCCGTCCGGCTGTAGCAGCCAGCTCCATTATGTGTTTTATCGCGGCGCTGCTATCCAATCCTATGTCGGATGTACCCAGCCGGCATTTGATCCCTCCGCTTCTCACGACTTTTCCTGGCATTCAGGCGCTGCATATATCTCCTGGGATCTTTCCGGGCCGCCCCGCGGAGGTCCTATCGCTGCCGGAGGCGACTCCATCATCACGCTGACAAAAGACTCCCTCGTGCTCGGAATAAGGATCTATCCCAGCGCCTCTGAATATCTTCTTAACGGAATGGTCTTCAGCACTGACCACCCCAGGTTCATAAAGGATTGGTATACGCACTAACGCGCTTCTCACCCACTCAAAACACATTCAATTATTTGATAATCAGTCCGATTATCAGCCATCCCGGGGCAAGTGGGTATAATCAGCCAAATACCACAAAAAACTGCTATCTTCCGCTCTGTATTTAAACCATTTAACTGCAATTCAAAATTACTGTCAGCTTATGAGATTGGCCAGATTAACTGTGTTTTTTCTACTAGTGTTCGGCCTCAGTGATTCGGGGCAGGGACAGGGAATAAATCAGACCGTTACGCTACACGTAACCGATGAAAACGGAACTGCGCTTGCAGGCATTACCATCCAGGTAAAAGGGACGCCGAGAAAGTATGTCACCAACGCGGCAGGAGAATTGACCATCAATAATGTCCCATCCGATGCCGTGCTCATCTTATCAGGCGTCAACGTCGAAGGCCAGGAAATTAAAGTCAACGGCAAAACAGACCTGACCGCCCAATTAAAGATAAAAGTAGCCGCACTGGAAGACGCCGTAGTCACAGGCTTTCAACGCATCGACCGGAAAAAGTTCACCGGCGCCGCAGTGACGATAAAAGCCGATAGCATCCGGATCGACGGCGTCAACGACATCAGCCGCATGCTCGAAGGACGTGCAGCCGGCGTCTCCATCCAAAACGTCTCCGGCACCTTCGGTACAGCCCCGAAAGTTCGTATCCGCGGCGCGACCTCCATCAACGGGGAGAACAAACCGCTCTGGGTCATCGACGGGGTCGTCCTGGAAGACATCGTCAACGTGTCCAACGAACAACTGACCAGCGGCGACGCCAGCACCCTGCTTGGCTCAAGTGTCGCCGGCCTCAATATCAACGACATCGAAACCTTTGATATACTGAAAGACGCCTCCGCAGCCGCCCTCTACGGCGCACGCGCCATGAACGGGGTCATCGTGATCACTACCAAGAAAGGAAAGTCGGGCGCAAAACCCGTCATCAACTATACCGGCGCCTTCGGGCTCCAGCTCAGACCCTCCTATACCACCTATGATATCATGAACTCCGCCGACGAGATGTCAGTCAACGCCGAGCTCGAACGCAAGCAGATCCTCAACTACCCGCAAATGGTCAACGCGCAGAACTCAGGCGTATACGGCGAGCTGGCCAAACTGCTCCAGACACCCGGCGCCAACGGCAGCTTCGCCGTGGCCAACACCCCCGAAGCCAGGCAGGCCTGGCTGATGAAATACGCCAATGTCAATACCGACTGGTTCAAAATGCTGTTTAAGAACTCCGTCAACCAGACACATTCCTTAAGCATTTCCTCCGGCACCGAAAAAGCCACCACCTACCTGTCAACCAGTTTCTACAACGACCCCGGCTGGACAGTCGCGGATAACGTGAAAAGCTATACGCTCAGCCTCAACCAGAATTATACGCCAACCAATAGATTGTCTTTTGGATTCATCGTCGGCGGCAACGTACGCCAGCAACAGATATCGGGAACGGAGAACAGAAGCGTAGACCCGGTAGTAGGCAACTACTCCCGCAACTTTGATCTGAATCCCTTTACATATGCACTAAACACTTCCCGTACGCTGCCAGCGTATAATGATGACGGTTCCTATAATTATTCGACAAGGGACTACGCTCCTTTTAATATCCTCTACGAATTACAAAATAACTCTACTCATCTCAATGTTCTCGACGGAAAGTTACAGGGGCGGTTATCCTATAAGATAACACCCTTCCTGTCCTATGACTTCGTCGGCGGCCTCCGGTACGCCAAGACCACCGAAGAACACAACGTGCTGGATAATTCCAACGAAGCCAATGCCTATCGCATCGGCGACCCCAACTATCCCGGTTACACCAGCATCAGCTATAACCAAAGCTTCGACGATAAGAAACATCAGATCACAGCGCTCGCCGGACAGGAGTACATCTCCACCGACCGCCAGACGTCCAGCGATGTTGGTGTTGGCTATCAATGGAACACCGGCGGCACGCCCTTCCTGAACTACACGTATTTCAAACAACTGACGGAAACCAACGGCGCCTATTATGGCATGTTCCGCCAATACGACCGAAACGCGGCTTATTATGCCAACGCCCAGTACACCTATAATAACCGCTACACCGTCATGGGTACCATCCGCACGGACGGTTCCAACCTGATGGGCAATACTTCCCGCGCCCGCTGGCTGCCGACCTGGACCGTCGCCGGCGTCTGGAACGTTGACCAGGAAAAGTTCATGGAGCCTACCCAGGATGTTGTCAGCCACCTGATGCTAAAATCCAGCTACGGCCTCAACGCCAGCGTCGGCAACGCCATCAACAGCACGACTATCTTAAAATCCGCCGTTACAAACCGGCAATACCAGAACGACCAGCAAACGGCCATCAATATCCAGGACCTTCAAAACCTCGACCTGACCTGGGAAAAGAAGTACGAGCTGAATATAGGCGCCGACATCGGCCTGTTGAACGAAAGAGTCAACCTGGTCGTAGACTACTACCGCCGCCGGAGTTTTGACCTGATTGGCCTGGTCCGCACGGCAGGCATCGGCGGGGAGGTCAACCAATTCGCGAACTACGCCAATATGCAATCGCATGGCCTCGATATCTCATTGACAGGCAAGATCATCCAACAAAAAGACTGGAGTATCACCAGCACCTTCAATTTCGGATGGAACGTCACCCGGATCACCAACCTGAAGAGCACACCCAATCTGTTTCAGCTCGTGGGCGAAGGCGGCGGCGCACAGCAGGGATTCCCCGTCCGGGGCCTGTTCTCCATCGTCAACAAAGGCCTGGACCCTACTTACGGCTACCCGCTCTTCCTCAACGACAGCGGCCTGGTAAGCCCGGTAGTAAACCTCACCAGCCTCAATACCTCCCACCTGAAATATGAAGGCCCCAGCGATCCGACCATCACCGGCGGATGGTCCAATACCATACGCTACCAGGCCTTTTCGCTGAACGTACTCTTTACTTACCAGGCGGGTAATAAGATCAGGTTACGTCCCGTTTACACCTCCGTTTATTCAGACCTGGACGCCCTTCCCAACGAGTTCAAACGACGATTCGAACTGCCCGGCGATCAAAAGCTGACCAATATTCCTTCCATAGAAATGTTTACACAGGCGGGGTATGTCCTGCAGCAGCAGTCGGCCTTTCCTTATAACAATTATAATTATTCATCCGACCGGGTGGCCGACGGCGGTTTTGCCCGGTTAAAAGCGGCGACCTTTTCTTACCAGCTGCCAAACAAGCTGATCAGCAGGGCAGGGATGAGAAGCGGCTCCGTCTCCGTAGTCGCCAATAACCTCTGGCTGATCTACTCCGATAGCCGGCTGCACGGTCAGGATCCGGAATTTTATGCCACCGGCGGAGCCGCTCTGCCAGTCAACAAACAGGTAACTTTTGCACTAAGACTCGGGTTTTAATCGAAATATTTCTCAACATGAAACAATTATTCCACTATATCCTGCTCCTCGCGCCGGCCGTTTATCTGGCCGGCTGTAATAAGCAATTGGATAAGCTCCCCGATAACAGGGCCGTCATCACCAATGTCACCCAGGTGACACAACTGCTGACCTCAGCCTATCCGCACGCCATCTACGCTCCCTTTACCGAACCGATGAGCGACAACGCGGAAGACAAAGGGGCGGCGCCCGCGACTGCCGATCCGGAGTCGTACCAGATCAACTCCCAGTCCTATAAATTCCAGGACGTCACCACCGTACGGTTCGATTCACCTGCGGCCTACTGGGATTCCTGTTACCGGGCGATCGCGACGGCCAATCTGGCGCTGACCTATTGCAATGGCCCCGATTCGGCCAGTTATGCCGCCCAGAAAGGCGAGGCGTTGGTGTGCCGGGCTTATGCGCATTTTATGCTGGTCTGCCTTTTCGCCAAATCCTATGACCCGAAGACTGCCGCCTCCGACCCGGGTATCCCCTATGTCACACAGCCGCAGACCGCCGTATTCCAACAGTATACAAGAGGTACGGTCGCCTCCGTATATGCCAACATCGAGAGCGACCTCACCCGCGGACTGGCGCTTATCCAGGATAAAACATACGGGACGGCGCCCAAGTTTCATTTTACACTACAGGCCGCGCATGCATTCGCGTCCCGGTTCTATATGTTCAAACAGGACTACAACCAGGTGATCGCCCACTCAACGGCGGTTTTCGGCACCGCCGACCCGGCCACGCTGATCCGGGACCAGGCAACACTGTACAACACCTTACAGTATCAGCAGCTGGCGCTGAATTATGTTTCCTCCACCCAGAACGCCAACATCCTCCTGCAGGAGGCGCGAAGCAATTATTTTGATAACTATTATCAGTACCGTTATGGTTATGGACAAGGGATCAATACCAATGTCATCAATGGCGGCAATGTTACAGGTAGCCCGTATGCAGTCATCACCTATGGCGCCACCCCCCAGGTATTCAACTTTCCCAAGTGGAGCCCCTATAATGTCGGACCGGCAGTCAACAACATCCGGTATGGTCTGTTTCCCTTGTTCAGCATGGAGGAAGTGTTGATGAATAGGGCAGAAGCCTATGCCTGGACCGGCAACCTGACCGCCTCACTGGCCGACCTGAATACCTGGGTAAGTAAAAATATCAATGGCTATAACGGGTCCCAAAACGTCACCGTAGCCAAAGCCGACAACTGGTACGGCACTCCGGACAATATCTCCCTGATCCTGGCAGCCCTCGACTTCAAACGCGTCACGTATATGCAGGAAGGATTAAGATGGTTTGACAATATCCGCCTCGGCTTCACGATCTACCGCTATGCGGGCAGTAATTTCTTAACCCCGATAGATTCCATAACACCCAATGATAAAAGAAGGGTCCTGCAGCTGCCGGCAGAAGCCGTAGCCGCCGGCCTGACGCTTAATCCACGATAAACCTGACAAACTTATAATATGAAATTACTTTCAAAAATACTCCCGCTATTATGCCTAACCGCACTGGCCGGCCTGACATCCTGTAAAAAAGATACCTTCACGCCCATCACCACCCCACCCGTGGGCCTGGGCGGCGACAACGGGCCGAAGACCCCTGTAGACCAGTTCATCCACGACAGTCTTACGGTTCCCTACAACGTGGCCGTTTATTACAAATGGTTGCCGGGTTTGCTGGATTTCCCAAGCGGCATCACGCCGCCCGATGAATCCAAGGTCATCCCGATGTGTAAAGCATTGCTGAACGTGGCCTATGCGCCTTACAACCAGCAAACGGGCAGCACGGTTTTCCTGAGGCATTATCTTCCCAAAGCTTTGGAGATGGCCGGCAGCGGCGAATACCTCGCGAATGGCGCGATATTCCTGGGACAGGCCGAAGGCGGAACAGCCATGCTGCTTTATGAAGTGAATAAGTTCAGCCGGCTGGTGGCAGACTCCAATACATTCAAACAAACGATGCATACCATGCACCATGAGTTCGGACATATCCTCCACCAGAATGTACTCTATCCCATTGCCTATAAAACGATCTCGACAGGTTACACCGGCAACTGGTACAACATAACGGATGCCCAGGCACGGCAGAAAGGCTTTATTACTTCCTATGCCCAGGCCACACCCGACGAAGACTTTGTCGAAATGATCAGCAGCATGCTGTCGGGCGGTCCCGGAGGGCCATCCGGCGGGTACGACGAATACGAGCAGTTACTGGTACAGGCAGGCGGTCCCGGTTCCACCGGTTATCAGACCATTAAGGCAAAAGAAGCTGTCGTAGTTGACTATTTCCAACGCGTATGGAATATCGATTTCTACGCCCTTCGCGCCAAATGCCGGACCGCCTTTGTGAATTATTTGCAATAATCCCGTCTAAAACGAACCACGATGAAAAAGTTAGTAGTATATATTCTGGCGATCATGACGATAGGGGCAGGCTGCAAAAAAACATATAACGACACCATCCAGGGTCAAACCCCGGACCAGCGGATATCCGCCGCCCTGGCCGCCTACCAGAAAAAGCTCACCACCGCGCCCTATGGCTGGATACTCCTGGAGAGCACGACGGGTACAGCCTATAACCAGGGAGTCAGCCAGACCGGACCAAAAATCGTCCTGGCCTACTATATGAGCTTTACCGATAGCAACCGGGTGACGATGTTATCCGATTTCGATCCGACCATGGCCGCCACGACCAAGACTTCCAGCTACCAGGTCAAGGAATTGACCCGGCCGGCGCTGATCTTCGATACCTATAGCTACCTGCACGTCCCCTGCGACCCCGACCCCAATATTTCGCATAGCCCATATGGCTTTGGCTACGGCTGGGGGACGGACTTTGAATTTTCCTTTTCCGACTCCGTTGCCGCCACCGCCCTCGGTGACACCATCCATTTGACAGGAAACCTCAACAGCGCGCAGGGAATGCTGATAAAAGCAACCCAGCAGCAGCAAAGCGCATACCTCGCCGGTAATGTCCTGTCACTGATGACCAGCGCAGCCAATCTGAATAATATCCTCGAATATTTCAAGCGCCTTTCTTTAGGGGGAGTGAGCTATGATCTCCGCTTCGATCCAATCAACCGAACGATCACCTTTACCTGGGTGGATGGTTCAGGTAATTTACAGACGGCTACCGTCAATTATTATATCACCGGCTCCGGTATCGTATTCGCCACGCCTTTTGTCAATGGCAGCCAGAAGCTGACGGGTTTCGACAATATTTCCTGGAATGCCGGTACATCAACCCTTACCGTTAGCAGCGGCGGACAGTCAGGGACGATAGTCGGCGCCCAAACCCCGGTAAAAGCGGATGCTGCCGCCCCGGCAAGATGGTGGAACTATGGACAGAGCAACGGTTATTTCTGGGCCTCCTGGTCCGGGTTTCACGTCAACGGAGTAGACGATGCTTACGGCGTGACACAGCTTACCGATTCGTCCCGACCCTTCTACTATTATGCTTACTGGCCCGCCTATTATTCGAATCCCGCGGACCGGTTTCGTCCTATCATGATAAATGGCAACAGCCTTGTATGGAATTCCTATGGAACAGTGTCATTTCCACCTACCTATACGTCCGACGGAAGGGGCGTTTTTCAAAAAGCAATTGACCAGGGCACTATCCCGCCAGGCGGACCAGTCGCCAAATCCGATGCAACCTTGTACAACTCAGCCGGCTTTTATTTTGTCCAGACCGGCCCGAAAAGCTACGATATGATCCTGGCGACGGACGCAAAGACCTGGATATCCTGGTTCTGGCCCTTGTAACACCATTTCTTCAGCACAGCTAAATTTACCCTTTTCCCTACAGGACAGAAAAAAATTTTATATTCGCCTTCGCTAATGGTAAAGAAAATACTTACACTCTGCTTATCGGTCCTTTTCTTTCATTTAACAAAGGCCCAGTCCGGCAAAATTCTTACTCCACAGTCAACGCCTGTCGCCGGCGCTACTATAGTCGTTTTAAACACTAATTACACCGCCATCGCGGATGAACAAGGGGTTTTCCACCTGCCTGCCCTGCGGCCGGGTAATTATACGCTTATCGTCAGCGCAATCGGCTTTGCCACCACCTCCAGGACAGTGTCGATCCCCGGCCAGTCCAATAAACCCCTTGCCATTCAACTCTCCCCCGCCAATACACAACTCGATGAAGTTGTAGTGACGGCCCAAAAAAAGCAGGAGCTGCTGCAACACGTGCCCTTGTCCGTGACAGCGCTTTCAGACCGGCAAGTCAATGACTATCACCTATGGAACAGTAAAGACATCACCGCCATCGCCCCCGGCCTCTATTCCGCCGACCCGGGAGACGGCCGCAACGCCACCGGTATCCGGGGCATAACCACGACTTCCTATACCCCCGCCGTGGCAACCTATATCGACGGCGTCAACCAGTTCACCCTGGATAGTTATATTTTCCAGCTGCTGGACGTCGAACGCATCGAAATACTACGCGGGCCCCAGGGAACATTATACGGCCGGAATGCCATGGGCGGCGTCATTAATATTATTACTAAACAACCCACCAATGTTGTTGGCAGTTTTGCAGAAGCCAGTTTCGGCAACTATGGCCGGCAGCGGTATACGATCGGCTTCCGGGCGCCCCTGGTAAAAGATAAGCTTTTCATTGGAGCAGCAGGCTTGTACGACAGCCGCAACGGGTATTATCATAATAAATTCACCAACAGCTCCTATGAAGACCAGCACAGCTTTACCGGCAATTATTATATAAAATGGCTGCCGGCAAAACCCTGGGACATAACGCTCAACGTAAAACACATTGACAATCGTAACCACGGCCCCTTCCCCCTGGTCGCCGGCGATCCGTTTAAAAACCCCTTTGTGCTGAATCAGAATGCCGTCACGGAGATGATCGACAACACCATCAACGCCGGACTATCCATCAATTACAAGGGCGCCGGTTTTACCTTTACTTCCCAAACAGCCTGGCAACAGAATTACCGCTATTACACCCAGCCCATCGACGGGGATTTCTCGCCGCTGGACGCGATTACCATCAACAACAACTACGGTCCGGACTGGAATAAAACAAAAACCTGGACACAGGAATTCAAGTTCAGCTCTCCGGCCGGAGGCACTTCGCCCTGGAACTGGACCGCAGGATCCTACCTGTTTTATTATGACGCCCCCTCAAAACAGGCCACACATTATGGCAAGGACGCCGCGGCACTCGGCTCCCCAAACAGCAATTTCTCGACCATCAACACGACAAAAAGCACCAACAAGGGGGTCGCTTTTTACGGACAGGCCGGATACGCCATAACCCGGCAGCTGGAGCTGACAGCAGGACTACGTTACGACTACGAACACCAATGGGAAAACGTCCTGGGAGAATACCAGCCGGACGGCGCATCGGCTATAGTGACCACTCCCGACACCAGCGGCAAAACCTCCTTTCACGCCTGGTCGCCAAAAGCAACACTGAGTTATACCCTATCAAAAGAACACCTCATATACGGCACCTACAGCCGCGGATTCCGCACCGGCGGACTGACACAGCTGTCTTCAGACCCTACCCAGCCACCATTATATGCCTATCGGCCCGAGTACAGCAATAACTTCGAGCTGGGCTGGAAGATGGGCCTGTTCAGAAATTTGCTGAAAGTGAATCTCGCAGCCTTCTATTCTACTATCAATGATGCCCAGGTGCCCACGCTGATCCTGCCGGACGCTATTACCGTGACCCGCAACGCCGGCCGGCTAACCAGTAAAGGTCTTGAAGCAGAGATCGCAACAACCCCTGTAAGAGGACTGGAATTGAATTACAGTTTTGGATATACGCACGCACGCTTCGATGATCTAAAGCTGTCACAGAACGGCAGCGTTGTCGATCTCGCAGGAAAACACCAGGTGTTTACACCGGACCTTACCTCCATGCTGGCAGCGCAGTACAGTTATCCTATATCGGCTTTTACCTTTACTGCCCGCGGCGAATGGCGTTACCTCGGTGATACCTGGTTCGACCTGGCCAATACGATCAGGCAGCCCGCCTACAGCCTGTTCAATGCAAGTGTCGGAGTAAGAACAAAAAATTACAGCGTATCATTCTGGGAAAGAAACCTGGCAAATAAACGATATATATCCTACGCCTATGATTTCGGTGCAGCCCACCTGGGTGACCCGCAGACCTATGGCGTGACAGTTGGCTATAAGTTTTAAAAACAAGAGTTCTCCATATGAAGAAGATCTATCCTCTCGCCCTCGTATTTGTGCTGGTAATAACAGCCAGTTACAATCCCGTTCCTCCTGGTACTCCCGAAGAAGACCGCTTCACGAAAACGCCCCTCGCCATGGGAAGGAGTCCTGGGCATCCAGGCCGACCCCAACTTCGCCGCCAATCATTTTGTCTATATCTATTACAGCCCCACCGATACGTCTGTCAATCGCCTGTCCCGGTTTACTTTCGTGAATAACCACATCGACAATAAATCGGAAAAGATCATCCTGCAGTTATACTCCCAACGGGAGATATGCTGTCATACGGGCGGCTCCATCGCATTTGGCGGCGATAGCCTGCTTTTCGTATCCACCGGTGATAACTCTACTCCCTTTGACGAGCCAAACACAGCCTACCCCAGCCATGGTTATGCGCCACTCGACGACCGGCCCGGTCACCTGCAGTACGATTCCCGCCGCGGTGCAGGTAATACCAATGACCTCCGGGGAAAGATCCTTCGGATCAAAGTGAAGGCAGACGGGACCTATGATATCCCCGAGGGTAACCTCTTCCCGCCAGGCGAAGAAAAAACCCGCCCCGAAATATATGTCATGGGCGACCGGAATCCCTATCGTATCTCCGTAGACAAGAAAAAGGGATTTTTGTATTGGGGAGAGGTCGGCCCCGATGCAAACAACGATAGCCTCGACAGCCGCGGCCCCCGCGGATACGACGAGTTCAACCAGGCCAGGAAAGCAGGCTTTTTCGGCTGGCCCTATTTCGTAGGCAACAACTATCCTTATCACGTGCACGATTATGCAACCGATAGCAATGGACTAGCATTCGACCCGCTACATCCGGTCAACGATTCCCGCAACAACACAGGCTTGCGCGAGCTGCCGCCGGCACAACCCGCTTTCATCTGGTACCCCTATGCCGTTTCACCCGATTTTCCCGAATTGGGCAGCGGCGGCCGGTGTGCAATGGGCGGACCGGTATTTTATTCGGATATGTACCCCAAGCCCACCCGCCTTCCGGATTATTATGATAGCAAAGTCTTTATATATGATTTTACACGGTGTTGGTTTAAAGTCGTAACGCTAAAAGAAAACGGCGATTTTGATCACGTCGAGCCCTTCATGGAGCACACCAAATGGAATTCGCCCATCGACGCAGAAATGGGCCCGGACGGCAGGCTCTATGTCCTGGAATATGGAAGCGGCTGGTTTAGCAAAAACCCCGACGCCGGTATCTCCCGGATCGACTTCAACCCCGGCAACCGCAGCCCGAAGATCAGCGAGATCCAGGTCAATAAGACCTCCGGTGAACTGCCTTTAAAGCTAAAGGCAAGCATTGAAGCAAAAGACCCCGAAAATGACCAGCTGCATTATATCTGGCGCCTGGGTAAGAACCTCCGGAAAGAAACCCTCACACCCGCACTCAGCTATACCCTCACCACCGCAGGCGACTATCCCGTTTCTGTAGAAGTAAGGGACGGCAAGAGTAAACCAGCCGTCAGCAACACCGTCAGCGTATACGCCGGCAACGAAGCTCCCACCGTTAACATTAACTTAAAGGGCAACAAGACCTTTTATTTCCCCGGGACACCGGTAGCCTATTCAGTGCGCGTTACCGACAAGGAAGACAAGGTCATCGACAAAAGCAACCTCATCGTATCGGCCGACTACCTGGAAGGCACCGATAAGGCCGCGACTCCCCAGGGACACCAGGTCCTTAGCGCTGCAGCAACCGGAAAAAATCTGATGATGTCCCTGGATTGTAAGACCTGTCACAAACCCACCGAAAAATCCATCGGTCCCGCTTTCCGCGACGTCGCCATCCGCTATCAGCACGACCCCAACATAGTGTCCAATCTCGTCCAGAAGATCAAAAAGGGCGGCAGCGGCAAATGGGGCGAAGTCATGATGCCCGCGCATCCGGCTCTGAAAGATGAAGATATCAAGCTCATCATCGGATATATACAAACCCTGTCGGGAGGCGCTAAGATCAAGTCCCTCCCGGCCACGGGCACCCTGTCACCGACCCTCGACAAACCCGAAAAAGATAAGGGCCAGCTCACGATCACCGCTTCCTACACCGACAAAGGCGGCAACAACATCAAGCCCCTGACCGGCGGTCAGTCCCTCTCCCTGCGCAACAGCAAGATAGGCTTTGGCCGCCGCGGAACGGAACCCTTCGTAACCACCGATAGCATCGACCTCTCTACCGTAAAGGCAGCAGACCTGATGGTCAGCTACGGGAAAGAAATTGGCGCGGGCGCCCTCACTATCCACCTGGATAGCGAAAACGGCGAAAAGATCGGGGAGTTCACCTTTGCCGGCGCCGGCACAGGCGGGCAAACCCTGCTCCAGGCTACCCTGCAGGAAGTAAAAGACGGACAATTGCATCGTCTGTTCATTACCCGCTCCGACGGTATCGGGCAGCTGCGGTTAATGTATTTGCAATTAAAAGATAAGTAAGTAACTAGGGAGCCGCCTTTGAGCGGCTCCCTTCCTTTAAAAAAAATTCGCTCTAATTTTTGTTTTCTTCATCCATCCATCGTAATATTGCAATGAAACAATAGCCAAAATGGGTCTTACCAAATCAGAAATATTCACGGAAAAACAAAATAAGCTGGCCGGCATGATGAAAGCCCTGGCCCACCCGGCCCGCATCGCCATCATCCAGCACCTCATCAGGACCAACGCCTGCATCTGCGGCGACCTGGTCGACGAACTCGGTCTGGCCCAGCCTACTATCTCTCAGCACCTCAAAGAGCTGAAAACCGCTGGTCTCATTAAAGGCACTATCGAGGGCACCAGCGTATGTTATTGCATTGACGCGAAGACCTGGGCACAATACCAAAAGGACTTTGGGACGCTATTCGCCGCCTACAAAGGTGAAGACGACTGCAGCTGTTAATACTTTTTTTGCACTCAATGATCGTAATATCGCAATATTAAAATAGAGACCATTGGATGTAACGCATCGATTATTCACACTTAAATATATATACAATGGAAACGACAGAACAAATAAAAGACATGGTAAGGCAGAAATACAGCGAGATTGCCCTCCAGGACAAAGAAGACAATCAAGCTTCTTGCTGCGGCTCCGGCTGCTGTTCCACCGAAGTCTATAATATCATGAGCGACGACTATACCCAGCTCGAAGGTTATAACCCCGACGCCGACCTGGGCCTGGGCTGCGGTCTTCCCACCCAATTCGCCAAGATCAAAACAGGCGACGTCGTCATCGACCTCGGCTCCGGCGCCGGCAACGATTGCTTCATCGCTCGTGCCGAAACCGGCGACACCGGCAAGGTCATCGGCATCGACTTCACCCCCGCCATGATCGAAAAGGCAAGAACCAACGCCGACAAACTCGGTTATCACAACGTAGAATTTCGCCAGGGTGACATTGAAAAAATGCCCGTCACCGCTAATACCGCCGACGTCATCGTCAGCAATTGCGTCCTCAACCTTGTTCCTAACAAATACGGCGTCATCCAGGAAATGTTCCGCGTCCTCAAACCCGGCGGCCATTTCAGCATATCCGATATCGTACTCGCCGGCTCTTTACCCAAAAAGATAGAAGAAGCTGCCGAAATGTATGCCGGCTGCGTTTCCGGAGCTATACAGAAAGAAGCCTATCTCGAACTCATCGATGTTAACGGATTCAAAAACGTTGTCCTGCAAAAAGAAAAACCCATCAACATTCCCGACGACATCCTTAGCCAATATCTGACACCTGAAGAGATCGCCGCTTTTCGCGACTCCGGCACCGGCATCGTCAGCGTGACCGTCTTCGGCGAAAAGCCCAAAGACACAGCCTGCTGCGCACCCGGCTGCTGCTAATAAAACATACATAAACATACTATGAGCGCAAACAACTGTAATCCCACGCAACGCAAAAAACTCAGCTTCCTGGATCAATACCTGACCGTCTGGATATTCCTGGCTATGGGCCTCGGTGTCGCACTGGGCTATCTCATTCCCCGCACCGCCGGTTTCGTCAACTCGTTCCAATCGGGTACTACCAATGTCCCCATAGCCATCGGCCTCATCCTCATGATGTACCCATCCCTGGCAAAAGTGAAGTATGAACAACTCGGCAAGGTCTTTCAAAACACAAAGGTCCTCACATTGTCGCTGGTGATGAACTGGGTCATTGGTCCCATCCTCATGTTCATCCTCGCCATCGTCTTCCTGCGCGACAAACCTGAATACATGGTCGGCCTCATTATGATCGGCATTGCCCGCTGCATCGCCATGGTCATCGTCTGGAACGAACTTGCCGAAGGCAACCGCGAATACGCCGCCGGCCTGGTCGCCCTCAACAGCATCTTCCAGGTCCTGTTCTACAGCTTCTTTGCCTGGCTCTTCATCACCGTGCTCCCACCCTACTTCGGCCTCAAAAGTCTCGCCATCGACATCAGCATCGGCCAGATCGCCCGCAGCGTCCTGGTCTACCTGGGGATTCCCTTCGCCGCCGGCTTCCTGACCCGGTACACCCTGATCAAGGCCAAAGGCGCAGCATGGTATGAAACGAAATTTATCCCCCGTATCAGCCCTATTACCCTGATCGCCCTGCTCTTTACCATCGTCGTCATGTTCAGCCTGAAAGGCCAGTTGATCGTCGCCATTCCCTTTGACGTCGTACGCATCGCTATACCGCTTGTGATCTATTTCGCGCTCATGTTCCTGATCACCTTCTTCTTCGGTAAATCCCTCGGCGCCGACTACTCCCAAAGTGCTGCTCTGTCCTTTACCGCCGCCGGCAATAATTTCGAGTTGGCGATCGCCGTCGCCATCGGCGTCTTCGGCATCAATTCCGGTGAGGCCTTCGCCGGGGTCATCGGCCCTCTCGTCGAAGTACCCGCCCTTATTTTGCTCGTCAATGTTGCCTTCCGGCTCCGCCGCAAATTCTATTCAACTACTCAACCCGTATAAACACTCAAATATGAAAATCGCTTTGTTCAGTGACATCCATGCCAATCTTCCGGCCCTCGAGGCCTTCTTCAAAGACGTAGAAGCCCGCAAACCCGATGCCATTTACTGCCTCGGCGACCTCGTAGGCTACAACATCTGGCCCAATGAAGTCATCAACGAAGTCCGCCGCCGCGGCATCCCCACCATTGCAGGCAACTACGACTTCGGCATCGGCCGCACCAGCGACGACTGCGGCTGCGCCTACAAGACCGACGATGAAAAAGCCAACGGCGCTGTCTCCATCTCTTTCACCAACGAGATCGTGAAGGCCGAAGAACGCGCCTATCTCCGCACCCTCCCCGCACATATCAAAGTCGAATTCCAGCTCAACAACGATAAACTGAATCTCCTGCTTGTTCACGGCAGCCCCCGAAGGATCAACGAATATTTATTTGAAGACCGCGAGGAAAAATCCATGCTCCGTATCATGCAGGACGCCGACGCCGATATTGTGTGCTTCGGCCATACCCACAAGCCCTACCATCGTGTCCTCAACAACGGCACAGACGGCCAGGATCACTTCCGCCACGCCATCAATATCGGCTCCGTCGGTAAGCCCAAAGACGGCAACCCCCGGGGCGGTTATGTGCTGCTGCACATCAACGACTACAGCAGCCCCTCCGACAAAGACAGCATCCAGGCAGACTTCGTCCGCTTCGACTATGACATTGAAAAGGCAGCAAAGGCTGTCGAAAATAGCCGCCTGCCGAATGCCTATGCCGAAGCCCTGCACAAAGGCCTCTAACGGGCAATTATCCGCGGCAGCAACGGCACCCTGGCACATAATATGCTGCAAGCCATTGTACACTATAAAATAAATAAAATGGCCGCCCACAATAACAACCCCATTGGGGGTAATTATCTTCCCCAAAGAAGAAATTTTATTAAAAACAGTATAATCGTTACCGTAACAGGAGCTGCCGGGCTAGGCCTGCTTTCCGGTTGCCAGGACAAGGAAGAAGAAGACCAAAAGGTATCCCCGCCGGAGGACCTTATGCAGGAACATGGCCTGTTGAACAGGGTACTGCTGATATACGACACCTGCCGCACCCATCTCGAAGCCGGCAGTTCCTTCCCGTCCGATGCACTATCCAATGCCGCCGGCGTCATCCGGACCTTCGTCGAAGACTACCACGAAAAGCAGGAAGAGAACTATCTCTTTCCCAGGTTCAAAAAAGCCAACCAGCTAACTGACCTCGTTGATGTGCTGCTGGCCCAGCACCAGGCAGGACGCACTTTGACCGATCAGATCATGTATCTGGCTAAAGTCAATATCCTGGCGGACACTGAAAAACAAAAGCTGATCCAATCCCTGACCGCGTTCAACACCATGTACCGTCCACACGAAACCAGGGAAGACACCGTCCTTTTTCCCGCCTTTCGCAAGATCGTATCGAAACACGAATACGATTCCCTGGGTGAAGAGTTCGAGAAGAACGAGCACAAGCTATTCGGGGACAACGGCTTTGAGTCCATGGTGGAAAAGGTCGCCAATATCGAGAAGACTCTCGGCATCTACGAACTAAACCAGTTCACGCCCAGGCATAGCTAATTTTCTGAACTACAATGCCCGTAAAATCCGAAACCCCAACCTTTGCACCATGAAACGGCTGTTCTACCTTTTCCCCCTGTACATCCTGTTCCTGTCGGGCATGCCCTGTAGCCCGAACGATGGGTGTTGCCAGGAAGAAATGCACTCCACCTCTATGCCGGTTTCTCCGGCGGTCTGAGCCTTCTTCAAACCCCGCCCCTCGACCTCAAACAAGTGGAGATCATCAAGGGCTCGTCCTCCACCCTTTACGGAGGCGGTGCTATTGCCGGCCTCGTCAACCTCATTTCCAAAATCCCCAAAAAAGAAAGAGAGCTGCGCTTTATGATCAATAGCACCTCCGCCCATGGACTCGACGTCAACGGCTTCTGCAGCCAGCGATGGGACAAGGTCGGCCTCACGCTCTACAGCGGCCGCAGCAGCAACGCCGCCTATGATCCGTCCAGCATCGGGTTTAGCGCCATTCCAAAATTCGACCGTTATATCCTCAACCCCAAACTATTTTTCTATTTCAACCCGACAACCAAACTTTCCTTCGGCATCAATACCAGTTTTGAGAACCGCATCGGCGGCGATATGCAATATCTCAAAGGCCACGGCGACAGCACTAATTCCTATTTCGAGCGCAACAAAAGCCAGCGGCTTTCCACGCAATTCAGCCTCGACCATCAGATTAACGAGCACAGCAGCCTCACCGTCAAAAATTCCATCAGCAATTTTAACCGGACCATCACCATCCCCGGCTACACCTTCGACGGCAAACAGTGGTCCAGTTACTCCGAGATCGCCTACAATACCCGGCAGCACAACACCGAATGGGTCGCCGGCCTCAACGTGTACACCGACGACTTCAAAGAGCACCCAAGCGACAGCTTCCCCAAAAGGAACTACCAGCAGAATACCTTCGGCGGCTTTATTCAAAATACCCAGACCATCCGCCCCTGGCTCCAAACCGAAGCAGGCCTCCGCGGCGATTATATCGCCGGCTATGGCTTTGCCTTCCTGCCCAGGATCTCGGCCCTGTTCAAGCTTACTCCCCAGCTCACCTCCCGCATCGGCGGCGGCCTGGGCTACAAGACCCCCACCATCTCAACAAAAACGGCGTCATCAGGGAAAACCCGCTCACGGTGCGCCACCGGCTCAACAATATATTAGTCTATGAAAAAGAAGATCACTGGAAGTTGGGCCTGGAGGCTTATTACTACAGCACCCAACCCCTGAACGATGGCACCACCGGCAAAGCCTACTGGACCTTCGGCTTTATGGCCGAAAAAATATGGGAACGGTTCTCCCTGTTCGTCAACTTCGAGAATTTTACCGATACCCGGCAGACTCGTTTCGACACGATTTACACGGGCACCGTCACCCGCCCCATATTCCGTGACATCTATGCACCTTTAGATGGGTTTGTCGTCAACGGGGGGTTGAAAATTCATTTGTAAGAGTGTTCAAAGCCTGCTCCTGGCTTCTTTTAAAGGAGCAAAACAGGAAATGCTGCTTTGTCTGAAAAGGCGTGATATGATCTTCTGTAACACATCGTATTTTGTTAAACCCCCTGGACAGCTCTTCCGTCAACAGCCGTTCGTCGTAGCGCCGAACCGGCAGGCCGCTGCATCGGTCGGGCCCCTTATCGGAAAACGTGCCGACGACAGCATATCCCCCGGCCCTGACGCTATCCCGCGCTATAGATAGGTAAGCCGTGACCCGCTCCCCCGTCGTGAGGAAATGAAACGCCGCCCGGTCATGCCACAGATCAAAGGCTGCCGCAGGCCGGTATTCCGTAACATCCTGCTGCACCCAAGTCACCCCGTTCGCCCGGCTCCCGAGGCGCTGCCTGGCCCTCTCCAGCGCCTCCCCCGAAATGTCCAGTACAGTAATGTTCTCATAGCCCTCATCGAGCAGACAATCCACCAGCCGGCTGTCCCCTCCGCCAATATCAATGACTCTCGCTGTCTTGGGTAATTGAAAGCCGTGAATAAACGCCAGGGAAGTCGCAGGTCTCTCCTGCGTCCAGCTTACTTCTTCCGGATGCTTCGTCCGGTAAATATTTTCCCAATGGTCTTTGTCCCTAGCCATACTGTAAAATTAGAACATATCCACCTTACTCCGCAATATTGATGACAGCCAGACCAGTTTAACACGAACAAGAGCCTCCCTGAACCGGCGGGCATTTTACCGTCCCGTAACTACAATACACACAGCAATCCCCGTTCTTCGGTTTAAGGCGCTCGTGACAGTTTTCACACTCATAAAAGTATTGACAAGCGTCCGTAGGCATTGTCTCCTCCTTAGCGTGCCCGCAGTGAGGACAAGTAATAACAGATTTCAAATTAACCGTTGCATTTGCCATACCGCTATCTATTTTTTGTGACAACAATCGTCTGCAAAACCTTGTAACCCGTTTCCTTTTCGATAGTAGCCGCCAGTTGCCTAAGAGATATTTGCGTGCTATCAAATTTCACCATTGCCTCCCCCTTAGCGTACGATGTGCTAACATTCTGCACTCCTTTCCTTTGCAGCAAAGCATCGTTCACGTGGCCTTCACAGTCCTCGCAGCCCATCCCCTTTATGCAAATCACCGCCTGCTGTATATTGAAATTGCCGGCTACTATTTGTGGAGGTATTTTTTGCTGAAAAATATTTGTATAGTAAGGTAAGGTGGACAATAAGATAGAAATCACAGCAATCACCCAGAGGAAAGCCTTCGACTGTAATATCGTTTTCTTTTCTTCACAGCTGCATTCGTCCTTCTGTTTGGGTTTATAGGCCCGGTAAAAAGCAAACCCCAATACCAAAGCAGTTACAATCAACAAGTATGGTCGTAGCGGAGCCGCCCGGCTAAAAGCAGCAACTGTACCCCCGGCACCCCCGACTATTGCCAACAGAGGTACAATGCAGCAAAGGGAAGACGTCAGGGCCAGCAAAAGCCCCGAACCCAGTAACAGCTTATTATTCTTTCCGTTACTCATATCGTTTCCGCTTTTACATTCAATTGATTGATGACCTTAAAGAAGGGCCGCAATAGCTTCAGGTGTTCCGTTTTCAGAGAATAGTAAATTGTCTGACCCTCTTTGCGGAATTGAACAATATCTCCATCCTTCAGTTTACGCAAATGCTGAGAAATCGCAGGAATACTCATTCCCAGCATATCACTCAGGTCACAGGGACAAAGCTCCTTTTCCCCGTCCAGCAAATAGAGTATCTTCAGCCGCACCTCATTGCCCGCCAACGCCAGCGCCGCAGCCAATTCAGCGAAGGCCGCCCGGTTGCCCGAAATAAGATCCCTGCCCCGTCTTATCTGGACAGGATCAGCCTTTTCCCGGATACATACATTATTGTCCATATGCCTCAAAGGTAGTTTATTTTCTTATTTAAGCAAATGCTTAAATATTTTTCAAAATTAACAATCGAAATTTTGCCCTATCCAAAATAATTATACCTTTGCATAAGTTCCTCCATGAAAAAGGTTTTCGCCACTATATTAGCTATCATCTACCTTTCCACCTCCATGGGGGTCACTGTCCGTTTGCACTATTGCATGGGCAAACTCTTCTCCTGGAGCCTCACCGATAAAGACAGCAAGAACTGCGGCCAGTGCGGTATGCCCAAAAGCAGCACAAACGGTCATTGCATGGCCTTGAAAGACGGCTGCTGCAAAGACAAACACGCCCACCTCCAGCTCGACAAAGATCAAAAAGCCACAGAAAGCGCCTATGCTTTCTCCGCCCTGACTTTTGCCACCCTCCCGATAACGGTCGCAACACTTCCCAACAACTATGTGGTTTCCTATATCGTAGGATACCCCACGACCAATGCCCCCCCTGAACCGGACAAAGTCCCAGTATTCATCCGCAACCGTACCTTCCGTATTTGATATTCCTTTCTCTGATACCCGGCTTTCCGCCGGGAACAAGCCCCTTACACAAAGGCCTCCATCTATCTTTCTAATTATTTCTTGCGACAGCGCCATCCCGCGCCCTCATCGCAAGTCCATCCATTACAATACAACACAATTGAAAAAGTATATTCTTTCCCTCGCCAGCGCAACCATTTTATCCATAGTATTTTACGCTTGTTCCAATAACGCAACCAGCAAAGCTGCCTTCCCCGATACATCCGCAGCAGCAAAAGATACTTCCGCGATGAAACAGACTACCGCCGTCTATACCTGCAAAATGCATCCTGAAGTCATAAGCAACAAACCCGGCAAATGCCCCAAGTGCGGGATGGACCTCGTCAAAAAAGAAACGATGCCAAAGGATAGCACCATGCAAGGCATGAAGATGGACAGCTCCAAATAGTAAACGTCTTAACACAATCAAATGGTTCAGAAACTTATTGAACTTTCCCTCCGCAACAGGCTCATCGTATTGACAGCAGCTTTGAGCCTGCTCGCCTGGGGGATCTTCGCCGTCCGGCAAAATCCCATAGATGCCATCCCCGACCTGTCCGAAAACCAGGTCATCGTATTCACCGAGTGGATGGGCCGCAGCCCCCAGATCATCGAAGACCAGGTCACCTTCCCCCTCGTCTCCAACCTGCAAGGCATCCCCAACGTAAAGAACATTCGGGGCACTTCCATGTTCGGGATGAGCTTCGTCTATATCATTTTTGACGACAACACCGACAATTATTGGGCGCGTACCCGTGTTCTGGAACGATTGAACTACGCTCAGCGACTACTACCGCAGGACATAACACCTACACTTGGCCCTGACGGCACCGGCGTAGGGCACGTCCTATGGTATACTCTCGACGCCCCCGGTTTGGACCTCGGCGAACAGCGCGCCCTCCAGGACTGGTATATCAAATTCGGGTTGCAAACCGTACCCGGCGTCGCTGAAATTGCTTCCTTCGGCGGCTTTGAAAAACAATACCAGCTTGTCGTCGATCCCGTCAAACTCCAATACTACAATATCTCCCTGACCGATGTCATGAACAAAGTAAAAGCCAACAACAACGATGTAGGCGGCCGCAAATTCGAGATGAGCGATATGTCCTATATCATCCGGGGGCTGGGTTACGTCAAAAATAAAGAAGACCTGGAAAATATCGGGCTGACCAACAACAAGGGCATCCCCATCCGGGTAAAAGACATCGGCGCCGTACAGTTAGGCGGGGACCTGCGTCTTGGCATCTTCGACCAGAACGGAGAAGGCGAGTCTGTGGGCGGCATCGTCGTCATGCGCAACGGGGAGAATGCGGATAAAGTCATCGCCGCCGTCAAAGAAAAAATGAAGGACGTAGAAAAGGGACTGCCCGAGGGCGTTCACTTCAAGATCGCCTACGACCGCAGCAGCCTGATCGAAGCAGCCATAGCCAATATCAAAGGCAAGCTCGGGGAGGAAATGCTGGCCGTATCCCTGGTCGTCATTTTATTCCTATTCCACTGGCGCAGCGCTATGAGCATCATCATCCAGATCCCCATCACCATTGCCATCAGCTTCATCCTGCTCAACGCCTTCGGCCTGTCCTCCAATATCATGTCCCTCACCGGCATTGCCCTGGCCATCGGCGTCATCGTAGACAACGGCATCATCATGTCCGAAAATTCTTACCGGAACCTGGCCGAGTGGCAGGCCAGTCATTCACCCAATAAACAATAATTGTATGGCACTTAAAAATAGTGGGTCCAAAAGAAACGATTACTACCGCATCCCTTTCGCGGAACGACTGGCCATCATCGAACGATCATGCAAACAGGTATCGCGCGGCGTTTTCTTTTCGACCGTCATCATCATCACCTCCTTCCTGCCCGTATTCCTGCTGACCGGACAGGAAGGGAAGCTCTTTCACCCCCTGGCCTATACCAAGACCTTTATCCTGCTTGTAGACGCCTTCCTCGTCGTCACCCTGGCGCCCGTTCTCATTTCCTTTTTTATGCGGGGCCGCTTCCACAGTGACCACGCCAACCCCATCAACCGGGTCCTGGAAAGGATGTATGAGCCCCTGATCCGCTGGTGCATCCGCTGGCGGAAAACCACCATCGGCATCAATATCCTCGCCCTGATAATCAGCATTCCCCTTCTCCTGAGCCTGGGAAGAGAGTTCATGCCGCCACTCGATGAAGGATCGCTCCTGTTTATGCCTGTGACCCTACCGGATGTTGCCAACTCCGAGGTAAAGCGGTTACTGCAGGTGCAGGACAAGATCATCAAATCCGAACCGGAAGTGATGAATGTTTTGGGCAAGGCAGGCCGGGCCAATACCGCCACCGACAACTCCCCCATCAGCATGATCGAAACCATCGTACTGCTAAAGCCCAAATCACAGTGGCGTCCCGGTATCACCAAAGAAGACATCATCAACGAACTCAATAGCAAACTACAGATCCCCGGCGTTACCAACGGCTGGACACAGCCCATTATCAACCGGATCAACATGCTGTCCACCGGTATCCGTACCGATGTCGGCGTCAAGGTATATGGACAGAACCTGGATACCATCTATGCCTTCGCCCAGAAAGTAAAAACTGAATTGCAGGGTATCAACGGTGTAAAGGACTTGTATGTGGAGCCGATCACGGGCGGCAAATACATCGACATCAACATCAAACGCGACGAGATCGTCCGGTACGGACTCAGCATCGATGACGTGAACACCGTCATCGAAAGCGCATTAGGCGGCGCCCGGCTCACCACCACCATCGAAGGCCGGCGCCGCTTTTCCGTCAACGCCCGTTACGCCCAGGATTTCCGGGATAACCTGGATGCCCTCAAACGCCTGTCCGTGCAGACCCTGCAATCCGGGCCCATCCCTTTAAGTGCCGTCGCGGATGTACAGATCTCCGAGGGACCTCCTATGATCAATTCTGAGAATGCCTTACTACGGGGTACCGTCCTTTTCAACGTGCGCGACCGGGACCTCGCAGGCACCGTCCAGGAGTCCCAGGACCGGCTCAATAAGATGCTGACCCGCCTGCCCAAAGGCTATTTCCTGGAATGGAGCGGACAGTACGAGAACCTTATCAGCGGCGAAAGGACCTTAAAGCTCATTCTGCCCATTGTATTACTGGTCATCTTTGTCTGCATGTACTTTGCCTTCCATTCCGCCCGCGAAGCCTTCCTGAGCCTCATCACCATCCCCTTCGCCCTGATTGGAGGTGTATATATGGTCTATTTCTGGGGAGTCAACCTATCCGTAGCGGTCGCCGTCGGATTCATCGCCCTCTTCGGCCTCGCCGTGGAAACCGGTATCGTTATGGTCATTTATCTGAATGACGCCATGCAGCAACTCATCACCGCCAAAGGCAACTCCCGCGAAACCATCACGAACGCCGATCTACGGGAATACGTAATCGCCGGCGCTGCCAAACGATTACGCCCCAAGCTGATGACCGTATGCGTATCCTTATTCGGCCTCATCCCTATCCTATGGAGCTCCGGGATAGGCAGTGACGTCATGAAACCCATCGTCCTGCCTATGATCGGCGGTGTATTCACTTCGTCCATTCATATACTACTCGTCACCCCTCTCATTTTTTTAATGAGCAAAGAATATGAATTAAGAAAACACGGTAAAATAGACGTGTTGGAAGCAAAACATTAATCTATGCAAAAGTCAATCATCCTACTTATCCTCCTCCTCACGGTACAGGCCAAAACCAACGCCCAATCCACTATGAAGCTGGAGGATATCCTTTCCGTCGTCCAAACCAACCACCCCTCCGTAAAAATGTACGATGCGGATATCCGCTCTTCCGATGAAGCCGCCAAAGGCGCCCGAAGCTGGGAAGCTCCCGAACTCGGTACCGGCTTGTGGATGACGCCCTATAATCCTTCCTTATGGAAAAGGAATGCCGACGGCACCCCCGGCATGGGACAGTATATGATCTCCGCCCAGCAAATGATCGCCAATAAAAAAGAACTCGACGCCAATGAGAAGTACCTGCGGGCCGTCTCCGCCGCGGGCAAAGAGTCAAAACAGGCCAATCTGAACGAACTGTATGCCGCCGCCAAAATGAGTTACTATACCTGGCTCATCACCGGGAAAAAACTCCGGGTCCTCGACGACAACGAAAAGCTGCTTCAATTCATGATCCAAAGCACCGAGATCAGATTCAAAAACAACCTGGGCAAACTGAACGCCTACTATAAAGCCAAGGCCGCATTAGGCGACATCGAAAACCAGCGTATCCAACTCCAAAACGAGATCATACAACAACAAGTCCGCCTCAACACCCTCATGAACCGGGATGCACAGGCCAATTTCCAAATCGACACTACCTACACGATCAAAGACTACAGCCCCGCAGACAGCAGCTATTTCGGGCAGGCCCGCAGCGACATAAAAGCGGTCCAAAAGAACATCGACCTCGCTTACCTGCAGCAAAACCTCGAAAGAACCAAATTAAAACCCCAATTCGGCATTCAGTACGATCACATGTTCGGTTTCGGCGGCCAGCCCATGCAATACACCCTGATGGCCACCGTCCGCCTGCCCATGGCCGCCTGGTCATCAAAGAAAGCCAAAGCCAGCATTGAAAGTCTGAAATGGAAAGAGCAGTCCCTTGCCCGGCAAAAACAAGTAATGATCAATGAAGCCCCCGGCCAGATGCAAGGCCTGTTAACCGCCATTGCCAGCAAAAAACGGCAGGTACAGCTTTTTGAACAAAACATTATCCCCGAAGTACAAGACCTCCTCACCTTGCAGACAGAGATGGATAAAACACTTGAACAAAATTAAAGCCATGCCAAAAAGAAATCTACACATACCCACCTATATAGGGATCACGCTTATCAGCGTCACCCTGCTCGCAGCAGCCTGTAACCATCACCCTACACGGCAGGCAACCACACAGCCCGCCGAACAAGCCACCGTCGACCTCCACACCCTACTACGGCCAACCAATAGCGCCGTCATATCCGGCATACCCGTCACCACCCTGCAATCCTCCAGTCAATCCCTGCAAACAGAAGCATTAGGTAGGGTAGATTATGATACCCGCCGCGTGCAAACCATCGCCGCCCGGATCTCCGGCAGGATTGAAAAGCTCTATGTCAAATACCGTTACCAGCACGTCCACATGGACGACAAGATCATGGACATTTACAGCCCCGAACTGGTCACCGCCCAGCAGGACCTGCTATTCATCCTGCACAACGATCCCGGAAACACCGCCCTGCTCGATGCCGCAAAAACAAAATTACAATTACTCGGTATGGACAACCAGCAATTGCAACAGGTCATCCAATCCGGTAAACCCCAGTATAAAGTTACCGTATATACTCATTATACGGGCCATATCCACGAAGCCGGCAATATGAACGAAGCTACGGGCAGCGGTCAGCAGTCCGGCGAACTCCCACTCAAAGAAGGCATGTATGTACAAAAAGGGCAGACCGTCTTCCAGTTATACAATACCGATCAGAGCTGGATCATTCTCAATCTTTACCCCGGCAGCGCCTCACGGGTAAAGGCCGGTACTCCCCTCACTATCACCCCTGAGACAGCCCCCGACAAACCCTTCAAAGCAACCATCGGCGGGGAGCAACCGGCCCCGGCGCCTGGCTTCCCCGCGAAGCCGTCCTGTCCCTCGGCCTGCATCAGGTCGTCCTCAAAAAAGAAAACGGGGCTTTCCAGGTCAGCACCGTACAGACCGGCATCACAACCGACAGCCTCATCCAGATCACCGGCGGATTAAACCCACAGGATAGTGTAGCCGCCAATGCTCAATTCTTAATGGACAGCGAAAGTTTTATCAAAATAAAAAACTAGTTATGAACCCGATATTCAAGATCAGCCTTCTTCTTATCCTGCTCGCCTCCTGCCAGACAGGAACGAAAAACACCGCAAAGAGCGACCCCGACGTCTATTACACCTGCTCGATGGATCCCCAGGTCGTAGAATCCCATCCCGGCAAATGCCCCATCTGCCATATGGAACTAACGCCAGTCCACAAAAGCCAGCAACAGAACCTCGATGAAATAAAACTCAGCCCCCAACAAATACAACTCGGCAATATCCGGGTAGACACCATCCAATCAGCCGGCATGGGCAGTGAAACCGTACTCACCGGCACCGTCAACTTTGACCAGTCTGCCCTGAATGCCATAAGCACCCGGATCGGCGGCCGCATCGAAAGGTTATACTTTAAAAATATCGGCGATCCCATCCCCAAAGGCGCCCGGCTCTACGACCTCTATAGCGAAGACCTGAACAACGCCCAACAGGAATACCTCCTCATTTTACAAAAGCAAAAAATATTAGGCAATTCCATCATCAACTACAATGACCTCGCCCAAAGCGCCAAAAGCAAATTACAGCTTTGGGGCATGACCGACGCCCAGATCAACCAACTAATCACAACCGGCAAAGCCGCTACCACCACCCCGTTTTACAGCACCGCCAGTGGAATCATCACCGAACTCAATGTCAAAGAAGGCGATTATGTCACCGAAGGCGGCACCATCGTAAAACTGGTTAACCTCTCCACCGTATGGATCGAAGCTCAGGTCTATACCTCCCAGCTTGCCCAATTCAATCCCACAGCCACCGTCAATATACAATTCCCCGACCTGCCCGGTAAGACCCTCCCCGGAAAAATAGCCTTCGTCAATCCAGAGGTCAATCCCGACAACCGCATCAACCTAATGCGGGTAGTCGTCCCCAACAAAGACAACCAGCTCCGGCCAGGTATGTCCGCCTACGTCACCCTCAAAGCCCCTCGACGAAAAACCCTACCCCTTCCCTCCGATGCCGTCCTCAGAAACGGTAGCATGTCCACCATCTGGGTGGAAACAGCCCAGAATACCTTCAAAAGCCGGATGGTACAAACCGGCCAGGAAGGCGACGGCCTCATCGAAATCAAATCCGGCCTGCAACCCGGCGACGCCATCGTCACCAGCGGGGCCTACCTGCTGCAAAGCGAGTATATCTTCCGAAATGGAGCGGGTCCTATGGAAGGAATGGATATGAGCAAAATGAAAATGTAGCTACCATATTCCCTCCGGGAAAACTTTACCAGTCATCGTTTCAACGCCGAGCGCGCCCGGCGGAACGGACGGGGATGGGGGAAACATCATTGTGAGTGTGCCGCTACCAACAATAAATTTATAAAGGCCTGTGCCACTACCACTGGCAATATGCCATTCTCCGGTATTGGCGGTAAGTGAACAATGCATCAGTATAATGAAAGTTCCTTCCGGTGCAGTCATTGTAGTTGTGCAATCAATAAAAGTGGGATCTTTTTCCGGCACCACGAACATTAAATGGGTCCCGGAAGTATTAAGCCCTCCCGTTGCGGTAAAGGTCCCTGTAAAAATGGGCGCTCCCTTCGGGTTTAAATTAACTAAATTTGTCGCCTTTATGGTAGTAGAATGTGACTTTTTCTCGCATCCCGGAAGGAGAATAAATGATATTCCCAAAAGCAGCAGTACTAATTTTAATTGCTTTTTCATAATTGTTTATTTTAAATTGTTATAAAAAGTGGTTGCCATTTCATTTTTGGTACACTAAAACAATAAACTACTATGAGATCTTTGTTGCGATGGATAAAGAAATAGATGTGTTCACAGAATATTTACTCCCTTATAGAAATTGCACAGTTCTCAACTAATTTATCGTTAAGCGATAGAAGTGAGTAATGATAGAGACCGGAACTGTGGTTTCAGCTTGCGCGTGATAGGATTAAAACTGGGAAACGGAGGGAAAGATATATACCGACGCCATTAGCGAAAGAAGTGAATGAAAAGTTAAGAATATTTTTGGATATTTCTTTGGAATGTTTGGGGCCTACCTGCTGCAAAGCGAGTATACAAATAATAAAAAACCTTATTTTAGCGGCACAAATTCCGGCACACAAAAGAAACCTTGACAAATGCAAAGCAATGATCTCCACCCATCCATCAAAGGGATGCGCACCACCGCCGTCGGCATCGCCGTCAGCATTGTCCTGGTTTTTGTCAAGTTCTTTTCCGGTTATATAGGCCATTCATACGCCCTCATCGCAGACGCCTCAGAAACTTCCGCCGATGTACTCAGTTCCGCCCTGTTATGGATCGGCCTGCGCATTTCCATTAAGCCGCCAGACAAAGAACATCCCTATGGACATGGCAAGGCCGAACCCCTCGCCGCCATCATTATCTCCCTCTTCCTCATCGGAACAGCCGTCTGGATAGCCTGGCATGCGATTGAATTTATTCGCACCCCCCATCACCTACCCCAAAAATTCACGCTGGGCGTCCTGGTCATAGTCATACTCATCAAAGAAGGGATGTTCCGCTACGTACTAAAGGTGGGAAAGGAGATCAACAGCCAGGCCGTCAAATCCGACGCCTACCACCACCGAAGCGACGCCATTACCTCTATCGCCGCTTTTATCGGTATTTTAATAGCCATACTGCTGGGAAAAGGATATGAAGCCGCGGACGACTGGGCCGCCCTCATCGCCTCCTTCATCATAGTTTACAATGGTATCCACCTGCTGCGTCCCGCCCTCAACGAAATCATGGACGCCGCGCCTTCCAACGAGATCGTAAAAAAAGTACGCCAGCTGGCGGCAGATATACCCCAGGTAGACCAGGTTGAAAAATGTTTCGTCCGCAAAATGGGATTCGATTATTATGTAGACCTGCATATCCAGGTTTCCCCCCATTTGACTGTCGCACAGGGCCATGCCATCGCCCACCAGGTGAAAGACCGCCTGCTGCACAGCGACCTGCGAATAAAAGACGCCCTTATACACGTCGAGCCATACGTTTAATACTTCCGCCGCCGCCATACCGCGCCCCATGCCGCCGGCCTTCTTCCGGTGGCATAGTTTTTTAACCGGCAACCCCATCACCGGTTAAAATTGACCTTAGACATATGGACCCGCAGAAAGCTTTTAAACTCGAACTCGACTACGAAGGACAGCATTATTCCGGCACCATTCTCCCTTCCGAAGAAACCGATGAAAAAGGATTTCCCGTTTTCTTCCGGGTCGAGATCGGCGATGAACTGTATGCCTATATCTGCTGCGGGGAAAGGGGCTGGCGTAACCGGGACGAGCCCAAAGGCCATAGCGGGCTGATCAATGCCATTGGTAATTACATATTTGACTGGTATGAGTAGCCAGCACAACCCCGGGGTCTAATCATCCGCCGGCTTAGACATAACCTGCCTTCCTTCATCGGATCGATCATGGCCTGCAACCTTAACAAGTTTGTTATAAAGCCCGAGGAGAAGAAAGGGTGCTGCCCATTGACCGACAAACAAGGCATCGTGCTTACGGCCAAATGCTTTCAGGGTTGCCGATGCCGCCATTGAGCCTAAGGCGGCCCAGAGGAAAATGTCAGAGGGAAGTTTGGCTGTATGTTGTTCGATATTCTTTGCTACGGGACCTTCCTGGTGCGTACTCGAAGGAATTGCCTCTGTAAAAGCATTTTCCATGGTGATTAACTATTTGCGTTTAGTGTTGCAATTATCAGACCCCGGGGCAAACCAAAAATTAAGAGCATTTACTTAGCATGGACACCTCCATTTGCGTAAAGTCGCGGGAAGGGCAGCCAAAAATTATTCGGAGATACAGAAAGAAAGTAATTTAGCAGCAGGATAAGGTTAAATGGTTAATGGTATTTGATTTAGTGCGTCCCCGGCTAAAGCCGGGGGTTTTTTTTGCCTAATCCCCGCCGCCCCGCTCCTCAGGCAGCCAGGCCCAATTTTAGCATAGCCTGAAATATGCCTTCTTCTGTTGTAAGAACCATACGATACGATGCCCCATCGCATACCTTACGGGTCGTCTATGTTTCGGGAAACATCTACGATTATAAGGAGGTGCCCGAGCCAGTCTATGAGAAGATGAAAACGGCCGGTTCAAAGGGCGAATTTCTCAACACGAAGATAAAAGGGCATTATGCATTCCAAAAAATCAAATGACCATGCCTGCACCCACTGCCTATTTCCAACCGGATAACCGCAATATTGTCATCGCCGAAAACTGCAGTGACATACAAACTGCTGAAAAGCAAGCGGATGAATTCCTTGACAGCATCACTTCACAAGATGAAGCTGGTTCCCATTATCAGCGCATAAAGGTAAGCGGCGTCCAGCGGGAAGGGAAATACTACTTCGACGTCGTTGTCGTACATTAAAGCACTTTATTGGAATGCAATATAAAAAAAGCTGTACTCCTTTCGGAACACAGCTTTCGCGGATGCTTATTCCTTTTATTTTTTATAAAGCCGCCTTGTGAGCGTCGTTATAATTGTTTAGCGGGAAATCACCATCCATCTGCCTATATAACCTCGAAAACCATGCCAATCGGATTAAAACATGGCTTGGCCGTTTTCATCGGGAAAGGTGGGAAATACCGGGCAATTTGTAGAAACCGCTACCCTTCAAATTTTGCAAAAAAACCATGCCACCACCATAAAAAAAGGCCACGGAATTAGACCATTACAGCCTCCTTGCCGTAGCCAGTTGAACCCGGAGGGTCAATAGTATGGCTGCCTAGAGCTTATCGATCCAATTTTTTACTTCTTCTTTGGTATGACCCGTCTTTTTCTGAAGACGGCCATACAATTCATCTTCTTTTCCTTCTTCATACAACAGGTCGTCATCGGTGAGATTGGCGTACTGTTGTTTGATCTTTCCTTTTATTTCATTCCAGTTGCCCTTCATTTTCAAGCTGGTACTCGAAGTATTAGGTTTGTTGTCCATAACTTGTCATATTTAGATGATATAAATCAGTTCAATATCTACGTATTCAAATGACTTGCCAGGACCTAAGATGCTGATAGAGTACCGATTCCATACGACAGCTGGGGAGGAAATTACACACCCTGTGCAGGCGACCCGAAATCCCTTTCTGCACATCGGATCAGGGACCTTCCGGTTTATCTTTTTCCAACTGCTGGCTGGTTATATTATAAACATCCCCGCAAGACAGTATATGAACGATCATATGCCCGACGGAGATAGGCCTCAAGCCGGTTACCGGGATAGATGATGCCAAAGAGCTAAACGACCTGGTCTGCCAGGGCATCCGCCAGGTCGATCCCTCGAAGAAGATCACCATCATCCCCGAAGAAGACAAAGCGGTCGCTTCACTATTGGAAAAGGCGCAGCCAGGTATGGCGGCAACCATCTTTGCCGACGATATCCCGGCCGTGACCGGACAGTTGCAGCAGGCCCTGGCGGCAGGAAAATATTTTATACATCAGATGGAGGTAGCTTGAAATACCCATTATGGAAAACAAAAGCGATTGTCCCGTCCCGGCAGGTATCCTGGTCATCATCGGCGGTAAGGAAAGTAAAGGTCAACAGGAAGCGCCGGACAGAAAGACCCCGGCTGGATTCGTCACTTCGGATATTCTTCGCCGGTTCGCCGAACCCTGTAACAGGACCAGTTTGCCGGCGGAGTATTTACACACAGTTATCTCGATACAAACGATTACCATCGCTTTCATCTTCCGGCAAGCGGTTTGATCAAAGAAGCGCGGATAATACCCGGCCTCTCCATCGTTGGTATTTCAGCAGGATATGGTGGAGTTTACCGCCCGGCCGGGTGTTCATTACAAACAGGGAGAACAAATAGCAAAGGCCGTTTGATGGGGGCTCAGATCACCTGCTTTGCCTTCATGTCTTTTACCACCCGCTTGCTAAACGCCCGCGCCAGCTGTTCGGCTGATCCCGGGTCGACCGTTTGCGACTGAATAGAATACAAAAGGTTGCTGTTGGACAGATCGTATAAGTTGGTTTCAAAATAATACTTACGCGTCGTTTCATAGTAGCCCGGGGTATATGCCCTGTTATACCAGTAGCTGTAATACCCCCAGAAGCGTCCATAATAAGGAGGCGGAAAGTCTGCTCCGGGAACATATTTTTTCTCTTTCTCCACATCCAGCAGGGATGTGACGATGACTGCGTCCGCACCGCTTTTTTTCATCTTCGCCAATACTCCCTGCTCATCGTCATTACGGAATTGCTGCGGACCGAACTCATCCTGGGCGGACACCGCATCGACGCCATTCGCCTTGAGCTCAGCTGCCAGCTGCTGCTCGCCAATATGGCCTGCAGCGCTGTATTTTGCAGGCGCCAGTACCAACACGATTATCTTATTGAATTTCTGGTGCGTCATACCAGGCGCAACCCAGGATTGCGAAAGCTTAATGCTTGGACCGCAGGAATAAAAAAAAGGCAGGACGAACAGGAGATAAAGAAGTTTTTTCATAAAATGTGTTTGAAACTATTCAACCCGCAAGGGTAATGCCATGCCTTGTCCGGTTTCAATCACAACACGATTGCCTTGCGTTCCGCTTTATTGCAATACCTGCAGCAGGCTGTCCGCCATTTTCAAATGCGCCTGTAATTCCGGCAAGTGTTTATTTGTATACCGTATAACCGAGGTACTGGTCCCGTTATTCAATTCGGACCGGAAAAGGACAATCGCTTTCTGATGATCCGTTATCTGCGCCCGCAGCCAGGTAGTATCAAACGCTTTTCCCGTAAGCCAGCGAACCTGCATTTACCTCGTTAAGATTGCTGGTCGCGGCATCCGCCACGAACTGCCTGTCCGGGCTGTGCTTTGTTTGCGGATGCATGTTGGTGTTTAAGATTAAAGAATATGCAATTTTTATACAATGCCCCCGCAATCCCTGCCTTTGTCCATGGTCAAAAAAAAAGATAATCCGGATTTACCAAAAAAATAACCCCCGGGAATCGTCAAATTTCCGGGATATTCCGGACCTTTAAAACGGCGGCAGGTCAATGTCCGTTGCTAAGGACCCATATCCTGACTAACCTAAGAGGGCTGCCGCCCTATCTACACCCGAAACACCTGAGGCCCCTTCCCAAAACCGTAATTCATCCCTAACCCATTCAATCAACGCCGATCCGCATTACCTACGTATTAATTACGGCCCACGGCTGGTGCCCGATAGCCTCACCGACGAACAGGTCCTTTTCCTGACAGATATCTTTCCCACCGGTTATACCGGCATCGACAGGGGCGAGGTAAAGGAGGCGAGACCGTGGCCATCTTCGGCTCCGGCCCGGTAGGGATCATGGCGGCCAAAAGCGCATGGCTGCGCGGTGCGGCCCGTGTGTTCATCGTCGATACCCTCCCCTACCGGCTGGAAAAAGCAAGGCTGGCCGCAAAAGCGGAAACACTTTTGTGGGATGACGGACCCGAAGGGGTGATCAGCCAGATCCGCGACGCAACAGAAGGCCGAGGTGCAGACGTTTGCGTCGATGCCGTAGGATTCGAGCCCAAACGGAACATAGGAGAAAAGGCAAAGGCCGTTATCAATATGGAAAAAGGCTCCATCAAAGTGCTGGAGGCCTGTATGAGTGCCGTGCGACGCGGCGGCATCGTCTCGGTATTGGGTGTCTACGGCACCACCTATGACAATTTCCCGCTGGGACAATTCTTCGACACATCGACAAGCTGCTTTCTTATGTCAATGAGGGAAGGGTTAGGCTGGATGATATCATTACCCACCGGCTTCCCCTAACGGAAATCTCGCATGCATATGATATTTTCTCCAATCGCGAGGACAATTGCATCAAGGTCGTCCTCGACCCCTGGAAGTGATCAGAATCTTACTCGGTTACAATCAAACCTTAGTTCGGTTACGTTCGCATATGTTCGCAGTGTAAAGCAGGGACCGGCCGGATGGCCGGTCTTCTTATTCCATGCCACCGCCTGTAGCCCTATTTCTCCACCAGCGCAGCCAGATTGATCTTCTCCAAATCCTTATCTGCCGGCCCGGTCAATACCGTCCCATCAAAACTATATCTCGCCCCATGACAAGGGCAGTCCCATGACTTTTCCATATTGTTCCAGGTGACATGACAGCCCATATGCGTGCAAGTCGGAGCCAGCGCCATCAGTTCCCCGGTATCCATCTTGTACAACGCTATCGTCTCTCCTTCGACTTTCACCACCCTGGCCTCGCCGGGCGCCATGTCGGCAAAAGACTCCAGTTTTTCTGCGGGCAGGAATTTTCCTACCCACTTCTTCGCCACGTCTGCATTCTCGCGCACAAAATTGGAAAAACCAGCCACCGGCTTCAAACGATTGGGATCAAATACATGAATATACTTCTCAGAAGACTTAAGCAATAGATTCCGGAACAGCAAGGCCGCAACCCCGCTATACACCATACCATTCCCGCCAAAACCAGTGGCGACAAGGATATTTCCCGGCTCCCCGGGCAGGTGACCGATGTAGGGAAGGCCATCCACCGGTTCGAAATATTGAGAGGACCACCTGTACTTTATCACGTCCACGTCGAAATGCGCCCGGACATAACTTTCCAGTTTCAAAAAGCAGGTCTGGGTATTGGTCATATGACCCGTCTTATGGTCCCCGCCGCCGGCTATCAGGTAAGGATTTCCATCTATCACCTGTGTCCGGTAATAGTGATAAGGATCGTACATATCATAGATCAGCCCATCCGGATATCCTCCCTTCAGGGTCAGCGCCATGGCATAACTGCGATAGGGCGCGCAACGCGTATTCAGAATGTTCACGCCCGGCGGGATATGGGTCGCATAGATAAGATACGAACAGGTTATATTCCCTTTTTCAGTAAAAACAGTAATAGCCTCACCATTATCGGCATCCGTCACGCGGGCCTGTTCGATGATGCGGCCGCCCATATCCTGGAAAGCCCGGGCCATGCCTAATACATACCGCGTGGGATGGAACTTAGCCTGGTCATAGATAGCCAGGGCCTTTTGCATTTTTATGTCAACAGGAATATGATCGGTATATTCCAGTTCCAGCCCGGCCTCCAGGCTGGCTTTACGGATCTCTTCCAGTTCCTCCGTCTGCTCGTCCGTTTGTGAGAACAGATAGGCCGTCTGTTTCTCCAGTTCCGCATCGATGGAATATTTTTCACAATTCGCCCGGATCAGGTCAATCGCTTCCCGCACGGCCCGGGCGACGAGAGAAGCCTTCTCCTGGCCAAAATTCTTTATGATCGTAGGATAGGGCGTGTCGAGAATAGTATTGAGGTGGGCCGTAGTGCCACCCGTAGTTCCGAAACAAAGAGTATTAGCCTCCAATAAAAGACACCGGAACCCTGCTTCCTGCAGGAGCAGCCCCGTGCTTACGCCGGTAATGCCTCCGCCAACGATGACGACGTCAAAGGGCTCGTCCTGCGGTAACATCCGGTTGTTGATATAGCTGTCTTTGCTTTTGTTTGTTGTGGCCTGCCATAGACTGGACAAGGCGCCATCGCGTTGTATCATATGACTTTGTTTACTGGACAATTTGCAAAAACTGGTCCCACATCCACCGGCAGAAAGGGTAACAATTTCCACAATGGAAAATCCTTGCAGCCTGATCTGGCCATGGCACGATATATACTACAACTATCAAAAAAATTATAGTCTATGCAAAAAACACATACTTCTACCGCAAAGACCGCGAAATCCACCGGCAAACAGGCCGCTACAAAAACACCTTCCCGCACCAGACAAACACAAACACCCGTGTCCGACTCGGCGCTGGAAGAATTTCTTGTCGATGAGCTGAAGGATATTTACTGGGCTGAAAAGAAACTGGTCAAGACCCTTCCCAAACTTCAAAAAGCCGCCAACTCCGACGAGCTGAAACAGGCTTTTGGCAATCACCTCTCCGAAACAGAAAGCCATGTAGAAAGACTGGAAAAAGCTTTTGAAATGCTTGGCCAAAAAGCCCATTCAAAAAAATGCGAGGCCATGGAAGGCATCACCGAAGAAGGCGCGGCTGTTATCGAAGATACCAAAGAAGGCACCGCAACCCGCGACGTCGCCCTGATCCTGTCCGGCCAGAAAGCAGAGCACTATGAAATAGCTACTTACGGCGGACTGATCCAGATCGCAAAAACACTGGGCCATAATGATGTAGCCCGGCTGCTGCTGCAGACCCTGGAAGAAGAGAAACACGCCGATCAGGTACTCACGGAGATCGCCGAAGGCGGCATCAACTACGAAGCTTCAGAAGAAACAGAAGACTAATAAACTTAATCATAACTTATTGTTATGCCAACAAAAAGGAAATTGGCTGTTCCCGACACCGGCAAAAAGCAGGAACAGCTGGACCAACAAACCATATCCAATGCAGATCAGGCCCTGACCACAAACCAGGGCCTGCTTGTCAACGACGACCAGAATACCTTGAAAGCCGGCGACCGGGGGCCATCCCTGCTGGAAGATTTTATATTCCGCGAGAAGATAACCCACTTCGATCACGAACGCATCCCCGAACGGATAGTCCATGCCCGGGGCGCAGCGGCTCATGGTCATTTCCAGGTTTATAAGTCGATGGCAAAATATACAAAGGCAAAATTCCTGCAGGACCCGGCTGTTAAAACGCCCGTTTTTGTCCGTTTCTCTACCGTCGCCGGATCGCGTGGCAGTACCGACCTGGCAAGGGATGTCAGAGGATTTGCCGTTAAATTTTATACGGAAGAGGGCAACTATGACCTCGTTGGAAATAATATTCCCATTTTCTTTATCCAGGATGCCCTTAAATTCCCTGACCTTATCCATGCCGCCAAGGCCGAACCGCACAACGAAATACCCCAGGCCGCTACGGCGCACGACACCTTCTGGGATTTTATCTCGCTGATGCCCGAGTCCATGCACATGATCATGTGGGCTATGTCCGACCGCGCCATCCCCCGCAGTTTCCGGATGATGGAAGGCTTTGGCATACACACCTTCCGCTTCGTCAATGCAAAAGGACAGTCCACCTTCGTCAAATTCCACTGGAAACCCTTATTGGGCCTTCATTCCGTAGCCTGGGACGAAGCGCAGAAGATATCCGGCAAAGACGCAGATTTTCACCGTCGCGACCTCTGGGAAGCCATCGAAAGCGGCGCCTTTCCAGAATGGGAGTTTGGTGTCCAGTTGGTGCCGGAAGAGGACGAACATAAATTCCCCTTCGACCTGCTCGACCCTACCAAGATCATCCCCGAGGAATTGATCCCGGTGCAGCGCATCGGGAAAATGACACTCAACCGCAACCCCGCCAATTTTTTTGCAGAAACCGAACAGGTGGCCTTTCACCCCGGACACCTCGTACCCGGGATCGACTTTACCAACGATCCCTTATTACAGGGACGCCTCTTCAGTTATACCGACACGCAGCTGATCCGGCTGGGCGGACCTAACTTCCACGAGATACCCATCAACCGGCCCGTCGCCCCGATACACAACAATCAACGGGATGGTTTTATGCGGCAGGATATCAACTCCGGTCGCGTCAGTTACCAACCCAATTCGCTGAGTGGCGGATGCCCTTACCAGGCGGCCATGAAAGACGGAGGGTTTACGTCCTTTCCCCAACCGATCAACGCCCCAAAACTGCGCGACCGCAGCGAGAGTTTCTTCGACTTCTTCAGCCAGGCCACTTTGTTCTATAACAGTCAAGCCCCTCACGAAAAAGCGCACATCGTGAAAGCCCTCCGCTTCGAACTGGGTAAGGTAGAGACTCCGGCCATTCGCCAGCGGATGGTAGGCCTGCTCACACAGGTAGACGCCGGCCTGGCCCGGCAAGTCGCCGAAGGGCTGGGATTACCCATCCCGAAGGTCCCTGAACAACCCATCAACCAGGGCGTTCCGGCCAACGCCGATCAGAAGAAATACCAGGGCAACCGTAAAGCCAGGTCTATAGACAATTCACCGGCCCTGAGTATGGTCAACTCTCCCGGTCTTCCCCTGACGACCCGCAAATTCGCTTTCCTCGTGGCCGACGGCGCCGACAGTACTACTATCGACCCCGTAAAAAAGGCGCTGGAAGCCGAAGGCGCAATGGTTAAGCTCATCGCTCCTCACCTTGGCGAGCTGACAACGGCCGCCGGTAAAAAATTGCCCATCGACTTCAGCCTGCTCACCGCTGCATCGGTCCTGTTCGACGGAGTCTATATCCCCGGCGGCGCCAAAAGCGTGGAAGCTTTATTGCAGGAGCCCGATGCGATACACTTTATCAATGAGACCTATACCCATTGCAAACCCATTGGCGCCTGGAAAGAAGGAGTGCAGCTGGTAAAAGCTTCCTATGTCGCGGCGATAAAAGACCCCGTAGGAGTCGTCACCGAAACAGGAAATTCATTCGTAAAAACTTTTGTGAAGGTGGCCGGTACAGGCAGATTCTGGGAAAGAGAGGCCAAAGGAAAAGTGCCGGCATAAAATATCTATGTCTCCCGGTAAGCTGCATATCGGCACGTCTGGCTGGAGCTACAAACATTGGCGGGGTATCTTTTATCCCGCCAACCTTCCTGTTTCCAAACAGCTTCAATTCTATAGTCAGCAGTTTGACAGTACCGAGATCAACAGCAGCTTCTACCGGCTGCCCACGCCAAAGGCGGTCCAACACTGGCAGGAGACCGTAAAGGCGGTGAACAAAGACTTCCGCTTCTGTCCCAAGATCAGCCGGTTTATCACCCACGCTAAAAAATTAAACGATCCTGAGCAATCCTGTCCGCGATTCTTCGACGTTTTTGATCCTTACCGGAAAAACTGTGGACCCATACTTATTCAGCTACCGGCCGCCCTGACCTTTCATGCCGACAAAGCCGCTCATTTTTTTTCTTACCTCCGCCATACCTGCAAAGGATGGTTGTTCTCCCTGGAAGTCAGACACGATACCTGGATGTCCCCGGAAGCATTGGCCCTGCTGAGAAAATACAAGATCGGCTGGGTCATCGCAGAATCAGGCGACCGCTGGGCTTCTTCAGAGATCATCACCGCAAAGCATATTTATATCCGCTTTCATGGCCCCGATGGCTCTTACGCCTCCTCTTACCCGGACGCGACGCTAAAAGCCTATGCCCGCAAATGCAGACAATGGCTGCGGCAAGGCCATACACTGTGGATATTTTTCAACAACGACGGCCATGCTTATGCGATCGACAATGCAAAAACATTGACGCGCCTCATCGGTCGAACCTAAATATCTCCGCATTTTTATTCGGCCTGCCCATTATAATATCCCGCAGCAGCACCGATGCCAGCTGGCTAAACACAATCCCATTCCCGCCAAACCCCAACGCAAAATAAATTGGATCCCGGCCCGGCAATCTTCCAATATAAGGCAGCCCGTCCTTGGTGGAAGCAAAACTACCCGCCCAATAAAAATCTGTTTTAAGCCTGATACCCGGAAACAAACGCCCAAACGCCTTCTCCAGCTGCTTCGCCTTCTGCGGAAGCGCCTCTTCCCTTAGCCTGGGGCTGGTGAAATCATCGTCCTTCCCTCCTATCATTACCCGGTTGTCCAGTGTAGTCCTCAGATAGAGATAAGGACGGGCCGTTTCCCAGATCATAGCATTCTCAAACCAGAGTCGCGCCTGAGCAAACGGTTCACTGACGAGGGCATAAGTCGTAAACAGCGTGTCCACGCGTCTAGGCAAGTATTTCCCGGATTCATACCCACAGGCAATGACCAGCTTCCCGGCCCGGATGTGGTGCTTGTCCGCAGTCACCAGTTCTATTCCTCTCTTGTGATGGACAATCCGGGTAATACCGGTGCGATCATACACTTCCAGCCCGGTCCCCTTGCACTCCTTTAACAATGCATGCGTCAGACCATAGGCATTGACCACTGCCCCCTGCGCAGAAAAAAGCCCCGCTTCTTTAGAAAAACCAAAACGGCTTTCGATGTCTCCCTCATCCAGCCAATCCGGCTCCAGTCCAATAGACTTACGCAGGGTATATTCTTTTGGCGGCAGAACAAAGAAGGTAGCTATCGCAGGCCTGACGGTAACCGACTTTGCCAATCAGTTCCGTCAGCGGGGTATCCGTTTCATATTGCAAAAGCCCGGTGGTCGCAGCCGTACTGCCCAAACCCACATGTCTTTTGTCAACGATGACACACCGGACTCCTGCCTGGCAGAGTTGCCATGCAACCAGCGCGCCGCTGATACCCGCTCCTATGATGGCTACCTCTGTTGATATATTACGATCCAACGACGGATAAGAAGCAAGAATGCCTTTGTCCAGCAGCCAGAAGGGATAGTCCGTTCTCAGATCCATTATTCGTCCACATCGATTAATTTACCGGCTTCTTTGGCATCCATTTGTTTCAGGGCTTTAAATTCCTTTCCTTCTAATTTGTTGTAATCGACAAAAAACTCTTCCAGCTGATCCATGATCCTCTTTGGCAGGTCGTCCATGTTCTGTATATTTTCAAAGATGCTGGAGCAGGTAGGCACAGCCAGGAAACGGTCATTACGGATCATTTTATCTTTTCCTTTCTTGGCGGTCTGTTCGGCCTTGATGCCGCCGATGATACGGCATTTCACCACAATCCCGGGGAAACTGCAAAATTCAGAAATGACAATGACGTCCAGCGGATCGCCGTCTTCGCCTTTTGTGTGAGGAATAAACCCAAAATCATAGGGGAATACCATACCCGAAGGCAATATCTTTTTAAGCCGGAAAAAATGGGAATCAGGATCGTAATTGTATTTCTGTGCACTGCCCTTGGGCGTTTCAATCACTACATCGACGTCATCCATAGTAAAAATGTTTAGAAGGTTAGTTAATTATAATTCATATTCCACCCATCTTCATTTCATCGGCCTGAACCTCACCTCCTGCAAAGAAAACTCCGGCGAAGGCTTTTTGGTCGGATCCGACAGCTCATTGATCTTCGAATTCAACACATAAAGCGTCCCATTCGCCAGCGTTACAGCGCTGGGCTGCTGCAGGCGATCCGCCCCGGCAGTAGCCGCTATTACCCGGGCGGTCTTCCAGTTATCCGCGCTTACCAATTCAAACACTTTATCTACACTCTTATTTTGAACCAATACCAGCGTATCCGGACTGATCAGCAACAACCCATCCGCCCCGGGAAAGAAAGTAGGAACGGCCACCTTTGTAATCTGCCCTGGCGACTTCATATCCACCCTGTACAAAGCCCCCGCCTGATCATTATCCACCAGCAAAAAGCCTTTATTGCTTACAGCTACACCGTTGAGGTTGATGCCGAGGCCCTTAAACAGCTCACTCTGTGTAAATACACTGGCTTTTCCACCCGCATCCACTTTATAGATCACCGGGGAATAACTGTCCGTGATATAAATATTGCCCTGAGCATCCAGGGTCAGGTCATTGATGAAATGTTTACCGGCGTATACGAGAGCCAGGTCGATGTCCTGAATTTTTTTCCCATCCGGAAGGCTGATGGCAAGGACCCGGCGCATCCCGGCGCAAACCCACAGGCAGTTCCGCTTATCATCCACCTTCATTCCAAAAGACGATTGAAGGGTACTATCCGTATACAACGGCTTGTAACTGCCATTTGCATCCACAACCCCAATAGTTCCCTCTGTGACCGAGCTGACATAAAAACATTTCCGGGTCTTGTCATAGGCCGCGCCTTCCGGATATAATCCTTTTTCTTTTATCTCGATGCGCGGAGTTTGGGCATAGACGTTTATACCCGTCAAAACAAAAACGATCATTATAAATTTGTACATAACCGGCCTATTTATGCGTGACACTATAAATGACTCCATTCTCATCATCAGAAATATAAACCGCTCCGTCGGGTGATACCATGATACCAGCCGGCCGGCCAAACCGTGTTTTACCGTCGGGGCTGAGAAAACCCCACAAAAAATCCGTCGCTGAAACGGCTTCCCCCTTCTCGAAATGGATACGCTGTACCTTATATCCCTGTGGCTCCTTCCTGTTCCATGATCCATGCCAGGCCACCAATGCATCATTTTTATACTCAGCCGGAAACCTTGCCGGACCGTTCAGGAACCTAAAATCGATGGGGGCGCTATGCGCCGGAAATAACAGCACGGCCGGAACAGTCGTCTTGGCATAAGCAGCCTTGGTGCCACCGGGCGGGTCCTCCCGCGTAGGGTCTACCTGTTGTTTTCCAAAGACCTGCGGCCAGCCATAGTCGCCGTCTTCCACGATCTTATTCAGTTCTTCCGGTGGCAGATCGTCCCCCC
>WNFI01526789.1_pt1 | contig 52695 bp, 51 predicted proteins | sample 5400471 | NCBI WGS metagenome assembly WNFI01 (sample SAMN13153348, study PRJNA577476) | soil metagenome | isolation source: 100 cm saprolite on Douglas fir-dominated hillslope | place: USA:California | collected 2013-09-17
GGTCGGCGTGGTCTATACCGGCGGCAGCAAGATCGCAGAGCACGGCGGCGCCAACCCGGCCGACCGCGACGTGCCGATCGTCGTCTACGCGCCCGGCGCAGTGGCGGCCGGAAGGCACAACCAGCCGGTCGAGACGACGCAGATCGCGCCGACGATCCTCGACCTGCTCGGCCTCGACCCGCAGGCCTTGCAGGGGGTGCAGTTCGAAGGAACGCGGGAACTGCCCGGCGTCGCGCGCCACTAGCCGGATAAACCCGGCCGATCACACCCGACCCCGCTGGGCGCCGCGAACAGGCGTCCGGCGGGATCGGGCGTTACATGTAACATGTCCCGTATGCCGTCGACTCGTGACCGTGTGCGTCAACACCGTGAGCGCCTGCGCGGACAAGGGCTGCGCCCCCTTCAGATCTGGGTTCCAGATGTTCGAGCGCCCGAGTTCATCGCCGAGGCTCACCGCCAATCGGTTGCGATCGCGGCAAGCGAACGCGAGGCAGACGACCAAGCCTTCGTCGACGCGATCTCCTCTAGATGGGACGCCGACGACGAAGAAGCTCCCTCTCGGTGACGCGCGGCGAGATATACACCGCCGCAGCGCGAGGACCCTACACCGGCAAGCCCCGTCCCGTCGTCGTCGTCCAGGACGACCGCTTCGACGCCACCGGATCGGTCACCATCTGCCCGTTCAGCACGAATCCCGTCGACGCTCCGCTGATCAGACTTGCGATCGACCCCACCGACCAGAACGGCCTCGACCAAGCGAGCCGACTGATGGTCGACAAGGTCACAACTGTGCCGAGGTCCAGCCTCGGCGAACGGCTCGGCAGGCTAGCCGACGACGAGCTTGTCCAGATGAACCGGTCGCTGATCGTGTTCCTCGGGCTCGCCTCCGCCCCGCAGTCCTGAACATCGAATAGAGCGATGAGCTGCGGCACGGCTCAGCTCCGAGCCTGCCCTCGGCTCGTCGCCAGTCGGCCCGAGACGGTCGGCCGGCGCCCGCGCTCCTCAATCCCCGTTGTTCGCGAACGCCTGGTAGGTCCGGCAGGGCTCGTTGCGCAGGCTCGGGCAGACGGGCAGCCCCGTCGGCACGGTGACGCCGGGCACGATCGGGAGGATCAGGCTCGACGGCATGCTCGGCGAGAAGGCGATCGACTCGGTCGCGGTTTCGCCGGCCGGCTGCGTGTTGCTGAACGACCAGATCGGCTGGGTGCCGTTGGGTGCGGCGATCGTGATCCTGATGCGCGAACCGGCGCGGTAGGCGTGGCCCTGGAAGTAGAGCGGAATCGTTACCGGCACGAATTCGCCCGCCGGCATCGGTTCCACATCGGATGCGAGCATCGTCGGGATCGGCTGGAGCAACGTCGGCTTCTGCTTGAAGAGGTTGCTCTTGCTCGTCGCGAGCTTGCGCTCACTGGCGCGCATCCAGCCGTCCTGGACGAACGTCTCGTTGCCGTCGGGACGCACTTCGCTGACCGTTGCCTGGAGGTCGACGTCCAGGCCGCCCGTGCCGGTGTTGGTCCCGTAATCCGTCAGCGGCACGGCGCTCGCGTCCGAGGTGTAGGAGTCGACCCCTTCGGCCGTCGGCTGCTGGGAGTTGAGCGCCCCGCCCGGCCCGAAGTACCAGGTCTTCGCCTTGGTGCCCGGGATCGGGAACTTGGAGAAGGCCTGTTCGAAGCCCGGGTAGGGATTGCCGGCCGCAGTCGTGCCGCCGGCCGGCGCTTCACCCGCGCCGTTGTCGAACAGCACCCGGATCGAGGGGATCGCTTCGAATTCGGCCAGAGCCGCTTCGTATGTCGGCTGTTCCTGGATCGGATCCGGCGGGAGCGGGACGACGTCGCCCTGTGGCAGCCCCATCGCTTCCTTGTAGACGACCGGGGCCGCGGCTTTCACGACCGGGGAGTTGACGCTCGGCGCCTGATGGGCGACATACAGCTCCAAGAAGTCGTACAGCCGGTCGTACGTATACGGGTCGAGCGAGTCGACGTGCGCCCCGTTGGTGAACGTGAACCACTTCTGTTTCGTGCCGGTGAGGTGCTGTGCGAGATCGGCGCAGTGCCCGCCGGTCTGCTCGTCCTCGAACTGACAGGCCATGAATGTCGGCACGTTGATCTTGTTGACGAACGTGACCGGGTCCAGCGGATCTGCGACCGACGGGTTGTACGTCGAGTTCGATTCGATCTTTTCCATCAGATTCGCCGCCTCGCCGTGGAGGTCTTGGTTGGCCGCGCAGGTCTGATCGCCTTCTTTGATCCGCTTGCTGGCCCATTCCTGTCCGTGACCGGGACTCGCCGGTTCGGCATTCTGCTGGCGCTGTTCAGCCCAGGCGACGGCGAAGCCGTCGTTGCGGATACCGCCGGGATAGAGGGTCGTCGCGGTCGCGTCGATCACCGACAGCGGCGCGATCGCCGCGAGGCTCTTCGGCCGCGTCTGCGCGGTGAACAGCTGGCTGATGCCGCCGTAGGAGATGCCCAGCATGCCGACCTTGTTGTGAAGCACCCACGGCTGTTTGGCGATCGTTTCGATCACGTCGTAGCCGTCGAGCGACTGGAGCTGCTCGAAGAAGTCGAAGGCGCCGCCCGAGCACCCCGTCCCGCGCATGTTCACGTCGACCACGGCGAAGCCCATCAGGTTGGCGAGCACGGCGATGCCGCTTTCGGGGCCGGCGGGGTTCGCATAGCCGTAGCCGGAGTACTCGATCAGCGTCGGGTACGGCGCCGTGTAACTCGGCGTCGGCACGCCTTCCTGCGGGAAGGTCGGGAAGTGGAACATGGACGGCGCGCCAGGCTCGCCCGCGGGGCTGCTCGGCGGATGCACGTCGATCGCGAGCTGGGTGCCGTCTCGCGTCGTCAGGTAGGTGTACCCGTTGTCGGCGATTTCCTGGTTGTAGGTTTCTGGGTCCCACGGCTTGGGGGCGTTTGAGTGAACGGTGACCGGGCTCGACGTTTCGCCCGAGGAGGTCAGGCGCACCCGGTAGCCGTTTCCGGGCGCCACGTTGCGGAACAGCAGCCCGCCGAGTGAGTCTGCGTCTTGCGTGGCGACGGTCGCGCCGCCGGAGTCCAGCAGCGCCATCTGAGCGCTGGGCGCTGCTCCGGTGACGTACACCTGCTCCGCGCTTCCCTGCGCGGTGAAGGCGGAGGCGCTCGCGGCCGTCACGAGCAATGCGAGCATCGCGAGTGCAGCGAGGACGCCGCTCCTGGCGCGGCGGCGAAGCGCAGACCCTCCTACCGACCCGCCATCTTCGCCGGCGCGACTCACGACCCCACGACCTACGCTCGCTCGATTGGCTCGCAGCAAAACTCCCCCCATTTCTGCGCTCATGCGCAGGAAGCTGTCCCTGGACTCCCGGCCCGGCCCCTAGGTCCGGCACCGGCTCGAATGCGCGGCTATATACCCAGATACCCGCGTTCTAAATCGTCAACACGACTAAACGCCCGGTGCGCGCCGGATCGGCGCCCTCGATCCCGAAGGGCAAGCTCGCTCGGGGCGGTCTCGCCGGCGTGTAGCCTCAGAGGAATGCGCGTTGCGATCGCCGGAGCCAGCGGGAAGGTCGCGATGCGCCTCGCGCCGCGCCTGGCCGCCCGGGGCGTCGACGTCGTCGGGCTGATTCGCAGTCCCGAGCGCGCCGAGGCCGTGCGGGCCGCCGGCGCGAGGCCCGTCGTGTGTGATCTCGAGCGGACCGAGGCGCCGCAGATCGCAGACGCGATCGCTGGCTCCGACGCGGTCGTCTACGCCGCCGGCGCCGGGCCCGGAAGCGGCGCCGAGCGCAAGCTGACGGTCGACCGCGACGGGGCGATCAAGCTGCTCGGCGCCGCGGCCTCGGCGGGCGCGCCCCGCTACCTGATGATCAGCGCGATCGGCGCCGAGGACCCACCCGATGGCGATGATGTCTCCAGCGTCTACCTCCGAGCCAAGGCCGAAGCCGACGCCGCGCTCGAGGGGAGCGACCGCGAGTGGACGATCCTCAGGCCGGGCGCCCTCGGCGACGACCCCGGCACCGGGCTCGTCCGCATCGACACGACTCCCCATCGCGGCCACGTTCCGCGAGATGACGTCGCCGCGGTGCTCGACGCGCTGCTGCAGCGTCCGGACACCGCGAGGCTGATCCTGTATCTGAACAGCGGCCGGGACACGGTCTCCTCGGCGCTCGAGGAGATCGTGCGTCGAGCAAGCTCCTAGCGGGGGCCGAGAGCCGCGCGCGGCGCGGGTCCGCGCGCATCGGCGACGCGGCGCGCCTCGCGGAAGCCCACCAGCCGCCGGGTCTGCTCATCCCACAGCTTCAGCCTCGTCGCCCGCAGCCCGTCCAGAAGCGACAGCGTCGGGACGTCGTGCAGGATCGGCGTGCGCTCGTGCGCCCGCCGCAGGTTGTAGTTGGGGATCATCGCGTTGAGGTGATGGACGTGGTGGTAGCCGATGTTCCCCGTGCAGAAGCGCAGCACCGGTCCCAGCTTCAGGTAGGAGCTTCCGCGCAGGGCAGCCTCGGCGAAGCTCCATTCATCGCCGCTGTTCCAGTAGGCGTCCTCGAACTGATGCTGCACGTAGAACAGCCAGATCCCCATCGATCCCGCGAGCAGCGCCGGCAGGCCGAGCACCAGCAGGTAGTCGCGCCAGCCGATCAGCCAGCACAGCACGACGACGATCGCGAGCAGTGCCACATCGGTCGCGAGCACGCTGCGCCGCATCCGCGGCCGCGCTCCCTTGGCGACGATGCGCGGGCCGATGATCATCGCGACGATCGGGCCGAGCCCGAACATCACGAGCGGGTTGCGCACGAAGCGGTAGCCGAATTTGGCCTTGCGCGGCAGCGCCTCGAACTCGGCGATCGTCAAGGTGCGCACGTCGCCGGTGCCCCGCCGCTCGAGGTCGCCGGAGCTCGCGTGATGTACAGCGTGATCGTGGCGCCAGCGTACGAACGGCGAATACAGGAGCAGGCCGATTCCCCGGCCCAGCCACTGGTTCGCGCGACGGGACTCGAAGAACGAGCCATGCGAGCAGTCGTGGAAGACGATGAAGGAGCGCACGAGGAAGATCGCCGCGGGGACGGCGAGCAGCCTCGCTCTCGACGGCTGCGACGTCGCCACTCGAAGCCGCTGAGCTCACCGTTGTCATCGTGACGTCGCCTTCGGACGCCGTCGCGGCCGGCTCCGAGCGTTGCGTCTCGGCTGCTCGCCGCGCGTGTCCTCGCTGCCCCCGAGGCCGTGGCGCAGGCCGAGGCGCCGTGCGAGCTGGCGCATCTCGTGATGCTCGCCGCTGCCGACGAGGGTCACCCCGACGCCGCCGTTGCCCGCGCGTCCCGTCCGGCCGACACGATGGATATACGCCTCATGGTCACCGGGTGGGTCGAAGTTGATCACGTGGGAGACGCCCTCGACGTCGATCCCCCGCGCCGCCACGTCGGTGGCGACGAGCGTGTCGATCTGGCCTGACTGGAAGCTCGAGAGCGCGCGATTGCGCTGACCCTGTGACTTGTTGCCGTGGATCGCGACCGACTTCACACCGTGGCCATCGAGCCGCTTGACGAGGCGGTCCGCGCCGCGCTTGGTGCGGACGAACACCATCGCCCTGCCGCGGTCGCCGGACAGCTCCTCCACGAGCGCCTCCAAGCGCCCCTCGTCGCGCACCGCGACGAAGCGGTGCTCGACCTGAGCCGTCTCGTAGCGCCCCGGCGCGCCGTGCTCGTGCACGATCGCTTCCGAGGTGTAGCGCCCGGCGACCTTGCCCGTGACGCCATCGAGTGTGGCCGAGAAGAACAGCGTCTGGCGGCTTGCGGGGCAGGCGCCCACGATGCGATCAATCGCGGGGCGGAATCCCATGTCGAGCATCCGGTCCGCCTCATCGAGCACGAGGATCCGGATCTTCGCGAGGGTGAAGGTACCCCGGGCCAGCAGATCCTCGAGGCGACCGGGGGTGGCGACGATGATGTGCGCACGCGCGGCACGCGCGGCCTGGGGGGCGATTCCGACGCCGCCGTAGACCGCGGCTACCCGCAGCCCCCTGGCAGCTGCGAGATCACTGAGCTCATCGACGATCTGGCCGGCGAGCTCCCGGGTCGGAGCCAGCACGAGTGAAGAGGGGCCGGCTTCGCCGGCTTCCAGGCGCTCAGCGATCGGGATCCCGAAGGCGAGCGTCTTGCCCGAGCCCGTGGGCGACTTGACGAGGACATCCCGTCCGGCGAGCACGTCCTCCAGGACGAGTCGTTGGACGGGGAACGGCGCCGTTATGCCACGACGCGAAAGGGCGCCGCACACGGCGCTAGATACGCCGAGATCGGCGAAGGACTGCTTTGACATCCACTACTCCTGACGGCGCTCGTGCGCCTGCGGTTCGGAGGCTCTGGCTGACCCGAACCGCTGATGGCGGGACTCAAGCGAGCAAACCTCGCGGCCGAAAGGTTCGACCGCTGCCAGGCACGCTAACAGACCTGCTGGGCGCCGGCTGCAGTTCTCGACGCATGGTCCCCGCGAAAACACATACGGAGAGCTCCACAGGTCGCGGTAAACTGAATTTGAACATGCGAGACGCGCAACCCGCGCAGGGCTGGGAGCCTGTGGCAGGGAGGAGGAACCTTCCCTCGCGCGAGAGACTCGCTCACCCAGCGCCGGAGCACGGGTCAACTCTGAACGCTCGAGGCTAGGAGCACACGTGCCGGGGTCCTATCAGCTGCGCCAGCAGGAGCAGCACGAACAGAAGCTCCGCGAGATTCGGGAGCAGGTCGATCAGGGCAAGCTCGTGATCCGGCAGATGACACCGGAGGAGCGCAAGCGCTTCCCGCCCCGCCCCGCCGGCCCGCGTAGGGCCGGGAAGCGTCGCTGATGGGGCATTTCTTCATCCCCTCGCTCGCCGGCGGCGTTCAGGGCGCCGAGCAGTCCTACCGCGATATGCGCGATCAGGCAGAGGTCGTCATCGGGGCGGTTTCGCGGGACCGGCGCATCGAAGGCCTCGAGTGCCGGCGCAGCGGCCACGATTGCCTGCTGCGCGTGGGCGAGCTCGACGCCGGCAACGGACGCACGGTGGCGGCGATCATCCAGGTCGGCCGCGGCACCTACACCGTGCACCACCTGCGCTCAGACCCCGGCGAGGCTTACGAGCCGCTCGTGCTGCAGCAGTCGGAGGTCTACTCGGTCACCGACTTCCAGTAGGCGACGGGGCCACGCTGAGGCGGGAGGCGGGGTCCCGGCTCACCCCTTCGGAGGCCGGGACCCGCGCTCCTTGCCGCGGACGAAACCCGCGCAACTCAACTCAGTGCGTCGCGGTCAAGCGGGCGGGACGAAGCTCAGGTTGCCGTTGTTGAGCGTGACTTCTTCGAGTTCGCCTTCCATTTTTCCGCCGCCGAATTCCGCTTCACCGGCGCCGTTGATATGCGTGCCCTTGTATTTGCAGGTGGGCGTCAGTTTGACGGTGGTGGTGACCCCTTTGAGTTCCCATTCGACGTCCAGGCGTTCCCTGAATTCACCGAATTTTTTGGCCGGGCCGCCTTCCAGTTTTTCCTTTTCGGTTCCGTAGGTGACGTCTTCGAAGAGCTTTTCTTCGCCCTTCGTTTCGGCTGCCGAAGGCACCCACTGCGGCGGGATCGTCACTTCGCAGGTGCTGTTGGTGGCGCCGAACGTGACCGCGGACGGGCCGATTTTCAGGGACCCGTTCGAGTGGAATTCCATTCCCAGCGTGAACGACGCGTCGACGACTTCTTCGAGCCCGGCGCCGGTGTTCCGGATCGCTTCGCAATGGGAGAACCTGACTTCCTGGAAGAAGGTTTCCGATTCGCCCATCACCACGGTGCCGACGGAGTGCAGTTCCTTTTCGCAGCCTTCGAAGTGGTACGGGCCGAGGGCCATTTCCCCGGCTTCGCCGATGCCCCTGACCGTGCCGGCCGTCGACGCCTTGAATTTCCCGAAGACCGGTTTTTCTTTGGCCGCGAAGGCCGGCGAGGCGAGTACGCACAGCGCACACAGGCCCGCGGCGAGAGCGACCACAATCGATGTCCGTCTCATCCCTCTGGATCTCCTTGCGTTCGCAGTCCAGGGAAGGCCCGAGTTCTCTCCCGACCGGCCGATCATCGCCTGCCGTACACACGCGCCGCCCGGCCTCCCTCTGATCGAGGCCGGAACATACCATGACCCTCGCGGCGTCTTCGCCGCATGCGGCAGCCTCGCTACCGCTGACGCCTAGTCCAGCTGGAACTCTCCGTCCCGGTAGATCAACTGCTCGCCGCCGCCACGTAGCTGCGCGGTGACGATGCGATCTGACGTCGAGACGATGTCGGTGTGCACGCTCGAATCGTTGAAGCCGAGACGCTTCCACTCCTCGCCGTCCACCGTGGCGGGGTCCCCGGCGTAGGCATCCTGGTAGGCGCGCCCGAGCGCGATGTGGGTGTTGCCGAACGGCCCGCCGATGTTCTCGTCGTACAGCGTCTGGGCCATGAAGCGGGTGATCCTGGAGAAGCGCCGGTCGGTCAGGGAGAACTCGCCGATCTGGTCGGCGCCCTCGGTGGCGATCATCTCCGTCAGGATCGGCTCGTTCTGCTCGGCGCCGGCTTCGGTCACGCGGCCCTCGGCGAACGAGAGGCTGATGCCCTTGACGAGATTGCCGTATCGGTACAAAGGCTGGTTGAAGCGGATCCAGCCTTCCGTGCCGCGCCAATCCGGGCTCGTAAACAGCTCGAAGCTGGGGATGTTCCGCCCGCGGCCGCCGAGCCAGCGGCGCCGCTCGCCGACCGTCACCCACAGGTCGACGTCCTCGCCCTCGACGTGGAGGCGCTCGATGTCCAGGGCGTCCAGGCGCTCGCGCGTCTCCTCGAGGCGCCGCCCGACCTCCCGCCAGCGCGCGATCGGGTCCTCCTCGTCCAGGAAGCAGGCATGGATGATCTGCTGCCAGTACTCCTCGACGCTCATCTCCGCCTCGGCCGCCATCGCCTCGGTCCCGTAGAGGCCGAGCGTCCAGCTGAAGCGGCCCTCGTTCTCCTTCTCCCCGCGCCAGTCCATCACCTCGCGAAGCGCCTCCCCGCGGCCCAGGATCCGCGACGGGTCGACGCCCTCGAGGGCGTGCGGATCGGCGTCGCAGATGACGGCGACCTGATGGTCCATTTCGTCGACCAGGCCGCGCAGGTAATGCGCCGGGAAATGCCGGATCTGCGCGTCGGAGGCGAGCTCGAAGAAGTCTCTCGAGCCGCCGCCGCGCTGTTCCTCATCAGGCAGGTAGCCGCCGATCACGTTGCCGCCGGCCCGCCAGACTGCCCTGCAGAGCTCGAGGTACAGCGGCTTGGCGCTCTCCGGCGCGCTGACCCTCACGACGTCGCCCTGCTCGATCCCGGCCCCGCCGCCGAGGGCGAAGTCGACGAGCACCGAGGCGTAGCGCTCGAGTGTCTCCGTGCCGGGGACGTAGGCCATCTCGCGACTCTAGCTACGCTGCGGCGATGGCGCTCGGCGAGGGGGATCTGACGCTTCGGGGCTTCCAAGATCAGGACCGCTCAGCACTGCTCGAGCTGCTCACCGAGCCGGAGGTGCGGCGCTGGTGGCCGGTTCCCGACTTCGTGCCAGAGCACGGCTGGGTCATCGCGCAGGACGGCGAGCTGGCCGGCTGGCTGGAGTACCACGAGGAGACCTATCGCTGGTATCCCAGCGTGGCCTTCGACATCTTGCTCGCCTCGCGGCTGCACGGCCGCGGCCTGGGCCGCAGGGCGCTACGGCTGGCCGTCGATCATTTCGTGGCCAAGGGTCACCACCGCTTCACAATCGACCCCAACGCCGAGAACGAGCGGGCGATCCGCTGCTATCAGGCCGTCGGCTTCGAGCGGGTCGGCGTGATGCGCTGCTACGAGCGCAACCCCGCGGGGGGCTGGAACGACGCTCTGCTGATGGAGCTGATCGTGCCCGAGGCGATCGAGCGCGACCTACTCGCCGGCGGCGAGAAGCGCCAGTGAGGAGCGCCGCGGGAACGCTGCTCGTCCTCCAGCACGCGGGCTGCGAGCCGCCCGGGATCTACGAGGAGGAGATGCGCCGCCGGGGCATCGGAATCGAACGGGTCGTGATGGACGAGACTCGCGAGCTACCCGACTGGCGCCGGCACGCGGGCATCGTGGCGATGGGCGGTGCGATGGGCGCATACGAGCATCGCGAGCATCCCTGGCTCGGGCCGGAGACGCGGCTGATCGCCGAGGCCGTCGAGGACGGCATGCCCTACTGGGGCGTCTGCCTGGGCGCCCAGCTGCTCGCGGCGGCGCTCGGCGCCCGGGTTGCGCCCGGGCCCGCGCCCGAGCTCGGCGTGCTGAGCGTTTCACTGACCGAGGAGGCGGCGCTCGACCCGGTGTTCGCCGGCGCTCCGCGATCGTTCCGGACGCTGCAGTGGCACGGCGACACCTATGAGCTGCCCTCGGGCGCGAGGAGGCTCGCGCGCTCGGAGCGCTACGCGCAGCAGGCCTTCGCGGCGGGCTCGGCCTACGGGCTGCAGTTCCACCTCGAGGTCGACGCCGCCCTGGCCGCTACCTGGATGACGGTTCCCGAGTACGTCGCGGAACTCGAGCAGCTCGACGGCGAGGGCGCTCCGGCGAGGATCCTCGGGGAAGTCCGTGCGGCCGAGCACGAAACGGTCCCCCTGGGACGTTCGCTGTTCACGCGCTGGCTAACCGATGTGGCCGGCTTTCCGCGCGAGTAGCGGCCGTTGTCGCGATGGGGCGGCGAGCAACCGGCGGACACGAGAACGAGCGCGCGATAGCAGTGGTAGCTACCCGCGGCGCATATACCATCGCTACCGCGGTCTCCCTCTTGCACACCACACACAGCGCGCGATAGCAGTGGTAGCTACCCGCGGCGCATATACCATCGCTACCACGGTCTCCCTCTTGCACACCACACACAGCGCGCGATAGCGGTGGTGGCCACAGGCGGCAAGTAGAAAATCATCGCTACCGCCTGGCGTCTGTCAGGCCTCCAAGACCACGCGCACGGTACGGAGAAGGCGGTCGCTCGCGCCGCGGATCGAGCCGCCCAGCTCGAGCGTGCCGCGGATGTAGGCGAGCGTCTCGGCGCTCAGGCGCTCGCCGGGAAGCACGTTGGGGATGCCCGGCGGGTAGGTCGCGAGCGACTCGGCGGCGATGCGTCCGACGGCCTCCTCGGCGCTCACCACCTCCTGGGCGCCCAGGTAGGCCTCGCGTGGGGTCATCGCCAGCTCGCCCCACGGCGGCGGCGCCGCGAAGGACGCCCGCCCGCCGCCCGGGTCCAGGCCGACGCGGTCCGCGGCCTCGCGCAGCGCGCCCACCAGGCGCCGCGCCTCCGGCAGTCGCCGCTCGCCCATACCGAAGACGGCGACGATCACGTTCTGCCCGTACAGCTCGAGGTTGATGTCGTCGATCTCCCTCAAGAGGACGGCGAGCTCGTAGCCGCTGGCTGCGAGCCCGCGAACGTCAACGGCGAGGCGTAGCGGGTCATAGCCGAACACCCCGGGCCGGCCGGTGAGGCGCTCGTCGAGCACGTCGAGGCCCTCGATCGCGCGGATCTGCGCTCGCGCCTCGGCGAGCGCGGCCATCGTGTACTCGAGCAGCTCGCGCCCGTGCACGGCCGCCTGCCGGCGCGCGGCGTCGAGCGACGCGAACAGCAGCGAGTTGGGGCTCGTCGACTCGGTCAGCGTCACGGCGCGATCGACGGTGTCCTCGCCGATCAGCCCAGCACCCCGGCCGAGGTGCAGCATCGCCGACTGCGTGAGGCTGCCGACGATCTTGTGGGTGCTCGAGATCACCAGGTCCGCACCCGCCGAGAGGGCGTGCTCCGGCAGGTCCTCGTGGAAGGCCATGTGGGCGCCCCATGCCTCGTCGACGATCAATGCCACACCGCGTCGATGCGCAACCTCGGCGAGCGACCGCACGTCCGCCGCGGCCCCGAAGTAGGTCGGCGAGATCGCCCATGCGGCGACGGCGCCGGGCGTTGCCTCGAGGGCCTCGTCGAGAGCCTGCGGGGCCAGACAATGCGCGATGCCCAGCTCCGGATCGAGCTCGGGTGAGACGAACGTCGGCCGCATCCCCGACAGCACGAGGGCGTCGATCGTGGAGGAGTGCGCATTGCGCTGCACGACCACTTCCTCACCGTGGTGCGCAAGCGCAAGGCCTGCCGCGATGTTGCCCTGAGAGGCGCCGTTGACCAGGAACCAGGCGCGTTTCGCCCCCCACGCCTGGGCTGCCAGCAGCTGGGCCTCTTCGAACGGGGTCGGATCGACGCCGACGTCGATGCCGTAGGTGAGCGCCGGCACGTCCATCGCCAGCGCCCGCTCGCCGATCCCCGCGATCAGCCCCGGGTCCGCTCCCGGCCCGCCCTTGTGACCGGGCACGTGCAGTCGCGCGGGAACGCGGTCGGCGTAGTCGGTCAGGGCGTCGAGGTAGGGCGTGCGGCGCTGATCGAGCGGCTCGCTCACGGCGCCGCCGCCGCCGCCGGCGCCGGCGCCGGCGCGCCGCGCCGCAGCACCCCGGTGTCGCGCGTGAGCCGCTGGGCCAGCGCGACCGGGATCAGGCTCAAGAGGATCACGAACAGCACCACTACGTTGACCTGCGGCAGCTGCTGGCCGAGGCGGATGTTGCCGAAGATCCAGATCGGCAGGGTGCTCTGGGCGCCCGCGGTGAAGGTCGTCACGACGATCTCGTCGAACGACAGCGCGAAGGCCAGCAGGCCGCCGGCGACGAGCGCCGTGGCGATCATCGGCAGCGTCACGTAGCGGAACGTCTGCAGGCCGTCGGCGCCGAGGTCCATCGAGGCCTCCACGAGTGAGGAGGACGTGCGGCGCAGCCGCGCGAGCACGTTGTTGTAGACGACCACGATGCAGAACGTGGCGTGCCCGACGATGATCGTCAGCAGCCCGAATTCGACGCCTCCGAAGCTGATGAACGAGTTCAGCGCCATGCCCGTGATGATCCCCGGCAGCGCGATCGGCAGGACGATCAGGAACGAGATCGCTTCGCGGCCGAAGAAGCGGAAACGGTGCACGGCGAACGCCGCCATCGAGCCGAGCAGCACCGCGATCGCCGTCGAAAGCAGCCCTGCGCGGACCGACAGCCAGAGCGCGTGGCGCATTTCGGCGTTGTGCCAGGTGGGCGAGAACCACCGCGTCGAGAGCCCGGGCAGCGGCCAGCTCTGGATGTTCGAAGGGTTGAACGCGTAGACCATGATGATCACGATCGGGAAGAACAGGAAAACCATCAGCAGGGCGGTGAAAACGCCCAATGCGATGCGGCTGCCGCGGCTCGTACCGGTCATAGCGCTTCGAACGCTCCCAGCCGCCGGGCCAGCAGCAGGTACAGGCCCATGACCACCAGCGGCACCGCCGCGAAGGCGGCCGCGAACGGCACGTTGTTGGCGACCCCGACGTTGCTGTAGACGACGTTGCCGATCATCGTCGAACCCGCGCCCCCGACGAGCGTCGGCGTGATGTAGTCGCCGAGCGTCAACGCGAAAGTGAAGATCGACCCAGCTGCGATCCCGGGCAGGATCAGCGGGAAGATCACGCTCCGGAACGTCCGCCAGCCGCGGGCGCCGAGGTCCGCAGAGGCCTCGATCATCGAGTCCGGCACGCGTTCGACCGCCGACCACACCGGCAGGATCATGAACGGCAGCCAGATGTAGCTGAAGACGATCCACATCGCCCAGTTCGAGTAGCCGATGTTGACCGACCCGAGCCCCACCTCTCCCAGCAGCCAGTTGAGGATGCCCTCTTTGGCGAGGATCAGCCGCCAGGCGAAGACCCGCACGAGGTAGCTCGACCAGAGCGGGATCAGCACGGCGATGAACAGCGCGGCCTGCAGCCGTTTCGGCGCCACGCGCACTGCGAAGAACGCGAACGGGACCGCGAGCACGACGTCTGTGACCGTCGCCGCCGCCGCGATGCCGATCGTGCGCAAGGCGATCGTCCGGTAGACGGGTTCTTTGAAGAGCTGTTCGAAGTTCTGGAGGGTCCAGCTGTGGATCAGCTTGCCGCTCAGCGGGTCGACCTTCCAAAGCGCCGAGAGGAACAGCAGCACGAGCGCCGCGAGGTAGATGAACACGAACCAGGCGCCCGGTGCGGACAGCAGCAGCACGGCCCGCAACCACGGTCGGCGGAAGAGAAACGCCGAGACGCGATTGCGGGCCGGGGGGGTGGGCCGGGCGGGGCGGGTGGGCCCCCCTTCAGCGATGCTGCTAGCGGCCAATGCTCACCCGGTTACTTCTGTCCACTTCCGTTGCCAGGTGGTGTAGTCCTCGCAGTTGCTCTGGCCGTTGCCACAAGCCGCCACCGGCGTCTTCCAGAACTTGATCGAGTCGAAGTAGGCCGCGGGCGCGTTCGCGTGGTAGACCTCGCACGAGCCCTTGGCGATCGTTTCCATGATCGGGCAGGCCTTTGTGTTGACGGGCGTCTCGCCGTATGAGATCGCCTGGTCCGCTTGGACTTTCGGGCTCGACACCCAGTTCACCCATTTGTAGGCGCAGTTCGGGTGCTTGGCGTGCGCCGAGAGCATCCACGTGTCGGCCCAGCCCGTTGCCCCCTGCACCGGGATGATCTGCTTGACCGGAACGTGGTCGGCGATCAGCGTCGAGTACTGATAGGGCCACGCGGCGCCGATCACAGCGTCGCCGTTCTTGAACAGTTCGATCTCGTCCGAGGCCAGCGCCCAGTACTTCTTGATCAGCGGGCGCTGTTTCTTGAGCAGCACGACAGCCGCGTCGAGCTGCTTTTCGGTCAGCTCGTAGGGGTCGGTGATGCCGAGGCTCGGTTCCGTCTTCGACAGGTAGAGCGCCGCATCGGCGATCTGGATCGGGTTGTTCGGGACGCTGATCAGGCCCTTGTACTTCGAGCCGTAGATTTCCGCCCAGCTGGTTGGCGCGGGCGTCACGCTCTTCGTGTTGTAGAGCAGCGTGTTCGGGCCCCATTGCAGCGAGATGCCGTAGTGCACGCCTTTGGCGGTGTTGTGGGACGGCGACTGCAGCTGCGGGATGAAGTTCTTCCATTCCGGTACCAGCGCGACGTTCATCGCTGCCACGTCGCCGCCGTCGATCAGCCGCAGGCTCGCGTCACCGGAAGCCGAGACCATGTCGTACTGATTGCCCCCGTTCTGGCGCATCAGCGTGACCATTTCGTCGGAGGACCCCGCGTACTTGGCATGCACCTGGCAGCCCGTCTGCTTTTCGAATGGCTTGACCCATTCAGGCTGCGCGTAGCCTTCCCATGCGACCAGATTGAGCTGTCCCTCGCCCGTCCCGATTTTGCTCGGCAGGTTGCTCGCCGACGATTTGCTGGATGAGCTGCCGCAGGCGCTCGCGCCCACGATCATCACCGCCAGCACGGCCCCCAGTGCCCAGTCCAACTTTGCACGCCTCATGCCTCCGCCTCCCGTTGTGTTTGATCCAGCACCGACGCATCCTCGGCCCGCCAGGCCAGTCGCACCTTTCGGCCCCGTTCCTGCAGGGCCTGCTCCGCGGAGGTATCGATGTTCTGTCGCAGCACGACGATCGTCTCGCCTCGCTCGGATTCCACGACATATCGTGTCACCGAGCCGAGATAGGCGACGTCGGTCACCACTCCCTCGAGCGCACCCGGCGCGTCCTCACCGGGGCCGAGCATCAGGATCTTCTCGGGCCGCACGAGCACTCGCCTGCCGTCGCGTTCGAGGACGTTCGACGTTCCCACGAAGCCGGCGACGAATTCGTTCACCGGGCGCTCGTAGATTTCGCCGGGCGTGCCGACCTGCTCGAGCCGCCCGTCGGAGAACACGGCGATGCGGTCGCTCATCGTCAACGCCTCGTCCTGATCGTGGGTCACGTAGATGAACGTGATCCGCTCGCTCAGCTCGCGCTGGATCGCCTTCAGCTCGATCTGCATCTCCTGGCGCAGCTTGAGGTCGAGCGCGCCGAGCGGCTCGTCCAGCAGCAGCACGCGGGGACGGTTGACGATCGCGCGCGCCAGCGCGACGCGCTGGCGCTGGCCGCCGGAGAGCTGTTGCGGGCGCCGGCCCTCGACGCCGGGAAGGCGCACCATCTCGAGCGCCGCGGCGGCCCGCTCGGCGCGCTCGCGCTTACCGATGCCCTGCACGCGCAGCCCGTAGGCGACGTTGTCGAGGACGCTCATGTGCGGGAACAGTGCGTAGTCCTGGAAGACGGTGTTGACCGGCCGCTCATACGGGGGCACACCCGTGACATCCGTCCCGTACAGCGCCACTCGGCCCGAGTCGGCGGGCTCGAAGCCGGCGATCACCCGGAGCGTCGTGGTCTTCCCCGACCCCGATGGGCCGAGCATCGTAAAGAACTCACCCGGCCGGACGTCCATCGAGAGATCGACGATCGCCACGACGTCGCCGTAGGACTTACGCACCCCCGACAGGCGCACCGCGGGCGCAGCCGGCGGTTCGGGCGGCGAGGGGCTTCCGCTCGGGGCATGCATCGTCGTACCGCCGCCGGTCGCCATTCCGTGGCGAGTCTAGTGCCACGGCTGGACGCGGGCAATTGTCCCACCTGGACAATCTGACCCATAGGGCTGCTCCGTCTGGGCCGTGCCGGCGGGACCGGGCCTCGACGTTTCGGCGTCCCGCCCTCGCCGCGGGCTCGCCGCTTTGCGCTCGCCGCCCCACCGCCCGGGTCCTCGAGCCTTTGTGTCACGCACGCAACTTTGTGTCCCCGATGTAGCCGAGAGGTTGCGAGTCGGCAACCTTCCCGCAGCAACGGCCCTCGGCCTGACGCGAGGGGCTAGCGTCGAGCGGGAACTCACAGAAAAGGCGGCCCGGCGGTGCTGTGAACACCCCGGGCCCGGCACCGAGTTGCTCAGCCTCGATGCCCGCCGATTGTCCCGCAGGACGACAGCCAGTGCCTGCCGCGGAGCGTCGCTGCGGGTCCTCCTCGCGCACCTCGGGATCGCCCGCCGCTCGGGACGGGCCCGCGCCGTGCGGGCACGGCTGCCGCAGCTCCAGGAGGAGGGCTCCCTCTCGCAGATCAGGCGCCATGGCATCGCGGTGTGGAGGCTCACGCCGGCCGGCGGCCGGCGCCTCGCCGCCGGCGAGAAGCGGGCCGGGGGGCCCCTGCCGCTGCCCGAGTCCCCGCAGCACCTGGCCTGGCGCAATGCGCGCGTCGCGGCCGAAGCGGAGCTCGAGCGCTTCGTCGCCGCCCTCGCCACCGACATCGCCGCGGCCGAGGCGATGCTCGCGGCTCTCGGGCACGGCGAGGGTCCGCACTCCGATCAGTGGCTCCTGCTCGGCCGGCGCCTGCTCGGCGACTGCCGACGGCTCGGCTCGGCATGGCATTGCCTGGAGGAGTGGCCGGAGCCCGACGACGCCCGACCCGACAAGGACCGGCCCGGGCCGGGAGAGCCTGCGCCTGCCGACGCGTTGCGCGCGCTTCGCGCGGGCCGCCGCAACATCACGCTGTGGAGCGATCCGGACTAGATGGCCGACACCGGGCGGCGCTGCTCGGCGACCATGCGCAGGGCGAACCGCCCGGCGGGATGCGCCCGGCCCCGCGCGATCAGCCGGGACGTGGGCTCGTCGAGCAGCTCGAGCGGCGGCAGCCTGACGCCGTAGTCAGAGGGCAGCACCACGGGTGCGGCGAGCGCCGCGAAGGTCAGGTCGGCGGCCGTGAAGCGGTCGCCGAGCAGGAAGGGCCGACCGTCCTCGAGCATCCCGGCCACCCAGTCGAACTCCTCCCAGACGGTCGCCTCATCGCTGATCTCGATGCCCGGGGTGATCTCGAGCGCATGGTCGATGAAGCGCTTCGCGAGCGGCAGCGCAGCGCGCAGCGCGCGGGCCTCCCAATGCGGCACTCCCTGGTTGTTGAAACGAAGCATCACCTCCGGCTGCTCGAACATCCGCACGTAGATCAGCCGCCGTCCGTGCGGGCCGAGCCGCTCGTCGAGTCGCTCGCAGACGCTCGCGAGCTCCGGCGAAGTGGCGTCGTCTGCGACGAGACGTCGCTCGGGGGGCAATCGGCGATCGACCCACGCGATGATCTCCGCCGACTCGCCGATTGCGCCTTCGGGTGTGACGAGCACCGGAACGGTGCTGCCGCCGCCCGCACGCCTGGCGTAAAGCCGGTGCAGACCCTGGACGTGTGGTTCCTCCCGATACGGGAGCCCGGCGCGCTCGAGCGCCCAGCGGGCCTTCTCGCAATAGTGGCTGATCGGAATCGTCACCAGGCGGAGCATTTCCGCTGGCAGTATGGCCCTTTGCTAGCGTCCCCGGCGGTGGCGGAGTTCGAGGAGTGGGAGATCGCCCTACACGGGCGCCGCGCGATCTACAGGGTCGCCGGCAGCGGTCCGCCCGTCGTGCTGATCCACGGCATGCTCAACTCGTCCAGCCACTGGCAATCGGTCGCGCGGCGGCTGGCGACGCAGCACACCGTCGTCGCACCCGACCTGATCGGCCACGGCGACTCCGCTGCGCCCCGCGGCGACTACTCGCTCGGGGCCCATGCAGCGGCGATTCGCGACCTGCTTACGGCGATCGGCATCGAGCGTGCGACGATCGTCGGGCACTCGCTCGGCGGCGGCGTCGCGATGCAGTTCTTCTACCAGTTCCCCCAGCGCGTCGAACGACTCGTGCTGGTCTCGAGCGGGGGCCTGGGCCGCGAGGTCGGGCCGATGCTGCGTACCGCCGCCCTGCCCGGCACCTCGGCGCTGCTCTCGCTGACGATCCACCCGCGTCTGCTCGAGGCGATCCGCGAGGCCGGAACGAGGATGCGGGCACGGGGCATGCCCAGCGGCGCATATCTGGAAGCGATAGCCCGGGCTCTGCGGCCGCTGCAGAACGCCGGTGCACGTGAGGCCTTCCTGCAGACATTGCGCTCGGTGATCGACGTGCGCGGTCAGCGTGTCAGCGCGAGCGACCGGCTCTACCTGCTGGAGTCGATTCCGACCCTGATCGTGTGGGGCGAGCGCGACCACACGATCCCGCTGGAGCACGGTCGCGCCGCCCACCTCGCGATGCCCCACAGCCATTTCCGGACGCTGCCCCGCGCCGCGCATTTCCCGAACCTCGAAGACCCGGCGGGGCTCGCCGCGGCCTTGCTGGAGTTCATCGCGGCGACCGCCCCGGCTCCGGCCGACGCCCTCGCCGACTGGGGTGCGGTGCTGGCACACCGCTCTCCCCGCACACGGCGGCAGGACCGCGCACTGGCCTAGATCTCGCGCACCGGCCTAGACGCACTGGCCTGGATCTAGCTCGCCGAAGGCCGCCGCGCGGCGGCAGCGGCGGGTGTGACGAACGCGCCTGCGGCAGGGAAGGCCGAATCGAGCAGCTCGAGCATCGCGCGGACGCAGACTGGGTCGAACTGCGTCCCGGCTCCGTCCCGCAGCTCACCGCGGGCCTCCCCGGCGGACCGGCCTCGCCGGTAGGGGCGGTCGCTGGTGATCGCGTCGAAGGCGTCCGCCACCAGCAGGATCCGCGAGGCCTGGGGAATCGCCTCGCCGGCGAGCCCGTCCGGATAGCCGCTGCCGTCGAAGCGCTCATGGGCATGGCGGACCCAAGGCACGATCATCGCGAGCCCCTCCACCCGAGCGACCAGCTCGGCCCCGGCGATGCTGTGGCCCTTGACGGTCTCGAACTCCTCGCCTGACAGCTCACCCGGCTTCGACAGGATTCTGTCGGGGATCGTGACCTTCCCGACATCGTGCAGCATCGCCGCGATTCGCAGCGTGCCGAGCATCTCCGAACGCCAGCCGAGCGTCGCAGCGATCTCGACGGCCCAGTCGGCCACGGCGCGTGAATGCTCGTGCCCGGCGCTCATCCGCAGGTCGACGGCCTGGGCGAGCGTCGCGGCCCAGCTGAGCCGCTCCTCGATCGTCGTCGCCGAGCCGCGCGGGCGGCCATCGCGCGAGGCATACAGCCTCACGTCCGCGATCCGCATCAACTCCTCGAGATCGATGCCGTCCATCGGGAAGGTCGCGACACCGATCGAACAGGGCTGCCGGCGCGTCAGCTCCGCGGCCATCCGCGCCGCCATGTCGAGCGCCGTCGCCGGCTCGATGTCGGAGATCAGGATCGCGAACTCGTCGCCACCGATGCGGCCGATCGCATCGGCGGGCCGCAGCACATCGCGCATCGTCGCGACGAGCCAGCGCAGCAGCTCATCGCCCGCGGCGTGTCCATGACGGTCGTTGACCTCCTTGAAGTGATCCACGTCGAGCACCAGCACGGCGCCCTGGTTGGCGCGGCGGGTGGCCAGCGCGATCTCGGCGATCGAGCGCTCCTCGAAGCCGCGTCGGTTCAGGCAGCCGGTGAGTGGGTCCGCTCGCGAAACGTCCATCAGCGCCTGATGCTGGCGACCGTGGTTCCGGGCCTGCCAGGCGCTCATCGCGCCGGTGCAGAAGAGCATCGCGGCGAACAGCGCCTGGTAGCTCCAGGGAGCGCCTGCGACCGTCAGGGCGAGACCCAGGTAGGAGGCCACCGAGAGCCCGCCGACGATCACGACCGACGCGAGCGGATATGACATCGCGGCGAACACGACCGGCACGAACAGGACCAGCGCCAGCGGGCTGTTCGTGCCGCCGTCGGCGGACGCCGCCGCGACGATCAGCGCGAGGTCGATCACAGACCAGGCGAAGAAGAAGGCCTCGCGGTAACGGCTGCGCACGATACGCGCCCGGGGCAGCCGGGAGATCACAGCCGCCCCGGCCAGGCCCGAGCCGAACAGCAGCGAGATCAGCAGGCGGTGGGGGCGCTCCCAGGTGAGCCCTATGTAGAGGGCAGCCGCGCCGCACACGACGTAGGTCAGCCACACGCCCGCAGCGAAGGTCGCCTCGCGCATCCGCAGCGCCGATTGGTCGACGATCCCCCGATCGTCCCCGCCGTTCATACGCTCTTATCGGGTCGCCGCGGCGAGACCTGAGCACGGCAAGCGGGCGCGTGGACTCTTCGCAGAGTCCACGGCGCCGAACGGTTGGACCTGACCAAACGCCCGCGGCCGTCCCGGCGCGCTGGTGCCCGGCCGCTCCTCAGCCCGCGGCGGGAACCTTCCGCCAGGCCGGCGGGTAGGGCAGCGGCCTCAAGGTGCGCTCGAGCTGCTCGCGCATCGGCTCGAAGGGCGCGGGCAGCGAGAGTCGCTCGCCGAGGTGCGATTGGTCCTCGTCGATCGTGAAGCCGGGGCCGATCGTCGCGATCTCGAACAGCACTCCGCTCGGCTCCAGGAAGTACACAGATTTGAAGTAGAAGCGTTCGATCACGGGTGTAGGCCGAGCGCCCGCCTCGGCGATCAGCGTGCGCCACTGCTCGATCTCCTCGAGCTGGGCGGCGAAGGCCACATGGTGGACCGAGCCCGCTCCCTGGCGGCGGTTGATCTCCGGCGGCGCGGGATCGTACGCGTAGGTGCTGCCGCGGGTGGGACCGCGTACCTCCCACGTCTCGCCGCCGCGACGCGAGAAGCCGAGCGTCTCGGCGAGCAGCCGCTCGCTGCGGGGTGGTTCCGCGCTGTAGGCGCGAACCCCGTCGAATCCGAGCAGGACGTGTTCGGCGGGGATTTCCGGCGAAGCGGCGGACAGCGGACGGTCGTCGGTGACGTCGAGGACGAGCTCGTGCTCGAGGCCCTCGGGATCCGCGAACAGCAGCGCATCGGCGCGCATCTCCGCCGCGACGCCGTGGCTCTCGAGGTGCTCCTTCCAGAACTGAAGCGTCTCGGGCGAGGCGACCCTCCAGACGATTCTGTGGACCATCCCGGCGCCGGCAACACCAGGCGCCGCTCCCGGGTACTCGAAGAACGTGAGATCCATGCCCGGCGAGCCGTTCTCGTCGCCGTAGAACAGGTGGTAGACCGCGGGTTCGTCCTGGTTGACGGTGCGCTTGACCATGCGCATGCCCAGCACGCCTGTGTAGAACTCGACGTTGCCCGGGGCGTCGCCGGTGATCGCGCTGATGTGGTGGATTCCGTCTAGCTTCAAGCCGATCGGCCAACAGGCTAGCGCGCCTGCGATCATCGGCGCGGTGCGTGACGGATCGCTAATCCCGCGCTTCGGTCGCGCGCGACGGGATCCGGCCCTGGCGGTGCTCGAAGGGTTCCATCCCGTCAAGCACGCCTTGCGTTTCGGCGCGCACCTGGAGGAGCTCGTGACCAGGGACGCCGCCGCGCTCGAACGCCTCGCGGAGCGCCTCGCGCCGGACATCGCCGGGGATCTCCGCTCCGCCCGCGAGGTCGACGGAGAGCTGTTCGACCGTCTCGCTCCGCTGCCGCCCACCACCGGTGTGATCGCGCTCGCAGATCGCCCCCACGCCGACGCGGCAGCGGTTCTCGCCTCGCCCGAGCGCGCTCCGATCGTGCTGCTCGAGAACCCCCGGGACCTCGGCAACATCGGTGCCTGCGTGCGGGTCGCCGCCGGCGCCGACGCGGCGGCGGTCCTCAGCACCGGCAGCCACGACCCCTGGCACCCCGATGCGCTACGGGGCTCGGCCGGGCTTCACTACGCGCTGCCCGTGATCCGCCTGAGCTCGCCGGCGGCACTCGACGGCCTCTCCCGGCCACTGCTCGCACTCGACCCGGAAGGCGAGGATCTCGACCCTGCCGCGCTGCCGGCCGAAGCGATCCTCGCCTTCGGCACCGAGCGCGATGGCCTCAGCGCCGACCTGCTTCACCGCGCCGACGGGCGCCTGCGGATCCCGATGCGCAGGGGCGTCTCGAGCCTCAATCTCGCGACCTCGGTCGCGGCTGTGCTGTTCGCGTGGCGGCTCGCGGGGCCCGCGCGGCCGCCTCGCTGAGGGACGGTCGCGCGAGCCGGCGCTGCTACGCCGCTTCGACGTCGTCGAGCAGCCGCCAGTTGCCGCGCAACGCGTCCTCCGCGCGGGCGACCATCCGCTCGCCGCGAGCGGCGGGGTCCGGACACGCCGCCAGCAGCTCCTCGATCAGCCTCCCCGCCGCCTCCGCGTGCTCCACGTCGCGGGTGGCGTGCACGGCGAAGTACTCGGTGGCGGGACCTTCGCGGACCTCGCCGTAGTGAGCCCGCAGGCCCTCGAGCTTCGTCTGCGAGATCGCCGGCTGGGAGGCCTCGATCGCGTACAGCACGGCGAGACGCTCGAGCAGATCGTCCCCTGCCCGCCAGGCGGTCGCGCAGTCGGCCGTCCCGGCCAGCGGCGCGGCGTCCTCGGGCGCGCCAAAGGCGCGGGCGAAGCCGTCCCACAGCGCGATGTGGGCGCGCTCCTCGGCGGCATGCTCGGCGAGGCCCTCGGCGTGAACACCGCCGTTCCGGGCGGCGTCGTCGGAGGCGTCGGCCAGCGCGACGACCGCGTGACGGTACTGGCCCGCGTAGCGGCCGAGCTCCTCGCTGCTGAGCTCGCCGGCGCTCCAGCGCCGGTAGAAGGGGTGCTGCAGCACATCGGTGGCGGCGCGCGCCCGGTCGAGTCTGGCAAGGACGTCCATCGAGATCTCCCGTCTGTCTTGGTTCGCGGGGAGGACAACATGCCTCCCGCGGAGAAATCTAGTGCAGGAGCCGACGACCGTCGCCGCGGTGGTCACGTCCGCGGGCTGTGGGACGCTGACTTGCGGGACGGGTGGGGAGGTCACTTGGGTGTAATTGCCGTCATCGGGATCAGTGGAGCAGCCGTGCTGGTGTCCGTTGCGATCATGGTGCTGGCGATGGCGAGGGTGGCCGCACAGGCAGACGCGGAGCTCGACGAACTGCTCGCCCGCAGGCTCGGCTCGGCCGCTACGAGCGAGCCGCTCGAGAGCTACGCCGGGTTGCCGCGCGCCCAGCCGGCGATCTCGCGCGAGCCGTCGACGACGGTACCGTCGTCGAGCAGGAGCGTCGGCACCCAGCGGTTGCCGGTCAGCTCCTGGACCTCCCGCCTCCCCCGAGCCTGGTTGAACACGCCCGGCAGCGGCGCCAACCCGTAGGAGCGGATCACCTCGGGGTCGTGGCCCGCGTCCTTCAACGCGTGGTAGGCGTTCGCGCACGGATGCCCGCCGGGTCGCGGCGTCGGAAAGGTGCCCCAGCAGACGTAGAGCTTCATGAAGAGACCGTCATCGTGCCTTCCATGCCCGCCTGCCGATGGCCCGGGACCGAGCAGTAGAAGACGTACTTCCCGGGCTTCAGCTTCAACGTCAGCGTCTTGGACCCGCCGACGAATGTCGGCGTCGCCCCGAGCACCTTGCTGCCTTCGGCGACCGTGACGTTGTGTTCGATCGGCGACATGTTCGCCATCACGATGCTCACCGTCCCGGCCTTCGCGGTCAGCGTCTTGGTGTCGAACGCGAGCTGGCCGCCGGGGTCGGCGGCGAGCGGGAGGCTGGTGGGCTTCGCGGCGGGGGAGGAGGCGGGCGGAGGCGTCCCCGTGGTCGCCGTGGGCGTGGGAGACGTCGTCGTGGGCGCCGGTGTTTCCGCGGGGGGCGTGGTTTCCGTGGGGGCCGGGGCGCTCTGCGTGGTCGCCGCCGTGGCGGCCTGTGGCTTGGCCTCGCCGCCGGAGACGAGCACCGCGCTGGAGACGGTCGCGAGCACGAGCACGACGCTGACCGCGATCACGCCCCGCTCCTGGGAGAGCCCTGCGGGGAAGCTGGGCCGGCGCATGCCGATCGCCATCGAGATGAAAAGGGCCCACGCGACGAGGATCCCGCCGGATACGTAGAAGGGGGTCTTGCTCTTCTCCGCCAGTACCGGCGCGAGCTGCAGGGCGGTGTGCACGGGCGCGAGCCTAGCCTATGAGGCTGAGGGTATGCTCCGACGCGAATGACCGACGCGGCACGGACCCCGGAAGGCGCGTTGGAGGGCTTGCCCGACTTTCCCTTCTCCTCGCATTACCGGGAAGTCGAAGGCCTGCGGCTGGCCCACCTCGACGAGGGTGAAGGCCAGCCGGTCGTGTTCTTTCACGGCGAGCCCACCTGGTCGTTCCTGTGGCGCAAGGTGCTGCCGCCGGTGCGCGATGCGGGCTTTCGCTGCATCGCGCCCGACCTCCCGGGCTTCGGGCGCTCCGACAAGCCCACCGACATCGCCTGGTACAGCTACGACCGCCACACTGCGCTCGCCGGCGAGCTGCTCGAGCAGCTCGACCTCACCGGCGCGACGGTCGTCGTGCACGACTGGGGCGGGCCGATCGGCCTGCGCATCGCCGTCGAGCAACGCGAGCGGATCGATCGCCTCGTGATCCTCGACACTGGCCTCTTCACGGGCCACCAGCGCATGACCGACGCCTGGATGGCGTTCCGCGATTTCGTCGAGCGGACCGAGGACCTGCCGGTGGGGTTCCTCGTCAAGGGCGCCTGCAAGACCGATCCCGGCGAGGAGGTCGTCGCGGCCTACGACGCCCCCTACCCCGATGCGTCCTCGAAGGCCGGCGCCCGGGCGTTCCCGCTGATGATCCCGCTGAGCCCCGACGGCGAGGGCGCCGAGGCGGGTCAGCGCGTGCATGCCTCGCTCAAGGAGGACCGCCGGCCCACGCTGATGCTGTGGGCCGACTCCGACCCGGTTCTGCCGCTCAGCACCGGGGAGCGCTTCGCCGACTCGATCGGCCGGCCCGCGCCGCGCACGATCCCGGATGCCAGCCACTTCCTGCAGGAGGATCAGGGCCCGCTGATCGGCAGCCTGATCGCCGACTGGCTCACCGCCGGCTGACGTTGCCGGAACGCAGCCGCTCGACGAGTCCGTCGATGTCGGCGACCGTGACCGTCAGCTCCGGGTGGCGGAGTATTCCCAGCGGATCGAGGCCGCGGACGGCTGAGTGGAACGAGATCAGCACTCCGCGATCCCCGTTGGTCGCGAACGTCAGCCCGCGATCGGTGATCGCCAGGCGCGCCGGCCCAGCGGTCTTGAGGAAGGCATATGGCCCGGTGACAGCGACCCGGCTGATGTTCGCGAGCGTCGTCCTGACCCGCCACCGGCCGAAGCGTGCGTCCAGCGAGTCCTCGCCGACATCCACCCACGCGTTCTCGGGAGTGATGCCGAACAGACGGGCCGGACGCCGGTAGCTATCCGCGAAACGGAACGTGAAGCGCTCGGCGCCGGTCATGCGGGCGAGCCTATCGAGACCTCAGAGCATCGTCGTGTCGGCCGGCTGGTCGAGCAGGACCCGCCCCTGAATCTCCCGTGAGAGCGCCCCGACCTGGAAGTGCGCGGTCGCCGTGTGGGCGTCACGGAAGCGACGCTGAAGAGGCGAGCTGTCGTAGATCGCCGGGCCGCCGGCGAGCGCGAACAGCGAGCCGGTGACCGAGGCCCCGGTGCGCGCGGCGTGTGTTGCCGCGAGCCGCAGCGCGTTGCGCAGCCCGACGGGGACCGGCTGCTCGTCCTGGGCGGCCTGCCAAGCCTCTGCGATCGCCCACTCGAACAGCGCTTCGGCGGCCGCCAGTGAGGCCTCGGCATCGGCCACCGCTGCTTGGGTCGTGGACCGCTCGGCGAGGGTCCGGGCGGAGCCCTGGCCGACCTTCACCGTCGCCAGATCGGCGAAGTCTCCGATCGCCCCCCGCGCATTGCCCAGCGCGGCCGCAGCCACCGACGACGCGAAGTATCCGAACACCGGAAACCGATACAGCGGACGATCGATCAGCGGCCCGTCGAACAGCGAGAAGGTCCGCCGCGCGGGGACGAACAGCTCGGTGGCGACGGCGTCGTGGCTGCCGGTACCGCGCAGGCCGAGCGTCTGCCACGTGTCGAGCACCTCGAGCTCCTCGCGGGGAATTCCCACGACGATCGGCAGCGGCTGCTCGTCCGTCCGCTGCCCCGAGCGCATGCAGCCGGCAAACAGAATGTCCGCGTGGGTGATGCCGCTGCAGTACGGCCAGCGACCGCTCACCGTGAAGCCCCCGTCGACCGCCTGCGCGGTCCCGCGGGGAGCGAAGATGCCGGCGGCGATCCCCTGCGGGTCGCCGAAGCACTCCTCGAGGCCGTCGGGCTGCAGGTAGCCGGCGAGCAGACTGCTGGTGGCCGCGATCGAGACGCACCAGCCCGCAGATGCATCCCCGGCAGCGATCATCGCTGCGTGGCGAAGCAGCTCTCCGGGGGGCAGCTCGAGGCCGCCCGCCTCGCGTGGTGCCCCGGCGTTCATCAACCCCGACGAGCGCAGCCTTGCGAGGAGGGCGTCCGGCAGGCGGCGCCCCTGCTCGGTCTCGCCCGCGTGCGCCCGCGCGAGCTCGGCAACCTCTTCTACGACCTCCTCCACAGCGATCGATTCTCTCGATTGAGCGAGCTGCTCTGAGCTCAGGGCTGCTCGTCGGTCCCCGCCGGGACCTGAGCGGCCTCGGCAGCGACCTCAGCGGCCTCGATCGCGACCTCAGCGGCCTCGGCAGCGATCTGGGCGGCCTCGGCGGGGCGCTCGAGCCCCGGCTCCGACCTCGAGGCCCGCAGTTCGTAGTCTCGCCGGCGGCTCAGATCGGCGCCGGCGAGCACGCGATCGGCCTTCATCGCGCGCGCCATCCCCTCCGACAGCGAGCGCGGAAGCACGTTGCCGAGCACGTTCGTGCGCTTCGCGGACTTCGGCACCCACACGTCGACCAGGCCGAGCTGAAGCGCCTCGACGATCGCGTCGGCGACGTCGGAGGGCTCGAGGCTGCTCATCCCCCGAGCCTCGCCGAGCCCCGAGCCGAGCTCGGTGTTGACGACGAACGGCATCACGTAGCTGACGTCGATGTGGGCACCCATCAGGCGCAGCTCCCCGCGGATCGCCTCCGTCAGGCCGACCACGGCGTGCTTGGTGGCCGAGTAGGTCGCGCCGCCCGGCGCGCCGAACTTGCCGGCCTGCGAGGAGATGTTGACGATGTGGCCGCGGTCGCGGGGGATCATCCGTGCGAGCGCAAGCTTGCAGCCCAGGATCACACCGCGCAGGTTGATGTCGATCATCCGCTGCGCCGTCAGGTCGTCCTCGTCGATGAACCTCCCGACCTGCATGATCCCGGCGTTGTTGACGAGCACGTCGAGCGCCCCGTGCCGCTCCTCCGCGGCGTCGAGGAAGGCCGTGAAGGAGGCTCGGTCGGTGACATCGAGCGGCAGCGCGACGGCGCTTCCCCCGAGCTCCTCCGCCGCCCGGCGCGCCGCCTGCTCGTCGAGATCGCCGATCGTGACCTTCATCCCCTGACGCATCAGCGCCTGCGCGGTCGCACGTCCGATCCCCCGCGCGGCGCCCGTGACCGCGGCCGTCTGGCCGGCGAGGATGCGGGGCTGCTTTGCCATCGGATCTCCCTCCTCGTAAAGCCTCTGAGTGCTCTGCAACGCTACCGCGCGAGGCGTTGGCGGCGCGGCGAGGCCGCGGGCTCGGGGCCGGCGGGTAGTAACCTGCCCGCCGATGCCGTTCTTCAAAGTGGAGGGACAGCGGCTGGCCTACACGGAATTCGGAGGCGGGCCTGCGCTGGTGAGCGGCCCGGCCACCCCGGGGTCGCGCAGCCGCAGCGCTCGCGCGACGGGACGGCCCCTGATCCTGCTGCACGGGTTGCTGCTGTCGCAGGAGATGCACCGCCAACTCGCCGAAGACCTCGCTGCGCGAGGTAATCGCGTGATCACGCTCGACCTGCTCGGGCACGGCCGTTCCGACCGCCCACGCGACATGTGGCGCTACTCGATGGCCAGCTACGGCGCTGAGGTCGTCGCGCTGATGGACCACCTCGAGATCCCCGAAGCCGTCGTGATGGGCACGTCGCTCGGCGCGAACGCAGCGCTGGAGGTGGCCGCGCACAGCCCCGATCGCCTGCGCGGGCTGGTGATCGAGATGCCGGTCCTCGACAACGGCCTGCTCGGGAGTGCGCTGGCGTTCACGCCGCTGCTCGTCGCCCTCACCTTCGGGGAGCCGGTGATGAAGCTCCTCGCCCGCGCCACCCGCGCGGTGCCGAGGCGCCTGCTTCCCCATTACGGCAACGTGATGCTCGATGTCGTCCGCCAGGAACCCGGGCCGAGCGGCGCGCTGATGCAGGGCCTTTTCTTCGGCCGCGTCGCGCCGCCGCGCAGCGAGCGCAGCACCTTCACCGCGCCGACGCTGATCCTCGGCCACGGCCGCGACCCGGTGCACCCCTTCTCGGACGCCGGCATGCTCGCCAAGGAGATGCCACATGCACGCCTCATCGAAGCCGAGTCGCTCGTGGAGCTACGCGTTCAGCCGGAGCGGCTGACCAACGAGATCGCCGGCTTCCTCGATGAGGTGTGGCGTGGCCGGGGGGCGAAGTCCGGCTCGCAAGCCGCGAAGCCCAAGAAGCGCCGCAGCGGCGCTCGCGCCTAGCCCCGAGCGGGCAGCAGTTCGAGTTCGTCGATCGTGACCTTGCCCGGCGCTTCCGGCGTCCCGACCGACGAGGCCGGGGCCTTGCTGACCCACAGCGTCACGAATCGATAGGACTTCGTCTGGTGGCGCAGGCCGAGCCGCGCGTGACGCTTCTTGAGGGTGATCGAACGGCTCAAGGACACCCACGCAGGGTCCGTGATCGACGCGGGCAGCCGCTTCGCCGCCGAACCATAGACCTGGACGGTCATCCCCGGGGTCGATGTGACGAGCTTCACGGCCGAGAGCTTCTGCGCCGATTTGAGATCGATCACGAGCCCCTCTGCCAGTGCCGGCGCCGTCGCCGGGTTCACCTGGGCGCTCCAGCCGGTCGTCGTGTCGCCGTCGATCGCGAGGCTCGGGTCACCGAACCAGCTCGCGGGGTAGGAGTACGGGTCATACGTCGCGGCGGCGTTCGTGTCGAGGAGCAGCGCTTCGGGCTGTTTTTCTTCGGACGGTTTGCTGCCACCGGTGCTGGAGTTGTTCTGGTTGCCGGTCCCGGTGGTCGTGGTGGGCGTCGTCGCCGGGGTCGGCGCTGCGGGCGTGGGGGTGACGGCTTTGACCGGGATTTTCGGGGGTTTGGCGACGGCGCCGGGTTGCGGTGTGGTGGGAGTCGCGGGGGTGACGGCGCCGGGCGTGGTACCCGCGGGCGGCGCCGGCGTAGCCTGCGCCACCGTCTGGGTCACGACCGGTGCGTGCCGGGTCTTCTTGCTGAGCGCCGCATAGCCTGCCGCGGCGGCGCCGAGCAGCAACACCGCGGTGAGGGCCAGCACTGTCGTGAGCGATCGCCATCCGCCGCTTCCCACGCTGCCCGGGGCGCCCGCGCCGCACTGCAGGCACCAGTCCTGGCCGCCCGCCATCCGCGCGCCGCATTTGGCGCAACCGTGAGAGCCCGGCTCAGGCGGCAGGGGTGGCGCCGGGGCCTCGGCTCCGGGCGTGGTCCCCGACGGCGCCTGCTCGGGCGGCGAATCGGCGAGCTGCGTTGCCACGAGAAGGCAGTCTAGATGGTTGATTCCACGGCGGCGGCCGTCGGTTCCGGTGGTGCGGATGGTCGGCTCTGTTAGGACGCTTTACCGGCTCGCCTGCGCGGGACGCTCAGCGAGGCGCCGGCGGCCCGCCCGGCACGATCTCCCGACCCGTCGGTCGCAACAGCTCGTCGAGCTCGAGCTGCCAGTAGTAGCGGGTGAACGTCATGCCCGCGGCGAACTCCCCGACGTGGGGAGCGACGTCGCGGCCGGCGGCCATCGCGACGATCAGCTCCGGATAGGAGCGTCCTGGCAGCGCCGCGTACACGGGGGCCGGGAAGGCGCCGCCGAAGCGCGTGTTGACGTCGGTGATCCCGAGCCCGACGTCCGGATCGCTGAACACCTGAATCGTCGCGGGACCGCGCACGCCGAGCGCCTCGACGACGAGCCGGCCGAGCGCGATCATCTCCTGATCGTCGATCACCGCGCCCTTGATCGACTCGCCTCCCCGTGACTCCAGCATCGTGCGGGGGATCGCGTTCAGGCAGCGCCCGTCCAAGTCCCCGAGGCAGTCGATCGAGGTCTCGGCACCCGCCATCGCGCGCTGGACCATCACCGGCTCCTCTACATAGTCGATGAAGAAACGTGCCTCCCGCTCGTTTCGGGCGAGATGGATCGAGCGCGCGCCGGAGCCGCGCCGCGGCTTCACCATCACCGGGTATTCGATCGCCGAGAGGTCCTCGTCGGGCAGGACCGTCGGCGGCGAGGGCAACCCGAGTGCTCTCAGCAGCCGGTGGGTCTCGAACTTGTCGTAGGTCGCCGCCGCCACCTCGGCGGAGGGCACGAGCGCCGGAAGCGTTCCCGCCTCCCGTGCCCGGGCGAGGATCTCGATGTCGAGATCCGTCAGCGGCAGCACGGCGCCGACGCCATGGCGGGCGCAGAGCGCCGCGAGCGCGGGGACGTAGCCGGGGTCCTCCATCCGCGGGACCGTCTCGCGGATCTGCGCGGCGTACTGCGCCGGCGCGAGCGGAGAGGCCTCGGCGACGATCGTGGTCGTCAGCCGAGCGAAGCAGGAGACGATGTCGTAACGCTTCCCGGCAGCCGTCAGCAGGACCGCGGGTGGGTTCTGCGTGGCGCTCACAGCCTTCCCTCCCAGCCGCCCGCGGGCCCCTTGTAGAGGCCATGGCCGCCGAGCACCATCGCGACGGTGCGGACGAGGATCCGCAGGTCGAGCGCAAGCGAGCGGTGCTCGATGTAGTAGAGGTCGAGCTCGATGCGCTCGGACCAGGGCAGCGAGGCGCGCCCGTTGACCTGCGCCCAGCCGGTGATCCCCGGCTTGACGGCCAGCCGCCGGCGCTGGCGCTCGTCGTACTGCTCGACCTGCGCCGGCAGCGTCGGCCGCGGCCCGATCAGGGTCATGTCCCCGCGCAGCACGTTGACAAGATTCGGCAGCTCGTCGATCGACGTGCGCCGCAGCAACGAGCTTGATCGCCAGCGCGGCGAGCACGAGCACGGGTGCGGCCAGCAGCAGGCCTAGAGCTGAGACGACGATGTCGAAGAGGCGGCGGAGCACGGGGGAATCTTCTCAGCGCGTGCCCTCGGCGGCTTCCCAGGATGCCTCCGTGCCGTGCCGCAGCCAGTCCCACAGGCCGGCCGCCGGGGAGGCGGCAGTGAGGACGTAGTAACGGGCGATCAGCAGCGGCCGCAGCCGCACGGCTCCGGCGAGTGCCGCGGCGGCGAGCAGCGCGAGCTGGGCCAGGAGCGTGACCAGGTAGAGGACCTGCGCGCCGCCGCTGCTCAGCGCCAGCAGCGCGACATTCGCGGCGAAGGCCACGGCGTGCAGGCCGGGCAATGCGTAGCGCAGCAGCCGGTGCGAGAAGATCATCGCCGCGTATCCAGGCGGGTAGCCGCGCGGCGAGAGCATCCCGCCCCTCAGCAGGATCGGCCAGGTGTGGCTCATCATCCGCCGCTTGCGCGCGAACTCCCCCTCGATTGTCGGCACCATCTTCTCGGTGGCCCTTGCGCTCGACACGTAGACGGCCCGGAGGCCGCGCTTGACCATGTTGAACGGCAGCGACAGGTCGTGGCCCATCACGGGATCCACGATGATGTAGGTGTCGCGTCGCGTCGCATAGATCGCGCCGTTGCCGGCCGTGATCGAGGAGAGACGCGACTCCATCGCGCGGACAGCCAGCTCGTAGCGCCAGTACACCCCCTCCTGATTGCCCCCGTCGCGACCCGCCACCGCCTGCACGAATCGCACCTGCCCGCAGGCATAGCCCACGCGTGGATCGGCGAAGGCGCCCGCCAGCTCTTGGGCGGCGTCGGGTTGCCACAGCGAGTTGGCGTCGGAGAAGGCGACGAGCTCACCGCGGGCGCGTTCGACGGCGGTGTCCTGCGCGCGGATCTTGCCGCCGCGGGGAAGCTCGAGCACGAGATCGGCTCCGGCCGCACGCGCCCGCTGGGCGGTCGCGTCGGTGCAGCCGTCGCAGGCGACGATCACCTCGAGCAGCTCGCGCGGATATTCGAGCGCGAGCGCGTTTCGGACCTTCTCCTCGATCACCCCCTGCTCGTCGTGGGCGGCGACGATCAACGTCAGCGAAGGCAGCCGGCCCTCGGGGGCGCGAGGCGGGCGGGAGCCGGCGCCGACCGCGCGGGCGAGCACGGCCAGAGCAAGCGGATAGCCGAGCTGCGTCCAGACGATCAACGCCACGCACAGCCAGAAGATCACGGCTAGAACGGTCACGGATCGACCATTCTCGCGGCTCGCAGGCGGGTAGTAGGCTCGTCGCGATGAGCTACACGATCAAGAACCTCGACGAGACCAAGGACAGCGCACCGCAGTTCGGCTTCGGCGAGCTGGGCGAGGCACACTTCCCCCGCGAGGAGCTCGGCTGCGAGACGGTCGGCTTCGCCTACCACCGGCTGCGGCCGGGGAAGCGCCAGGCCTTCGGCCACCGCCATGAGAACGCCGAGGAGGTCTACGTGGTGCTCGACGGCGACGGGCACATGCGCCTCGACGACGAGATCCGCGAGATCTCCCGGCACGACGCGATCCGCGTCGCGCCGCCGGTCGCGCGCGCGTTCGAGGCGGGCTCGGAGGGACTCACGCTGCTCGTCTTCGGCCCTCGCCACGAGGCCGATGGGGAACTGCTGCACGACTTCTGGACCGACTAGCTCAGCCGAGCAGCCGCTCGTACAGCGCGGTCGTGCGGCGGGCGATCGACGCCCAGGAGTACTCCCCCTCCCCGGCCTGCGCCGCGCGCGCTGACATCTCGGCCAGCGCCGCCGGGTCGCCGAGCAGGGACGCCAAAGCGTCGTGCAGCGCCCCGGGGTCACCCGCCGGCACGATGGTCGCGGCGCCCGTCGCCGCGACCTCGGGAAACCCGCCGACGTCCGTGAGCAGCAGCGGCTTGCCGAACGCAAGCGCTGTGAAGAGCACCCCGGACTGGTCGATCTCTCGATACGGCAGCACCACGAGGCTGGCCGCCCGGAAGTAGGCCGGCAGCTCGGAATCGCCGATGAAGCGGGGCACGAAGCGAACCCCGGCGGGCGCTGCGGCCCGGAGCGGCGCGATGTCCATGCGCGGCATCCCTGCGATCCAGAGCTCCGCGTCCTCGATGCCGCGCCAGGCGTCGAGCAGCACGTCGATGCCCTTGTAGGGGCGCATCAGCCCGAAGCACAGCACGACCGGCTTGTCGGCCTCGAACGGCGGCGTCTCGGGCAGGCGCTGCTCGGCGAGATGCGCGAACACGCCGTGCGGGATCACGTGCACGCGGTCGCGCTCGACGCCGACCTCATCGAGCAGCCGGCGCCGGCCGTGCTCGGAGTGCACGACGACCGCGTCGAAACGCCCGTACAGCCGACGCTGGGCGGCGCGCTGCCCCCTGCGCGCCTCGCGGGGCAGTATGTCGTGGGCGGTCAGCAGCAACGGCCGGCGCGGCCCGCGGCGCGGCGGCAGCAGCGCTCCGTCGAGATGCTGCACGGTCAGCCACTGGAAGTGCACGACGTCGGCCGCGGCAGCGCGGCGCCGGTAGCGAAGCATGTCCGGGGGATGCTCTGCCAGCTTCACCAGGCGCCGGGTGCGCGGCTCGCGCAACCGCGACGCGAGCCGGTAGAAGAGCTCCTCGCGGCGATAGGCGGTGGCGGGCATCACGGGCCCGTAGGCAAAGCGGCTCGTGAACAGCTCGACCTCAGCTCCGGCGGCCGCCAGCGCCGTCGCGAGTGCGTGGTCGTAGGGCGGCGTGTAGGCGGACGGGTCGACGAGGTGAACGCGCACGCCGACGGACAATAGGCGGGCAGGCGAGAATAGGAGCATGGACGGCGCCGAGCAGCGCGGCCGGGACGTCGAGGTCAGCTTCTGCGTCGTCAACACCTCGCAGCGCGAGCTGCTGCTGCGCGGACTCGACGCGATCGGCCGTGAGCGGGAGGCACTGCCGTTCGCAACCGAGGTGCTGGTGCTCGACAACGGCTCGCGCGACGGATCCGCCGAGGCGGCCGACGCACACCCCGCGGTCGACCGGACGATCGCGATCCCCGAGCGCCGCGGCAAGGCGCTCAACGACAGCGAGCTGCTGCGACGGGCCCGCGGCCGCTTCGGCCTGCTGCTGAACGAGGACTCGGAGCTGCTGGGAGGCGCCACGCTGGCGCTGTGGGAGGCCCTGTGCGACCGCCCTCGCGCGGCCCTGGCCGGAGCGCGGCTATTGCGGCCCGACGGCACACGGCAGGCATGCGCGTGGCGCTTTCCGGGCCCCGGCACCGCACTCGCCGGGGCACTCGGCCTACAGAGGCTCTACACGGTGCAGAGCCGCGGTGATCGTGTGCGGGAGGTCGACTGGTGCCAGTCGGCCGCGCTGCTCGTGCGCCGCGAGCCGGCTGCCGCGGTCGGCTACCTGGACCCCGACTTCTTCGTGTACTCCGACGAGGTCGACCTGGCCTGGCGGCTGCGTCGGGCGGGGTGGTCGAGTGTCTTCGTGCCCGGCGCCCGCGCGATCCACCACGAGCAGCTCGCGACCGCCGCCGTGCCCGAGCGAAGGATCGTAGAGCTGTCCCGCAACCGCGACCTGTACATGCGCAAGCACCACTCGGCCGTGGCCGCCGCGACGGTTCGGTGGCTGACCGCTTACACCTACGCGGTCCGCGCGCTCGCCGCGCTCGCGCTGCCCGGCCGCGACGCTCGGCGCTATTGGCGCCACGTCACTGCGAGCCTGCTGCCGCAACGCGGTGAAGGGCTGCGCGAGGCGGCCGAGCGGTACAACCGCGAGCGCTAGGGTCGCAGCTCGCCGATCAACGCCGCGACGACCTCGGGATCGAGCTGCGAGCCGGCGACTCGCTGCAGCTCATCGCGGGCCTCTGGACCGGACCGAGCCGGACGGTATGGCCGGTCAGTGATGATTGCGTCGTAGGTGTCGCAGGCGGCGATGATGCGCGCCGCCAACGGAATCTGCTCCCGCGTCAGGCCGTCCGGGTAGCCGTCGCCGTCCCAGCGCTCGTGGCTCGCGCGCACAGCCGGGGCGAGGTGCGCAAAGGCGTCGATCCGGGCCACCAGATCGCCGCCGGCCGCAGCGTGGCCGCGCATCGTCACCCACTCCTCGTCGGTCAGCGGACCCGGCTTCAACAGGATCTCGCTCGGCACCGCGATCTTGCCGATGTCGTGCAGCATCGCCGCCAAGCGCACATCGCGCCCGTCGGGCTCCGTCAAGCCCATTCGAAGCGCCACGCGCTCAGCGAGCTCGGCGACATCGTCACAGTGGGAAGCGGTGTAGTCGTCCTTCGCCTCCACGGTGCTGGTCAGGAGCGCCAGCGTCGTCGAGAAGGCGCCCTCCAGCTCCGTGACCAGCCGCGCGCGGTGCAGGGCCGAGCCGAGGCTCGCCGCGACCGCCTCTACGAGTACCACGTCGGCCTCGGCGAACGCGTCGCGCTCGGCGCCCTCGATGTTCAGGACACCCCAGACGGTCCCGTCGACGAGGATCGGCACGCTCAGCTCCGAACGCGGGTCGGTATCGGGGTCGCGGACGATGTAGTCGGGGTCGCTGCGGGTGTCGCCGACGAGCGCCGTCATCCCGGAGCGGGCCACGCGCCCGTTTACGCCGCTGCCCACCGGCTGCTCGATCAGCAAGAACTCCTCCATCACGGCAGCGAGCCTTCCCCGCGCCGCGACGAGCCGCAACGTACCGTCATCGTGCAGCGACTGGATCGCCGCAAGGTAGAAGGAGAAGCAGTCGTGCAGCTCGTCGACCACCTGCTTTGCCATCTCGCGTGGCTCGCGGGCGGCCGCCAGGCGGGTCGTCAGCGTCGCCGCGACGTGTAGCTGCGCGCGCAGGTAGGAGAGCTCCCCCGCGGCGCCCGCGCCGCGGGCGTGAACTTCCTCGCGGTGGCGACGCAGGGCGTCCGCGCGCGCCCGCCGCTCGTGCGCGCCTGCCAGGCGCGGCTTCGCCGTTGTCAGCTCGACCATGTTGGCTGATCGGTTTACGCTCAGCTCAGCTTGAGCCGGCGAGCCGCCTTTGGACGGCCCCGGCGGGTTCGCCCGGGTATGCCGGGCCTTATCGTTGGGGGGCTCGCCGCGCATCGCCGGCCGCTCAGACGTCGCGGAGGGGATCCTCGGCATAGGCCTCGACCTCGCCGTGCCTTGCGCGGAACGCCGCCACCCTGCCGCGCCCGTCGCGCCACAGTCGCCGCGCCTGCTCGCGCTCGTGCGGGTGGAAGAAGCGCGTCGCGAGGAGCCCGGCGGGGACGAGCAGCAGCCACGCGGCCCGGCTCGCGAAACCGGCGAGCCCGTGGTCCGGTAGCAGCAACTCCCCGGACACCGCGATGCCGCCGAGCACCGCGGTCAGCTTCGCCAGACGCAGCCATTCGAAGCCAACGCGGAACAGGCCCCGCGTCAGCGCGTACATCACGACCAGCATCGCCGCGTAGGCGCCACACAGCGCCAACCCGGCGCCGGCGATGCCGAGCCCCGCGCCGCTCGCGGGCACGAGCACGAGCAGCAGAACGATGTTTACCGCCAGCCCGACGACCGCGGCCGGCAGGTTGCGCGAGGTCACCCGCGCGCGGCCGGAGATGGCGATGAACACTAGGTACAGCCCGTACAGCGCCCAGCCGAGCGCCAGCCACGGCAGCGCGCGATGCGCGTCGAAATAGCGCTGCGCCGCCAACAGCCGCACGAGCCACCGTCCGAGCAGTGCCACGCCGCAGACGACGACCCCGGTGGCGAGCGCATAGTAGGTCGTGACCAGCGAGTACAGCCGCGCCGCCTCCTCGTCGTCCTCGATCGAGTAGGCAAGCGGGGGCCACGCGTACTGGAAGCCGCGCACTGCCACGAACACGACCGTCGCGAGCTTGATCGCGACCGAGTAGCGACCTGCGGCGGCGTGCGAGTAGGAGCGGAACAGGTAGAAGCGGTCCACGACCTGCAGGGCGTAGACGCTCGCATCCGCCGCCACCGTCGGCAACCCGAAGACGAGCATCGCGCGCAGATCGGCCCTGTCCACGCGCAGCGAGACGCGTCTGCGCAGCACCCACCAGAGCGCCAGCAGCACGACCGTGGAGGCGCCGAAGTTGCCGAGCAGCAGCCCCCGTGCCCCCTGGTTCGCGAACACGACGAGCGTCACCGTGAAAGCGACCGTCAGCAGCACGTTCGCGGCCGACGCCTTGATGTACGTGCGGGCGCGCTCGTCCACACGCAACTGCGCGTAGGCCATCTCGAGGTTCGTGAACGACCACAGGCCGAGTACTGCGCAGTCGAACAGCAGCGGATCGCGGAAGGCGAGGATCAGCTCCGAGAGCGGCCCGGCGAAGAGGAGCGCAAGGCCAGCGGCAATCGTCGACGTCCAGGCGACCGTCGCCGTCGCCGTCCGCGCGATCCGATCGCGCCGCGCCGCGTCCTCGTCGTTGTAGTAGAAGCGGACGAAGGCCTCGCCGACGCCGACCCGCACGAGGATGCTCGAGAGGATCACCGCCGTCAGCAGTGATTCGGCCGCTCCGTAGGCTTCGGGGTTGAGGTGGTGCGTGTAGAGCGGCAGCGTCAGCAGCGCCAGCCCCTTCGCCAGGATGTCCCCGAACTGGTACGCCGCCCCGGTCGTGACGAGGCGCCTGAGGTAGCCGAGCACGGCTAGACCGTAGTCGGGGCGGGCGTCGCCTCAGGCGTCGCCGCGCTCGCGAGCGGGCGACGCGCGAGCGCCACGCCGATCGCCAGCAGCGCCCAGGTGAAAGGGTCCTCGAGGAAGTCGGCGTAGGTCCACGTGTGCAACACCAGCGCCGCGAAGGCAGCCGCGATCGCGATCCGCGGCGGGGAGCGCCCGGCCCCCTTGAACAGCACGAGGAACGCGGCAGCGAGTAGCGCCGCATAGACGAACAGCCCGGGCAGCCCCTGCTCGGCGGCGATCGTCACGGGAATCGTGTGGGAGGCGGAGGTCGCGTTCTGCGCGGTCGCCTGGCTTCCGGTCTTGTGGAGTTTGTACTCCCGTTCGAAGGACCCCGACCCGTAACCCTCGAGCGGGCGGTTCGCGAACAGTTCCAGCCCCCCTTCGATCAGCGCCGTGCGCCCGCTCGTGGCGTTTTCCGCGGAGCCTTTCTTGCCTTTCAGCCCGAAGTGAGCGCTTTCCGGGGCGAGCAGGAGCACGACGACGGCCAGCAGTACGAGGCCCGCGGCGACGATCGCCGTACCGCGCACGCTCCAGCGCCAGGCGGCGAGCACGGTCAGGCCGAGCAACAGCGCGACGATGCTCGACTGCGAGAAGCTCGTCACCAGGCCTGCCAGCAGCCACGCCAGCACCGCCGCCCCGATCTGCGCCTCGCGACGGCCGCCCCACAGCACGGCGGTCGTGACCGCGATCATCACGAGCATCAGGAAGCGCCCGTAGATGCTGGGGTCGAAGAACAGCGAGTTGACCCGGAAGTAGTTGTCGTACTGGTTGGCCGCAACCAGCTTCGGGTTCAAGAACAGGCTCTTCCGGTAGTACTCGACGAAGCCGACGCCGGCCAGTACAACGGCGATCGCGACGAGCACGCCGACGCATCGCCGCAGCAGGCGCGGCGTCCAGCGCACATCGCGCAGCAGCACGAACAGCAGCCCGAAGGGCACGTAGAAGAACGCGAGGTTCTCCGCCGCCTTGACTCGATCGGCCGAGTAGGAGATCTGCAGCGCGTACAGTCCGACGGCGCCGAGCAGCAGCCACTGAAGCCACGCCACCTCGAGTGCTGCCGGACGCTCAGTTGCCACGCCGTCCGGCGAGGCAGCCCCTGGCACGCCCGCGGTTACGGTCGCCGCGCCGGCTCGCCGACGCTCGAGCAGACGTGGCACCAGCTGCGTGACGCTGCCCGCGGCGATCACGAGGTAGAGGGGGATCAGCAGGTTGACCGTGCGGCCGTCGGCGGCCACGGGCACGCGGAACGGCAGGGCGCCGACGGCCAACAGGGGAAACGCTTCCGGCCACCGTCGCATCACCGCGACGAGTACCGCGACGAGCACGGCCGCGGCCGCGAGCAGCGCCACCAGCGTTCCGGCGGAGGGCAGGCTCGCCGCCGGCAGGGCGCTCATCTGCGCACCAGAGCGAAGCTCCGCGGGGAGAGGACCGGGTCGGCGTGCCTGCTGAGCGTCAGGCGCACCCGGTATTCACCTGCGGGCGCCGGGCGGCCGCGGTTTTCGGGCACCAGGTAGGGACGGCCCGCCGCAGTCGTGCGCCTGCTGTAGCCGTGGGCGGTTCCGCGGCGCCCGTTCCAACGCAGCGAGAGCTGTTTGTAGCGCGGCACGGGATAGCCGCGCAACAGCGTCGCGACGACGTTGTCCTTCGAGTCGACCACGGCCACCGTCGCTCGTTCGGCGTGGGAGAGCTTGAACGAGATCTGCTCCTGTTTGTGGTGCCCGGCGGGCGTCGGCGAGAAGTTCGAGGTCAGCTCGAAGGAGGGCACGACCTTTGCCGTGTGCTTGAGGCGCTGCGTCAGGAAGAAGGCGAGGAAGCAGGCGAGAACGAGTACTGCGAAGACGGCGCTCCCCAGCGGGTCCACGCCGTCACGGCGCCGGCCACCCCCACCTTCGGCGTCAGCTTCGGCACCCGCCGCGGCAGCGCTCAATCGCCGCCGCCCAGCGCGAAGCGCTCGACGGTGTCCGAGCGCAGCCCCAGTCTCAGCGTCTCGAGCGAGAGAACGTCGACGGGCGCGATGTTCCCGAGGTTGCACTCGGTGCCGAAGTGCTTCAGCAGCCAGACCTGCTGTGAGTGCTGAGGCGCGTCGAAGATCAGCCGTCGAGGGTCGATCGAGTGGGCGATCTCCTCGATCAGGCCGGTGCGCGGTTCGCCGTTGGCCCGGTAGATCCCGGCGGTGCCGGACTCCCGCGCCTCCGCGATCACCTTCCAGGCTCCAGCATCGAGATCGCGTTCGATCTGTTCGACCCACACGTAGGGGGCCATGATGAAGTCGACGTCCTTGCTGCCGACCTCGGCGAAGACCGTGAACTCGCCTGCCAGCCGTTCGATCAGCCCGCGCTTGACGTCCGGCTCGAGCTCGATCGTGCCGTCGGAGATCTCGACATGCCGCAGGCCCAGCTCGCGCAGCCACTCGACGAGGCCGTCCACCCGCCCCTGGCGAATCGCGATCTCGGTGAGGGTGCCGCCGAGCACGACCGGGATGTCATGGGCGGCGTAGCGCTCGAGCTTCTCGCTGAGGTTTGCCGCCACGACCGCAGTGCCCCAGCCGAGCTTGACGATGTCGACGCTCGGACCGGCGACCTCGAGCAGCCCGTCGACCTCGGCCACGGACAGGCCACGGTCGATCACATGGGTGATGCCGTGCTCGCGCGGCTTGGCCGTCCGCTCGGGGATGTCGAGGAAGTCGGCTATGGACCCGCGGTGGCCTTGTCGGCGCCGACGACGACCGCGACCTTCGCCGAGCCCGCCAGGGCCGAGACGCCCTGTTCCATCGGCTCCACGAGGCTGACCGACAGCGATCGCGCCACCTGCGACGCGTCAGGCTGATGGCCGGTGGCGTACTCGACGACCGTCACTTCGTTGGCTCCAGGCGGGCGGCCGAACCTGGCGGCTGCCTGGGAGTAGCCGCTCTGCTGGAGCTGGGATGAGACGCGGGACGCCAGCCCCGTGGTTTCGGTGCCGTTCAGGACCACCACGCTCGTTTCCGCCGGAGGCGTCGCTTTCGCCTGTTTCGGAGAGGATTTCGCGTGGTGGTGCTTGGCGGTCGTCGAGGTGGCCGCAGGGGTTTCGTGCGAGGCGACGCTGCCGGCCTTCGGGCCTGACGAGCCGCCTTTCGTGAGGAGCACCAGGACAAGCGCGACAGCCACGGCGAGCGCGATCGCCACGAGCACGATTCGCCGGCGCGAGCCGCCACGGGACTCGAGCCGCGAGCCGCGGCTCCGCCCTGGCACTTCGGCCCCGTGACGCGACGCGGCCTCGCTCGCGACCCGCGATGCGCCCGGGGCTCCCGCCGCCGCCCCTGCTGCCGTCGTACGGCGTGGCGCCGCCGGCGCGGGAGGCAGTGGCGGGCGCTGCGGGGATGCGGCCGGGGCCTCAGCGCCTGGTTGCGGGGGTGCAGCGCCGGCCTGCGCGGGTGGCGCGGAGGGTGGACCGGGAGAGCGCGGTGCCGCGGGGGCAGCGCCCGCCGGGGCGCCCGCGGCAGGCTGCCCGGCGGATGGCGCGGGCACCGGGGACGACGGGGTGGCGGGCACGCCCGCGGCAGGCGCCGCCTTCGCGCGGCTCGCAGCTCCGACTGCGGACGCCGCTGCGGCGGCAGCTGTCGCCGGCGCGGGCGGCGTCGCGGCCGGCGGCGCTCCGTTCTGCTCAGCCGGTTGTGCCTGCGTCCGCTGCGCGCCGGCGGCCGACGCCGGTGCGCCGACCGGCGTTGCAGGCTGGGCCGGCCTCGGGGTCGCCGGCTGTTGCCAGGGGATCGGCTGCGGACCCTGCCCGTGCTCGCTCGCTCCTTTGGCGCCGGACGGCACCTGACCGGGCGAGGCGGACGGCGTGCCGCTGCCCGCGGCCCCGGCCCCGCCGGGTGGCGGGATCGGGGCGGCGGGAGCTCCGGAGGCGCTCACAGCCTGGCCCGCGCGCACCGCCGCGCCGGCGGCAGCCGGCCGCGCGTGGATCGGCTGGGCGCGCGGAACCGGCCGCACCGACTGCGGCGCCACCGCTCCGCCCTCGACGCGGGCGGCCGCAGCGGCGGAGACGCGCTGCTCCATGTCGGCGGCGCGCTCGGGCGCCCGTCCGGCCCACTCGCGCAGGCGTCTGATCTCGCGAGCCTGCGAGAAGACGAGCAGCGCGAGCACGGCGATTCCCAGCAGAGCGGCGAAGGCGACCACGGCGCCGATCTTGGTGAAGGTGCTCGATACCGAGAAGGCGAGCAGCGAGACGCTCATGAATCCGGTGAGTGTACGAGGGGCTCAGGCGCACCGCGCTGCGCGGGGGGAGTCACCACGGTCCCTCCACCGCCGATCTGCTCCGCCGGGGCAGCGGCCGGGGCGGGCAGCGGCTCTGTGCCGTGGCGCGACTCGCGCGAGAGCTCCGAGACCTTGGCCGCAAGGCCGGCGGCGTCTCCCTCGAGCACGAGCAGGCGGATCTCGGCGAACATCGACTCGACCGCCTGCAACCCGAGCGGCTCACGCTCGGCACGGAGGATCTTCTCCGCGTCGGTCGGACAAGCCCGCTCGTAGCTGTTGAAAAGCTCCTCATGCAGCTTCTCCCCCGGGCGGCTGCCGACGATCTCGATCTCGATGTCCCGCTCGGGGTCGAGACCCGAGAGCTCGATCATCGCGCGGGCCAGCTCGACGATCTTCACGGGCTCGCCCATGTCGAGTACGAACACGTCGGCGCCGCCCTGCGCGATGCGACGCCGGCCCGTGCCGTTGAGCGAGGCGCGGACCGCGGCCATCGAGCCCGAGCGGATGATCAGCTGAACCGCCTCGGGGATCGTCATGAAGTACCTGGTCATGCGCTCGTCGGTCACGGTCACGGGGCCGCCGCGCTCGATCTGACGGCGGAAGATCGGCACGACGCTGCCCGAGGAGCCGAGCACGTTGCCGAAGCGCACGGCCGCGTATCGCGTCTCGCCGAAGCGCGCCGCCGCCGCCTCGAGGGCGAACTCCGCGAGCGCCTTGGAGGCGCCCATCACGGTCGCGGGCGCAACCGCCTTGTCGGTGGAGACGAGCACGAAGCGCGCGGCGCCGCTGCCTCCGGCGACGTGGGCGACGACCTGCGTGGCGATCGCGTTGTTGCGCACCGCCTCGACGGGGTTGGCCTCCATCAGGCCGACGTGCTTGTAGGCGGCGGCATGGAACACCACCGACGGGCGGTGCTCGGCGAACACCTCCCGCATGCGCTCCTCTTCCTTGCAGTCGGCGAGCATCGCGGCGAGCATCGACTCCGGCACGTGGCGCTCGTCCTGCAGCTCGCGCAGAATCGAGAAGAGGTTGTCCTCGGCGTGGTCGAGCAGCACGATCCGATGCGGCTCGACGCGCGCGATCTGCCGGCACAGCTCCGCGCCGATCGACCCACCCGCGCCCGTCACGAGCACCACCTGGCCGGCGAGGTAGGAACCGACGCGGTCGAGCTCCATGTGCACCGGCTCGCGGCCGAGGACGTCCTCTACGCGCACCTCGCGAAACTGCCTGGTCACTGCTCCGCGCGTCTGCAGCAGCTCGAAGACCGTGGGCAATGTCCGCACCGGGATCGCACGCTGCCGGCACTCTTTGACGATCCGGGCGCGCGTCGAGCCGGGCGCCGAGGGGATCGCGATGATCACTTCGTCGGGCTCCGCGTCGTCGAGGATCCGCGGCAGGTCGGCTTCGGTGTCGCCCCGCACGCGCACGCCGTCGATCCGCAGCCGGTGCTTGGCGGGATCGTCGTCGAGGAAGCCGACGGGAACCAGGCCCAGCTCGCGGTTGCGCATGATCTCTCGCAGCACCATCCGCCCGCCGTCGCCGGCCCCGGCGATCAGCACCGTGCGATCGCCCTTCCGGGACGCGCGGAAAGCGGCGAGTGGCCGGCGCTCGTAGATCGTCCGCGCGAGCCCTCTGATGCCGACGAGGAAGGCGAGCGCCAGCAGGGCGTAGAGCACGATCACGCCGTTCGGGAGCACCACCGCGACCGTCGCGTTGCCCGCATGACGCCGGCCGGCCAACGGCGGGTAGGCGTGGGTCGGGCGGAAGATCTCGATCGCGACGACGGTCAGCAGCACGATCACGATGACCGCGCGCACCACCGCCTCGTAGTCGCGCTGGCCGGCGTAGCGCCAGCGGCGCTGATAGACCCCGGAAAGCACCAGCACCGGCAGGCTGCCGGCGAGCACCCACCAGAGCGTCGCGGAACGCAGCTCGTCGTAATGCTTCGGCGGGCCGTTGTTGAACCGGAGCTGGAAGGCGAGGTAGTACGCGAGGGCGACCAGAGCCCCGTCCACTGCGAGCTGGGGCAGCGCATGACGGTGGATCGGGAAAGCCGCCGAGCGGATCCGTCGGCGCATTGTGGGGATTGTAAGCGGCCAGGGCGCGTACGTCGCTGCGGTGACGGCCGCCTTGCCGCCGGCGCGGCGCTGCGAGACGGAGCTAGCGGTGCAGCGGTGAGAGCAGCAGATCGATCAGCTCGCCGGGGTCGCGGCGCACTCGCGGAGTCCGTGCGCCGCCCGCGCTCGCCGGGATCGTCAGCGCCGCCGCGTCCTCGAGCGTCCGCAAACGCCCTTCGGCGATCAACCGTTCATCGACCGCGCCCATCCGGCCCTGGAAGGTCGTGTAGACGGGCGTGCCGAGCGCGACCGCCTCGCGGTTCATCGTCCCTCCGGCGGAGATCACGAGCGCGGCCTGTGCGATCAGCGACTGTGCATCGATCGCGTGCTGGGGGACCACGAAGCCCGGAATGCCGGCGAGCTGAGCGCGCTGGGAATCGACTCGGGGCAGCACGACGGGCTGCAGGCCCTCGCCTTCGGCCGCCGCCCGCAGGCGCTCCAGCACCGCGCCGAAGATGTCGCTGGCGAAGCGGTGGTAGAGCGCCAGCTCGGGGGGGGTGCGCACGACCACGATCGGGCGGGCCGCGTCGAGGCCAAGCTCCGCGATCACGCCCGGGTCGGGCTCGAAGTCCGACAGGTAGTACTCCTCCTTGAGGCCCTCGTAGCGGTGCAGCTTGCCGGCCGCGCCATAGCGCCTCAGGCGCTCGGGCGGGATCGCGTCGGGCACGACGACCGCCCGTGCGAGCCGGCAGTTGACGTTGTGCTGCACCGAAGCCCACTCGTAGTCGAACATCGTCGAGCTCGGTATCCGCAGCAAAGCGGCCGCGACCGTGACGTCGTTCGATCCATGCCCGAGGGCGAGGTCGAAGGGGCGCTTCGAGGCCTCCCGTCCAGCTCCCGCCGGGCCGTTCCCGCGCCGCGCCCAGCGCACGAGGGCAGCCGTCCGCGAAGCCAGCCCGGTCGCCTTTGCGGCCACGCGCCCGCCGCGATGATGGCCGATCGCCGTGTACTCGATGCCGAAGCGCTCGCACAGCTCGAGCGTCTGGGCGAAGTCCCGGGCGGTCACGGCGACGTCGTGCCCGTCGGCACGCAGGCGCTCGATCACCGGGCGCATGACGAGCACGTGGGGGCTGTTCGTGAGGTCGATCCAGACGCGCATTCAGCGACTGACCGTAACGCGCAGCGGCGGCCGTCGCTGGAGCGCACGCAAGGGGATTCTCACCGCGCCCGGAGGGCCGACCGCTATCGTTGGCCCGCGCTTGCTGGTCCTGGCCTCGATATCCGAAACGCTCTTCAACGAAACCGCACACTTCGTGCGCGAAGGTGGCTACCCCGCGATCTTCGTGCTGATGCTGCTGGAGAGTGCTTGCATCCCGATTCCGTCGGAGGCGACGATGCTGTTCGCGGGCTTCGTGGTCGTCGATCCGAGCGCGAGCAGCGCCGAACACCACCTGACGCTGCTCGGCATTGTCACGGCGGGCGTGGTCGGCAACCTGATCGGATCGTGGATCTCCTACTGGGTCGGCCGAGCCGGGCGCATCGAGCTGATCGAACGGCACGGCCACTGGCTGCACATCAAGCCGAGTCACATCGAGACGGCCGATCGGTGGTTCGCCCGCTACGGCTCCGCTGCGGTCTTCTTCAGCCGCATGCTTCCAATCGTGCGAACGTTCATCTCGCTGCCCGCCGGCGTCGCGCGGATGCCGTTCGGCCGCTTCACGCTCTATACGCTCGCGGGGTGCATCCCCTGGGTGCTCGCGCTCGGGCTTGCGGGCGAAGCGCTCGGCAGCAACTGGACAGACGCGCGCAAGTACTTCGAGTACGTCGACTACGCGATCGTCGCCCTCGTCGTGATCGGCGTGGTCTACTGGATCGTACGCTGGCGCCGCGGGCGCGGCGAACCGGCTCAGGACGCGGCCGGCTGAGCCGGACGCTCCGCCTCGGCGGCGCCGCACCGCCGTTCGGCCGCGGCGGCGCGCACGGGCCGGGCTCGTCCTCCGCCGGCCGCGACGCGCACAATAGGGACGGATGGCAGCGGTCGGCACCCTGATCGGCGGACGCTACCGGCTCGACGCGGTGATCGGGCGGGGCGGCATGTCAACGGTCTACAAGGCATTCGACACGGTCCTCGAGCGGCCCGTCGCGATCAAGCTGATGCACCGGGAGATCGCGACCGACTCCGACCAGCTCGAGCGGTTCCGCCGGGAGGCACGCGCGGTGGCCCAGCTGAACCACCCCAACGTGGTGTCCGTGATCGACGCCGGCGAGGAGCCATTGGCCGAGGACGAGCTGGCCGGGGACCACGGACCCGCCGGCACGCCCTACATCGTGCTCGAATACGTCGACGGCGAGACGCTGAAGAGCGTGATCCGGCGTTCCGGCCCGCTCGAGGTCCCGCAGGCGCTGGCCTACGCGATCGAGGTGGCTCGCGCGCTCGGCGCGGCCCACGAGCGCCAGATCGTCCACCGCGACGTCAAGCCCCACAACGTGCTGATCGACCCCGAGGGGGGCGCGAAGATCACCGACTTCGGGATCGCCCGCTCACTGAGCGAGGAGGGCCTGACGATGGCCGGGCGCGTGCTCGGCACGACCGATTACGTCTCGCCGGAGCAGGCCCTGGGGCAGCCGGTCACGCCGCAGTCGGATCTTTACTCGCTCGGCATCGTGCTGTACGAGATGCTGACCGGCGATGTGCCGTTCCACGGCGACTCCCCGGTGGCGGTCGCGATGAAGCACGTCCGCGAGGAAATCCCCGACGTGCAGGCGCGCCGGCCGCAGATCTCCGCCGCGACGGCATCGGTCGTCGACCGCGCCGTCGCCAAGGATCTCGCGCATCGCTACCCCGACGCCGCCGCGATGACCGCCGACCTCGAAAACGTGCTGGCGATCGAGGCCTCCCGGACCGGGCAGACGACCGGTGAGGTCACGACCGTGCTGCGCAGCCTGCGGGGCCGGGCGCGGCGGCGGCTGCCGTGGCGCACACGCCACCCTGCTCGCTGGCTGGCCTCGCTCGCGCTGCTCGCCGGCGTCGTCGTCCTGGTCGTGTACCTCGCCGGAGAAAACGCGCACCGCGGCACCGGCACGGCGCCCGGAGCGTCCGCGAAGGCCGGCCTCGTGAACGTTCCCCTCGGGCAGTCCTCGGCGCATGACTACAACCCGTTCGGCACCGGGCCCGAAAACCGCGACCTGATCAGCAACCTCGTCGACAGCGATCCCTCGACGACCTGGAGCACGGAGAAATACTTCGAAGGCACCCTGCGCAAGGCCACCGGCACGGGCACGGGCATCTACCTGGACGCGGCCCCGGGCGTGATCGGGCGCGCCGTCGAGATCCAGACGCCCACCCCCGGCTTCTCCGTGCAGATCTACGTGGCCGACACGATCGAGCAGCTGCCCTACGGGGACTCCGCGTCGCTTGCCTCGCGCGGCTGGAAAGGGCCCGTCGGGACCAGCGCGGCCGTACGTGACGCCGAACGCATCCCACTGCTCCTCCCCGGCGGGCGCCACCGCTACTACCTCGTGTGGTTGACGACCCTGCCGCCGCACATGATGTCGGCGACGATCGCCGACATCACGCTCTTCCGGTGAGGCCCGCGGGCCGCGGGCGGCGGCGTCTTCAGTTCTGTCGGGCCGACTCGCGGGCATGGCGCGCGATCCCCAGCCGGCAGAGCCGGTCGACGAGCTGGGGGTAAGGCACCCCGCTGGTCTCCATGAGCTTCGCGTAGACGCTCGTGGGGGTGAAGCCGGGCATCGTGTTGAGCTCGTTCACGAGCACCTCCTCGCCGTCGACGAAGAAGTCAACGCGCGCGAGGCCCTCGCAGCCCGCCGCGCGGAAGGTCGTCACTGCCAGCTCGCGGACGCGCGCTCGCGCGTGCTCGGAGATGCCCGCCGGAATCACCAGCTCCATCCCGCCCGTCGTGTACTTCGCCTGATAGTCGTAGAACTCGCCCTCGTAGCGGATCTCGCCGGGCTCGGAGGCGAGGGGAATCCGTTCCCGCTCACCCTCGCCGGCCGGCGCCTCGAGCACACCGCACTCGACCTCGATGCCGGGCGCGGCGGCCTCCACGATCGCCCTCCCGTCGTGGGCGAAGGCGGCGTCGAGCGCGGCGCTGAGCTGATCGCGCTCGGCGACGCGCGTGATCCCGACCGACGAGCCGAGGCGGGCCGGCTTGACGAACGAGGGCAGGCCGACGGCCTCGGCGCGCGCAAGCGCCCCGATCGGATCCTCATGCCATTGCCGATCGCGGATCCCGGCGTAGCGGACCTGAGGGACGCGGAGCACCATCATCAGGTCCTTGAAGAGCACCTTGTCGATGCATACCGCGGAGGCCGCGACACCCGCGCCCACGTAGGGAACGTCGAGCGTCTCGAGCATGCCCTGGATCGCGCCGTCCTCGCCGTAGGGCCCGTGCAGCGCCGCGAACACGACGTCCGCGCCTGCGAGCCCCTCGCCGGGCGTGACCGCGATCACGGTGCCCTCGCGCCGCCACACTCCGTCGCGCCCGATCTCGATCCAGTCGACAGCGTGGCCCGCGGCCAGCAGGCCGTCGCGCACGGCGTCGGCGGAGTTTCTGGTCCGAGCACGTCGACGGCGATCGTCACGACCGAGCCCTTCGGGGCCTGCGCGCCAGCCGCCGGTGTCTGGCGGAGCACGATCCCCACCTGAGAGGGTTCGGCGGTCGCAACGGAGCTGACCTTCGGTTTGAAGCCCGCCTGGCCGAGCGTCACGAGGGCGAGCGTCTGGCTCTGTCCGACGACGTTCGGCACCGCGATTTCCTTCGGCGCCTGTGCGACCGTCAGGTTGACCTTGCTTTCCGCCTTGACCGACGTGCCGCCCTTGGGAGACTGCGCGAGCACCGTCCCCTCCGGCTGCGACGCGGACGTCCGCTTGGTGACCGCGCCGAGCTGCAGGCCGGCGTTGGTCAGCGTCGATTCGGCGGCGGACTGCGACTGGCCGACCACGTCGGGGACCTTGACCGGGGCGGGGCCGCTCGAGACCAGTACCACGACGGGGCTGCCGAGCTGCTTCTCGGTGCCCGCCGACGGGTTCGTGCCGATCACCTTCCCCGCCGCGACGGCCGCGCTCGCTTCCTTCGTGGTTCGCGGCTTGAAGCCCGCCTTGCGCAGGCGCGCCACCGCCTGGGCGGCGGTCAGTCCTTCGACGTCGGTGACCGGCGCGCTGGCAGGGCCGCCCGATACGACCAGCGCGACATCGCTGCCCTTTTCCACCCTCGCACCGGCGCCCGGGCGCTGGCTGATCACGAGTCTGGACGGGACCGTGGAGCTCGGTTCCAAGCGCGGAACCGGATTCAGCCCGACGCGGCGCAGCGTCGTCCCCGCCGCCTGTTCGCTCTGTCCGGTCACATCGGGGACGGAGACCTTGCTCGCGGGGGAGGTCAGGAGCACGACGGCGACGGCCGCCGCGGCGAGCAGCAGCGCGGCGAGACCGCCCCACAGGATGCGCCTGTTGCGCCGGCGGCGCTGTTCGTCCTCGGCCGGTTCGTACTCCTCGTAATGAGGATCCGTCACCCCGGGCGCGGCGAACATGATCCCCGTCGGCGGCTCGAGGGGAGGCGCACCGGGCGCGTAGTGCCCGTCGCCGGGCGCGACGTGGCCGGGCAACGCATCGCGCTCGACCTGTAGCGCGGCGATCAGCTCGTCGTCATCGGCATAGCGCTCGAGCGGGTCCTTGGCGAGCGCACGGAGCACCACCGCGTCGAGCGACGGCGGCAGCGCCGGGTTCAGATCGCTGGGCGGACGCGGCGCGGCGGAGACCTGCTTGAAGGCGATCGCGACGGCCGTCTCGCCCTCGAAGGGGACGACGCCGGTGAGCAGCTCGTAGAGGATCACGCCGACCGAGTAGATGTCGGACGCGGCGCTCACGGCGTACCCCTGGGCCTGCTCCGGGGAGAGGTACTGGGCGGTGCCCATGACCGAGCCCGTCAGGGTCATGTCGGATGCCCCGGCGCGGGCGATGCCGAAATCCGTGACGCGGGCCCTGCCCTCCTCGTCGAGGATCACGTTGTGCGGCTTGAGGTCGCGGTGGATGACGCCGCGCCGATGGGCGAAGCGAGCGGCACGAAGGATCTGGATGACCGTGTCGATCGCGACCGCCGGGTCGAGCGGACCCTGTTCGCGGACGATCGCCTTCAGCGAGCGTCCGGCCACGTACTCCATCGCGATGTAATAGGTGCCGTTCCACTCGCCGCGGTCGAAGATCCCGACGATGTTGGGATGTGAGAGGGCTGCCGCGCTCGAGGCCTCGCGCTTGAAGCGCTCGACGAACTCCTGGTCTTCGGCGAAGTGGTGGTGCAGGACCTTGACCGCGACCTCGCGGCCGAGCAGCTGGTCGTGTGCGAGGTACACGTCCGCCATGCCTCCCGAGCCGAGCCGCGAGAGCACCCGGTAGCGACCGTCGATGATCGTGTCGGGGTCAATCATTGAGCAGCCGTTCGATTACCTGGCGGGCGACCGGGGCGGCGAATGCGGCGCCCTGGCCGGGCACGCCCTTCAACGTCACGGCGATCGCCACGCGCGGGTTCGAAGCGGGCGCGAAGGCGATGAACCAGACGTTGTTGATCGCCGTGCCGATCTGCGTCTCGGCCGTTCCCGTCTTGCCTGCGACCTGCACGCCGGGAATCTGCGCTGACGTGCCGGTGCCTTCGTTCACGACCGCTTCCATCATCGACGTGACGGCCGTGGCAGTGGAGCGTTTCATCACCACCGACTGAACCCTGGGTGTGACCCGCAGCACCGTCTGGCCTTCGGAGTTGACGATCCGGGAGGTCAGGTGGGGAACCATCAGGGTCCCGTGGTTGGCGACCGCGGAGGCGACCTCGGCCATCTGCAACGGCGTGACGGCGAGTTTGTCCTGGCCGATTCCCATGCGCCCCACGTCGACCCGTTCGCTGGTGGGCGGGACGATCCTTTCGCCTTCGCTCTCGCCGCTCGCCGACATTTCCGTCGCCGGGTAGTCCAGCTGGGGCTTGCGGTTGAAGCCGAAACGTCCCATGTAGCGAGCGAGCGTGGCCTTGCCGACACGCTCGGCGACCTGCGCGTAGACGGTGTTGACGGATTTCACGAGGCCTTCGGAGAGCGTCAGCTGGCCGAAGTTCTCGTTGTTGTCGTTTTTCAGCGCCACGCCCGAGATCGGCACGTTGTCGCGCCCGCTCACGGTCGACTGCGGGGTGAACGCGCCACTGTCGATCGCGGCGGTCGCCGTGACGACCTTGAAGGTCGAGCCCGGCGCGTAGCCGAACTGCGTGGCGCGGTTGACGAGCGGGGCATTGGGGTCGGTGGTGAGCCGTTTGTAGGCGGCGTTCGAGTGGAGCGAGTCGGGTTCGTAACCGGGCGATGAGGCCATCACGGTCACGGCGCCGCTGCGCGGATCGAGGGCAACGACGGCGCCCTTGTGTTCGCCCAGCGCCGACACGGCGACGCGCTGCGCCTTCGGATCGAGTGTCGTGACGACCTTCTCGCCGGTCGGCTTGTGTCCCTGGAGCTGGTCGAGGATCGCTTGCAGGCCGGTATCGGTCTGGCCGTTCAGCGCGGCGCTGCGGAAGCGCTCGATGCCGGTGCTGCCGAGGTTTGTGAAGTAGTAGCCCACCGTGTTTGCAAACAACCCGCCGCTTGGGTAGGTGCGTTCGTAGATCCCTTCGCCGCGGCGATGGCTGCGCGCGAGCACGGTCCCGTCGGCCGCGACGATCGGCCCGCGGTCGATGCGTTGCTGCTCGAGTAGCGCGCGTGCGTTGAGCTTGTTCGCGCGCAGCGAGGACGCTTCGAAGATCGTCCATCGCGACGTGAACGCGACGAGCAGCGCGAACAGCACGACCACGAGGGCGTAGAGGCGGGTGATTGGGCGGTTCAATGGATTCCCACCTGCCCACTCATTCGAGTTGGTCGAGTTCGAGGCTTCGGATCAGCGAGGCGGCCTTGCCTTCCGAGCGCAGGGAATGGTCGAGCAGCGTGCGGCGGTGCTGGGGGCTGACCGTCGATGCGCTCACGCCGGAGACGTACTGGCTGCTGAACAGCTCGATGTGGCCGGGGAGCGTGAAGGGCAGGCCCTGGTAGAGCGTCACCAGGCCGCGATCGTTGGTGCCGATGAAGTACACCGATTGGAGCGCGAGGAAGGCGCCCGCGGCGATCAGCGCGAGCACCGCGAGGCTC
>WNFI01039472.1_pt2 | contig 52686 bp, 48 predicted proteins | sample 5400471 | NCBI WGS metagenome assembly WNFI01 (sample SAMN13153348, study PRJNA577476) | soil metagenome | isolation source: 100 cm saprolite on Douglas fir-dominated hillslope | place: USA:California | collected 2013-09-17
TTGACGCAGAGCTCGTTTTTTCGGCGCTGGATTCATCGGTCGCCACCGAAGTCGAGGCCGCGTTTGCCAGGGCCGGCCGGTTCGTTCTCAGCAACGCGAAGAACTATCGCATGCACTCCGACGTGCCGCTCGTCATCGCCGAGGTGAATCCGGATCACCTTGGCATCATCGAGTCGCAACAGCGCAAGCGAGGATGGAAGGGCGGGATCATCACGAATGGCAACTGCGTTGCCATCGTCGCCGCGCTGCCGCTGGCGCCAATTCACCAGCGGTTCGGCGTCAAGCAGGTGTTCGTGTCCACGATGCAGGCGGTATCCGGTGCCGGCTATCCTGGCGTTCCCTCGCTCGACATCCTGGGCAATGTCATTCCATACATTGGCGATGAAGAGCCCAAGATCGAGTCGGAGCTTCAGAAATTTCTGGGGAGTGTCGTCGGCGGCGTGATCCAGTCCGCGCCATTCATCGTCAGTGCGCATGCCAATCGTGTGCCCGTCGAGCATGGTCACACGGTCTGCATGTCCATCGCCCTCGAGAGCAAAGGTCAGGCGGAAGACGTTGCCGCCTGCCTCGCTGACTGGCGCGGTGCGCCGGCCGCGCGAGGGTTGCCAAGCGCCCCTGACCGGGCGCTAGTCCTGGCAAAGCATCCTGATCGGCCGCAGCCGCGTCTTGACGTCAACGTCGGCGCCGGGATGACGGTCACGGTCGGCCGCATTCGATCGGATCCGCTGTTTGACGTCAAGCTCGTGGCTACGGGGCACAATGTCATCCGCGGCGCCGCCGGCGCGTCCGTGCTGAACGCCGAGCTTCTGGTTACGAGCGGCCAAGCCGGATTGGCGTGATCGTCCTCAAGTTCGGCGGCACCTCGGTCGGCGACGCGGAGGCCATCAAGAGGACCGCGTCGATCGTCGCGTCGCGTCGCGATCGTAAACCGATCGTCATCGTCTCGGCGCTCGCCGGCGTGACGAATGCGCTGATCGCCATCGGAGAGCAGGCGTCGAAGGGACATCTGATTGGCGCGGTTCGGTCGGTCGAGGGGATTCGAGCGCGCCACCTCGACGTGGCCGAGGCGCTGCTCGGATCCACCGAGGAGTGCGCCGAAGTCTGCTCCGAGATGAGCGCTCTCTGTGACGAGCTCGCTCACCTCGCCGAGGCGCTAAGCACGCTCGGCGATGCGACGCCGCGCAGCCTGGACATGGTCGCGTCGTTTGGAGAGCAATTGTCGTCGATCTTGTGCGTCGCCTCCTTCATTCGACAGGGACTTCCGGCGACCCACATCGACGCGCGGCGGGTGATGATTACCGACGACAACTTCACCAAAGCCGAGCCGCAGCCGGACGCGATCGCCGAAGCCACGCGGGCACATCTTCTTCCGGAGGTGACCGCCGGCCGCATTCCGGTCCTCGGCGGTTTCATCGGGTCGGCGAAGGGCAAGGGTACCACCACGACGCTCGGGCGCGGTGGCTCCGATTACAGCGCATCGCTCGTCGGCGCCGCGATTCGTGCCGAAGCGATTGAGATATGGACGGACGTCGACGGGATGCTGACCGCGGATCCACGCGTGGTTCCCGACGCCCGGCTCATCGCCCGAATCGGGTTCGATGAAGCGTCGGAGCTTGCGTCATTCGGGGCGAAGGTTCTCCATCCAAATACGATCGCCCCGGCGGTCCGTCTGGGCATTCCGGTATTGATTCTCAACTCGCACCGCCCGGAGGGCGCGGGAACCGTGATCACCTTCGAAGCGCCGCGACGAGGTGTGAGCGCGATCGCCGGCAAGAACGACGTGACCCTCATCCGCGTCGGCTCGCCGCGGATGTTGCTGACCGATGGATTTTTGCGTGTCTTGTTCGAGGTCTTCGCTCGACATAGGGCTTCGATCGACGTCGTCGCGACATCCGAAGTCTCGGTGTCCGTCACCATGGACGATGCATCGCGCCTCCCTGCGCTGCTCCCCGATCTTCGTGAGCTGGGCGACGTGGCCGTCGAGCGCAATCGTGGTATCGTGGCCGTGGTGGGCGCGGCGCTGCGCGAGGGTGGCCAACACATGTCGCGCGCACTGAGGGCGCTCGGCGACGTCAGCGTCCACATGCTTTCTTTGAGCGCGACCGGCATCAATCTCACCGTCGTCGTCGACGACGATCAGGTGAAGCCCGCCATTCAGCGATTGCACGCCGAGTTTTTCGAACAGGACGGCGCATGACGACACGGTTGGCGATCGTCGGAATGGGCAAGATGGGTCGCGCCATCGACCAGCTCGCGTCCGAGCGAGAGTGCGAGGTGGTTGCACGACTCGACATGCCCGACACCCAGGCGGGAATCACCGCCGGCATGCTGAACGGGGCACAGGTGGCGGTGGAGTTCACGACGCCTGGATCGACAGCCGCCAATGTTCGGGAGCTGGTCGAGGCTGGCGTACCGATCGTGGTCGGGACCACCGGCTGGTATGATTCACTGGCCGACGTCGCGAAGCTGGTCAAGGAGCGGCACGGCGCCCTGTTGACGGCGACCAATTTTTCACTTGGCGTGCATGCCTTCGAGGCAATCCTCGCGAGGGCCGCGTCGATTCTTTCGCAGGGCGGCGGGTTCGAAGCGCACATGATTGAGATGCATCATTCGGCGAAGAAAGATGCGCCGTCGGGCACGGCGCAAACGCTCGAGAAGGCCGCTTCTGCTGAATGGGGAAAGCGGATTCCAATTACCAGCGTTCGCACGGGATCGATTCCAGGAACCCATGAGCTCATCTTCGACGCGCCATTCGAAACGATCCGGCTCGCCCACATCGCCCGTGACCGGCGAGTCTTCGCCGAGGGCGCGATCGTCGCCGCGAAGTGGCTGGTCGGCAAGCAGGGAGTCTTTACGATGAAGGACGTCATCCAATCGAAGGCCTGAGTTATGGCGAATGCGCGGCAGTCTCGCCCGGGGCAGCCACTCTCCGGCTGCGGCACGGCGATGGTTACCCCGTTCGGCGTGGACGGCTCGATCGACGAAGGGGCGCTGCGTGCCCTCGTCGATTGGCAGATTGACGAGGGCATCCACTTCCTCGTGCCATGCGGCAGTACCGGCGAAGCGGCAACGATGTCCCTTGCGGAGCACCGCCGCGTTGTGGAGATCACCATCGAGCAGGTGAAGGGACGTGTCCCGGTGGTCGCCGGCGCCGGGTCGAACGACACGGTGAAGGCGATCGCTCTGTCGAAGGTGATGAAGGAGATCGGCGCCACCCATTTGCTGCACACGTCGCCGATGTACAACAAGCCGCCGCAGCGGGGGATCGTCGCCCACTACCGCGCCATCGCCGACGCGGTCGACTTGCCGATCGTCGTGTACAATGTGCCTGGGCGGACGGGTAGCAATATCGAGGCAAAAACGACGATCGAGATGGCGGCGATCAAGGGCATCCACGCCGTCAAAGAAGCGTCGGGCAGCCTGAGCCAGATCTCCGACATCATTCGCGGCCGCCCGAAAGACTTTGTCGTCCTCTCCGGAGACGACGAGCTGACGCTTCCGGTCATGGCGCTCGGTGGCGACGGCATTATCTCAGTCGTTTCGAACGCGGTTCCGGGACTGATGGCTCGCCTGTGCGATCGTATGGCGTCGGGCGACGTCGCCGGGGCGAGGGAAATTCACATGAAGGTGTTGCCCTGGATGCGCGCCGCCTTCATCGAGTCAAATCCGATGCCGGCGAAGGCCGCGTTGGCCATGATGGGACGAATCAAGAACGTGCTGCGGCTTCCGCTCGTCCCCATGAGTGAGTCCCACAACGACGCGGTTCGCGCCGCGCTCAAGACGGCGGGCGCGCTGTAGCGTGAAGACGCTTTCGCTGGACTCGCTTCGGGACAGAGTCGAGGCATATGCGTCGATCCCGTCGGATCAGCCGCTCCCCAAGGACGCAAAGACGGTTGTCGGCGTGTTGCTCAACGCGCTCGAACGGGGAGAAGTTCGCGCGGCCGCCGAGCGGGCTGGCAAATGGGAGGCGGTGGCCTGGGTGAAGCGCGGAATCCTTCTCGGCTTTCGAGCCGGTGAGCTCGAGGAGACCGACGCCGGCAGCAGCGTGATGACGTTCGTCGACAAGGACACCTTTCCCACACGTCACTTTGACGTGGACCAGGGCATTCGCATCGTCCCGGGCGGGTCGAGCGTTCGTCGGGGCGCATTCCTGGCGTCCGGCGTCGTCTGCATGCCGCCGATGTACGTGAACGTCGGCGCGTACATCGACACGGGAACGATGGTCGATTCTCACGCGCTGGTCGGATCGTGTGCGCAAGTCGGGAAGCGCGTGCACATCAGCGCTGCCGCGCAGATCGGTGGCGTCCTCGAGCCGGTAAACGCAGCGCCCGTGGTGATCGAGGATGACGTGATGGTCGGCGGAAACTGTGGTGTGTACGAGGGGACGGTGGTGAGAAAACGCGCCGTGCTTGGTGCCGGAGTCATTCTCACTCGCGGAACCCCGGTTTTCGACCTCGTCAACGAAACCGTGTACAAGGGCAGCGCTGACGCGCCACTCGAGATTCCCGAGAGAGCCGTCGTCGTTCCTGGAGCTCGGGGGATTCCCGCCGGATGGGCGGGCCGGGAGCGCCTGTCGCTTCAGACGCCGATCATCGTCAAGTACCGCGACGAGAAGACCGACATCGCGACGGCGCTCGAGAGGTGGCTGCGGTGAACGACGCGACTCGGGTAGCAATCGTCGGCCTCGGGGCGATCGGAGGCTCGGTGGCGCTGAAGTTACTCGACCGTGGCGTCGTGCCTCACGGCTTCGCACTCGATGAGGCGGATCGCCGGCTGAGTGCCTCCGCGGGTGTCCGGGTGGCGGTCAGCGTCGAGGCGGCGGTTGCCGAGGCGGACCTCGTGCTGCTGGCGGTGCCGCTCGACGCATTAAGGCAGGTCGCGCCCAGAGTGATCGTTACGGCTCCGTCCACGGCGACGATTCTGCACGCGGCGAGCCTCCAACGCACGTCCGCCACCGGGTTGACGGAGTCTATCGAGACTCGGGTGATCGGCACGCATCCGATTGCCGGCTCGTCTCACGCTGGATTCGTGGCGGCGACCGCCGCGATGTTTCAGGGCGCGACCGTGTATGTCGAGCCCCGCGGCTCACGCCGGGCTCTCGAGGACGCAAAGCTCTTCTGGGGCATGGCCGGGGCGACGAGAATCGAGTACCTCGACGCCGCGGAACACGACGATCGAATGGCCGCAGTGAGCCATCTGCCTCAGCTCCTGTCGACGGCACTCGCGGCCACACTTGCGACGTCGGAGATCGACCCCAGCGTGCTCGGGCCCGGCGGCAGAGACATGACTCGCCTGGCGACGAGTCCGTGGGCGATGTGGGCGCCCCTCCTCTCTGCCACGCCCGATCGCACGTCGGCGTTACTCGAGAGGCTTACAACGGAGTTGACGACGATGCGGGCGGCAATCGGCGATGGCGATGTGTTGACTCTCGAGTCGACGTGGCGCGCGGCGCGCTCCTGGCGCGACGCGCTCGACCAATGATGACCGTCGGAGGAACTCTTCGGGTTCCAGGCGACAAGTCCATCTCTCATCGCGCCCTGATGCTCGGTGCCATCGCGAGCGGCGACTCGCGGGTCAGGAGTATCCTGGAATCAGCCGACATCCAATCGACGGCCGGCGTCCTCCGCGCGCTCGGCGTCGCTGTTCCCACTCTTTCCGACGACTTTGTGATTCGCGGGGTTGGCAGGCGGGGGCTTCGCCCCTCTCCCACGCCACTGGATTGCGGAAATAGCGGCACGAGCGCGCGGTTGCTCGCCGGCATCGCGGCCGCGCAGACATTCACCTCGACCTTCGTTGGCGACGACAGCCTCAGTCGGCGGCCGATGCGCCGTGTCGCTGGCCCGCTAGAGCAGATGGGTGCGAGGGTCAATCTACCGGAGCACGGCGGACTCCCGATGACGGTCACGGGGGGCCCCCTGCGATCGATCGACTATCACAGCGCTACGTCGAGCGCCCAGGTGAAAAGCGCGATTCTCCTCGCCGCCTGCGTCGCTGGCGTGCCCGCCTCCGTCACCGAACCCCAGCACTCGCGCGATCACACCGAGCGGATGCTGTTCGCCCGCGGCATGCATGTCCATCTGGAGCTCGTCGGCGATGGGCATCGGATTCACATTCCGCCGGTTGACCAATTGCACGCGTGCGACGCCGCGATTCCGGGGGATCCCTCGTCGGCCGCCTTTTTCGCGGGACTCTCCGCGATGGCTGATCGAGGGCAGATTGCCATGCCCGGTGTCTGCATTAACCCGACTCGCGTCGGAGCATTTGCTGTGTTGTCGCGTATGGGCGCGACGATCGAGTTTCATGATCACGCGGAGCAGGGCGGCGAGCCAGTCGCCACGGTGACCGCGGCGCCCGGGCGGTTGATGGGAACCACCGTCGGTGGGACGGAAGTCCCGACGCTCATCGACGAGCTTCCACTCATCGCGTGCGTGGCTGCCCGCGCTCACGGTGAGACCGTCATTACGGGCGCCGCGGAGCTTCGCGTCAAGGAGAGTGACCGCATCGCAACGGTCGTATCCAATCTGCGCGCTATCGGAGTCGATGCTGAAGAACTTCCGGACGGCCTCCGCGTCGTGGGATCGGACCGACCGCTACGGGGGCGCGTCGTCACCCGCAGCGACCACCGAATAGCCATGGCGTTTGGCGTACTCGGGGCAATTCCCGGCAACGGGATCGAGGTCGACGACCGGGACTGCGTTGCCGTTTCGTACCCGTCATTTTGGTCGCATCTGGAGTCGGTCGTTTCCCGCTGACTCCGGTCCCGCGATACTTGGGTATGCCTGAGCGTCGCCGAGGTAAAGGCTCCACCCACCAGACGGTCATCGCCATCGATGGTCCGGCGGCATCGGGGAAGTCATCGACGGCGCAGTGGGTAGCCAAGCGCCTCGGTTTCAATCACGTCGATTCCGGCGCGCTGTATCGAGCCCTGACGGCGGTCGCACTCCGCCGCCATCCGGAGGCCGAAGGTTGGACCGAAGACCTCGTGCTTGGCGGCGGGTCGGCGGTGGCGCTCGTTCCGGACGGGCGCAGCTTCACGCCGACGCTCGATGGCCAGCGAGCCGACGACGAGATTCGCGGCGTCGCGGTCACCCAGCTCGTGTCACGCGTCGCCCGAATGCCACGGGTGCGAGCCTGGGTCAACGATCAGGTTCGGCGCACGGCCGCGTCGTTTGACATCGTCGTGGACGGTCGCGACATGGGAACCGCCGTCTTTCCGAGCGCCCAGCTGAAGGTCTTTCTCGTCGCCGACCCATGGGAGCGAGCGCGCCGCCGGCTGCTTCAGCAGCTCGATCGCAGCGCGACCGATGATGAGATCGCCGAGGAGACGGATCGGCTAGTGCGGCGGGATGCTGGCGACGCCACCCAGACCGTGCAGGCCAGCGACGCCGTCCTCATCGATACGACCTACCTGACCCAGGAGGAGCAGGTCGAGCGAATCGTGGCCTTGGCGCGGGCCGTAAGTCACCGTGGCAACGCAACTTCCGTTGACGATGCGGAGAACAAGGGTTAACTTTTCAGGTTCGATTTCCCATTGCGGCTGTCATTCTGAACGAAGCGAAGAAACTCGCTCGCGCGCCAGATCCTTCGTTGCCATTCAGGATGACAACGCACCCTCAAACCTCGTGCACGGCGAGCATAAGCATCCGTGATTTAGGAGATCCTCTCTCGTATGTCTGAAACCGACTCCATAACCGGCATGATTCCGGAACGCCGCGCCAAGGACCCCATGCAGGGGAAGCTGCGTCCGCTTGCCAACCGCCGTCCCGAGCTCTACGAGGAAGACGAGTACACGTCCGACGATTACGAACGCATGATGGAGATGTATCAGGGCTCCATGGCGTCGATCGACGAGGGCGAGATCGTCAAAGCGAAAGTCCAGTCCATCCGCGAGAACGTCGTCGTTCTCGATATCGGCTTCAAATCCGAGGGCACCGTGCCCCTCGAGGAATTCAAGGACCATCCTGACTTGAAAGTCGGCGATGAGGTCGAAGTGCTTCTCGAGCACCTCGAGGATCAGGAAGGCGCCGTCGTCCTGTCCAAGAAGAAGGCCGACTTCATGCGCGTATGGGAGAAGATCCGCCTCGCGTACGAAAACGACCAACCGGTCGAGGGTACACTCGTCAAGAAGATCAAGGGCGGAGTCGTCGTCGACCTGATGGGCGTCGATGCATTTTTGCCCGGATCGCAGATCGCGCTCCGCCGCGTTCCGAACATCGACGAGTTGCTTGGCCAGAAGTTCGAGTTCAAGATCATCAAGCTCAACAAGCGCAGACGGAACATTGTCGTGTCCCGCCGAGTCATCCTGGAAAACGAACGGGCTGGCAAGCGCGAAAAGCTGATGAAGGAGCTCGAGGTCAATCAGACCCGCAAAGGCGTCGTCAAGAACATCACCGACTTCGGCGCGTTCATCGATCTCGGCGGTGTCGACGGCCTGCTGCACATCACGGATATGTCCTGGGGCCGCGTCTCACATCCGACCGAGATGGTTGCGATCGGAGCCGAGCTCGAGGTCAAAGTCCTTGACATCGATTGGACGAGGGAGCGCATCAGCCTCGGGTTGAAGCAACTCCATCCATATCCGTGGAAGGATGTCGCCGACAAGTACCCCGTTGGGACCCGCGTCACAGGGAAGGTCGTGTCGATCACCAACTACGGCGCGTTCATCGAGCTCGAACCCGGTATCGAAGGCCTGGTGCACATCAGCGAGATGAGCTGGACTCGCAACGTGCGCCACCCGTCGAAGTTGGTCTCCATAGGTGAAACCATTGAAGCGGTAGTGCTGAAAGTCGATCCGGCCGAGGAGAAGATCTCCCTCGGTATGAAGCAGACGGAGCAGGATCCGTGGATGATGCTGCCGGTCAAGTATCCGGTCGGTACTCGCATCAACGGTAAGGTTCGCAACCTCACGAGCTTCGGCGCGTTCGTCGAAATCGAGCCGGGGATCGACGGTTTGATTCACATCTCCGACATGAGCTGGACGAAGCGTGTGCAGCACCCGTCTGAGGTCGTGAAGAAGGGCGACTCGGTCGACGTCGTGATTCTCAACATCGACGCCGAGAACAAGCGCATCTCCCTCGGTCTCAAGCAGGCCGCGGAAGACCCGTGGCTCAAGATCGGTGAGAATTATCCGGTTGGGATGGAGTTGCCGGGGACCGTCGTTCGCCTGATGGACAAGGGCGTCGTGGTCGACATCGGCAACGATATCGAAGGCTTCGTGCCACTGTCGCAGCTGAGTCCGACCGGGGAAAACGTCAACAGCCCGACCGACTTGGTCTACGAGACGATGAAGCTCGAGCTCCGCGTGATGGAAGTGGATCCGATCCACCGACGGATCGTCCTCGGTGTGACGGCAATCCCGGCGGAGCAACCACCGCGACCCGAAACACCGTCGAAGGTCATCCCGATGGAATCGGAGTACGACATGGGAGCACCGCCGCCCATTGATATGTCGGCGATGCCCGACATGGACGATTGATTCCTTCCTGATTGGTCGAGACGCCCCGCGAGCTTTTCGCGGGGCGTTTTGCTATCCGGCTCGGCCGGAGCCGAGTAGGATAGCCGCCTGATTCCAAGACCCCCGTGGCACCACTAGGTTGGACCCCATGACCATGCGCGACAAGCTCGAGCTTCTCCAACGCCGAATCGCCGAGTCGGAGCAGGGCGGCGGGTCGGCACGGCTCAAGGCCCAGCATGACAAGGGGAAGCTCTCGGCACGCGAGCGGCTCGACCTCCTGCTCGACGAAGGCAGCTTTGTCGAATTCGATCGGTTCGTCGTGCATCGCTCGACCGACTTTGGTCTTGTCGATCAGAAGGTCTACGGCGACGGGGTCGTCACCGGCTACGGCCGCATCGATGGACGACTGGTCTATGTCTTCTCCCAGGATTTTACCGTTTTCGGCGGCTCTCTTTCTGAGACGTTCGCGGAAAAGATCTGCAAGGTCATGGACCTTGCCGTTCGCAACGGCGCGCCGTTCATCGGTCTCAACGACTCCGGCGGAGCGCGGATTCAGGAGGGCGTCGTCTCGCTTGGAGGCTATGCGGACATCTTCCTCCGCAATACTCTCGCCTCCGGCGTCATACCGCAGATATCCGCCATCCTTGGCCCATGCGCCGGTGGCGCGGTCTACTCGCCGGCGATCACCGACTTCACCTACATGGTGCGCGGCAGCTCGTACATGTTCGTGACAGGGCCGAACGTCGTGAAAACCGTCACTCACGAAGACGTGACCATGGAGACCCTCGGCGGTGCCGACACGCACGCATCGGTCTCTGGGGTTGCGCATTTCGTCCACGACTCGGAGCCGGCAACCATCGCCGCCATCCGTGAGCTCTTTCGCTATATCCCGCAGAACAACCTCGACGCCCCGCCCATCGGGCGGGGCACAGATCCAATAGGACGGCGCGACGAGGCACTGCTCGATCTGGTCCCCGACAACGCGAACAAACCCTACGACATGCACGACGTCCTGAGGCGGGTCGTCGACGATGGGGAGTTCTATGAAGTGCAACGCGATTACGCGGGCAACATCCTGTGCGGCTTCGCCCACCTTGGCGGATTCAGCGTCGGCATCGTCGCGAATCAGCCGGCGGTGCTCGCCGGGGTCCTCGACATCAGCGCCTCGCTGAAGGCTGCTCGGTTCATCCGGTTCTGCGACTGCTTCAACATTCCGATCGTGACCTTCGAGGATGTTCCCGGATTTCTGCCCGGCGTCGCGCAGGAGCATGGCGGCATCATCAAACACGGCGCAAAGTTGCTGTACGCCTACTGCGAGGCGACGGTTCCCAAGCTGACCGTCATCACTCGCAAAGCGTACGGCGGCGCCTACGACGTCATGTCGTCGAAGCACATTCGCGGCGACTTCAACGTTGCCTGGCCGACGGCAGAGATCGCCGTCATGGGCCCGAAGGGCGCGGTGGAAATTCTCTTCAAGAAAGAGATCACCGAGGCCAAGGATCCGGGGGCGGCGATGGACGAGCGTGTCAGTGAGTACTCCGAGAGGTTCGCCAATCCCTACGTGGCCGCGGCGCACGGCTTCGTCGATGACATCATCGACCCCCGAGATACTCGGCCTCGCCTGATCGATGCTCTCGAGACGCTGCGGACCAAGCGAGATAAGAATCCCGCGAAAAAGCATGGGAACATTCCGCTTTGATGACTTTTGGAAAAGTATTGGTCGCGAATCGCGGGGAAATCGCAATAAGGGTGATACGGGCCTGTCGTGAGCTCGGGATAGCCTCGGTGGCCGTCCATAGCGATGCCGACGCGCACGCCGTCCATGTCCGTGAAGCGGATGAAGCGGTGCACATCGGAGCCTCGCCGTCCGCGGAGAGCTACCTCAAGGGAGACGTGATCATCGCCGCGGCGAAGCAGGCCGGCGCCGAGGCCATTCACCCTGGTTACGGGTTTCTTTCTGAGCGCGAGTGGTTTGCTCGCGCCGTTCGCGACGCCGGCCTTGTTTTCATCGGTCCCCCAGCCGAGGCGATTGCCGCCCTGGGCAGCAAGACTGCCGCCCGAATGTTGATGATTGCGAACGACGTTCCCGTCGTCCCCGGGACGACGACAGCGCTCCGCGACGCACGTGAGGCGAAGGAGACTGCCAAGGCGTTCGGCTATCCGGTGTTGCTCAAAGCCGCCGCCGGTGGTGGCGGCAAAGGGATGCGCGTCGTGCACCGGGAGTCCGAGCTGGCCGACGCACTGGGGTCGGCGCAACGCGAGGCCAAGAACGCCTTTGGCGACGACGCCGTGTACGTCGAAAAGTTCATTGTCCGGCCACGCCACGTTGAAATTCAGGTTCTCGGTGACACCCATGGAACCATGCTGTCGCTCAACGAGCGTGAGTGCTCAGTGCAGCGCCGGCACCAGAAGATGATCGAGGAGGCGCCGAGCGTCGCCGTCACGCCGGCCATTCGCAAGGCCATGGGCGAGACCGCCGTTCGTGCGGCGAAGGCCGCCGGCTACGTGAACGCCGGCACCTGCGAGTTCCTGCTCGACGGGGACGGGACCTTCTATTTCCTCGAGATGAACACGCGGCTGCAAGTCGAGCACCCCGTCACCGAGCTCGTCACCGGGATCGATATCGTGCACTGGCAGCTTCGCGTTGCGGCCGGCGAGCGGCTTCCGTTTCGCCAGCAGGACATCGTGCCTCGGGGATGGGCCATCGAGTGTCGCATCACCAGCGAAGACCCATCGAACGGCTTTCTTCCGTCAACCGGCAGAGTCAGCCACCTGCATGCGCCAAGCGGTCCGGGAGTTCGCTGGGACAGCGGTGTCGAGGTTGGCAGCGAGGTCGGACTCTTCTACGACCCGATGCTCGCCAAGCTCATCGTCTGGGCGGCGACACGCGACGAAGCAGTCGCGCGAATGCATCGCGCCCTACTCGAGCTGACCATCGAAGGCGTCGAGACATCTCGTGACTTTCATTTACGGGTGATGGAGGACGCCGAATTCCGCGCAGGGCAGATCGACATCCAGTGGCTCGAGCGCCGTCTCGACTCGGTGATCGGCGCCAGGCCGCCCGCCACGGTCGAGCGCAACGCGGCCATCATCGCCGCCCTGATCGCCGAGCGGGATCGCTGCTCGCCACGCCGCGCGTCCGGTGTTCGAGCAGACCCGACGCGCTTGATAGATGCCGATGTCTGGACACGGATCGGCCGGCAGGAGGGACTGCGCGGGTGACCGCGATTCAGGTCGCGATCGACTCGATCGCCGCTGGCGGAGATGGAGTCGGGCGGGCGGACGGGATGGTTGTGTTCATCCCGCGTTCCGCGCCCGGGGATGTGGTGACCGCCGCGCTAGCGGGCAAAAAGCGCTTTGCCCGCGGAAGAATCCTTCGGATCGACACGCCATCCACAGACCGCGTCGAGCCGCCGTGTCCCCACTACGTCGTCGACCGATGCGGCGGATGTCAGCTCCAACACCTGGCGTATCCGGCCCAACTTCGGGCGAAGTCGACGATCATTCGCGATGGACTGACCCGCATCGCCCGGCGCGTTGCCGATCCGCCGTCGGTTGAGGCGAGTCCATCACAATGGCGCTACCGAACCAAGCTGACCCTGGCAATGCGCAACCGTCCGGGCGGGTGGGTGATGGGCCTTCATCCATTCGATGATGCCGCCGAGGTTTTCCACCTCAATGACTGCCTGATCACCGACGAGCGCGTCGTTGCCGTCTGGCGGTCGATCGCGTCGGTCGCTGGCTTGCTTCCCCATGAAGCCGAGCGTGGATCGGTCCGCGTCACCAGAGATGATCTGGTGACCGTTGTGATCGAGGGCGGCCGCCAGTGGCGTGATGCCACGCGCTTTTTCGACGCGTTGCCGGCGATCGACTCGCTCTGGTGGAAACCCGAACATAGAGCACGCGAAATGATCGCGATCCGACACGATGCCGCCGCGAGCGCGTCTTTCGCTCAGGTGAATCGCGACATGGCGGCGATTCTTCATGCATATGTCTTGGAACGCGTCCACTCTCATGCACCAGCAACGGTGATCGATGCCTACGCCGGAGGTGGGGCGACGGCGGTACCGCTGGCGTTTGCGGGGATCACCGTCACGGCCATCGAGCTCGACCGATACGCCGTGGAGGCCTGTGCCGCTCGTCTTCCCGCTGGATCGCGCGCGCTGAGCGGTCGGGTCGAGGCGCTGCTGCCAGCTGCGCTGCCCGCTGATGTGATTATCCTCAACCCTCCGCGCACCGGCCTAGCCGACGCGATACCGGCTGTGCTCGAGTCGACGATCCCGCGACCGCGGGCAGTCATCTACGTCAGCTGCAATGCGGCGACGCTCGGACGCGATCTGGCTCGGATGCCAAGCTACCGCGTCGCGACGGTTCGCGGCTTCGACATGTTCCCACAAACGGCGCACGTCGAGACGATCTGCGAGCTCGTTCCCGCGCCGGCATGAAATACATCGTCACTCTCAACGGCTCGGCGGCCGCGCATGAGGTCGTGGTCGTTTCCGGAACGGTGAACATCGACGGCGATGTTGTCGCCGGCCGTGTCGCGGTAGTCGAGGGTACACCCGTGCAGGTGATCACGATCGGCGATGCCGTCCATCGGGTCGTCGTCCGCCGTGGCGCCCGGCGGGGAGAGTACACTCTGTGGGTCGACGGACATCGGTTCGCGGCAGAGGCGCTCGACGAACGGACGGCGGCGATTCGCGACCTTTCGAAGTTGTCGACGAAGGCCGCTGGCCCAGCCCCATTGATAGCACCGATGCCCGGTTTAATCGTTCGCATCAACGCGACGGCCGGTGACCGGGTTGCGGCGGGGCAGGGTCTAGTCGTCATGGAGGCAATGAAGATGGAAAACGAGCTTCGCGCGTCATCGGCCGGAATCGTCAAGCAGGTGTATGCCACGGTCGGTAGCGCGGTGGAAAAAGGAATGGTTCTAATCGAGATGGAGTAGCGACCCTCCCCCGGAGAAACGCATGCGCTGTCGGTGCATCACACTCGTCGCCACGTCGCTCTTCGCCTCGACCGTCGGGGCGCAGGGGGCTGTCGCGGATCCCGAGATTTACCTTCTGCCACTCTCTGTGAGCGGCGCCAAGCTCACAGTGGGAAAGCCCATCAACATTACCAACCGCCCTGGATACGACAATCAGCCGGCGTTCTCCCCCACCGGGCGAGAGATCTACTACACATCGACGCGCGAGGATGGACAGGCCGACATCTACACGTACAACATTGCTGCAGGGACGACGCAGCGGCTCACGAAAACGGCGCCTGAGAGCGAGTATTCGGCGGCGGTGATGCCGAGTGGCGAGCGGATCTCCGTCGTCCGAGTCGAGAAGGATTCGACGCAGCGGTTGTGGAGCTTTACGCTCAAGGGCGCCGACGACCGGTTGGTGCTCCCCAACATCAAGCCGGTCGGCTATTACGCCTGGCTCAGCCCGTTTCAGCTCGCCCTGTTCGTGCTCGGCACGCCCAACTCCTTGGTGCTCGTCGACACGCGCACGGGGAGGGAGCAGGTGTTGGCTCGAGACATCGGGCGGTCACTCCTCCCGCTTCCGAGCGGACACGGATTCACGTATCTCGCGCATCAAGACTCGGCTTGGGTACTTACCGAAGTTCGGTTGAAGGGCGCGACGGATTCCGTTCGCTATACCCGTCCCCGCGTCACCTTGCCCGATGGAATGAATTTCGTCGCCTGGGTTGGCAACACGCTGATCGGTGGTGCGGGGACGAAACTCTGGGCGTGGAGGGACGGTGAGCGGTGGACTGAGATCGCCGATCTTGCGTCCGAAGGTCTGGCGAACATCACGAGGATCGCGGTGAGTCCCGACGGCTCGAGCCTCGCCATCGTCGCTGAGAAGCGCTGATCGTCTGGACAGCACGGCCGCCGACCCTCCAGAAATGCGGAGAGGTCCGCAGCGGACCCTTCATCCGTTGCGGACCTCTACCTTCGATCTCAATCGGCAAGAACGCCGACCTGCCAGGTCACCGACCTAGCCGTTCACATGGCAATCCTGCCTCTTGTGCGATCTAGACAATGGATCACCTCCTGTTCCGCGGGTGAAATACGAAAGGGCCTACTTCCAAAAAATAATACGCACCGGGATTTGGCAAGTTCCCTGGCGCGCAACGTCATGACGGGCGCATCAGAAACGCCCGCACCGCCTCGAGTACCCGGTGACGGTGGCTCACGAACACCCAGTGGTGTGCGCCGTGGACGATCAGGACTTCGCCACGCGGAGCTCGCTTGAAATCGGCGACCGCGAATGCCTCGACTTGAGCCGCCTGGTCAAGCACCGCCTGCACCGCGTCGCGCCACGAGGTGTCGGCCGTCACCCATGGCTCGGACTGAGCGAATGAGTCTCGCAGGGCGAAGATCGCCAACGCCGGATGGCTCAACGTCTCCCAATGCTGGCGCTCGCTCGCTGCCTCGCGTCCAATTCCTTGGTAGCCGATCCCGAGTTCCTCGATGATGCCGTCGTACTTCACGCGAGCCCGAATGTCAGCCTCGGGAATGTTCACGCCTCGCGACGAGTGTACATACCGCACGTAGGCGTCGAACGTCGACGTGTCGGCGTCCGTGAGGGGCGGCCTGGATGGATATGGCATCGCTGCGGTGAAGATCCCTTGCGATACCGAGTCAACGGCGATGTTGTCGAAGGCGCCGTCGAGGTACACCAACCTGTGTACTCGCCCCGGATAGGCGCGCGCGAAGTGCGTCATCTCCTGCCCGGCGAACGAATGGCCCACCAGTTCGACGCGCGTCAGGTGCAGTGAGTCCATGACCGTTCGGATGTCCTGCGCAAGGCGCGGGATGTCATACCCTGCGACCGGGTGTGACGATTCGCCGAAGCCTCGCCTTGTTACCGCATAGACGTGAAAGCGATCCGTCAGTCGTGGCGCAAAGTCATCGTACGCGTGCGCGGTGTTTCCGATGCCGGGCAGAAGAAGCAAAGCCGGGCCCGTGCCGCCGAAGTCGAGATAGTGGATCCGCAGGCCGCGCTGGACGGTGACAAATCCGCTTCTGTGCGGGGCCCTGTCCACCCATCCATCGTCACGCGGGAGCGCGGAAGGCACTCGTTGCGCCGACGCAGACGCCAGTGCCCCAAGGCAAAGCGATGCCGACCCCAGCACCCTTCTATTGAAGGAGAACCCGATCGGCACTGTGACGGTCAGAGCGCGCCGGCAGCGGCGAGCGCGTCGGCGAGATTGGCCGCGTTGCCGTCAAAAAGATGAACCTGCATCCCTGCCGCCCGCGCCGGCACCAGATTCCGCTCTCGGTCATCGATGAAAAGCGCGTCTTCGCCCTTGACCTGCGCAATGCCCAATGCCCGCTCGAAAATCAACGGATCAGGCTTTCGAATACCTAGCCAGCACGACGTCAAGAACGCCTCGAAGATCGGGCGGAGGCCGAAGCGCTCGATCCGATACACGTTGAGCGCCTCGGATTCGTTGTTCAGCGTGAACATTCGGACCCGGCCGGCGGCCTCGGCCCGTGCCGCGACTTCGATCGTGTCAAAGAAGGGCTGGCTCTGCGCGAGCATCAGTCCAACGAACTCCTCGCGCGTGAACGAGCGCGCTGTGTGGAAGACGGTGAAGTTGAGGTACTCATCGAGCGTGAAGCGTCCATTCTCCCACTCGGCGACGACTTCACCGTGCCGGCTGTCGAACTCGTCGCCGAGGTGGAACCGGGCCTTGGCCGCCGAACGCTGCTCCCGGTCCCAACCGTTGGTCCCGAGCACACCGCCGATGTCGAAAAACACGTGCGTGACCGTGGTCATGGGCCTTCAGTTATGGTGACGAAGCTCGAACATACCATATCTTTCTGCGATCGCAATCGTGCCGGGAGCCCTGCTGTCGCAAGATCGTCTCAAGGACATGCCGGGCTACGCTCAGTTCCAGCGCATGTCTCCGGTCATTGCGCAGGTTACTCAACAGATCAATGCGGCCCGCGTCACGGCCCTGACCTGGACCCCCGACGGAACGGGACTCGAATACAGTGTCGGAGGAAAGAGCTTTCATTTCGATTTCGCGACGAGGAAAGCCGTCGAGCAGCTGCCGTCGGTCGCTTCCCGCGCGCGGGGTGGACTGCCCGAGGGAGGAGGCGGTGTTAGCGCCGCTGGCGGAAAGACAGCGGCCGAGTGCGCCGCGAATCGCGACCGCGGGCGTCAGTTCGAGTCGGCCCTTTCTCCGGACGGAAGCCGACTCGCGCTCTACCGGGATCGCAATCTCTATCTCACCTCGGCAGGCGACTGTCGCGGCCAGAACGCCGTCGCGTTGACGACCGATGGCAGCGCCAAGACCCGGATCAAGTACGGGACGGCGAGTTGGGTCTACGGTGAGGAGCTCGAGCAATCGACGGCGTTCTGGTGGTCTCCCGACGGGAAGAAGCTCGCCTACTATCGCTTCGACGAAAGCAGCATTCCGGACTATTACCTCCAGATCGGCCAGACGGGGATCTACGACACGATCGACGTCGAGGCATATCCAAAGACCGGATTCCCGAATCCCGTCGTCGACCTCTTCGTCTACGATCTGGCGACCAAACAAACGACGAGAATCGACGTTCGCGACGGGAAGCCGTTCGCCAACGACGTCGTGGGCCACTACGTCTACAACGTCGCCTGGTCGCCCGATGGAAAGGACCTGACTTTCAATCGGAAGAATCGTCGCCAGAACGTGCTCGAGCTCACCTTTTGCGACCCGACCAGCGGAAAATGTCGGGCAGTCATTCGTGAGGAGTGGCCCACCGGGTGGATCGAGAATCACGATCTCGAAGACGACATGCAGTGGCTCCCCGACAAGCAGCGCTTTCTCTGGACCTCGCATCGCAATGGATTCGAGAACTACTATTTGTATGACCGGTCTGGAAAGCTGATCAACGCCGTCACCAGTAATCTGACGGATCTCGCGAAATCGGATGAAGGCGCCTTCATGGCGCCCGACGGGTTCGTGCGCCTCGAGGCGAAGTCCGGGCAGCTTTGGTACACGGCCCGTGACGGTGACAATTACCTGAAAGTGCAATTGCACCGTGTCGGCTTGGATGGCAGGAATGACAAGCGGCTCACCGACCCGGCGTTCGCCCACACGATCAGCGTCTCTCCCGACGGCAAGTACTTCGTCGACGTCGCTCAGACGCATGACACACCGCCGGTGACGCGACTCATGGATGGCGAGGGCAGGGTCGTGGCCGAGTTGGCACGCGCCGACGGCGGCGCCGTCGAACGAGCCGGGCTGCGCAAAGTCGAGATGTTCACCTTTCTCGCCGGGGACGGAAAGACGCGGCTTCACGGGGAGCTGGCCTATCCCTCGAACTTCGATCCGACCAAGAGGTACCCCACGCTCTTGTCGGTCTACGGTGGCCCCAACTTTTCCGGCAACACACCGACGGAGCGGTACACCGCCGGCGCGCCGAACGCCGAATACGGGTTTCTCGTCCTCACACTCGACACCCGCGCGTCGAAGGGGCAGGGGCACAGGCTGCTCGATGACCTCTATCTCAAGCTGGGCATCGCCGAGATCGATGACATGGCGGCCGGGGTCAAGTCGTTGTGGGACCGCCCGTACTTCGACAAGAATCGCGTAGGGATCTATGGCACGTCCTACGGCGGATACGCCTCGCTGATGGCGATCGTTCGCTACCCGGAAGTCTTTGCGGCCGCGTCGTCGTCATCGCCGCCGACCGATTGGCGGAACTACGACACGATCTATACGGAACGGTACATGTGGATTCCGCAGGAGGCCGCGAAGGCGTATGACGCAGGGTCGACCAACAGTTATGCCGCAAATCTCCGGGGGGCGTTGCTCCTGTATTATGGAACCGCCGATAACAACGTCCACCCGAACAACTCGCTGCAGATGATTCGCGCGCTTCAGGCCGCGCGCAAGCACTTCGAGCTGCAGATCGGCCCTGACCAGGAGCACTCCGCAGTGAACGGCGCGCGGATGATGGAGTTCTTTATTCAGAACCTGAAGATGAAGCTGGTGCCGGTGGAGTGAAATGGTGGATTGGTCGATTGGTGGGTTGGCGCTTTGGCTGGTTGGGTAATGCCCGACCGCAGCACCAATCCACTAATCCGCCAATCCACCAATCCACCAATCCACTCTCTTAATGGATCGTAAAGCCGGTCAGAAAGCTCACCCGCGATCCGGTCTTTGACTTCGCGACGGCGATGTTCATCGGGAAGTGCACGCCGCCACTACGGACCGTGACACCGGCGGCGGCGGCCATGCCCACGCCAGCGACTGACACGTTGGGTCCGACGCCGAGCTCATTGCCGCTCCGGTCACGCGCTCCGATCAGCCACGTCATGCTCGGTAAAAAGACCCCGCTCTCCAACCCACCGGCGAGAAAAACCCACTCGTTCAGGACGCTTGGTCCGTCAGGCGTGACGTGAATCTCACGCTCGAACTGCCACCCAAACTGAGTGATGGTGCTTCCGACCGCGATATTGTGGTTCTTGAGAGAATCGATCGCGGCTTTGGGCAAGTAGGTGACGCCAAAGCGCGGCCCGGAGTAGTCGATCGCCCGCGCGACCTGCTCGACTTCCTGCTGCACTGCCCTCGCCCTCGCGATCTCGCTGGGCCGTTTCGGGCGAATGACGCGGAGAGGGCCCAGGGTTCGGAGGGTATCCAGCCGGCCGATGAGTGAGGGAGTCGTTAACCCTGATGCGAGGGCGAGCGCGACCGAATTGGACTCACGCTTCTGCGTGGGAACCTGCGCCTGGCTCGGGCGGGGAAAGGCGGCGACAACGCAACCGATGAGAAGGATCTGAACGGGGCGAAGCGTGCGGCGTTTGGCGGTCCGAAATTGGACGTTCATGACTGTCTCCCGGCGAAGGTTTGGGTTCCTGCGACGGGAGCACGCTATTCCGGATGAGTCAGGGCACGGTCAGCCTTCAGTCATAGGGTGGTCACACTCCCCCGCTGGTGCACCAATCCACCAATCCGCCAATTGACCCCCGTTAACTCCTTGCCTATCTTGCGATTCTGTCTTAAAACGCCCTTTGGCGGCCGAGACCCGGGTTGCAATCCGCACCGGTGAGGCGTCGGAATCTTTTGTTCAGACCCGCTTCATGAAAACGTACAGCGCGAAAGCCGGCGATCTCGAACACCGCTGGTTTATCGTCGATGCAGAGGGCCAGATCCTGGGACGCCTCGCGACCGAGATCGCCCGAGTGATCCGCGGCAAGCACAAGCCGACGTTTACGCCGCACATGGATACCGGCGACAACGTCATCGTGATCAACGCCTCGAAGATCAAGGTCACCGGCCGCAAGCTCGAAGGAAAGCTCTACTACAAGCATACCGGCTACATGGGCCACGAGCGGTTCACTCCGCTCTCGAAAGTGCTCGCCAAGCATCCGGAACGCGTGATCGAGAACGCGGTGTACGGCATGCTGCCGAAGACCGCGCTCGGCCGCCAGGTGCTCCGCCGGAAGTTGCGCGTATTCGCCGGCGCCGATCATCCGCACGTCGCGCAGCAGCCGACCGTGCTGACCTTCAACAAGAGCGAGGAGTAGGCCGATGGCTGTCGATTCACAGGTCACGCACACCATCGGTCGCCGGAAGGAAGCCGTCTGTCGCGTGTACGTTCGTCCCGGCTCGGGCAAGTGGGACGTCAACGGGCGCACGCTCGGCGACTACTTCCCGCGTCCCGTGCTCGTGTCGCAGATCCAGCAGGCGTTCGTCGCCACCGATACGCTCGGCAAGTTCGACGTCAAAGCAAGCCTTCAAGGCGGCGGGACCAGCGGTCAAGCCGGAGCACTTCGGCTCGCCGTCGCGCGTGCGCTGGTGAAGATGGACGAAGGACACCGTCGTAAACTTCGCGATTTGGGCCTCCTGACGCGCGATGCGCGCGCGGTCGAGCGCAAGAAGCCGGGCCGTCCGAAGGCCAGAAAGAAGTTCCAGTTCAGCAAGCGATAAGCACCACCTTTGTCATCCTGAGCGCAGCAAAGGATCTGGGACCAGCGAAGTCCCGCTAGCACCAGATCCTTCGTTTCACTCAGGACGACAGAGGAATCCTACAGGCGGTTGGAGTTCGTTCTGGTGCCGAGACCCTTCGGTCGGGACAAACGTTGAAGATCGCCGACGTTCACAAAAACCAAATCAGAGGTAGGAACAGAGCATGGAATCACAACATCAGGGCGCCCAGCCGACGCTGGAGCAGCTCCTCGCCGCCGGCGTGCACTTCGGCCACCAGACGCGGCGCTGGAATCCCAAGATGCGCCAGTTCATTTTCGCCGAGCGCAATGGGATCCACATCATCGACCTGCAGAAAACGCTGCGGCAGATCGAGCTCGCCCAGAAGATGGCACGCGACGTCATCATGCGCGGCGAGCAGGTGCTGTTCGTCTGCACCAAGCCGCAGCTGTCGGCCATCGTGCGCGCCGAGGCCGAGCGCAGCGGCTCGCTCTACATCACCGAGCGCTGGCTGGGCGGACTGCTCACCAACGTCATGACGGTCAAGAAGCAGATCCGCCGAATGAAAGAGCTCGAGGCCGGCTCCGAGGCCGGCGGCGACTTCGAGAACTACACGAAGAAGGAGCAGCTCATGCTCTCGCGCGAAAAGGACAAGCTCGTCAAGTATCTCAACGGCATTCGCAACATGAGCCGGACCCCCGGCCTCATGTTCGTCGTCGATTCGAAAAAGGAGAAGATCGCGGTCAACGAGGGCAACAAGCTCTCGATCCCGATCGTCGCCATCGTCGATACGAACGCCGATCCCGATCTCATCACGGTGCCGATTGCCGGCAACGACGACGCGATCCGGTCGGTCGAGCTGATCACCAAGGCGATCGCCGACGCGGTGCTCGAGGCCCGTCGCGAGGCGCCAACGCGAGTCGAGACGGAGGAGAGCGAGACATACACCTACAGTTCGGACCGCGGGGCCGAGCCGGAAGCGGAGACGGAGCGGAAGCGCAAGCGTCGTCCGCGCCGCCGCCGCGCCAAGCCGGAAGCAATCGCCGCTCGCCTCAAGTCGGGTGTCGAAGGCGACGTCGAGGGCGAGGCCGGCGAAGTACCCGATGCCGGTGATGGTGAAGACATCGTGTAAGCTCTGAGCCTGTTAGAGCCCTCAGCCGTCAGCCCGCAGCCGGAGCTGAGGGCTCGATCGAGCTGACAGCTCTGGCTGCAAGCTGACAGCTGAAGGCTCTGGCTGAAGGCTCAAAGCTTACTATTAATGCGCCGCGGGGGCATCTCCGCGGCGTTTCAATGACATTCAGGGTTCAAGGCCATGGCCAGCATTTCAGCAAAACAGGTTCAGGAGCTCCGCGCCCGCACCGGCGCGGGGATGATGGATTGCAAAAAGGCGTTGGAAGAGACCGGCGGCGACATGGAGAAGGCTGTCGAGTATCTTCGCGCCCATGGCTCCGCCAAGGCGGAGAAGCGCGCCGAACGCAAGGCAAGTGAAGGCGTCATCGGCAGCTATATCCACCACAATGGAAAGATCGCCGTGCTCGTCGAGGTGAACTGCGAGACGGACTTTGTCGCGCGCACCGATGCCTTCAAGGATCTCGGCAAGGCGCTCGCGGAGCACATTGCCGCCGCGTCGCCGATCGCCATCGACAAGGACATGGTACCGGCCGAGAAGGTCGAGTCCGAGCGCCGGATCTTCATCGAGCAGGTCAAGGCGAGCGGAAAGCCCGAGAACATGATCGAGAAGATCGTCGAGGGGAAAATCGAGGCCTACTACAGAGACGTCTGTCTCCTCCACCAGATGTGGGTCCGCGACCCGAAGAAGAGCGTCGGCGACATGGTGAAGGACGTGGCCGCCAAGACCGGCGAGAACATTCAGGTCCGCCGCTTCGTCCGATACCAGCTCGGCGAGCTGTAACACTCGTGTCGGAGCTCAAATACCCGCGGGTTCTGCTGAAACTCTCCGGCGAGGCGCTCGCCGGAGGGAAGGGGTTTGGGTTCGACTTCGAGACCATCGCTCGATTCGCCGACGAAGTACAGTCGGTCCTCGCGACCGGCGCGTCGGTCGGCCTCGTCATCGGCGGAGGCAACATCGTCCGAGGGTCGCTGCTGTCGAAGATGGGTCTCGACCGGGTCGCCGCCGACTACATGGGAATGCTCGGCACGGTGATCAACGCCCTGGCCGTTCAGGACGTCCTCGAGCGAAAAGGCCTCGAAACACGGGTGATGACGGCGATCCGCATGGAAGAGATCGCCGAACCGTACATTCGCCGGCGAGCCGTCCGGCACCTCGAGAAGGGCCGCGTGGTGATCTTTGCCGCGGGCACCGGCAATCCGTACTTTTCCACCGACACGGCTGCCGTGCTGCGGGCGATTCAGATCAAAGCGAACCTCATCATCAAGGCGACGAGCGTCGACGGCGTCTACTCCGCCGACCCGAAGACCGACCCCAACGCCAAGTTGTACGACGAAATCAGCTTTCGAGACGTGATGCTGGAAGATCTCAAGGTCATCGATCAGACGGCCATCACGCTGTGCCGCGAGAACTCACTTCCGTTGATCGTCCTCAACATCCACCGTCCTGGCGCGTTCGTCTCGGCAGTTCGCGGCGAGCGGGTCGGCACCCTCGTCAGATGAGCACAATCCCGCAAGTCATCAAAGACGCTCGCGCCGCGATGGACAAGGACATCGAGCACACGCGAAAGGAGTTCGCGACGGTCCGCTCCGGCAAGGCATCGCCGAACATGCTCGACAGCGTCCGCGTCGAGATGTATGGGCAACTGATGCAGATGAATCAGTGCGCGAACGTGTCCGCGCCGGAGCCGCGCATCCTGATGGTGACGCCCTTTGACAAGGGCCAAATCAAGGCGGTGGAGAAGGCGATTCGGGAATCCGATCTCGGCCTCGACCCCGCGATTCAGGGATCGGTCATCCGTGTTCCGCTGCCGGCGATGAACGAGCAACGGAGAAAGGAGCTCGTCAAGATCGTGCACAAGGCGGCGGAGGACGGCAAAGTGGCCGTTCGCCATGCGCGCACGCACGCCCGCGACGTGCTCAAGAAAATGTCCGGCGTTTCAGAGGATGACGTGAAGCACGCCGAGAAGGATCTCCAGAAGCTTCACGACGATTACATCAAGAAGATCGACGAACTGATCAAGGCCAAGGAGGCCGAGATCATGGAAGTCTGAGGTCGTGACGCTCTGTCAGAGCTGACCAAGCGAATCCTCTTCAGCGTCATCGCGGCGCCGGCGGTACTGTTCATCGTCGGGGCCGGCGGAGCTCCGCTGGCCGGGTTGCTCGCCGTCGCTTCGGCGATCGGTGCCTGGGAATTCTTTCGGATCGCACGCGCCTGCGGTCTCACGCCGCTCGAGGACGTCGGCATCGCGGTGGCCGGACTCATTCCCTTGGCCGTGCACGCAGCCTTTCAGGGCATTCAGTTCCCGTCGCTGACGCTCGGCGCCGTCGTACTCGTTGCGACGCTCGGTCTGACGATCTGGAGGCGTGGAGTGGACGGCAAATCGCTCGGCGCTGCCGCGTCGACAGTCTTCGGGGCCCTCTACGTTGGCGGCATGCTCAGCTATGGGTATGCCCTCCGCTACCACCCGTATGCGTTCGGCGACGCCGCGATCCGATTTGGAGAGAGGCACGCCGCTACGGACCCGACGGTCAAAACGCTCGTCGTCCCATCGGGCGCCCTGCTCCTCATGCTGCCCCTGCTGACGACATGGGCGTCCGATATCGGCGCCTACGCCGTCGGCCGCGGGATCGGCAGGCATCAGTTGATTCCGACGGTCAGCCCCGGCAAAACGGTTGAAGGAGCTATCGGAGGGTTGATCGCCGCCATCGTGGTTGCTTGGGCATTCGGCAACGGCGTACTGCGCCCCGCAGCGCAACTCGGCTTCAAATGGTATCCGTGGGGACTCATTCTCTTCGGCGCTCTCGTTAGCGTCGCTGCCCAAGTCGGCGATCTCGCCGAGTCGCTGTTCAAGCGAGAGGCCGGCGTGAAAGACAGCTCGCGAATCATCCCCGGTCATGGCGGCATGCTCGATCGGCTCGACAGTCTGTTCTTTGTGCTACCCGTGAGTTACCTCCTCACGGGATGGCTACTGACATGGGCACCGCGATGAGTGCGTTCGCGCCCCGAACGCGCGTCGCGATCCTCGGATCGACGGGCTCGATCGGCACGACGGCGCTCAAGGTGCTGCGCCGTCATCGCGATCGGTTTTCCGTCACCGCGCTGACCGCGTTCACGAACGACGATCTGCTCGGACAGCAGGTGGCGGAGTTTCGGCCGGCGTTCGTCGGCCTGGTCGATGATCGCACGGAACGACGCTCGGGTTGGCATTGCGGCGACGGCTGCCTGGTCGAGGCGGCGACGCGAGACGACGTGGACATCGTGCTCAACGCCGTGGTCGGAGCGGCTGGGCTCGACGCGACGCTCGCCGCACTCGAGCACGGAAAGCGCGTTGCGCTCGCGAACAAGGAAAGCCTGGTGATGGCCGGCGAGTTGGTGCTCGCCGCCGCGAAGACAGGCGGTGGTGAGATCGTCCCCGTCGATAGCGAGCACAGCGCCATTCTTCAGTGCTTGGGCAATCGCACGCCCAGTGAGATTCGGCGGCTGGTGATCACGGCGTCCGGGGGGCCGTTCCGGCAGTGGTCGCCGGAGCAGCTTGGCAACGCCACGGTCGACGACGCGCTTCACCATCCGACTTGGCAGATGGGACGAAAGATCACGATCGATAGCGCGACCCTGGCAAACAAGGCACTCGAAGTGATCGAGGCGCACTATCTCTTCGGGGTTCCGTACGAGCGTATCGACGTCGTCGTGCATCCGCAGAGCCTCGTCCACTCGTTTGTCGAATTCGCCGACGGAAGCGTCCTGGCTCAGCTCGGCGTGCCGAGCATGGAGCTGCCAATTCTCTACGCCCTGACTCATCCGGAACGTCTGCCCGATACGGAGATCCCGCGATTCGATCCGCTGGCGATGTCACCATTGTGTTTCGAGCCCGTACGGTCCGCCGACTTTCCGATGCTCGATCTGGGGGTTCGCGCGGGCATGCGCGGCGGCGCGGCGCCGGCGGTGTACAATGCAGCGAATGAACGCGCGGTGGCGCTCGTGCTCGAAGGCCGGATCGGGCTGGGCGACATCGCTCCCGCAGTCGGGCAGGCACTTGCCAGGCTTGGATCCGTACCGGGAGCAACCCGCTCCGACATACTGAACGCCGACGCGGCGGCTCGCCGCCTGGTCGAAGACCGACTCGAATGCTCTCGCTCCTAGCGCCAATTCTCGTCTTTGGTCTCGTGATCTTCATTCACGAGCTCGGCCATTTTCTGGCCGCCAAGGCCGTCGGCGTGTATACGCCGCGGTTCTCGATCGGCTTCGGACCGGCCCTGCTGCGCTTTCGGCGCGGCGAGACCGAATACGTGCTCGCCGCGCTTCCACTCGGCGGATATGTCCGGATGGCCTCGCGGCTCGATGAGGAGACGGCATTTCTCGAGGGCGGGAGCGAGACAGGGGAAAAGAAGGAGCCGCCGCGACATTGGGATCCAGAGGCGATGGTCCCCTTCGGGCCGAAGGCTGTCCCGGAGAACCGCTGGTTCGAGAGCAAGCCGCTGTGGGCGCGCCTGTTCATCATGATCGCCGGGGTGTCGATGAACGTCCTGCTGGCCATCGTCATCATCAGCGTCGTGGCGATGCGCGTCGGCCGCGACATCGTTCCGATCACGGTGATCGGTCCGGTCACCGCGGTGCCGACGATGCCGGCGCTCGCGCAGCTCCAGACGGGCGACACCATTCACGCGGTCGACGGAAAGACGGTGAGCTCGTGGAACGACGTCCAGCAAGACATCGCCTCGGGCCATGGCCCCGTCACGATCCGGACGCAGCGCGCGATGGTGACCATTCCCGCCAGCAGCGATTCAGATCGGTTCGTCATCGCGCGGTCGGTTGGGTATTACATCTCGCCGGTTATCGACTCGATCGTCGCGGGTGAGCGGGCGGCCGCCGGGGGGCTGGAGCGCGGCGATAGCATCGTCGCAATCAACGGCACGCCGGTGCGCGTCTGGACCGATCTGTCGGCGCGGGTCAGCTCGTCGGCGGAGAAGCCGCTCACGTTCGACATCATCCGCGCCGGTAGGCCACGATCGCTAGCGATCACCCCCAAGGCAACGAAGATCCCGACGGCGACCGGCAAGGACAGCATCGCCGGCAAGATCGGCGCGGCCGCGCGGGACATCTCGCGCCATGAATCGATCGGGCTCGGCCGCGCATTCGCCGTCGGAACACGAGAAAGCTGGCACATGGCGGCAACCGTGGCCGGGTTCCTCAAGGCGCTCATCACCGGAAGAGTCTCCGTCAGGCAACTCGGCGGTCCGATCGCGATCACGCGTGCGTCGGTGACAGCGGCCCAGAGCGGCATCGAGGAGTTGTTCTATCTGATCGCGCTGTTGAGTGTCAACGTCGCCGTGCTCAATCTCCTTCCGATCCCCATTCTCGATGGCGGGCAGATCCTGATCAACGTGATCGAGTCGGCCAAGGGCAGCCCGTTCAACGTCAAGACCCGCGAGTACATCCTTCGGTTCGGACTGGCCGCGATCGCCCTACTGTTCATCGTCGTGATGTTCAACGACACGCGGGGCGGATTCGTGAAGCTGTTCGGGTGGATGTTCCGGTAGCACTCTTGCCGTTCGGCGGGGAAGTCACGACCCTAGTCGTGTCGGGAGGACCCCATGCACAGAACGTCGCTCGCGGCAACCGCGCTGTTGTTGTGCTCCACGATCGCCCGCGGTCAGGCGATTCGAGGAGTCGTCGTCGACGCAACAGACCGTCCGGTCTCCGGCGTGGTGCTCGTGCTGATCGACAACGCCTCGACGGTGAGCGCGCGCGCCCTCTCCGATGAACATGGTGAGTTCCGGCTGATCGGCCCCGGGGCGGGCGTGTATCGCATACGCACGACGCACATCGGGTTTCGTCCGTTTCTGTCCGCTCCGGCGACGCTCGCCGCCGGTGAGACCGCCTCAACGCGGTTGAGGCTCGTCGATCTCCCGTTCGTGCTCGACACCATCCACACCGAGGGTAAGAGCACGTGCCGGATGAGCGCGCGAGATTCCGCGGCGGCCACGTGGGCCGTGTGGGAGCAGGTGCGGGCCGCCCTGACCGCGGGCGAGGTGACCGCGCTCGCGCGGGCCATCAATGCCACCATCGTCACCTATGAGCGCACGCTGGATCTGCCCAAGCGGCGCGTGATTCGCCAATCCGCCACCGTGCGATCGGGAGTGGCCAACCAGCCGTGGCGGTCGATGTCTGCCGATAGTCTGCGGCGCATGGGGTACGTCTCGGAGACCCCACAAGGGTCGTTTTACCTGGCCCCGGCGCTCGACGTTCTGGGGTCAGACACGTTTCTCGAAGATCATTGCTTCACGTTGTCGACACGCGATATGTCGCGATTGGGAATCGCCTTCGAGCCGTCGAGTGATCGGCCGCGCGTCCCGGAGATTCGGGGCACCGCGTGGCTCGATCGCAAATCCGCCGAGCTGCGCCGACTCGAGTTCCGATACGTCAACGTCTCGAAACCCGTCGAGCACTATGGCGGGGGCGACATGGAGTTCGTCCGCATGCGCGACGGTGCGTGGGCGATTTCGCGTTGGAGCATTCGCCTGCCGAAGGTCTCCTGGGTCATTCAGCCCGGGGGCCGCGTCGACACTCTGGTGACCAACCTCGGAGTTACGGCTGGGGAACTGACCGTCGCCACCACCACGGCGAGTCAGGGTCGCGACACTCTGTGGTCCCGGCCCCCGCTTACCTTCGCCGGCACCGTTGTCGACTCGCTCTCGGATACGCCCGTACCAAACGCTCGCGTCACACTTGGGGGGACGACCCTGACCGGCGCGACCAACGCCGCCGGTCATTTCTCGATTGCGGGCGTCCTGCCTGGCAACTTTGTGGTGTACGTGACCACACCATCGTTGGATTCGGTGAATGCGGCCACGGAGTACCCGCTCGTCTTCACTGATAGCATGCCGCCGCCGAAGATCAGGGTGCCAACCGGCGGACAACTGGCAACGACGATCTGCGGCGCTCAGTCCACTGCGTCGGTAATGGTGGTCGGCACCGTGACTCTTCGCGGCGACACCACTCCGCAGGTGGGAGTCCGTGTTGCCGCTGCGTGGAGGGAGTTCTATATCGTGAGCGATGGGATCGGGTCGCTCATCCGAACGCGCGACGTGCACACCGATGCACGTGGCGCCTTTGCGCTTTGCGATCTGCCGGTGAATACCGCATTGACCGTGAGCGCCTCCAAGCATGGCGCCAGCTCACAACCCGTCTCGGTGCGAATCATGGGCACGCAGCGATTCGCGCGAGCCGACCTCACACTCGATGTCGATCACGTCGAGCCCGCGGCACTCGAGGGCGTCGTTTTGACCGACGCGACGCACCAGCCGGTCGCCAAAGTTCAGTGGATGTTCCACGAAGAGGTTGTACCGTCGGGAGCCACGGGTTCACGAGGCTCTTCGGGTGGATGTTCAAGTAGGTCTCTGGCCGGCGATCGCCCTCAGCGCAGGGTCACCCTGTCCAAGCCGCCCTCGCGACTTGCACTGCGCCCGATCACTCGTCCGAGTTCATTTGCGGCGGTTGACAGACTCTGGTGGCGGACCGTCCCCGTGGGGGCCCAACCGGGATGCTCGCGGCGGAACGTGTCCCCGGCGGTGTGGAGCTGGTCACCGGCCGGCCAGAGTGAAATGGCCGCTGGGACGAGTTGGGACCCTCCGCACCACCCCAGGCCTGCCGCCGTCCCTGGATCTTATCCCGCTGACTCCCGAGTTACACCGGCAGCTTGAATCGACTCGGCAGCCGCCTCGAGGATACATGCCGCGGCCAAGGTCGAATCGGTTGCGGCAGGGAGCCGAGACCCCGCACTGCGGAGCCGATGCTCCGTATACCGGCCTAGACGTACGGCCGCGTCGACTGAACTACTCGCGGCTAGGCCACAACTGCTCGCGGGTGAGAGGGAATCCCTCGCGGGTGAGAAGGAATCCCTCGCGGGTGAGACCGAACCGTCCGAGCGTGTGAGTGAATCGCCTGCCAAATGGACCGAACACTCGCGGCTACTCCGCACAGCTGCGTCGCGGCCGCGCCGGTGCAGCGGGATCTCGACCGTTTGGTCCGCGCCGGTGAGGGCCGACCTTCTAAGTCGCCCGCCTTCAGCTTACCCGCCAAACGAAAGAGTCGCCAAGGCGTACTATTGAGTAAGGAGATCGCGTTAACCGGTGGGATCCTTGGAGGCACCGCAATGAATTTGCGCAGCGTCGGTGCGGAGATACTGAACTTCACCTTCGACTTCGACGTCGACGGCCCCAGGCTGAGAGGGAAGTTGGGCTCTCCAGGCGCGACCTGACGGAGCCCATTCTCATCGGTTGGGTCACGACGCATCATGTCCAGTTCACCGCACTTGGAAACTGGAGCGGAACGCTGATCGGGAAGGAGCTTCGGCTCACGCGACGCAACGGTCGTGGCGGCCGGCTGCACATGATTGCACATCGTGCCGCTCGGCCGCCGGAGGCGGCGGGCGGGAAAGCGGCTGGTCTGACTCCGTAGCCCTGCATTCTGCTCGGCCGGGGCCGTAAGTCGACCCCTTTCATACGCTTACCAGCCATATTAGCTTTGTTGGCTCGGAACGATTTTATGTCCCTCCCGCGCAATCCCGCGCAATCCCGCGCGGGCACCACAGCAAACATGGCTTTCGACAAAGCACCGACGCTCCAGAAGCACCGGACCCACGAGTCCGACACCGGATCCAGCACCGTTCAGGTCGCGGTCCTCACGGAACGAATCAACTACCTGGACAAGCACTTCCGCGCGCACAAGAAGGATCACCACTCTCGTCAGGGGCTCCTCAAGATGGTCGGCCAACGCCGCCGGCTCCTGAACTACATGAAGCGCACGGAAGTCGATGCATACCGGAAGCTCGTCAAGGAGCTTGGTCTCCGCTATTGAGCGGATGAAGTCATGATCGCGCGGGCGCGAATGGTCGCGACCCGCGCGTTTTGCGTTTCCCCTATAGGCAACTGAAATGATGCAACGCATTGAGAAAACGTTCGCCGGGCGCCGCCTGGTGATCGAAACCGGCCGCATGGCCAAGCAGGCTTCAGGATCGGCGCTCGTCACGTTTGGCGACACCATGGTCCTCGCCGCGGTCACGGTCAGCGAGAAACAAAGCCCGCTCGACTTCTTCCCCCTCCTCGTCGAATACCGCGAGAAGACCTACGCCGCGGGAAAGATCCCGGGCGGCTTCATCAAGCGTGAGGGCCGCCCGCACGATCACGAAATCTTGGCGGCGCGAATCATCGATCGCTCGATCCGGCCGCTCTTTCCGGAAGGCTTCAAGAACGAAGTCCAGGTCTTCATCTACGTGATCTCCGCGGACCAGGAGAACGACTCGGACGTCATCGGCCTGATCGCGGCCTCGTTCGCGCTGAACGCGTCGAAGATTCCGTTCGCCGGACCGATCGCCGCCGTCCGCATCGGCCGCGTCCAGGACAACTGGGTACTGAATCCGACCTTCCAGCAGCTCGAGTTCTCCGACATGGAGCTCGTCATCTCCGGCTCGAAGGACTCGATCGTGATGGTCGAAGGTGGAGCGCTCGAAGTCTCGGAAGAGGACGTGGTCGAAGCGATCACGATCTCGCACAAGGGCATCGGTGAGATCATAGGAGCGCAAGAGGAGTTGCTCAAACAGCTCGGCAAGGATCGCCCGGCGAAGATGGCGTGGACGAAAGCCGAGATTCCGGAGAACGTTCAGGTCAAGGTCAAGGCGCTCGCCGAGGGTAGGATCGTCGAGGCGCTGAACCAGAAGGACAAGCACACCCGGGTGCAGGCGGTCGAGCTGGTGAAGATGGAAATCGCCGAGAAGCTGCTCGCCGACTTCCCCGACAACTCCAAGGACATTCACACGCTCCTCGGCGACGTGGAGTATCACAGCCTCCGCAATCAGGTGCTGTCGAGCGGTCTCCGCGTCGACGGCCGTAAGCCCAACGAGGTCCGTCCAATCACGATCGACACGACCGTGCTGCCACGCGCCCACGGTTCGGCGCTGTTCACCCGCGGGCAGACGCAAGCGCTCGTCGCGGCGACGCTCGGCACGGCGAAGGACGCGCAGCGCCTCGACTCGATCAAGGAAGCGGGCGAGATCACGAAGTCGTTCATGCTGCACTACAACTTTCCGCCGTTCTCGACCGGAGAGGTTCGTCCGATGCGCGGCACGTCACGGCGCGAGATCGGCCACGGCAACCTGGCGGAGCGCGCACTGCAGGGCGTGCTGCCGGCGTTCGACGAATTCCCGTACACGATCCGCATCGTCTCCGACATTCTCGAGTCGAACGGCTCGTCATCGATGGCGTCGGTCTGCGGCGGCTCGCTGGCGCTGTTCGATGCCGGCGTTCCGATTCGGTCCGCCGTCGCCGGCGTGGCGATGGGATTGATCAAGGAAGGGAAGAAGTACGCGATCCTCACCGATATCCTTGGCACCGAGGATCACCTCGGCGACATGGACTTCAAGGTCGCCGGAACGCGCGACGGCATCACCTCGATCCAGATGGACATCAAGATCGAGGGCCTCGATCTCCAGATCATGAAGGAAGCGCTGGCCCAGGCCAAGGAAGGCCGCCTGCACATTCTGACCGAGATGGATAAGGCTCTTCCATCGAAGCGTGATGACCTGTCGAAGTACGCGCCACGCATCGTGACGGTGATGATCAACCCGGAGAAGATCGGCGACTTGATCGGACCCAAGGGCAAGACCATCCGCGGCATCCAGGACGAGACGGGCGCCGAGATCGCGGTCGACGACACCGGGCTGGTCACCATCGCGGCGGTTGGCGGCGAAGCGATGGAACGGGCGCGGCAGATGGTTCGCGACATCACCGCCGAGCCGATCGTGGGCGACACGTACGAAGGGATCGTCAAGTCGACGACACAGTTCGGCGCGTTCGTCGAGATCATGCCGGGCACCGAGGGTCTCGTGCACATCTCGGAGCTCAAGCACGGACGGACCGAGAAGACCGAAGACGTCGTCAAGAAAGGCGAGCGCGTGAAGGTCAAGCTCATCGATCGCGACGAGCGTGGTCGTCTCCGCCTGTCGATGAAGGCGCTGGTGCCGAAGCCGGAAGGAATGGTCGACGAGCCGCCCCGTGAGCGGACCGAGCGTTCGGAAGGCTCCGCCAGTTCCGAGGGCGGCGAGTCCAGCGGTGGTGAACGGAGCGAACGTCCGCGCAGCCGTCCCCGTGGAGATCGGTCGCGCCGGTGATCGCTGGTGGAACAACGGGCGGCAACCTCGAGCGCACCACGTTTTCCAATGGACTGACCGTACTCTCGGAGCATATGCCGGGAGTGCGGTCGATCGCCTTCGGGGCCTGGGTGCGGTCGGCGTCTCTGCATGAGCGACGCGAGGTGATGGGCGTCTCGCATCTGCTCGAGCACATGGTGTTCAAGGGGACGGCGACGCGTTCGGCCAAGGACATCGCCCTTTCGCTCGAGGCGCTTGGCGGGTCGCTCGACGCCTACACGTCACGCGAGCATACGGTTTTTCAGGGACGCGTGCTCGACGAGCATCTGCGTGAGGCAGCCGAGGTCATCGCCGACATTGTATTCAGGCCGGCGCTCAGAAGCGCCGACCTTGCCCTGGAGCGGAAAGTGGTGCTCGAGGAAATCGGTATGGTCGAAGACACTCCCGACGATCTCGTCTTCGAGCTCCATAACTCCGCGCTGTGGGGCGATCACCCGTACGGCTATTCGATCCTCGGGACGCGCGACACGGTCAGCGCGCTCAAGGTGGGCGACCTCGAGGAGCTGCACGATCGCGCCTATCATCCGGGCCGGCTGGTCATAGCGGCGTCGGGCAACGTCGAGCATCAGGCCCTCCTCGACGTGCTGGAGAAGACCGGCTGGGCGACTCAAGCGCCGCGCGCCGACCTGGTCACCGATGCTCCTGCCGCGGTCCGCGCCACGCCGTCAGTCCGTCATGTGCCGCGGGAGGGGGCGCAGACCCACCTCGTGCTTGGTACCGACGCAGTGCGGCATGGCGACGCGCGGCGGCTTCCATTTCTCCTCCTCAGCATGCTCCTCGGGGGCGGGATGAGCTCGCGGCTTTTTCAGCGTGTGCGCGAGGAGCTCGGCCTTGCCTACTCGGTCTTCACCTATCAGTCGTTCCATGCCGATACCGGCATGCACGGCGTGTACGTCGCGACCGCGCCGTCGACGGGGACGCAAGCGTACGACGCGATCCGCAGCGAGCTGGCGGACGTCGCCACGAGCTTCTGACGCTGGTCGATGCGATCACTCCCGAGCAGGTGTCGGATGTGGCGCGCGAGTTCTTCGATCCGGCGCGGATGACGGTCGTGAGCCTCGGCCCGGAGCCGGTTGCCAGTTAGAAGAATTACTTTTCGCGGGCCTTTCACAACAGATCCCTCGCTTCACTCGTGATGACAACCCACGCTGCCGCTCGTGATGACGGGCAACAAACATGAAGATTGGCGTACCGAAAGAGATCAAGACGAACGAGAACCGAATCGCACTCGTGCCTGCTGGCGCGGAGTCACTCGTAGGAGCGGGTCATTCGGTGCTCATCGAGGTCGGGGCGGGCATCGGCAGCGGCTTTGCGGATGAGGCGTATACGGCGGTCGGCGCGAAGATCGCGCCCACTGCCGCCGCGGTGTGGAAGGACAGCGACATGATCATGAAGGTGAAGGAGCCGATCGCCGTCGAGTGGCCGCACTTGCGCCGCGGGCAGCTGATCTTCACCTACTTTCACTTCGCCGCCGACGAGAAGTTGACGAAGGCGCATCTGGAGAGCGGTGCGGTCTGCGTCGCCTACGAGACGGTGGAGTTGTCGTCACGCGAGCTGCCGCTGCTGACGCCGATGTCCGAAGTGGCCGGACGAATGGCGGTGCAGGAGGGCGCCAAGTACCTCGAGAAACTGTATGGGGGGCGCGGGGTTCTGCTGGGCGGCGTCCCAGGCGTCATGCCGGCCAAGGTCGTGATCCTCGGCGGCGGGATCGTCGGCATCAATGCCGCGAAGATGGCGGCCGGCATGGGCGCCCGCGTCACGATCCTCGACCTCTCGCTCGAACGCCTGCGCTACCTGTCGGACGTGATGCCGCAGAACGTGCTGCTGATCCACTCAAACCGCCACAACATATTGTCGGAGATCGGGGATGCGGACCTTGTGGTCGGCGCCGTGCTGATCCCCGGTGCCAAGGCGCCCAAACTCATTCGCCGTGAGGATCTCAAGCGGATGCAGCCGGGCTCGGTGATCGTCGACGTCGCGATCGATCAGGGAGGCTGTGTCGAGACGATTCACGCGACGACGCACGAGAACCCAACCTATGTCGTCGATGGCATCATCCACTATGGCGTGGCCAACATGCCGGGCGGCGTTCCGCGGACCTCGACGCTGGCGCTCACCAACGCCACGTTGCCGTACGCGATGCAGCTCGCCAACAAGGGGTGGAAGAAGGCGCTCCGCGACAACAAGGCCTTGCTCAGAGGACTGAACATGGCCGACGGCAAGGTGACGTACCCCGGCGTGGCCGAGGCCTTCGGGCTGCCGTATGAGGATCCGGCCAACTTCGTCGGTTGAAACTGAGTGGAGAGACTCACCCCCTCGCTCTGCGACGGGCGACAAGACGCCAGCGCAACTCCATTCCGCTCAACGCCTTGTAGGGTCAGACCGCAGTCCATACTTTACAGCCCGGGCTGCCCCGAATCTTGCTATCTCTAGTGCCGACCCTTCGGCTCCGAGCAACGACCTAAACGAACTGGATGCGCTGGCCTTTCTTCAAGGCGGGATCGCTCTTTCCCGCAAACGCAATTGGTGTCGATCTCGGAACGGCCAACACGCTGATCTACGTCAAAGGCGAGGGCATCGTCCTGAACGAGCCTTCAGTCGTTGCGATCGATCGTGAAACCAAAAAGATCAAAGGCGTCGGTCTCGAAGCCAAGCGCATGCTCGGCCGGACGCCGGACGGCGTGATCGCGGTTCGCCCCATGAAGGACGGCGTCATCGCCGATTTTGACGTGACGGAGAAGATGTTGCGTTACTTCCTGACGCTCATCATCGAGAATCACGTGTTCAAAGTGAAGCCCCGAGTGATCGTCTGCGTGCCATCCGGAATTACCGAAGTGGAAAAGCGCGCGGTCCGCGACTCCGCGCTGGGCGCCGGCGCGAAAGAGGTGTTCATGGTCGCCGAGCCGATGGCGGCGGCGATTGGCGTCGGACTTCCCGTGGAAACACCGACGGGGAACATGGTCATCGACATCGGCGGCGGCACGACCGAAATCGCCGTCATCGCGCTCTCCGGCATCGTCAGCGACACGTCGATTCGCGTCGGCGGCGACGAGCTCGATATGGCGATCGTGCAATTCATGCGCAAGAACTACAATTTGCTGATCGGCGAGCCGACGGCGGAGCTGATCAAGATTCAGATCGGATCGGCGGCGCCTGTCGGCGACGAGCGCGAGATGGAAGTGAAGGGACGGGACCTCGTGTCGGGCATTCCGAAGACCGTTCGCGTTCACTCGAGCGAGATCCGCGAGGCGATTCAGGAGCCGGTGCAAGCGATTGTCGACGCGGTGCGTCGCGCCCTCGAAATCACACCCCCGGAGCTCGCGAGCGACATCGTCGACCGTGGCATCGTGATGACCGGCGGCGGAGCCTTGATCCGGGGGCTCGACCTGCTGCTGAGCCAGGAAACAAATCTTCCCATCCACGTGGATGAAGACCCGCTGACGTGCGTCGTGCGCGGCACCGGGCGAATCCTCGATGACGAAGAAAAGTACTGGTCGGTCTTGAGCACCTGAGCCGAAGGTGGCCGCCACCGCTCGACTCCGCGCTCGAGCCGACCTGCTGTTGCTCGCCGGCAGCATCCTTCTGTCGGTGCTCGCGCTGGTCGGACCGAGCGAGCCCGTCGCCGCCTTCTTACGGCGCACGGTCGTGGCGCCGCTCGTCGGTTTGCAGCAGGGGTCGGAGCGCTGGCGCAACTCATGGCTGTCGCGAGAGCAGTACACGCTGACGCACGATTCGGCCGCGTTGCGAGCGATGAACGCCCAGGCGCTCGTCGCAGAGAACGACCAACTCCGAAAGCTGATGGGGCTCGGCCGCCGCCTCGGCTGGGGATTCATTCCCGCGGAGGCGCTGCAGACGTCAGTCGAGCAGGGGTTGGATTTCGCCACGACACTCACGCTGACGGCGGGAAGCAACGCCGGCGTGCGCAAGTACAGCGCCGTGGTCGCACCCGAGGGGCTCGTCGGCCAGGTCCACATCGCTGACCCGACGATGAGCATCGCGATTCTTTATACGAACCCCGACTTCCGGGCGAGCGCGATGTCGGGCGATCGAAGCGCGTACGGCATCGTCTATCCGCATCTCGGTCGCAAGAATCTGGGCGACCGCAGCTACTATCTCGAGCTGCGCGACGTTCCGTACCGCAACGTACTGCAGCCGGGCACGCCGATCTTCACCGCCGGCTTCGGCGGAACATATCCTCCCGGTATCGCGATCGGCACCGTCCTCCGCGAGCTCGAGTCGACCGAAGGGCTTTCACACACGTATCTGCTCACGCCCGCCGTCAACCCGTCCGATGTGACAACGGTGTTGATCCTGACACCGCAGCGCGAGACGCAGGGGGTTGGGAATATCTGGACGGCGGCGGTATCGACCGACTCGGCGACCAAGAAGATCGTCGCCGCCGCGGATTCTGTCGCCCGCGCCGCCGCGGTTCTCGCCCAGCGCCAGCGCCTCGCGACGCTGGATTCAGTCAAGCGGGCGACCATCGATTCGCTGACGCGGGCGCTCGGTCTCGCGCGGCCTGATTCGGCGCGGCGGGATTCCGTGGCGAAGCGGGATTCGCTGGCAGCTCGCGACTCCGCGGCCGCGCGTCGAGCGCGTCGCCGCGACACCACCCTCCGTCGTTCGCGCGACTCTGGCCAAGTTCGTCCGGATACCGTGTCCGGAACTCCGCCCATCAAGCCGCCGGAGGACGAATGAACTGGGGTAGTGTGATCCGCACGTCGATCGGCTGCGCGATCCTCATCATGCTTCATTACACGGTGCGGCCGCTGCTCGGTTGGCGAGCGCCGATCGATTTCATGCTCATCGCTGCGTTATTCGGCGCGGTGCGCATGCGCCCAGGTTGGGCGGCGGTGTATGGTCTCGCGCTCGGTCTGGTGTCCGACGCATTGGCTGACAAAGGCTTCGGCGCGGCTGCGCTGAGCCTGACACTGGTCGCGTACGGCGCGTCGTGGCTCAAGGCGGTGTTCTTCGCCGACAATCTGGCGTTGAACGCATTCTTCCTGTTCGTCGGAAAGTGGATCTTCGACATGATCGTCGTTTTCGCCGGCCATCGGGTTGCGGGCAGCGAGCTGGTCATGCAGATCCTGGTTTGGTCACCGCTCTCCGCCGCGGTGACGGCGCTGGCGGGCGCGTTGGCGCTCACGATGTTGCGGCCGCTCATGGAGCCGCGGGCTGCATGAGCTTCCACCCGAACGACGTCGTCCGGCGCGCCCGAGCCGCGACGTTCGTCGTTTCGGGAGTGGGCGTGTATCTCGCCGGCGCGTTCTTCCGCACCCAGATCCTCCATCACGACGAGTGGGTGTTGCAGTCCGAGGACAACCGGCTGCGACAGGTTCCCATTCCGGCGCCGCGCGGCACCATCGTAGACAGAACCGGCGCCGTCATCGCCGAAAACGCCGTGAGCTATTCGGTGTCGATGCTGGTGAAGAACGAGACGGAGCTTCGCGAGACGATGAGCCGGCTCAACGAGCTCATTCCGTTGAGCAAGAAGAGCGTCGACGACGCGGTGCGGCGGTATCGCCGGGACACCGCTCGACCGACGGCCATCCTTCCCGACGCGTCGTTCGACCAGGTGGCCGTACTCGAGGAGCACCGGCTCGACTACCCAAGCCTCATCATCCAGACCGCTCCGAAGCGAGTCTATCCGCTGGGGCGAGCCGTCGGCGCCTTTGTCGGATACACGAGCGAAATCAGCGAATCGCAGCTTGCCGCCCGCGCGGATTCCGGATATCGCGGCGGTCAGCAGATCGGCAATACCGGTTTGGAAGAGTCGTACGAGTCGCTGTTGCGCGGGCACGAGGGAAGCCGATTCGTTGAGGTCGACGCGATGAATCGCGTGATGCGCGAGGAGGGCGCGCGCGCCGACCTCCGCGCGGTTCCGGGAAAGGAGCTGAAGACGAACATCGACCTCGATCTTCAACTCTTCATCTACAACCTGTTCGGCGATTCGCTCATCGGTGGCGCGGTGGCGCTGGATCCGAAGTCTGGCTCGGTGCTGGCGATCCACACCGCGCCGAGCATCGACCCCAACCGGTTTATTGGCGGCGTGGCCAGTTCCTACTACGACTCGCTGCGCACGGACAAGCGGCGTCCCTTATACAACAAAGCCCTTCAGGGCCTGTACGCGCCTGGATCGACGTTCAAGCTCGCCACGTCGGTGCTGGCCCTCGAGTCCGGCGTGGCGACGCTGAAGGATCACATGCCTCAGTCGTGCAACGGCTCGTACTTCTTCGGCAACCGCGTTTGGCACTGCTGGGAGCCGGCCGGGCACGGCAGCCTCGATCTGGCAGGAGCGATCAAGCACTCGTGCGACGTCTTCTTCTACCAACTTGGCCTCAAGCTGACGCTGGCGCGGTTTTCGGCGGGCGGAGTGGACCTCGGCTTTGGGCAACGCACCGGGATCGACCTGCCGAGTGAGAAGCGGCCGCAGTGGCCAGACCCGGGCTATCTCGACAACAAGTACGGAAAGGGCAAGTGGATAGCGGTTGGCGGGCCGGGCACGTTCGAGTCGCTCAATCTCGCGATTGGGCAAGGCTCTAACTCGCAGACCATCCTCAACATGGCGCGATTCTATACGGCGCTGGCGACTGACGGATCGGAACCGGACTCGATTCGCATCGCGCAGAGGCCGAACAAGCGTGTGAAGGTGATCGACCTCACCCAAGACCAGCTCGTGCAGCTTCGCACCGCGATGGAGGGAGTCACGGAGGCTGGCGGTACGGCGGCAAGCGCCGCCCTGCAGGGCGTCGCGATCGCGGGAAAGACGGGAACGGCGCAGAGTGGAACGTTCGTCGCCGGGAAGGAACAGAACCACGCCTGGTTCGCTGGGATCGCACCGTCGCAGGACGCCAAGATCGTCGTCGTCGTGATGATCGAATTTGGCGGCCACGGAACGCGAGCAGCGCGAATTGCATCGGCGATCATCGGGCACTATCTGCACGTGAAGTCGGTCTGGAACCTCGGGGACCAGGGCTGATGCTGTTGCGACGGATCAATCCCGATTGGCAGCTCATCGGCACGGCCGTGATCCTGACCGTGTACGGCATTCTCATGGTGTATTCAGCCGGCCAGACGGATCACAAGCTTCGGTCCGTCGAGCACGCGTGGCGGATGCAGAGCATCTGGTTCGCGATTTCCCTGACCGCCGCCTTCGCGTTGAGTCGCGCGACCGTCCGGCTGATCGAGTGGATGACGGTTCCCCTCTACGGGCTCGCGCTGTTCCTGCTCGTGGTCGTTCTGATATTCGGATCCGGCGGAGGGACCGCCGAGAGCGTCCATGGCTGGATCACCATCGCCGGACACCGCTTCGGCCAGCCGGCGGAATTTGCGAAACTGTCGGTTGTGCTGATGTTGGCGCGCGTCCTCGCGCAGCGCCGTGGCACGCCAAAGTCCATGCTCGATCTCTGGAAGCCCATGGTCGTCGTCGCGGTGCCTATGCTGCTGATTCTGGCGCAGCCGGATCTCGGCACGGGCATTGTATTCGTCGGCATCTTCTTCGCCATGCTCTTCTGGGCGGGCATTCCGTGGAAACTGCTTCTGCTGATGGCGAGCCCGGTGATCAGCCTTGTCCTTGCGTTCGACTCGCGAGTCTGGGGAGCGTGGCTGGTGCTGCTCCTCGGGCTCCTCGTGTGGTACAAACCGTACCTCGGCGAAGGCGTGATGGTCGGCGTGGTCAACGTCGCGACGGGGATCATGGCTCCGCTGCTCTGGGACCGCCTCAAGCCGTACCAGCAGGCCCGTCTCAAGGTGTTCATCGATCCGTCCGTCGACCCGCGTGGCGCCGCATACCACGTCACTCAGTCGCGCGTCGCCATAGGTTCTGGCGGCTGGCTCGGGCGTGGCTTCACCCAGGGTCCTCAGAAGCGACTGGCATTCCTGCCGGAGCAGCACACCGATTTCATCTTCGCCGTCGTTGGCGAGGAGCTCGGCTACCTGGGGGTGCTTTTTGCGCTGGCGCTGTTTGTCTTTCTGTTTCTGCGCATCATCAAGATCGGCGAGCGCGCGAATGATTCGTTCAGCAGTCTCGTGGCGTTCGGCTTGTTGGCGAGCTGGTTCACTCACGTCTTCGAGAACGTGGGGATGACGCTGAACCTCATGCCGATCACCGGTATTCCGCTGCCCTTCTTCAGCTATGGCGGATCGTTTTTGCTGGCGAGCTGGATGGCGATCGGCATTCTGGCGCGGATCTCGAGCGAAGGGCGCGGGGGCGGGGCAGGACAGCTCCGGATCTGAACTACAGATCCTTCGGTCGCTGCGCTCCGCGTCGGGATGACCTCGAAGGCGGCCTCCAGCCTTGCTGGAGGCCGCCTTCTCCGGTCACATTTCCCCGATGGCCTGGTTCCGAAAAGAAAACAAGAAGCCCCGGCAGCCGCGGCGGGAGCGACTCGAGATTCCCCCGGACATCTGGGAGAAGTGCGAGGCGTGCGGGCACACGGACATCGGTGAGAAGTTCGCGAAGAACTTCAACGTCTGCCCGAATTGTGATTTTCATCGGCGGATTCGGGCGGCGGAATACTGCAACATCATTCTCGACGACGGCACATTGGAGGAAGTCGAGGTCGATCTCCGGTCGGGCGATCCGCTCGGCTTTCCGGACTATCCGCAGCGCCTTCGCAAGGCTATCGCCAACGCCGGCGACTCGGACGCGCTGTTGGCGTGCAGCGGCACGGTCGATTCTCTCCCCGTCAACCTTGGCGTGATGGACTTTGCCTTCATGGGCGGCTCGATGGGGTCCGTCGTCGGCGAAAAGATCGCCAGGCTCGGGCACCGATCGCTGGAGCGGAAGTTTCCCCTGATCATCGTCTGTGCTTCGGGCGGAGCGCGCATGCAGGAAGGCGTGTTGTCACTGATGCAGATGGCCAAGGTCTCGGCCGTGCTGGCGATGCTCGCCGACCGGCGGATTCCCTACATCTCCATCCTCACCAATCCCACGATGGGCGGCGTGAGCGCGAGCTACGCGGTGCTTGGCGATGCGATTCTCGCCGAGCCGGGCGCCGTGATCGGATTTGCTGGCCCCCGCGTCATCAAGCAGAATCTCGGTCAGGACCTTCCCGACGGATTCCAAACGGCGGAATTTCTCCTCGATCACGGCATGGTCGACGCCGTCGTTCATCGACGGACGCTCAAACGGACCGTGAGCCAGCTGCTGCGGCATATGTCCGGCAACCCGGCCGCCGAAGCGACAGCATAAAAGGGCAGCCGACAGCCAACAGCCAACAGCCAACAGCTGTGAGCGCCTCTTTCCGCTCTCCATGAACGAGTACGCCCAGGCACTCGAATACCTTTATGCCCGGACCACCGGCGGGGTCCGGCTCGGTCTCGAACGCACGCTTGCGCTGTTGGACACGCTTGGCAATCCGCATAAGAAGATTCCCTGCTTCCACGTCGCCGGCACCAACGGCAAGGGAAGTACAGTCGCCGCCGCCGCCGCCCTCCTGGCGCACAACGGTCTTCGCGTCGCGACGTATACCTCGCCGCACCTGGTGGACTTTCGCGAACGCATCATCGTCGACGGGGAGCCGATCGGCGAAGACGACGTGACACGATTCATTCGCGATCACGTTGCCGTGATCGAGCGACTTGGCGCGACGTTTTTCGAGGCGACCACGGCCATGGCATTCGACTATGTCGCTCGCTCGAACCCGGACGTCGCGATTATCGAGACCGGTCTTGGCGGGCGTCTCGACTCCACCAATGTCGTCGATCCACTCGCGGCGGTCGTGACGGCGATCGGGATGGACCATACCGACCTCCTCGGCAAGACCCTGGAGTCGATCGCCACCGAAAAGGCGGGGATCTTCAAGCCCGGCCGCGCGGCGGTCATCGGAGAGCGCTGGCCCGACATCCGAGCCCTGTTGGAAAAGGCAGCTGTCGCCGCAGGCTCGGTCCCCGTGCGGACGTTGTCAGCCGAGGTGACGCTGTCGCACGTGCGAATCGGGCCCGACGGCACGACATTCAGTGCGGCCAGTCATGGCGAGGAGGTCGAGGCCGTGATCGGCCTCGTCGGAACGCACCAGCCGCACAACGTTCTCACCGCCTGGCTCGCCCTCGAGTCGGCCGGCGACCCATACCGGGTACCCCTTTCGGCAGTCGGATCAGCGCTCAGAACGCTGGTCTTGCCAGGCCGATTCCAGCGCGTTGGCGACATCATCTTCGATGTCGCGCACAATCCGGCCGGGGCGGCAGTCGTGGCCGGAACGCTGGCGTCGCTCGATCTCGCAAAGCCGATCACGGCGCTCGTCGGCATTCTCGCCGACAAGGACTGGCGGGCGATGATTCGAACGCTGGCCGGGTCGGTCGATGAGATTGTCGCCGCGACGCCGCCGACCGCGCCCGTCGAGCGTCGCTGGCACCTGGAGGATGTCGCGAAGTTCGGCCGGCAATCCGGCATCAGCCTCCGCACGATCACGAACTTCGACGAGGCACTGCACACCGTGACCAATGCCGGCGGGACCACGCTCGTGACGGGATCGTTCCACACGGTCGGGGACGCGATGTCGCGCTTGCAGGTGAATCCGCTGGCTTGGTAGCTTTCGGCGATGGCACAGGGGGCGTTACCGGGCTTTCGAGATTTTTACCCGGAGCAATTCGCGGAGCGAGCATACGTCACGAAGGTCTGGCGCGAGGTCGCCCACCGCTACGCGTTCGTCGAGTATGACGGTCCACCCCTCGAGCCCCTCGATCTCTATACGAAAAAGAGCGGCGACGAGATCGTCGGCCAGTTGTACGAGTTCGAGGATAAGGGCGGACGGCGTGTGGCCCTTCGACCCGAGATGACGCCCACCCTCGCGCGGATGGTCGGGGCAAAAGCGAACGCACTGCGCAAACCCGTGCGCTGGTTTTCCATTCCCCAGCTCTTTCGCTACGAGCGGCAGCAGCGCGGACGCCTCCGCGAGCATTTTCAGTTGAATGTCGACATCATCGGCGAGGCGGACGTCACCGCGGACGCCGAGCTGCTCGCGGTCGCCGTGGACATCATGCGAGAGTTCGGACTCACGCCGCAGGACGTGCGCGCCAGAGTGTCCGATCGCCGCCTGTTGCGGGGATTGATACGCTCGGTCGGCGCCACCGAGGAACAACTTCCGGTGATCTTTGCCGTCGTCGACAAGATTACGCGGCAGCCAACGAGCGTTTCTGAAGAGAAGCTCGGCGCGGCCGGATTGAATGCCAAGGCAGTCGATTTCATCATCAAGATGACGTCGCCGGAGGGTGTCGACCTGGCATTGTCGAGCACCGCACCAGAACTTCAGGAGCCGATCGCCGACATCCGCCGATACCAGGAACGCCTAGCAAGCCTCGGCGTCAGCGAATGGGTCTCGATCGACCTGTCCATTGTCCGCGGCCTCGCGTACTACACGGGAATCGTGTTCGAGCTGTTCGATGCCAAAGGCGAGTTGCGGGCGATATGCGGCGGCGGCCGGTACGATGGGCTACTCGGGTCGCTGGGAGGCGCTGATCTCCCGGCCCTGGGCTTTGGGATGGGTGACGTCGTGCTCACGGAGCTCCTTCGAGATCGGGGACTCAACGTCACGGTGGATGCACCCGACTTTTGGGTTGCGGCGGCAGGCGAGGGCGAGGAGCCGCAGGTCGTTCGCACCGCCACGGCACTCCGCCGACTGGGGTCATCGGTCGAGTATGCCCTTCGCAAGCAACAGCTCGACAAGCAGCGAAAGGCCGCGCGGTCGGCCGGAGCCACTTATTTTGTGATACTCGAGGGCACGTTCTCCCAATCCGGCCTCATTCGGATCGAGGAGCTTGGCGAACGTGGGACGGACGCCGATGAGGCGTCACCGCTGATGCGCGCGTTGGCCGATAAGCCGGCGACGCTCGAGACGCTGGTGACCGTGCTTCGCGATAATCCCCACATGCTGGTCTAGCCCCGCACCCGCGGGACACACCGTACCGGACAACGATGGCTGACGACAAGAAGCTGACGACACGCGCCGCCGATTTCAGCGCGTGGTACAACGAAGTCGTGCTCCGTGCCGAGCTGGCGGACTATTCGCCCGTGCGCGGCTGCATGGTCATTCGCCCAGACGGCTACGGCATCTGGGAGCGCATGCAGCGCGCTCTCGATGACATGTTCAAGGAAACGGGCCACCGCAATGCCTACTTCCCGCTGTTCATTCCCGAAAGCTTCCTCCAGAAGGAGAAGGAGCACGTCGAGGGGTTCGCGCACGAGTTTGCCGTGGTCACCCATGGCGGCGGAAAGAAGCTGGATGAGCCACTCGTCGTCCGGCCGACGTCCGAGACGATCATCTACCACATGTTCGCGAAGTGGGTCCAGAGCTATCGCGACCTCCCGTTGCTCATCAATCAGTGGGCCAACGTCGTGCGCTGGGAGATGCGGACGCGGCTCTTTCTCCGCACGCTCGAGTTCCTCTGGCAGGAGGGGCACACCGCGCACGCCACCCATGAGGAAGGGATCGAGGAGGCGCGCCGGATGCTCGGTGTCTACCGCGACTTCATGGAAGGGCACATGGCCATGCCCGTCATCACCGGCCAGAAGACGAATTCGGAGCGGTTCGCCGGCGCTGTCACGACCTTCGCGTGCGAGGCCATGATGCAGGACAACAAGGCGCTTCAGGCGGGAACATCGCACGACCTCGGTCAGAACTTCTCGAAAGTGTTCGACCTCAAGTTCCAGACTGAAGCGGGCGGAGAGGACTTTGCCTGGAATACCAGTTGGGGCGTGTCCACGCGTCTGGTCGGCGGCCTGGTGATGACCCACGGCGACGACAACGGGCTCCGAGTACCGCCGCTGCTCGCGCCAACGGAAATCGTCATTGTGCCCATTTATAGAAGCGACGAGGAGCGCTCCAAGGTTCTCGAGGCGGCTGACCGAATCGTCGGCGACCTCAGGGAGTGGGAACGCCGTGACCCGGGGCGGCTACGTGTTCATATAGATCGTCGCGACGGGCTGAAGCCCGGGGCCAAGTACTACGAGTGGGAGCTGCGCGGCGTGCCCCTGCGGATGGAGCTCGGCCCTCGCGATCTGGACAAAAACCAGGCGGTGCTCGTTCGTCGGGATTCGCGCGAGAAGATCCCGGTCTCACTCGACACGCTCGGTGAGGACGCCGCGGAACTGTTGATGCGGATTCAGGCCAGCATGCTCGAGGTGGCACGCGAGCGGCGGGAACAGAACAGCACTCGCACGCCGATCACCTACGACGCGTTTCGCCAGCTGATGGAGGGCCCGGGCGGGTTTGTCTACGCTGGCTTCTGCGGTGACGAGGCCTGCGAGCAAGAGATCAAGAACGACACCAAGGCCACGATTCGCGTTCTGCCGGACGAGGAGTTCTGCTCGGCAGAGCCGGCGCGCACTTGCCTCAAGTGCGGACGGCCCTCAGTGGCCGAAGCTGTTTGGGCAAAAGCGTACTGAAGTCGGGCTTCGCGCGCGTCGGCGGCGAGCTGCGCTGCGAGGGGGTTCCTCTCTCGCGGATCGCAGCCGCTGTCGGGACGCCGGTCTACGTCTACAGCACGGCGACCATTCGCGATCGCTACCGGCAGCTCGACAATGCCCTGCGCAGTCTGCCCCACCGGCTGCACTACACGGCCAAGGCCAACTCGAGCCGCGCCATTCTTCGCGTCGTTCGCGAACTGGGCGCCGGCATCGACGTCGTGTCTGGCGGGGAGTTGCATCGCGCGATGTTGGCCGGGTTCCCGCCGAAGGACATCGTCTTTGGCGGGGTCGGGAAGACCACTGCCGAGATTCGCCAGGCGCTTGACGCCGGGGTCATGCTCCTCAATATCGAATCCGAGCAGGAGCTTCGAGCTGTCGACCGTCTTGCCGGAGAGTCCGGCACCGTCGCTCCGATCGCGATTCGCGTGAATCCGGAAGTCTCGCTCGAAGCGACGCATGAGTACATCAAAACAGGAGAGCGCGGAAGCAAGTTCGGAATTCCCTACGAAGACGTCGCGGCCGTTGCCCGCATCGCGCTGACGATGAAGCACGTTCGCCTGGTCGGGCTGGACATGCATCTCGGCTCGCAGCTGAGCCGGATCGAACCCTATCGACTCGGGACGGAGCGGCTGCTGACGCTCTGCCGCGAGCTACGATCCCTCGGTGCCAGTGAGCTTGCGTACCTCGACATCGGCGGCGGGTTGGGGGTCCGGTACGACACTGAAGAGCCACCGGACCTCGAGGCGTTCTCGACCCTGGTCGTTCCTCTCGTGCGGGAGAGCGGCCTGACCCTGATCATGGAACCGGGCCGATACATCGTCGGAAACGCCGGCGCGCTGCTCTCCAAGGTGCTGTACCGGAAAACCAGCGGCGGGAAGGAATACATGGTGGCCGACGCCGGCATGACCGAGCTGCTTCGCCCCTCGCATTATGGGGCGTTTCACAGGATCGAGGCTGTCGTGGACCGCCCCGGCCGGATTACCGCCGACGTCGTCGGGCCTATTTGCGAAAGTGGAGACTTTCTGGCGCTGGACCGCTCGATCGTCGATGTTCAACCCGATGAACTGCTGGCGGTGTTCGACACGGGAGCCTATGGCTCTGTCATGGCCTCGAACTACAACAGTCGTCCTCGCGCCCCGGAAGTCCTCGTCGATGGCGACCGGTTCGCCATCGTGACGGCGCGCGAGTCGTACGCCGACCTGATTCGGCTCGAGGTGGAATCGCCCGAGTGGAGGCGCTAGATGCGTGTCGGCTTGATGTCGGATAGCCACGATCGCGTTCCGGCGATCGCCGAATTCGTCAAGCAGCTTCAGGCGGCCGGCGTCGGCATGGTACTCCATGCCGGCGACTACTGCTCGCCCTTCTCACTCGGGCCATTTGAGGACGCGCACATGTCCCTCGCGGGCGTCTTCGGCCAGAACGATGGGGACCCGGGTGGTCTTCGCGCGCGGGCCCAGGGCGCGATCGGCCTCGAGCTCTTCGAGTCACCGCACAGCTTCGAGATCGGCGGAAGACGCATCCTTCTCGTCCACGACCTGAAGGACATTCCCGAGCGCTCGATCGAGTCGCACGAGATCGTCGTGCACGGACATCAGCACCGACAGGAAATGAAGTCGCGCGGCGAGACCCTCATCGTCAATCCCGGTGAATCGTGCGGCTGGGTCAACGGCACGCCAACCGCGGCGATCATCGACCTCGACACCCGGCACGTCGAGTTTCTTGCTCTTTCCGCCGCCGAATGGCGGTTTTGACCAGGCCAGCGCCTCGCGTGTCGTCCCGCATCCTCATCATCGACTACGGCTCGCAGTTCACGCAGCTCATCGCCCGACCCGGCGATTCTCGACATCGCCCCCGTGCTCGGCATCTGCTACGGCATGCAACTCATCGCGCACCTGCAAGGCGGCAAGGTGGTAGGGGCCGGCCGGCGCGAATACGGACGGACCGAGCTGGTCGTGGATGAAGCGTGCGGACTGTTCGAGGGCTTCAGGCGACACGAAGCCGTGACGGTGTGGATGAACCACGGTGACCACGTCGACGCTCCGCCACCGGGCTACATCGTGACGGCCTCCAGCGATTCGGTGCCCATCGCCGCGATCCGGCACAGGAGCAAGCCGATCTACGCCGTGCAGTTTCACCCCGAGGTCTCGCACACGCCACGTGGCGGCGAGATCATCTCCAACTTTCTCTTCGGCGTGTGCCACGCCGAGCCGAGCTGGACGCCGGGTACGTTCGTCGAGGCGCATCTACGGGAGATCCGCGCCGCGGTCGGCTCATCGAAGGTGATCTGCGGTCTCTCGGGCGGCGTGGACTCCGCCGTTGCCGCGGCGCTGGTCCATCGGGCGATCGGAACCCAGCTCACGTGCATCTTCGTCGACACGGGGTTGCTGCGGCTCAATGAGCGCGAGCAGGTCGAGCGGACGTTCAAGGCGAACATGGGCATTCCCCTCGTGACTATCGACGCCAGCGACCGGTTTTTCAGGGCACTCGCCGGCGTCGATGAGCCGGAGGCCAAGCGTAAGGCGATCGGCCACACCTTCATCGACGTCTTCGAAGAAGCGACGAGCGCCGCCGGCTCTGGCGCCGACTTCCTGGTGCAGGGAACGCTGTATCCGGATGTGATCGAGTCGCTCTCGCCGCGCGGCGGCCCGTCGGTGACGATCAAGACGCACCACAACGTCGGCGGCCTCAAGCCCGACATGAAGTTCAAGCTGATCGAGCCGTTGCGCGAGCTGTTCAAGGACGAGGTCCGCAACGTTGGCCGTGAGCTCGGCCTGCCCGAAGAGATGGTCGGCCGACACCCCTTTCCCGGGCCCGGACTTGGCATCCGCGTCCTGGGCGAAGTCGATCGCGAGAAGGTGGCGCTCCTCCAGCGCGCCGACGCGATTTACCTCGAGGAAATTCGCGAGGCAAATCTCTACAACGAGATCTGGCAGGCGTTCGCGGTGCTCCTCCCCGTCCGCAGCGTCGGCACCATGGGGGACTTCCGGACGTACGAGAACGTCCTGGCGCTGCGGGCGGTGACGAGCACGGACGGTATGACGGCCGACTGGTTCCAATTCCCGCACGACGTCCTTGGTCGTATATCCAATCGCATCATCAACGAGGTTCGGGGGATCAACCGGGTGGTGTACGACGTCAGCTCGAAGCCTCCGGCCACGATCGAATGGGAATGACATGACGCCGACCGAGACGCGCGAGCCGATCAGCACGTTGCGAACCAGCGACAACGCGTCGGACCCCGCTGTGTCGTGGAAGGTAGAATGCCTGGACTGCGGCGCGGCGCTGGTCGGCCCGTTCTGCGCGGAGTGCGGCCAACGCGCCCTGCCGCCGCACCCGAGCATGCGAGAGCTGGTGGGCGAGGCCCTCGAGCATTTCTCGGGCTGGGGCGGCAAGTTCGCCGAGACGCTCGGGCTGATCGTCGGAAAGCCGGGCGAGCTGACCCGCCAATGGCTCAATGGCCGGCGTGTCCATTTCATCACGCCGTTGCGCTTGTACTTCAACGCGACTCAGACTCTCAGACGGCCTTTTCTTCGAGCAGCTGTATGAATTGACGCGGCTGGGTGATTTCCAGGAGCCGCTGCGGCACGTCGGGCTCCTTGCTGAACTGCGCGATCTTGCCCAACACCGGCAGATATTGATTCGACACCTCGAGCGGGGGAGCGACGATCAGAAAAAAGAAGTTGACCGGCTTTTCGTCGATCGCCTTGAAGTCGACGCCGCTTTTCTTTCGCCCAAAGGCGACGCGCAACTTGTTGACGACGAGCGACCGGCAGTGGGGAATCGCGATCCCGCGTCCGATGCCCGTCGACCCAAGATTCTCCCGACGCTTGAGCATCTTGAATAACATCCCCTCGGACTTCTCGTCGAGCTTGAGGAGTCCGATCAATTCCTTCAGGATGTCGTCCTTCGTCGTGCCGACCAAGTCGAGCTTGACCGCGTCTTCGCTAAAAAACTCCCGAAGCTCCATCCGAATCGTCTCAGTGTCAGTGTCGTCGCCCTGAGCGCAGCGAAGGGGAGGTCCTCGCAATGGGGACCAACCCCTTCGCTGCGCTCAGGGCGACATGAAGTGAACCAGCGAAGCTAGGCGACCTCGGGATGCGTGTCAAATGCTGATGTTGCTTGGACTTCCGCCGCATCTTAACTTCCGAGGATGAAGCGCTTTCCATTCGCGATCGATACAAAGGTGCCCTTGTATTTGGCTCCGATGGCAGGCGTTTCCGAGTCGCCGTTCCGGCGCCTCTGCGCCCGCTTTGGCGCCGACGTCGTCATCACCGAGTTTCTGTCGGCTGAAGGCATCCGGCGGGAGAACGAAGCTACGCTCGACAAGCTCAGGTTCGGCGACGACGAACGGCCGATCGGGGTGCAGATCTTCGGCGCGGACCCCGCGGCGATGGGCGAGGCGGCCAAACTCGTGACCGACGTCTTTCAGCCAGAATTCATCGACATCAACTTCGGCTGTCCGGTGAAGAAGGTCGTCAAGCGGAACGGCGGCTCGGGTTGCCTCCGTGATCTCGATCTCGTCCAGCAAGTGATTCGCGCCGTCGCCGGCGCGACGCACTTGCCGGTGACGGTCAAGATCCGCAGCGGGTGGAACGAGGAGATGCGCGATCCGGTCGGCATCGCGCTGCGCTGTCAGGACGCCGGCGCCCGCACGCTGTCGCTGCACGCGCGGACGCGGACGCAGATGTACACCGGCCACGCGCACTGGGACGAGATAGCGGCCGTCGCCGCCGCGCTCGAGATCCCCGTGATCGGCAACGGCGACATCAAGTCGCCCGCCGATGCCGTCCGCATGCTCGAAGAGACGAGCTGCGACGCGATCATGATCGGGCGGGGGTCGTTCGGTCAACCCTGGATCTTCGACCAAACCAAAGACCTCCTCGCCGGCCGGCCGATGGGCGCCATTCCGAGCGTCGTCGATCGATTTGCTGTCGCGCTCGATCACGCGCGGATGGTCGTGGAATATGAGAACGATCCCAGGGGCGCGGCGATCGAGTTTCGGAAGCACCTCGGCTGGTACGTCAAGGGACTGCCGAGCTCCGCGGATCTGCGTCGTCGCCTGTACGCGGTGAATTCGTTCGCCGAGATCGAGGGGATCTTCGGCGACTACTTGCGCGATCGCGACCGCGGATTGTTCACGGACGGTGGTGACGCAGATATGGAGATCGAGGCGGCCGTCGCATGATGCGCGACCGCGTCCGCGACCTGTTGAAACAGGTTGCGGAGGGCGGACTCGATCCGGAGGGTGCACTCGACGCACTGTCGTTCCAGCCAGTCGAGACGCTGCCGTTCGCCAGCATCGATCACCATCGCGATCTTCGTCAGGGCTTTCCCGAGGTGATCTACGGTGAAGGGAAGACCGACGATCAGATCGTCGCGATCGCCGAGCGCGTCGTCGAGCATTCGGGCAGCGTGCTCGTCACCCGCGCGCCGCCGTCGGCGGCGACGGCGCTGCAGCGATCGATCGCCGGTGCAGAGTGGAACGAGCTCGGTCGCACGGTGCTCGTTCGCGGCGAGAAAAAGCCGCCGACGGGCCGAGGAACGATTCTCGTCGTCACTGCCGGCACGAGCGACCT